>Ga0351962_1181_pt1 | contig 15492 bp, 7 predicted proteins | sample TotcelT113001N13_FD_205805 | JGI IMG/M metagenome (GOLD analysis project Ga0351962, IMG submission 205805) | Enriched cells from coal bed in the Powder River Basin, Montana, United States - Total cells T11 rep3 HSBNCT.T11.300.1.N13 ...
CTCCTGGTTCTTCCGTGGGGAGGTTGCAGACAAGGGCTGGCTGAATCGCCTTATGGACAGCTCCGGCCCCAACTTCATCTGGATTGTCAATTCCACAGAGCATATCGAGCCTTCGGTGCTGCGCCGTTTTGCCTTCAGCATACCCTTCAACCCCTTTGGCAGAAGCATCCGCACCCAGGTTCTTGGCTCGGTGCTTGAAAAACACGGCGCTGAAGAGGCTCTCACGCCTGCCCAGGTAAAGGAGCTGGCTGCCTGCTTCAATGTAAATGCAGGCCCCATGGACACAGCCGTAAAAAAGGCCCTGGAAATGGGGATCAACCAGGGAGAGGAATTTTATAATACCGTAAGCCGCTCTCTGTTTGCCTACGAGAGGCTTGTAAACGATGGCTTTGCACCCCCGCGGCCCCGGCCTGTGGAAAAAACTTACGATTTGGACGGCCTGACCATTGAAGGGGATGTGGCAATGCTCATGAAGCAGCTTGAAGCCTGGGCAGCAGCCAAAGCCGGAAACCAGGCAAATTTCGGGGCAAGGCTGCTTTTTTACGGGCCGCCGGGAACAGGCAAGAGCGAAACCGCCAAGTACATTGCCACCCTCCTTAACCGCGAGCTCATTGTGAAAAGCGCAAGCGACATCATAAACCCCTATGTGGGCATGACGGAAAGGGCCATCCGGGAGGCCTTTGAAAACGCGGCCCGCGAAGATGCCGTGCTGGTCTTTGACGAGGCTGACTCCTTTCTGTTTCCAAGAAGCCAGGCCCAGCGCTCATGGGAAATAAGCTTCACCAACGAGTTTCTGGCCCAGATGGAGCGCTATTGCGGCATACTCATCTGCACCACCAACAGGTTCATGGACATGGATGAGGCCTCTGTGCGCCGCTTCACCCACAAGCTTGGCTTTGACTTTCTTTTGGAAGAGGCAACGCTCGGCTTCTACAAGCGAATGCTTGCGCCCCTTTCCGGCAAAAAGGCTCCGGCCATAATCTGGGATCAGATAAGAGCCATAAAGCGCCTTACACCTGGAGACTTTGCTGCTGTGCGCGACCGCTTCCGCTTCTTTGCCAAAAGCCAGGTAAGGCACGAGGACCTGGTGGAGGGGCTAAAAAACGAATCCAAGGCAAAATTTGCCCACTCCGGAGAAAAGGTTGTGGGCTTTTAAGAGTAGAGGGCAGACATGAAAACTTCGCGGAGAGATTTTTTGAAAGGGCTTGGCCGCCTTGGTCTGGTGGCTGCCTCTGCCTCAATGGGTAAAAGCCTGCTTTTTGCTCTGCCTGAATGCTCTTACGCAGCCAGCGAGGGCCTTGGGGTTGGTCTGCCCCAAGGCCCGGCTGCCTTGCACCAGGCCTGTTTCATAGGCATGGGAAATTTCGGCAACAGGCTGGCAGAGCATTTTTGCAGGCAGGGGCCTTTAAATTCAGGCCCAGGTTTTCTGCCTGCAATAAGCTTTGAAAAGAATGTGCAAAGCGCGTTGAAGATGCTTGAAAAAAGCCGCATCATCTTTTTTGCAGGCAGGCCGGATGATGCAGGTTTAAGGGCTTTTGAAAAAACTGCCCTGAAAAACCAAGAGGCAATGTTCATAAACATTGTGCAAGGCAATGGAGGTGAGGTTTCCGGCTTTGAAAGCCTTTTCTCCAGGCACAAGGCCTGCATTGTTGAAGCCGGGCATTTTCCCCATGAGCCATGTTGCGATGCTGCCAATTTAATTGAAGACATCTGCGCTTCAGTCACCCTTCCCGGCCTTATCAACCTGGATCTGGCTGATCTTGAGGCTGTACTCAAAGGAGCCAGATGCCGTGCAATAACCCAAAATGGCAGCACAACAAGGCAGTGTATGGAAGAACTGACAAATCGGAATGCCCATACGGACTTAATCTGCCGGGCCAGCGCAATCTATGGGTTTATCTGTGCAGACAGCAGTCTTGGACTGGAAATGGAAGACCTGATCCTCTTTGGAGACACACTTTTCCATCTGGCCAGCGAAGAAGCAGAAATCGTATGGGCAGCAGACATTGACCGCAACATACCAGAAGGCCTGCGGATAAGCCTTTTGGCAGCCGCTTAAGGCTATTACCATTAAAACAAAAGAGGTGAACCATGATCAGGGAAGCAGAAAAAGAGGATACCAAACAAATTATTGCCCTTATAGCTGCGTCCATGCCCTATGACACGGCATTTGCCAGGCGCTATTACAGGCAGTATTTTGATGACCCTGCCGGGGACAAGGTTTTTGTCTGGGAAGAAGAGGGCCAGATACTTGGTGTGGCTGGTTACTGCCTGGATCTCTTTTCAACAAAGTATAGTTGCGAGTTGGGCTGGCTGACTGTGGATGCTGACCACAGGAAAAAGGGCATAGGCAGCAAACTGCTCAAAAAGGTGGAAAAAAGCGCGAAAGCCCAGAAGTTGCGTAAGCTTTTTGTCAGCGCAGAGGACTGCAACAGCGGTGCCCTTGCCTTTTATAAGAAAAACAGTTTCAGGACAGAGGGCGTGCTCCGGGATTTTTATGGGTTAGGGGAAGACCAGATAATTTTAAGCAAGTGGTTGGATTAAAACCCCTGAAAGACAACAGCAAGACAAAGGGAAAATATCATGCAGGATTTTGCCTGTCTTCATGCCCACAGCGCCTACAGCGCTGGCTTTGGCATAGCAAGCCTTGAAAGCCTTGTTGAAAGGGCTGTTAAGCTCAATTTAAATGCCCTTGCAATAACTGACATCAACACCCTGGCGGGTTCAGTCAGCTTTGATTGTCTTGCCCGTAAAAAGGGGATCAGGCCCATAATCGGCTGCGAGCTTACGGTTTTTATGGAGAATGGCAGGGCCGGAAAAAAGGCCGGTAAAGGGAAAATGCCAAAATCAGGGACAGGGAGATCCTTTCCTGCCACCCTTGTTTTTCTTGCCCAAAACAGGCCCGGCTACCAAAACCTGTGCCGACTGGTTGCCCTTGCCAACAGCAAAACCCCGTCTTTGCTCAATGAAAAAGCCATCAGCAAACACCGGCAAGGCCTTTTTGTTTTAAGCGGCGCACTTTTCGGGCTTATTCCAAGGCTTGTTGCATCTGGCAGGCTTATTCAGGCAAAACAGGCAGCTCAAAGGCTATTTGAAATTTTTGGCCCGGAAAACTTCTTTTTGGAGCTTGTTGCAAAAGACTTTCCAGACGCCCAACCTGTTAATAGCTTTCTGGAAGAGCTTGCCGGGGAGCTTAAGCTTTCAACAGTCGCTACTCAAGAAAGCTTTTGCGCCCATAAAGAGGATATGCCTGCCGTGTTTGCCCTGGCCCGTCACAACAGGGGCAAAAATCCTTTTGCAGCAGAAATTTTCCGGCTGCCGGGCCTGGCGGCCCATTTTAAATCCCCAAAGGAGCTTTTGGCAGATTTTGCCGGTAATACCCGCGCAACAGAGCTATGCAGCAAGATAGCTGAAAAATGCGAAAGCCCTTTTTTGGCCGGGCGGCCTTTTGTCTTGCCTTGCCGTAAGGCTGATGAAAAAGCAAATGCCCTTGCCTGCCTTGAAGCTGCCTGCAAGGCCGGGCTTGAAAAAAAGATTTTCTGCCCGGATTTGCACGGCAAGGCCCGCTACTGGGAGCGACTTTCTTGTGAGCTGAAAACTATAGAAGAAAACAGCCTGACAGAGGCATTTATATCCATTTACAGGCAAGTTCAAAGCGCAAGAAAGCTTGGTGTGGAGGCAATTTCCGGCTGGGGGCAGATAAATTGCTCGCTTGTAAGCTTTGCTTTAGGCATTACGGATCTGGATCCCATAAGGCATGGCCTTTATTTTGAGCGCTTTATCAGCTCAAAAAGCCGTCACCTCCCTGTTTTTGGCCTTGAGCTGGGGCTTTTTGAAAGGGAAAGGCTTCTTTCCAGCCTTGCAAAGCAGGCAGATCCAGGAAAAATGGCTTTTGTTGCAACTTACCAGGGCTTTTCCAATACCAGGGCGGCAAAAATTGCCGCATCATTTTTAAACCTGGAATTTGAAAAACTGCCCACTGCAATTCAAGGGCTGGCAGGGTCCCGGTCAGGCTCCCTTGCAAATGCCGTTTCGCTTTACCCTGAAGTTAGCGCCCTTGTTAAGGATGAGCCTGTCTATGGGCAACTTTTGCACATTGCCGGGCAGGTTGGTTCTCCGCCAAAAACTTTGGCCCGCAATGCCGCAAGGGTTATTATTGCTTCAGAAAACCTCTGCTCTCTTCTGCCACTTGCAACAATCAAGAACAGCTTTGTCTGCCAGTACGATGACTGCTCATTGGATAAAATTGGTGTCATCAGCTTCGCGTTTATGGGCAGCATGGCCCTTTCGGCCATGGAGCAGGCAGCAGGGCTTTTACGGCAACAGGATAAAGGGTTTAGCCTTACCGCAATCCCGACAGATGACAGCGCAATATTTGAGTTTTTGGCAGCAGAAGACTTGGCCAAAATTGAGGGGCTGCAAACAAAGGCCATGCAAAAATGGATTCGCATGGCAAAACCAAAATCTCTGGAGGAAGTCGCCGCCTTGTTTTGCCTTTACCGGCCTGGCCCTCTTGAAATGGGCATGATGAAAGATTTTTGCTCTTGCAGCGAAAAGCCCCTTCCCTTTGGCCCGCGGGCCTGGAGGGAAATTCTGGCCCCAACACGCCATCAAATTGTCTTCTTCGAGCAGGTCATGGCCCTGGCCTGCCTTGCAGGCGGGCTTACAAGCAGCGAGGCAGATGATTTCCGGCGGGATCTGGGCAAAAGGAACAGCAGCAAAATTGACCAATGGGAAAAAAGGTTTCTGGCCCACGCGCAGAATGGCGGTTTTTCCGTGGCTGATGCAGAAAAGCTCTTTATCTATCTGGTGAAGTTTGGCTCCTACACCGGATCCAAGTCCTATTATCTTTCAAGGGCGCTCATTGCTTACAGGTTTGCCTGGATAAAGACCCATCACCGGGAAATTTTCGTCAAATCCCTTTTAATAACCGGGCAGAAGCTAAAAGAAAGCCTGCCAAATCCATTCCCCTGCCTGGGCTTAACGGATGAAAGGCAAAACCCATGACCTTTGAGGAGCATTGCAGGGAGTCTGAAAAGCTGTTCGGGGACAGATTCGAGCTCGTTCACCTCTGGCTGGATGAATTCATGGGCAAACCGCCACATGGAATGCGCCATCGCAGGATAAGGCACCACAAGGCAGGCATCGCCCAGGCGGAAAGACTCTTTGGGCCAATGGCTGCAAAGGCTGCCAGAAGGCACATTGAATCAGACCTTGAGCTGGAAGGCTGGACTCAGGCTGACCCCTTTCCGGCTGATGAGGCAGACTTTGTTAAAATCGGTTTTTTCTAAATTATGGAGGAGACAAAAATGAAAGAGCGTGTTGCAAGCCAGCAGGCGAAAAGCCTTTTTATCGGCATCGGCGGAGGCGGGACCAACAGCCTTAAGAACTTTGCTGCCTGGGGCGCGCGGGACTGCCTGGTCATAAACACGGACAGGGAAAGCCTTGAGGCAGCAAGCTTTTGCAGAACTTTAAGAATCGGCTCCATAAAAAAGGGCGGCACAAAGGGAGACCCCATTATTGGCCACATGGCTGCCATAAAGGCACTTGCAAGAATCCGCAAAGAGCTTGCCGGTTACTCCAGCATATTTATTGTGGCTGGCCTGGGCGGGGGAACAGGCTCCGGCGCAGGGCCTGTTGTGTTGCAGGAGGCCCTGAAACAGGCCAAAACAGTGATGGCTGCTGTGACCCTTCCCTTTTCCTTTGAAAGCTCTTCCAGAAACAGAATTGCAAAGGACAGCCTTGCCCGGATGCAGAAACTTCATCCTGACATTCTGGTTTTAAGCAATGACCTGCTTATGGACCTGGCCAACAAATCAGCCAGCAGGGAAGATGTGTTTGCCCTTGCAGACAGGGAGGCGTTTATGGAGATAACCCGAAAAAATGGTTAGCTTACTGTAAATCATCAAGATAGATTTAGCATAGCTCACAAGTCCAAGCGAGGCTGGTGGGTTTAACTTGATGGCCGGAAATAGCTTAACAAGGCACGGTTATCTTACGATGTGGTGTGTCCGACAGGTTTGCTCGAGGGAGAGTAGCGCTCGACCTATCGGTAGCCCAAAATCATTGCGGCACTAAACAACACAACCTTTAGATCAACTTTCTGATGCATGATGAAATTTACCGAAAGGGACTGATTGACCCGTTCCTTTTCTGATGTTAATCTTTTTTAACCCGCGGAAATGAGCGAATCATGCCCAAATCATATTTTTTATCAAAATCCAAAATCCTCTCTGGGCTCCAGTGCGAGAAGCGCCTCTGGCTCGAAGTCCACAAACCAGAACTGCGTGAGGATGGCGCGGCAACCCAGTTCAAATTTTCCATGGGGAATAATGTCGGCGAAGTGGCCCAGAGGCTTGTACCAGGAGGATGTCTAATTGATTGGGGCGAAGGCCTGTCAGAGGCCTTGGCCGAAACTAAACGAATGATCGCTGAAAGCCCGAAAACCCCTCTGTTTGAGGCGACTTTCAGCCATGCAGGCGTTCTTATCCGGGCCGACATCTTTTTCAAGGTAAGAGGCGGCTTCAGGATGGTCGAGGTTAAAGGCTCAACCTCTGTCAAAGATTATTATCTGAATGATTGTGCGGTTCAATACTGGGTTGCCAAGGGTTCAGGCTATCCTATTAAAGCCATAGAGCTTGCCCATGTTGACAATTCGTTTGTTTATCAAGGAGATCAAAATTATCAGGGGATATTGAAGCATGTTGATGTCACCAAAGAAGTCTTAACGCTTCAAAAGGATGTGCCGAAGTGGGTCAGAAGGTTTAAAAAAATACTTGCCAGTCCCATGCCCAAAATTGATGTCGGTGACCATTGCAGCGATCCTTACGAGTGTCCCTTTTGTGCCCATTGCTGGCCAGAAGGCCCTGAATATCCTTTAAGCATCCTTCCCCGTGCAAGCCAGAAACTCATTGAAAGTCTTAACCGTGAAGGCTTCGAAGACATAAGGGATATTCCGAAAGGCGTTCTGTCGTCGGAAAAGCAGGAACTGGTGCGAATAGTGACAATCAGCGGCAAGCCGTTTGTTTCTAAAGAGCTTTGCGGCATATTAAGCAGCCTGCCTTTTCCCAGGTATTACCTTGATTTTGAAACCATAGGAACTGCCGTGCCAATCTGGAAAGGGACTCGGCCCTATCAGGTATATTTACCCTTTCAATGGTCATGCCATATCGAAGATAAATCTGGGAATCTCCGCCACGAGGGTTATCTTGATCTTGCTGAAAAAGAGCCGATGCGCCCATTGGCAGAAAAAATGATAAAAATTCTCGGCAAAAAGGGGGCAATTTTGACCTATAGTAGTTTCGAGAACAGCGTTCTTTCGACTCTCGCTGACTTTCTGCCGGATCTTTCGGATGATTTGGTAAAACTCCAGAAGCGGATAGTGGATTTGCTTCCGATTATGAGAGCGAACTATTATCATCCTGATATGCTTGGCAGTTGGTCTATCAAGGCGGTTCTTCCAACTATAGCGCCTGATTTAGACTATTGTGACCTCCAGGAGGTGGCAGACGGCACTGCCGCACAGACCGCCTACTCCGAGGCTTTGTCCCTGGACACTTCCGATGCCCGACGCCAAGAATTGTTTGATGCTTTATGGGAATATTGCAAGATGGATACTTGGGCGATGGTGAAGATAGTTAAAAACTTATCTGCCGATGGCGCAGTGTAAGGAGTTCACGCAATGGAAAATACAAAAGTCGAAAAACTTGAGGAAATTTTTAACAAGCATCTGGAGGAACACCGGCAGCTCCCGGAATCCTCTCGGCAGAGAGATCTTGGATCCGAAAAATCCCTGATACGGGACTATTCAGGCCGCGTAGTATTTGAGCTTTTTCAGAATGCTTTAGACAGAGCGGGCAAGAATGGAGATCCTGGGTTTATTCTTGTCGCACTCTTAAACGGAACATCTGGCGGCTGTAGACTGATAGTAGGAAATGATGGTGCAGGTGTGTCGGCCTATCCTCGAAGCAAAGATCTTGGACAGAAAAAGCACAGCGATTTTCATGCGATGCTTTCCCTGCATTCCAGCACTAAACAGGCAAAGGAAAGTATCGGCAACAAAGGGATCGGTTTCAGGTCAGTTTTTGCTTCCAGTGAGATCGTGAACATATTCAGCAGGGCAAGCACGAACGATCCATGGTGGGGCTTTTGCATAAAGCATCCAGCTCAATGCGAAGACCAGGGCCAGGAGTGGACCTCTAATGAAACTGCTTCATTTTATTCACCTGATAACCTTACGGAAGGGGCCAGCCTTCCAAATGATGTGCTTGCGAACCGGTTGTGCCTACCGACAGAACTCTCAAAGCATATCTCATCACTGGTCACGGCAATCGAACTCCCACTTCTCAAACAGGGGGCTAAAGAGGATGTACAAAGCGCCATTACAGCTCTTTCAGACCCTAGTATGCCCTTGCATTTTCTGAAAGAAAAATCGGTGGTCGGTGTCCGGATTTGCCTTTATGACGGCTTCCAAGAAGGGGCTTTGCCGTATATGAGGGCAATTAAGGAAGAGCCTTGCAAGGATGGATGGGTTTTTGTTGATGCCAAAGAAACCCCTTTAGATGAACAAATGCGAGAAATTACTGGACTAACTTTAGACGAGGCCAAAGTATGCCTTGGCCTTTTGCCGGAAGACTCGGCATCGAAGTATGGGATAGATACAGGCCAAGTGATTCAGGAAACGCTCTTCTGGAGCTACCTTCCGACGGAGCAACCCGCCGGATTCGGTGTACATATCCATGGTGATTTTTGCCTTACGAACAGCCGACGGGGCGTGACCTTTTCCAAAGGCGACGGAAAGGTGACGAGTCCCCAGACTTACAACTACCAGCTCCTTGAGAAGGCCGCGGATGCCATTGTATACGATCTGTGGAAAAAGCCGAATGTACTTGCACGAACTGATTTCTGGCGCATCGCAAGGCCTTCGACATGTAAATCCCCTGAACTAAAGAATCTGGTTGCGGAACGGTTTCTGAAAAAAGAAGTTTTTCAAGAGATCGTCAAGAGCTCCTTTGATGCGGAAGCCCCAATAAAATGGCCAATGTTACGCTATGACTCCTTTTTCGATGCAATGGGCGATTGGGTGGTGCACATCATCGAGAACGGATTGTTACAAAAGGAGTTTGATTCGCAGCAGTATAAAAAACGGCAGGGGCTAATGCGCTGGATTGCGGAGTCCGGCGCTAAAGTTTTGCCTGTTCTGGTCGGCGAGGTCGACCCCGAGGTTGAAGTCGAAGAAGCCGTGGCCGTGCCATTGAAGAATGAAGGTACAAAGACTGAAAGCCATACTGTATACCTTAAGGGAACCGGGGAAGAGGGATCTTTCTTTGTTCCGACAGAAGTCTGTCATATTAACGGGTTCTATGTCACTACATTCCGTTCCAATTATTTCAATTCGGAACAGGATGTCGGTATGACCGTTTTCAACCGGGTGGAAATTCTTCGAAAGATTCAGGTTGGAGATACTATCGAGGAGCACAGCGCCAATCTCGAATTCGTTTTGGATCTAATTTTTCAGCGACGTGGCAAGCAGAGCGACACCTCGATAAAAGACGAAATTGTGTCGCGATATCCGCAAAAATCCGCATGGAGATTTACAGAGGCTGAGGGTTCTCGAAGCAATCTTATTCGCGCTGGGATTTCCCTCTCAAAGCTTTGCGTTCCCGTGATTGCCAATGGCCAGACAACTTGGATGCCAGCAGAAAAAGCAACATGGCTTCCCGCCTCAACCCGCCAATTCATGAAGGCTGCGTCTGACTGGCCATGGCCTCTGTTGGATGAAGACCGTATGATGCCTTTATTACGATCCATTGCAAGCAATTATTCCGCGGAACATGAAACGATAATGGCAGATGTGTGCACCGTTATGGGGATATCCATAGGGCCACTATTAGAGTTACAAGCCAGTGAACATGCTGTCATCATTGCTGATTTTAAGAATCTACTCGACAAATCGAACGCGGAAATTAGGCACGATTTAGCCGTTGCTATTATATCTACTTGGGCGTTATCAATGCACCCATTGCTTGAAGCATATGAAGGCCTAAAGGAGCTTCTGAATCAAACCCCGTGGATACCGGCAGACCTGCCCTTTGATGTTGTTCGTGGCAATCTATCAGTTCCATCGCACAGCTTGACGATAGACGATCACAGCAGCTTACGCCCAATAGATCTGTGGCTGATGCCAGGCAGTGATTTATCGGACTTATTGCACGGACTAAAGGTGGCAGATGAAAATGCGACACCTTTGTGGGCAAGGGATTTGGACATCGTAAAGCTGGGAACAAAAGGGAGGGACAAGCGGACGATTGAGGCATTATATGGACTAAAAAAGAGATACCCCCGCCCTTCTTTGCAGGGGAACATCGGACGCAAGCTGGAAGAGACATACCGTAGGCTTGTTAGGGCTCTCAATGACGAGCTTGAGCGTACAGACATTCCGGTTCTGATACATGATCATAATCCCCATGGTGTCCTAAACGAGATCCGCTGGATGGAAGATGGGGAAGGCTGTTGGTTCGACGACGGTAAATACCAGTGGGCGCTTCGGGCCTTCCAGGAGAAGACCAGAGTGTGGTCAGTCCGAAAGGAAAAGGTTAGATTGGCAGAATGGTTAGGCCTCAAGAAATTTGAGCCATCTGTGAAGATTCTGCCTGATGACAAGAAGGACCACATGGATTTGGAAAAGTCTCGCCTCTGTTCAGAACGAATCTCAAAAGCTGTGCCTTACCTCTTTGCAGCGGCCAGCCTTGTTCGATCAGGTTCCGCAGAATTCAAAGAAGATGAAGCTCTGGCCAAGTGGCAAACCTTATCCTCCAGTGACTTGCCGGTTGCGATCTATTTGCAGGATGTATGGTGGAAAGTAGATTTCGACGGGCTCTCCGGCACAATTGGTAAGGGGTCTCAAGGAGATATTATATATGATAAAGAGAAAAATCGAATCTTCTTTGACTCCCCAACCCCACCGCTAATATGGTTTGCCAAGCCTCTTTCACTTGCCTTGTGCGAAAATGAAGCTTTTGTGCCAGCATTTGCTCAAGTTCTTACGGCTTGGCCTGCGCGGCAGGACGGATCTACTGATGGAGATGAGGACTACATCGAGCGGGTGAAGCGGGATATTGGGCTTGGAGATTGCGAAATCGCAAGATGGAAGGAACTGGTAGCGGCGTCAACCTTGTCCCAAGATCAGGTCTTTCTTTGGCAGGATACAATCTTGAAGTGTCTTGGAAAATTCGGCAATCTGAAAAAGGAAAGACCACAGCCAGGCTCCTTTGTAGTTGATCGGAATACCTGGTCCGACCTGCACGCAGAGTTAACACAGAAGGCTGTTTTAGATAGTTTGAAAAATGCGCTTGAACAAGTCGATGACAAGGTTGTTTCAGCGCTCATACCCGACATACAAATCGCCACGAGCAACCAGGTATTTTGGAACGAACACAAGAACACCATTGCAAGCGAGCTTCTTGCCTTGTATGTGGCTGGCGTGGGAAGGGATATCACCTACTGTTCGGTGGAGGAATGGGGGAAAAGGCGTGATGAAGGGCTGTCGATTCTGAATAGGGAACTGATGGAACCTGAAAGGTACAAGTTGGGCAAGTTGCCTTTCGAAAAACAGGATATCAAGGACTTGCTATCGGCTCGTCTTCAAATCAGTTCTGAATTATTAGCCACCCAAGTTCCTGAAAAAGTACAACGGTTTTTAAGCGGGCAAATTTTGCTTGAAGATAAACCGGTAGATACGGCAATCCAACCGTTAGCCGTAACTTCCGCCAGGATTACACAGGCGATGATGCCGAAGACACAAGCTGAATATGCAGAAAAACAAAAGCGCAATACCCAAGCAGGAAATCGGGCAGAATTATGTGTCCTGGAACTGGCTCTGGAACATGCAAGTCGATGGCATGAAGAGTATCCAGATGAATTCTGGCAGAAACTGCAGGCTATGGTCAGGGAGATGCTCTCTCCATTTGCTTCGGATGGCCTTGATGCCGTGCTCAAGGATTCGAACATTGCAGAGATACTTGATGGGAAGCTCATGGACCGCTTAACTGAAATTCTGCAGGTTTCCAAGTGGTGGGGTAATGCTGGGTTCGATGTGCTCTTCCCAGAACCTGAATCAAAAGTTTTTCACCTTGTAGAAGTAAAAAGCGTGTGGAATGCAGATAGTCCTTCATTTTTCTTCAGCATAAACGAGATTAACAAGGCAATGGATTATCTGCGGGCAAAACTGATATGGCGTATATGGTGCGTGGATGATTCTGGACGATACCGGATTGTGGATGGGCAAGCCCTAGCGCTCAATAGAAACAGCACCGGGGAACCGGAAGATCTCTCATCTCTTTTGAAAAAAATCGAAACCAAGGGCTACCTACCCGAAAGTTTCAGAATCTCGCTTGGAAGTGTGGCACAGTAGGCACACTCATTCAATTAAGAAAGGGCATTCCGGCTTCAAAGCTCTGGCTCAAGCTCGGCTTGGCCCCGTGCATTTTACCAGAATGTCAGATTAAATTGTAGCTATTGCAAGTTCAAGCTGATGAATCCCTGGATCTTGTGCGGCAAGCAAATCAAATGCCGCCATTTCGGCCACCGGCTGGCTCACACACGCAAAATTGGGCCAGCGCACGGCCAATTTCTGCCAACATCTAAAATTTTCAGCCCCTCAACCCCAAAAATCCCGTTCTCCCAGACCCCCTCCCAAAAATGCACCCTCGAAATATGCAGATTCTTCACATTTATCTAGTTTTCGGGCTGCTGTCAGGGTACCCAAACCTCAACAGCGTCTTCGGTTTTTTCAGGGGCTTCTTCCGGCCAGGCCTCTCCCCAGCTTTCCCTGACCTCAATCTCCACCGGGAACTCAACCCCAGGCACCATCTCCGCAAAGGCCTCTTTCATGCAGTTCTCCACAAGGCCCTTCACCTGCTCCACAACAGATTTTTCTGCTTCCACGATCACTTCGTCCCGCATGGTATGGACAATGTAAGCATCAATGCCCGTGAGAGCCTCCCAAATGCCCTTCAGGGCCATTTTGAACCCGTCTGCTGCTGTCCCCTGCACTGCGTAGTTGAACACGCTGGAATCGCCTGTGGATTCGTCTATATACCTTCTTCTGCCCAACTCCGTGGCAATGTAGCCCCTGGCCCTGGCTTGACTGACCAGACTGGCCTGCCAGCTGAACAATGCTGCAAATTTCTGCCTGTAACCCGCCAGATAATCTTTGACCTCCCCAAGTTCCACTTCAAAGCCGTTTTCCGATAAAATCCTTTTCACCGTATAGGCGCTTCCCATGTTGTTGATGGCATTGACAATGTTCTTGGCAACATTCCTGCCAACCTCAATGCCCAGAAGCTCCTTTATCGCTGCCGCCTCTGACGCATACAGATCCTTCCCGGTGTTAAAAATCTCCAGCAGGGCCTCATCTTCGGACAGCCCGGCCATTATCCTTGGCTCCTGCTGCCTGTAATCGGCAACAATGAACCTGTAACCCTCCCTGGCCCTAAAAAACGACCTCAACGGCCCTTTTCTTGGAACATTATCCAGCCTGGACACCAGCCTTGCACTTGTGGCTCCCATAAAATCAATTTCGTCATGGAACCGCCCGTCCGGCCCGATTCTCCCCAGAATGGCATCAGCTGCTTTTTCATATTGAGGGAAGGCATGGCTCTCTATCATTTCATTGAGTTTCTCGGCATCCACCCCGATTCCATGCCTCTCCATGTCTGCTGTTACCCGGAGCATCTTCTCTTCAAGGGCCATGACCTTTTCAAGTCCGTCATTTTTGATCGCTTTGCCCTGCAAGTTCCAGATATCCGAAAGCCCTTTAAAGATGACAAGGCTGGCAGCTTCGCGCTCATAGCTCCCCATCAGCGATGCTTGCGTCAGATGCCTGAACCCGAGAAGATTGTTTTTAAGAACTCGCTCGATTGCTGTCAGGTCTTTAATCGGGATGTCTTTATGGTCACTTTCAATCAGAAGACCTGCAATCAGCTTGCCCTGGGTGGTTATTATGCTGACAGGGATGTCTTCATCATCAGACCGGATTTCATTTATGATGGTTCCAAGCTTTCCGGCAAGCCCTTCAGGTGTGGTCTCCGTCATCCTGTTGGAGTAACCAAGCCTTATGATGTCTTGAGCATATTCAGAGAAGGTCACAACAATCTCGCCTGTCGGCAGCTTCGGATAACCCTCACCCTCTTGCGCTTCGCGGACTATGCTCCCCATGTTGGTCTTGGGAGAGGATTTTAACGAATTGAGCTCCTTGTAGAAGGTCTCGACCCGATCGATCAGGCCGACACCGGCAATCCTCTGGCCCTTACCGTAGCCGGACTTGACCGTAAATCTGTCGAAAAGCCCTCCATCTCCCTCAAGCTGATCGAGAACAGCCTTCAACTGCCTGGCCGTGACAGGCATTTCAGCCAAACAAAGGTGATCTGCCAACCGCTTCGCCACTATCAGCATTGTAGGTTCAAAAAGGGTGTGCTTACCTATAGTATTATTTAATAGGTAAGCTTCGCCTTTTTCATTAATGGTATCAGCTGGATAGCTTTTTAATGGGGGAGAAAACAGACCGATCCGCGGGCTTGTTTCACCTTTTTGGATATTAACTTCCTCCAGATGGCCTGTAATCTGCCGGTAAATCTTCTCCGTTTTTCCCGGCTGATAGACTTTTGCAATCAAGGCAAGGTCCCGATTCATGAAGCCAAGCTCATCAAAAAAGATTTTCAGGCGCTTAAATAACCTTTCGGGCTTATCAATATCCCGTGACTCGTCTTTAACTTCATCCGGTTCAGGAAGGCAGATGGGCCAGGAGTCTGCTGCAAACACAAGTTCCGTACTTTTCTTGTGAACAGGTCTTATTCGATGAAGGCACTGGATAAGCTCCCAGTTTGTAGAAAGCTCCACCCAGGCATCCCTGATTTCTTCTTCATCCGGGTGCGGGAACAAGATTGCCGACTCCTGGCAGACGGCATTGATGTTTGGTATGGGACATCCTAGAATGAACAGGGCCTGGCAGTCTTCAAAGGAGTTTATGCCCCTGGGGCCAAAAAAGGTGTGCAGGGCAAATTCTTTATCGGGTGCCTTGGCCCGGCAGATGTCCAGAACATTCTGGCCCAAAGGTATATTGTTGACCTTTGCGTGGGTGACAACAAGAACCTTTGAGGCCTTTCCGATTTTTTCAACCCCCCTCTGAACCAGGTCTTCCAGCTCCGAAGGCTTTAAAGAAGCAAGGTTATACCGGTTTATCTTCTGACGGATGTGTACCAAACGGCTTTGCCAATTGACATCCGCACGAACCACCTCAAATGACCTGCCTGTGCCTGTCATGACCTGGGCTATTTTCGGGTGGCTGGTGGCATCCAGGATTTTTATGGGGGTTCTGCCAAAGCCAAGGGGATTTATTCTTTTGATCTTGAAGCTGACCGTCCCGGAAGGGCTTGCCTCAATAAAGGAAAACAGTTTCGGATAATCGGCAGATAACCCGCGCAACCAGTTGAC
>Ga0351962_1070_pt1 | contig 14916 bp, 16 predicted proteins | sample TotcelT113001N13_FD_205805 | JGI IMG/M metagenome (GOLD analysis project Ga0351962, IMG submission 205805) | Enriched cells from coal bed in the Powder River Basin, Montana, United States - Total cells T11 rep3 HSBNCT.T11.300.1.N13 ...
TGCGGCGGTCGGTGCGAGTCTCGGAGTAGCCCTCGTCCACCACGTTCCGGGCCAAACGGTGCCCCGGAGGCGGGGAGACTGGCTGATCATGCGGCCGATCCGGCAGTCGCATGCCTTCGCAGACCAGACGCCTGGTTCGCTGCCCGTCGTGGTGGCTGTATCCGTCCACGATCAGTACTCCAAGATCACGTCGTGCCCTCCTGCCAGTACCGCTGCAGCCGGGCAAATTCATCGAACATGATTTGGGGAACCTCCGGGCGGACTCCGAGTGCCTCCCACGCGCCGTAGTCGAACGCGATCAAGCCGCCGGTCGGCGTGCCCCAGTGGCGGACCAGCAGCCGCGCTTCCTCGCGGATCTCCTCCTCGACGCCGCGCGGCAGCGTGGATTGGATGTCCACGGTGGCCAGGAAACACACTTGGCCGCGAAACTGCTCGCCGAATTCAACCAATCCGTAGGAACGCGACTGCTGCATGTTCAGCACGTCGACGCCCAGTTCGATCAGCGTCGGCACGAACAGGTTAATACGCCCGCAGCTGTGAAGGATCACGTGCCAGCCGCAGGCGTGAATCGCATCGAAGATGATCTTGTATCGCGGGACAAAGAAATCCCGCAGGATGTTCAAACCCGCGAACGTGCCTTCCTGGGTTCCCCAATCGTCGGCGACGAACAGCGCGTCGATGCGGTCACCGAACCGGCGATGCAGTTCCTCGACCTGCCGGATCTTGAAGTCGACGATCATGTCCAGCACGCGGTGGACGTTTTGGGGTTCGAGGTAGAAATCCTCCAGCGATTCCGCAAATCCGCGCAGTTTGTGCAGCCGCGAGAACAGCAGCGAATGCGCGGTCAGGCAGACGTAGCGATCGTCGGCCTCGTCCAGCAACGGCCCTAACCGCTGATAGTAAAACGGGTTTCGCGGATCGGGCGGGCGATACGCGTTCAGGGCCGACCAGTCGGCCAGCGGACAAGCCGTTACCTGGCCCATGTTCTTCAAGTCCGTCGCGCTCCAGCCGCAACCCCAATCATCCGGCATCGCGTTGTCAAAGAACCAGCCGGCCTGAGCTCGATCCAGTTCCCAGAGGTTGTAGACATCGTCGGGGAACTCCCGCCGTTTGTGGTTCCAATGCTGCCAGAACGGCAGACGCGGCGGAGCGCGGAACTCGATCGCGCGGCGGACGATTTCGCGGCGGTGCATGAGGGGCCTCGTGATTTCACTCTGCGACAATCGGATTACGATCGTTCGCCCAGCGGCAACGTCACCGCTCGGCCGCCTTCCGCCAGCGACCGGTCGATCGCCAAGCAGATTTCATGGCTGCGGAACGCATCCGCCATGTTGCAGTGCGACTCGCGGTCCTGCAGGATGCAATCTACGAAATGGTTGATCTCGCCGTCGAACGGATGGTGCGTCACATCGCCCGAGTCCGGCAGGATCGTGGGGATCGTGGTCCAGCCGGTCTGGCCCGGCAGCAGCCGCTTCGACCACAGCCGATTGTCGCGGATGGTTCCCTCCGTGCCCGCCAAGTCCATATTGAACTGGTACGGCACTTCGCAGTCCAGCAGCACCGACGTCTTGCCGATGATCCCGCTGCGAAATCGCAGCACCGCAACCACGATCGCCGGATATTCAAACAGACCTCGCTCGTTGTTCGCCACGGCGGTGACTTCGACCACTTCGTCGCCTGTCAGCCAACGCAACGTATCGATCGCGTGGCAGCCGACCAGCAGCATCGCGCTGCCGCCGGTCTGCTTGCGGCTGTGCAACTGCCAGGCGTGATGCGTGGGCCGCATCCGGTGCCAGTAGTCGACCTCGGCATAGACCAGTTGCCCGATCGCCCCGCTGCCGACCAGCGACTTGATCGTTTCCACCGCCGGGTTCCAGCGGAGCACGAACCCCGCCACGCTCTTAACCTGGGTCTCGGCTACCGCGTCCCGCAGGGCTCGATTCTCGTCCATCGTCAAGGCGATCGGCTTTTCGACCAGCAGATGCTTGCCGGCCCGCGCTGCGGCAATGCCCTGCGCGGCGTGAAAGGGGCTGGGACTGGTGATGTCGACCACGTCGACCTGCGAGTCGTCCAGTACCTGCCGGTAATCGTCGCGGACGTCGCAATCCAAACGAAACTCCGCCGCGAAACGCTGCGCCCGCGCGCGATCGACGTCGCTGACGGAGACGATCCGCGCGTGCGCGCTCTTCAGCCAACTGGCGGCATGGGCGTGGGCCACCCAGCCCGCGCCGTGGATCGCGATTCCCAGTGTCCGGTCTGTCACGGTATCGTCTCCCTGATGCATGTCTCGTCGTTCCGGATCAGCATACCTCAACGGCATCCTGCCCGCAACGAGCCGAGTCGTTCGTCCGCTTGGTGGACGCTTTATTCTCGACCGCATCAAGCAACTCGCGCCCCAACATCCCCAGTGTCAGAACCAGGAACCGTTTGCCGCGGTGCTGAAGGGGGGACACGAAAGCGGCGTTGGCCGGGGGCCCGTCCGCACTGCTGGAACTGGCGATGGCGACGCACGCCGAGGTCACGACCGAAGAAGCCGAAGTCACGACCGAAGAATTCCAGCAGATCGCCCGTGACGGGATCTCGACTTTTCGGCACCCCCAGACCGGGAAACTGCTGACCGAGATGGCTCAACAGCTCCTAGAACGCGCCCGCCAGCGGAACGTCGATCGTAATCTGCTGGTAGCCGGGGATGAGCACGCCTACGGACTTGCCGTCGCCCAACGGTGAATGGGCGTAGACCAGCCAGTGCCGCTGGGGGCGGTTCCTTGCACCAGCGCAAGCGACGAGACCGGCAGCGCAGGGGTCAGGCTCCAAGGCCGCGCCGGGGCGAGATTCGTGTCCAGCAGGAACCAACGGTCCACCGCTTGATACTCGGCCGGAATCCCGGCCTGGTACGGATGCGGACCGAGCAGCAGGAGTGTCAGCATGACACCGGCCACCACTTGCAGGCACATCGGGCGGGTTCCTTCTTCGTCAGCGTGTTCTGTTCATCGGCATTCCAAATGCAATCGCCGCCGTACGTTTCACCGCTGGAAACGGATTCTCCCGGCGAAGATTGAAAATCGAAGCCCGCGACCTCGGCCAGCGTGGCTCTGCTGAGCTTGGTAGGCCGTCAGTTTCTTCTGGCCGACCAGGAGCCGAACCAACTGCTCGGCATCCTGGGGTTGCTGATCCACGGGCAGCGAGTCGATCAGGGTTCGAACGTCCTCGGCCGGCAGCAGGCCACTGGCGACGATCTGCTACACGAATTGGTCCACGGTTATCATGGCATGGGGATCTAACCGGCTTTCTCACCAGCGCCTCGTCCTTTGCAGAAGGTTCTTACCTGGTTCCTTCCTCCGCCAAGCGACTGTAGTACTCCTCGATCAATCGTTCGTACTTGGGCAAGAACTCTTCGATGAGGCCGCTTTGCATCTGGTCGCGGATCTTGGGTGGCAAGTGTCCCCAGACCTGTCTGAGCAGGATCTGAAGCCGCGCCAATTCTTCGCGGTCCGAAGCGGTACCTTCGGTACGATCCGTACTTTCCTTGGCCGGCTGACTCGCTCCCGTGTTCTCGCCGCTGCCTGCGCGGCTCTTGCCGTCGGGTTTGGCGCCGGGTTTCGCCGGCGACGAGGCGCCGCTCTGAGCACCTTGGCACTGCTTGTTCAACTCCACGATCAGCTGCTCCAAATCCCGAATCACCTGCTGCTGGACGCTTTGCGTTTCTTGCGACGTCACCTGGCGGCCGATCAAGCTCTCGGCCAGTCGCATGCGGCGGCCGATCGTGACGAGGAGATCCTCGGAGGGTTGGCCCAGATCTTCGCCGGCGCCGAGTTGCTCCCGCCGCAGTGGGTCGAGGTCCGCGGGGCCGTCGGCGGGCATCTCGGTCGGTTTGCTGGCCCGCGGCGGCGCACCTTCCGGCTTGGCGGGGATGCCCAGATCCCGAAGCAGCGCGTTGTCCAAGCTGTTCTGGAGCCGTTCGTCCGTCGCCGGTTTCGCAGCCGGCCGCGGCGACTCGGCAGCCCCGGCAACGGGCAGCGCGGCGTTCGTCGCGGTCAACCAGATCGGCACCCCCAGCAAACTCCACGTCAGGCGTCGCAACGAGAATAAAGGAATCATGTCGCATCAACCTCTCGGATCATGGGGGCGCCGGACGGTCTTGCGATCTGCCACGCCATTGTTCCTCGGCCGCACTGCTTCGGTAGTACCGCGGATTCAACGTCCACAGATCGTGGCGTGTTCCGGACTGATATTCAACATAGGCCAGCCGTCCGACCGTCGCCGCTTGGGGCGTCCAATGCGAGGCCGCGATGACTTGGACCTCCGCCGGAATCCGGTCGCAAAGTCGCGCCAGCCCGGGTCCGGTAACCGCCGTGCCGGGTGACAATTCGGCCAACCACTGGTCGACATCCACGATTCGCGGTTGCGAAGCCTCGGTCAGTTCGTCGTCTCGACGATGAAAATCGGCGACAAACAACTGCTGCCGCTGGGCGTCCAGCACAGCGCTGATGAAACCCGCCTGCGTCGGCGCCTGCCGAGCGATGACCGTCAGCGTGTGGATCCCGAACACCTCGGCGCCCACCGCATAGGCAAAGGTTTTGGCGGCGGTTACGCCAACTCGCAAGCCGGTAAACGAGCCGGGCCCGACCGCGACGGCCACCAACTGCACGTCCTGAGGACGCCAGAGAACGCTGTGCAACTGGTCGGCAATCGCCGGCGCGAAACACTGCGCGGTGCGTCGAGTCCGGTCCATCGTCAACTGGCCGAGGATGCGTTCACCCTCCAAGACCGCCACGGAGGCATCCAGGGTCGAGGTTTCCAGAGCCAGAATTCGCAGGGCCATTCCCGTTACCTTCTTGACTTTCCTACAACGAACCGTCAATGCGATCGCTTGGACCACACCCAGGAGTCGCGGCTGCCGACTTATCGCGTCAGACCCTCCCAGGCCCCGATCAACAGATTCGAGGCCCGGTCGATTTCTTCTTCCGAGGTGAACCAACCTACACTCAACCGCATCGTTCCCCGCGCATCGTCTGGGTCCAGGCCGATCGCAGCCAGCGTTGCGGACATGCTCGACGCGTTGCTGTGACAAGCGGAGCCTGTCGAGGCGCACAGATCGGGTAGCCGGGCGAGTATCTCGGCGGCCGAAACATCCGGGAAATTGACACTGAGCGTATTGGGCAGCCGGGCTGCGTCTTGGCCGTTGATGGTCAGCCGCGAGCCGATCGCTTGAAGCAGTTGCGTAGCCAGGCGGTCGCGCAACATCTGCAGTCGCTGCGAGGATTCCTCCAGGCTGCGGAACGCCAACATGCAGGCTTGTCCCAGTCCGACGATATAGGCCACGTTCTCCGTGCCCGGGCGAAGTCCCGTTTCATGTCCCGCGCCGTGCAGCACCGGTTCGAGTCGCACGCCCCGCCGCACGTACAGCGCGCCGATACCTTTGGGAGCGTACAGCTTGTGACCCGCGAAACTCAACAGATCCACCCCCAACTCGTCCACAAAGGCAGCGATCTTGCCCACGGTTTGCGCGGCGTCGGTGTGCAACAGCACCTGGTGGTCCCGGCAGATTTGCGAGATCTCGCGCAAGGGCTGGATGACCCCGATTTCGTTGTTGGCATGCATGATACTGACCAGTCGCGTATCGGGCCGCATCGCCGCAGCGACTTTGGCCGGATGAACGACGCCCTGCGAATCGCATTCGACGACGGTCAGCTCGAACCCCAACCGCTGCAGATGCCTCGCGGGCTCGACCACCGCCGGATGCTCGATGGCCGAAATGATCAGGTGTCCGGCCACGCCGGGAACGCCTTGCATCATGGTGCCGCAAATCGCCAGGTTATTGCTCTCGGTGCCGCCGGAGGTGAACACGATCTCGTCCCGATCGGCCCCCAACAGGGCCGCGACTTTTGCCCGCGCGTCCTCCATCGCTTCGCGGCAGGCTCGGCCCAAGGCGTGACTGCTGGACGGGTTCCCGTAGTGCTCCTTGAGGAAGGGTTCGAGTGCCTCGAACACGCTCGGAGCGACCGGCGTCGTTGCGTTGTAATCCAAATAGATGAGTCGCATGTCGATTTGCTCGTCCAAGTCCCCTGATCCAGCCGAATTTCTTACCTGATGTTATCGTATCAGGATTGCCCGGCGCTCGAAAGTGCCGCTGGGCAGCAGTTCTGGGCAGGGGTTCCCCCGAACGCCAATCGCCGAAACGTTACCTTTTATCTACCAGCCCGTTCAAGTTTTGGCGACATCAAGTTCTGGCGGCCCCCTTGCATCGGCCGGGGAAAATCGCGACGATGCCAGGGACGAATGGCACGAGGTTCGGCGGCAAAGCCGCTTCTCGTGACCCGAAGCGTAAGCGAGGGCAAACCGTTTGCCGAGCTCATTCCTTGCTTACGCTTCGGGTTACAACGGCGGCAACCCCGCCAACACGCTTCACCTCGTGCCATTCATGCCAGGGACTGTCGCGACGAGGAGCACCAACGTGGACATGGGTTTGACGGATAAAGTCGTCCTGGTAACCGGCGGCTCGCGGGGGCTGGGCAGGACCATCTGCGAGATGCTGGCGGAAGAGGGGGCGCGGGTCGCCGTCAATTACCGCAGCCGCCGGGAGGAAGCCGAGGCGGTGGCGAGCGGCATCCAAACGCGATTTGGCCGTCCCGCCGCTGCCGTGTACGGCGATGTCTCGCTGGAATCGGACGTGATTCGAATGTTCGACCAGACGGAGCGGGAACTGGGGTCCGTCGATGCCCTGGTGAACAACGCTGCAGTCTGTCCGGTGGGGCCGACGACCGACCTGGCCGTCGAGGATTTTCATCAGGCTTTGCAGGTGAACATGACGGGTACTTTCTTGGCCAGTCGCGAATTGGTTCGCCGTTTGGCGGCGGCCGGACGGCACGGTCAGATTGTCAACATCTCGTCCCAAGCGGCTTTTCGCGGTTCGCAATCCGGCAAGACCGCCTATGATGCCAGTAAGGCTGGAATCATCGGATTTACCATCTCGCTGGCCCGCGAAGTGGCCGCCCGCGGAATCAATGTAAACTGCGTGGCTCCCGGCTTGATGTACACCGAAATGGTTGCGGCGGCGATCGACGCCGAACCGGAGCGGTTCCAGCAGCGCGTGCCGCTGGGTCGGATCGGCCGAACCGAAGAGATCGCGGGCATGGTGGTGTTTCTCTGCTCCCATCGCGCCAGCTATATGACCGGCGCGACCGTAGACGTCAGCGGCGGATTGGCGATGCACTAGCTAGATCGGTGAAAGCGATGGCGGATTCCTCGCGCGATAACCCAGTCGTTTCCCCTGTCCCTGTGAGCCCGTTCGACGCCTATCAGAGTCCGCCGCCCCTCGAGGCCGGGCGATCGCAAGGGTCGAAATCGGCGACTCAGACCGGCTGGATCAAGCCGGTTTGCATTGTCGCGATCGTCTTGGGAGGCTTGGGCTTGGGCAGCGTCCTGCTGGGTGCTGTTGGACTGTGGGCCGGTCAACAGATGCAAGCGGCGTTCCCTGTGGGCAACCAACCGGGCGTGCCCAAGCGGATGCAGGAACTGCAACGAGACATGCAGCGCGAGATGCAGGCCGTCCAGGACCGGTTTTGGACCATCAACGCCAGCCTGCTGGGCGTCCATGCCCTCGTCGCAGTCGGACTTGTCGCCGGGGGCATTCAATCGCTGCGACGAATCGCTGGGGGCCGAAACCTGCTCGTCGCCGCCTGCCTGGCAGCGATCGCGTTTGAAACGGCCCGCGGCACGGTGCAATCGCTGATTCAGGTTCAGGTCATGTCCGTGATGGGGCGGTTCTTGCAGGAGATGATGCAGATTTCCATGAACGAAGCGGCCGAGGCTGCCGAGTGGGTCGCGTGGGGTGCGCGAGCGGCCATGGTCGTCGGTGTGGTGATGACGCTCGTCTGGATTCTCGCCAAGGTAGTGTTCTACAGCATCGCAGTATGGTATCTTCGCAAGCCAGCGGTGTGTCAGTACCTGGACGTCGCTCGGGCGCCGGACGCGTTTGGCTGATTGTCTTTCCGCCAGCGTGCTGTGCCGGAACCCGGTGGTTCGCCAGTCGGGGAACTTGGGGCGTGGCCGCTTACAGGCAAAACAACAGTGGAGTTTCGGTGGATTCGTGGATCGTTATGAACATCCCATTTTCGAACCGCGTCGCTGTCTATACCGGGACGTTTGATCCCATTACGCTCGGCCACCTGAACGTCATCCAGCGCGGCGCCGGCCTGTTCGACTCCCTGATCGTGGGCGTCGGCGTGAATACCAAGAAAGAGCCTTTGTTTCCCGCGGATGAACGAGTGGACTTGGTGCGCCGCGTGTGTCGGCCCTTGGGCAACGTGGAGATCCGCACCTTCAGCGGATTGGCGGTCGAGTTCGTTCGGCAATGCCGCGCCCGCGTGATGATTCGCGGGGTGCGGCCGCTGACGGACATCGCCGCCGAGTTCACGATGATGCTGGCGAACAAGCAGCTGGATCCGGACATCGAAACGATCTTCCTGATGGCCGACGAAGAGTATTCGCACGTCTCCAGTTCGCTGATCAAAGAGATCGCGCCGCTGGCCACAGACAAGATGCTGCTGCGTTTCCTGCCACCGGAGATCCTGCCGGATCTGCGGCGGCGGCTGCACTCGCCGCCGGACCGGCAGACGTAACACTCGCCTGGCTCAGCGTCGGATCATCGTGAAAACGCACTGTGCGACCGCTCGCGGTAACCGTCGGCAAAGCCCAGTAAAGGCTCAGCGTCGGACCATCTTGAAAGCGCACTGTGCGCCCCAGCCGCCGAAGATCGCCAAGTGGATGTACAGCATCGCCATCGACTCGAGGTAGCAGGCGTTCTTCAGCGGCCCCGCATCGACCGGTTCCATGTCCAGATCGAGGGTCAGTCGGCGGACGACGTCTTTGGCTGCATCGTCGTCACCACAGTAGAACATCGACGCCTGTTGGTTCCCGTACTCGGCGTCGACCATCGTCGCATCGCTGACCGTATTGAACGCCTTGACCACCCGCGCCCCCGGTGCCCAAGCGGCGATCTCTTCGGCCGCAGACGGCGCCGCGCCCAACATCAACCCCGAGAAATCCGGCTTGATCGGATTGATACAGTCCAGCAGGATTTTGCCGTCCAACGGCCCCAGCAATCCGACGACCTCGCGCGTCACGTTCCAGGGGATGGCCAGCAGAATCACTTGGCTCGTTGCCGCCGCCTCGCCAACGCTAACGGCTGCCGCCCCCGGCCCGGTTTTTTCCAGGACGGTGCGGACTTCCAAGCTGTCCGCTTCCCGCACTCCGTACACCACTCGATGGCCCTTACCGGCCCACCGCGGTCCCAAGGCCCCACCCACGCGTCCTGTTCCCAAAACGGCAATGTCCATGTCCAAGATTTCCTTGTTTCGTACAAATCTGCTGTGGAAAACCTCGATTTTCCCCATTCTTGCCGATTCGGCAAGTGGCTAAGGACCGGCGCATCGATAACGGTCTCGCGCCCCCAAGGCAAGCGGACGGTTGATTTCGACGGTTGATTTCGTCGCACCAACGGGCCGCCCAGCCTGTTTCCCCGACGCAAACCGTTGTAATCCCAGCTGGGCTTACGGCCAAAAGACCAACAGCAGCAGGCCGCACAGCAGGACGATGCCGAACGCGGCCGACACGCGGCGCAGCAGGCGGCGATGTCCCAGCGCGGCGACGGCCGCGCCTTTGAACGCCACGTTGGACAGCGAGGCCAGCAGGATCATCCGCCAACCGGTATGCACGTCCAACTCGCCGCGTTTGATCAATTGTGCCGTCGACAGCGTGATCGCGTCCATGTCGGTCAGCCCGGAAATCACGGCCACCACGTACAGCCCGCGGTCGCCGAACCATTGTCGTCCAGCCGCCACGGCGAACAGGATGGCCGCGTACAGCAGGCCGAAGATGACGGCTGGTCCCAGCTGCGACGGGTCATCGTCCAACGGCACGTGTTCCGATTCGCTGCCGCGCAGCCCGTACAGCACCGCGGCCGATACGCCCATCACCCCCATGACGACCAGCAGCGGCGGAGCGATTGCGGACAGCAATTCGGGCGCGACGATCACGACTTCGAAAATCACGCGGCCGAAGACGATGGTCGAGGCCGTCACGATGACGAACGCCGCCAAACCGACCGCCTCCTCCGTGTGCCGAGTCCGCCGGGCGTAGCTGATCGTCGTCGCGGTGCTGGAGATCATCCCTCCCAAGACGCCGCCCAGCAGCGTGCCCGCTCGAGCGCCGAAGAACTTGTAGGCGATGTAGCCGCCGAGACTGATCCCCACGATCAGCACGACCATCAGCCAGATCTCGAATGGATTGAGCACGCCGTAGGGACCGTAGCCGTGATTCGGCAGGATCGGCAGGATCACCAAGGCGATCAGCACCAGGTTAAAAATCGCGCGGATATCCGCTTCGCTGAAACGTCCTACCAGCGTGTGCAACGGTTGCTTCCATTGCAGCAGGACCGCGACACCGCCGCCGATGATCAAACCCAACGTCGTCTGCCCGTAGGCCAACGTCACGCCTACGGCATACATCACCAGCGCGGCGACTTCGGTGGTCAAGCCCAACTCTTCCTGCCGGCCCAGGAACGCCAACACCGTGCCGACCAGCAACAGCGCCACCACACCGCCCAGTCCGGCTGCCAGCAGCCATGCGCCGAGCGTCTGGCTGAGCAGTCCCAGCAGGGCCCCCAGGACCGTGATCAGGGCAAAGGTGCGGATGCCCGCCAGGTGATGCGCGCTCCATTCTCGCTGGAGACCGACCAACAGCCCCAGGCCTAACGCTAAAGCCAGCGGTTCCACGGAGGAAACATCCATGCCCTAAGTTTGACTTGGGATGGCTCCAATGGCAACAGCCGCGTGGGATGCTGAGCCGCAAACAACCATGAAAGGCATGAGATGATCGAGACTTTGGCGGTTCGTTCGGATGCTTTCCCACAGGCCCAGCAGAGGCTGCCGGCGGGCGAAAGAGAATCTCGCTTTTCTTGCTCTTGTTCCCTGTCCGAAAGATCGCTATGCTAGCGTTGCCAGCAGCCTTGCAAGGCCCCCTCTGTGTGGTTATTTCTGAGGTTTCCGAAAAGATTTCGACAGCTACTGTTGACTGACGCTGGCAAAACGCTAGATTACTCTCCTACCCAATATATTGTGGTCGGCGCATGGCCGACATACAATATGTTGGGGGTTCACGCGATTTCGGCTGCTACTGGCATCCGTCCTATTTTCTCTGAATTCCCCATATTCATGTTCGGTCGAAACGGAAAGCGATCCGACACGTTAAGTGAACCGACGTACACCGTAGGATACGAATTTCATGCTTTCGACGGAGCGATATCGCCCGCAGAAGGAGCTAGCTATGGCAACGCTTGTGGAACGAACTTCTCCCCACATTTCTTCGCTGGAAAACCACTCGTCGCACGAATCTCAACCGGGATTGCGTGTGGAGAGCATTTTCTGTCCCGCGGACGCGGACAGTCCGTTTGACACCGTCGATTGGGAGTTGCGGTCGGCGTCGATCAAGGACGAGAGTGGGGAGGTGCTATTTGAGCAGTCCGACTGCGAAATTCCGGCTTCGTGGAGCCAGCTGGCGACGAATGTCGTTGTGAGCAAGTATTTTTACGGCGAAAACGGGACGGGGGAGCGTGAGCGGAGCGTTCGGCAGTTGCTTCATCGCGTCACCCGGCCGACTGGGGCCGACAAGACGGCTATTTTGCCAGCGAGGCGGACAGCGAGCGGTTTTATCGCGAGCTGACGTGGCTGTGCTTGCACCAGCATGGTTCGTTCAACTCGCCCGTGTGGTTCAATGTGGGGCTGTACCACCAATACGGCATCACGGGCGACAAGTGTACCTGGCACTACGACATGCAGAGCGGCAGCTGCATCCAGCCCGAGAATCCGTACGAATATCCGCAGGCTTCGGCGTGTTTCATCCAGAGCGTCGAGGACAATATGGAGGACATCATGCGTCTGGCCGGCAGCGAGGCGATGTTGTTCAAGTTTGGTTCCGGCACGGGGACCGATTTGTCCACGATTCGTTCCTGTCGCGAGAAATTGTCGGGCGGCGGGCGTCCGTCGGGGCCGTTATCGTTCATGCGGGTGTACGATCAGATTGCGGCGGTGGTCAAGTCGGGCGGCAAGACGCGGCGGGCGGCGAAGATGCAGTCGCTCAAGATTTGGCATCCGGACATTTTGGAATTCATCGAGTGCAAGTGGAAGGAAGAGCAGAAGGCCCACACGCTGATCCAAAGCGGCAAGTACGAAGCCAATTTCAATGGCGAGGCGTACAGTTCGATCTTATTCCAGAACGCCAATTTGTCAGTCCGCGTGACCGACGAATTCATGGATACGGTCCAAAAAGGCGGGGAGTGGGCCACGCGCTGGGTGACTCGCGACGTGCGCGGCGAGCCGCCAACCTACAAGGCGGGTCATCTGCTGAATCGGATGGCCGAGTGCGCTTGGGCCTGCGGCGATCCGGGCGTCCAATACGACACGACGATCAATCGCTGGCACACGTGTCCCAATTCCGGCCGGATCAATGCCAGCAATCCGTGCAGCGAGTACATGTTCCTGGACAACACGGCTTGCAACTTGGCCAGCATCAACTTGATGAAGTTCCGCAAACCGGATGGGACGTTCGATGTCGAGCGGTTCAAAGCGGCTTGCCGGGTGTTCTTCATCGCGCAGGAAATCCTGGTCGATCATGCCAGTTACCCCACGGGCCCGATCGCGGAAAACAGCCACTTGTACCGGCCGCTGGGCTTGGGCTATTCCAATTTGGGTAGCCTGCTGATGGCCAACGGGACGCCCTATGATTCGGACGCGGCCTATGGCGTGTGCGGTTCGATCACGGCCTTGCTGCACGGAACGGCCAATTTGACCAGCGCGGAAATGGCGGGGTCCGTCGGTCCGTTCGAAGCGTTTGCCGACAATCGCGAGCCGATGCTGCGGGTGATGCAGATGCATCGCGACGCGGTCGAGAAGATCCACGAGGCAGGGCCTCGGTATTTGAAGGACGCCGCCCGCAAGCTGTGGGACCAGGTGTTGGTGGTTGGCCGCCGCCACGGGTTCCGCAATGCGCAGGCCACCGTGCTGGCCCCGACGGGGACCATCAGCTTTATGATGGACTGCGACACGACGGGCATCGAGCCGGACATTGCGTTGGTCAAGTACAAGCAGTTGGCCGGCGGCGGGGCGCTGAAGATCGTGAACAACACCGTGCCCCTGTCGCTGCGGTCGCTGGGCTACGACGACCGGCAGATCGAAGCGATTCTCAAGCACATCGATATGCACGACACGATCGAAGGCGCTCCCGAATTGCCGGAAGAGCACTTGGCGGTGTTCGACTGTGCGTTCAAGCCGGCCAACGGTTCGCGCAGCATCGCTTGGCGGGCCCACATCCGCATGATGGCGGCGGCCCAGCCGTTCTTGTCGGGCGCGATTTCCAAGACGGTCAACATGCCGGCGGAAACCACACCCGAGGATATCGCAGATGCTTACCTGGGCGGCTGGAAGATGGGGCTCAAGGCGCTGGCCATCTATCGCGACGGGTCAAAGCAGAGCCAGCCGCTGTCGACGCAGAGCGAGGGCGACAAGGCCAAGAAGGACAAGGAAATCGCTACGCGGCCGCGCCGCGAACGGCTGCCGGACACCCGCCAATCGCTCACCCACAAGTTCAGCGTCGGCGGCCACGAGGGTTACATCAACGTGGGCCTGTATCCGGATGGACGGCCCGGCGAGTTGTTCCTCACGATGGCCAAGGAGGGCAGCACGGTCGGTGGTCTGATGGATTGCTTTGGCACGGCTATCTCGATCTGCTTGCAGTACGGCGTGCCGTTGGAGGTGCTGGTCAACAAGTTCTCGCACACGCGGTTCGAACCGATGGGACATACCCCCAATCCGGACGTGCGGATCGCCAAGAGCGTGGTCGATTATATCTTCCGCTGGCTCGGTATTACGTTCCTGGACGGGTTCCGCGAGGCGAGCAACGGACTGCCGTTTGGCGAGGAGCACGCCAGCGGGCCTGAAAACGCGCACGGCGGCAGTGTCAAGTCGCCTGAAAAGCAGAAGGGCCACGGCGGGGAAGTCGGCAAGGAAGTCAGTAACGGTCATACCCGAACAGGCAGGAAAGTGGACATGGCGGTGCTGGAACGAGCCGGCGTGGTCGCGGTCCGGAGCGAACAGTTCGCCCGTTTCCAAAGCGATGCCCCGGCCTGCGACAACTGCGGTGCCATCACGGTTCGCAACGGCAACTGTTATCTGTGCCACAATTGCGGCAACAGCATGGGCTGTTCGTAAGCGTCGATCTGGCAGCCTGCCAGCCGGAGCGAACGGAAGAACGTGAATTCGCCGAGCCCCAGGGGCCGGCGTTCGGCTTCACATCGGCCTTGCTGACGCCAGTTCCGTCTCGAGTCTGATCGCTTTGGGAAACAAAACATTGTTTTCTTTGTGGATGTGCTGGTGCAGATCCCACTCGAGTTGCGCCAGGCCATCGAGCATCGCGCGGTAGGTGTTGCAGGCCCATTCCGGCGCCTGGTAGCCGTCGGTGAACCCGTTCAGAATCGCCAAGGCATTGCCGGCGCTGTCATGCTCCGACTCCATCTGCCGGATCGGGTTGGCGATCGAACCGCAGTATTCCGCGGTGACATCGGTATCGGATTCCAACTGGCGGATCCTCGGAAACAGGATCTGCTCTTCTTTCATCAGATGGCCAACCAACTCCTCATAGAGGGTCGCAAACGCCCGGCGAACCTCCGCCAGACGCCGATCCGTACTCCCATGAACCTCCATCACCTTTTGCGTCATGGCGTCCAGTCGCGGCAGTTCGGCTTTCAGGTATTCGTGATGCGTCTGTTCGATGTGGTTCACTAAGTCCGTCAACGACATGGCATCGGCGTCGATCAAGGACGAGAGTGGGGAGGTGCTATTTGAGCAGTCCGACTGCGAAATT
>Ga0351962_1192_pt1 | contig 14621 bp, 7 predicted proteins | sample TotcelT113001N13_FD_205805 | JGI IMG/M metagenome (GOLD analysis project Ga0351962, IMG submission 205805) | Enriched cells from coal bed in the Powder River Basin, Montana, United States - Total cells T11 rep3 HSBNCT.T11.300.1.N13 ...
AAAATTAAACACTCCGGTGCGCAGACAATAAGATACATCCTCGCCGAATCCCTTGTCTTTGAGATAATTCACATGATAACACCGTCTGAGTGCTTCTTCAGGATTGTGGCCTTCGGCTGCAGCAAACAAAGCCAGCACCTGACTCAGATCGCACCAGGTGCTTGTGTTTGATCTTATACGGTTGGCAAGCATACCTGCACATAGACCGTCATCGAGCGAAAAGTTGCCGTTCGTCCCCGAACAAACAACCACCACCTGACCATTCATCTGTTGCAGGACTGCAGAAACAGCTTCCAGGTTGAGGAAGGACAGAATCAGAATTCTATCGGCCTTACTGCATGCTCTGATAGCATGGGTTCCGTTTGAAGTGAGCAGTACCAGTTTTTTTCCGCCAACCTTTTCGGGAGTGAATTCCAGAGGAGAGTTGCCCAGATGGAATTCTTGAATCTTCACTGCGTCTTTTTCGCCGCAAACCAATCCCTCATTGTTGTTTCTGCGGTGTTCTGCCCATGCGTCATCAATGCTGCCTGCCGGGAAAACCGATATGGCTCCGTTTGCCAAAGCAGTGGTAATTACCGACGTAGCCCTGAGTACATCAATGACAACGGCAGTTTTTCCGGCAAAATCATAGTTCCCGGCTGACTGTGCTGTGGGGAGTATGGTCAATTGTAACATGTAAGAAACAAGCCTGTTTGTATATGCAGTCAAAAGTACTTCCTTTTCCCGTAATTTTGGCAGGATAATTGCCATAATCCAGGTTGCCAACAATACCTACAGCCATGAAACAACTGTTGCCTTACTTTCGCCCCTTGCTGATTGCTTCGATCATTATGCTTGTGCATCCTGCCTTCGGCCCGGGCAGCGAACCCGATTTCGAAAAGCTATGGAAACTTGCCGAAAAACATCGCTGGGATGGTTTGCCCAAGTCAGCTCTTGATGTGGTAGAGCAAATCCGGCTTAAGGCAATGGAAACCAACAACCAGCCTGAGCTGCTCAGAACAATCATCTACAGGATTAGTCTGACACAGGAAACCGAGGAAGACCATCTTGAGTCATCTATTAAGTTTGTCCTTGGCCAGCTGGGCCTCATGAAACAGCCCGAACGACAGATACTGCATTCGGTGGTAGCAGAACTGTACTGGTTTTATTATCAGCAGAACAGACATGAGCTCCTCGACCGCACAACTCTTGCATCAAACACCTCGGACGACATTGCCGAATGGGATGTGCCTAAGTTGCGCAAAACCATTCTCGATCACTATGCTTTGTCATTGGAAAATAAGGACATACTCAGGAGCATTCCTGTTAGCGACTACAGCGGAATCATATTGCTCGAAAAGGATTCGAAACAGCTTCAGCCCTTTTTGTATGATTTTCTGGCCCACAGGGCACTTGATTTTTATACTGCTGAAGAGGCGGGGTTTACAGCCCAGGGCCGGTCACCTGATTTTTTTCATCCGACCACAGGCAAGAATATTTTATTTGCACCGGTAAGGGACTTTGTCCGCAACATCCTCCCTCCCGGGGAATATACGGGAAGCCGGGCTTTAAGGCTTTTTCAGGAGCTTCAGTTTTTTCACCTCACGACCGGACTTCCTGAAACCCTGACCCGTAACGAACTTAAAAGACTCAAATTAGCCCTTCAGCTCAGTTCGGGCCTGCCAAACCATGAGCAGGAATACCTCAATGCACTCGAAAACCTGCAATCCGACATCGCCCAATGGCCCGTTTCGGCTCTTGTTGCTCATGAAAGGGCAGTATTTTTAATGGGCCGTCGTCAACAGCCTGTGCCATTTGACGATCTGGACGAAAAACGCTTTTCACTGAGCCAGGCCAGGGAAATTGCTCTTGCTGCCATTGCTGCTTATCCCGATTCGGAAGGTGCCCAACACTGCAGGCTGGTGGTGGAGCAGGTGGAGCAAAAGGAACTCGGGCTGCAGCTTCAAAGGGTTGAATTACCCGGGACACCCGTGCCCGTGCGCCTGAGCTACCGCAACATCCGGCAACCTTCATTCAGACTCCTTTCCATTGGATCCGAACGCCTGGCCGGAATTGTACAAAAGGGCGACCCACAACATCAGCTCAAAGAGTTGCTAAGAATTAAACCGATTAAAAGCTGGTCGCTCGAATTACCTTTTGAGGATGATTTCAGGGAGCACAGCGCCATCATTGATCTGCCTCCACTGCCCGCCGGACTTTATGTGCTGATGGTTTCAGGCGGACCATCCTTCAACGATAAATCCATTGTTGAATACACCAGTTTTCAAATCAGCAGACTCAGCTTCATCAGCAACAGGGCAGATGACAGGCATAACTTTTACCTGCTCGACCGCGAAACAGGGAAAGCTGTCGGAAATGCTGACATAAGGGTCATGAAACGCGAATGGGACCGAAGGGAAAGAAATTATACCGTTGAAGAAATACTTCGGCTCAAAACGGCCAAAAATGGAAGTTTCTCGGTTGGCTTTGATCAGGTTCCTGACAACAAATTCTTTTATGTGGAAGCAGTTTTCAAGGGCGACAGCCTGTTTTCCGACAGGTTTTTCGATACCTACAAGCGGCGTAAAGACCAAAAAACAGCTTTGCGCACCTGGTTCTTTACCGACAGGGCAATATACCGTCCCGGCCAAACAGTCTATTTCAAGGGCATAATGATTGAAACTTCAGGAAAGAAAAACGAATTGGCAAAATCCCGGGAATCGAAAGTCAGGTTGTTTGATGCAAACCATCAGGAAATAGGTAGTTTGCAGGTGAAAACAAACGAATTCGGATCCTTTGAAGGCAGCTATGTACTTCCTTTGGGCGGACTGACAGGCCAGTTCAGGCTTGCCGACGACCATGGTTCGGCCAACTTCAGTGTTGAAGAATACAAAAGACCCACTTTTGAAGTAAGCCTGATTCAGCCTTCCGGACAGGTGAAGCTTGGCAGTCAGGTCGAAATAGCAGGCTCGGTTTCAGCTTTTGCCGGATATCCGATCAGTAATGCAGGGTTCAGCTACCGAATCATGCGCGAAACGCGATTCCCCTATTGGCGCAGCTGGATTCCGCCCGTCTCAGGCCCTGCGGTACTTGTTGCTTCCGGAGAGGGTAAAACAGGTGAGGACGGCAGGCTAAACCTGTCTTTTACTGCATGGCCCGACACGGATGTGCACCGTACTGATCCGGTTTTCTACTACGAGGTTTTGGTTGACGTAACCGACAAAAATGGCGAAACAAGGTCGGCATCCCTGTCGGTTGTGGTAGGCTCGAAAGCCTTGCTCCTGAGTGCCGACATTCCTGATCTGGTTAATATTGATTCTGTTGGAAACTTCAGGCTTTATTCAAAAAACCTGCAGCAACAGGCCGTTGAAGTTCCGGTTACGGTTAAAATAAGCCGTTTGTCGCCTTTGACAACCTTGCTCCGCGATCCTGTTCTGGCACCTGTTGACCGCATGTTGCTCGACAGCAGCCGGCTGGCCTCACTCTTCCCAATGGATGATTTCTATAACTGGTTTGTGCCTGAGAAACGCAAACGTGAGTTGGTCTCGATGACTAAGCTTGTAACAGCCAGCGGTAGCGCACCATTGTTCGCCGCCGAATCCAAGGGATGGTCGCAGGGTACCTACCTGCTCGAAATGGAAGCCACCGATGAATTTGGCCAGAGTGTACGCTTCGAACGGTTATTCACTCTGTTTGCCACCAAATCAAAAGTAACTCCCGAACTGCTGCCGGCCTGGTTCTATGTGGACAAGAAAGAAGCTCTTCCAGGTCAGCATATTGAATTTCAAATAGGTACAGCCGCAAAGGATGTCAGGGCACTCGTCGAAGTGTTTGCAAACGACCACATAGTTGAAAGCGGCTGGCACACCTTAGGGTCTTCCAGAAAGAGCTTCAGCTTTGCCCTCACCGAAGAGCACAGGGGAATGATTCGCGTTCAGATGAGTTTTGTGCGGTTCAACCGAATGTTCAGGTACAGCGAAAACATCAGGGTGCCTTATACCAACAAAATGCTCGACATCAGTCTGGAAACCAAAAGAGACAAGCTGCTTCCGGGGGCTGCCGAAACATGGAAACTCCGTGTACAGGACAAAAATGGCAGGCCTGTGCTGGCCGAAATGCTTGCTTCGATGTATGATGCCTCACTCGATCAGTTCAAGCCTCATGCCTGGGACTTCAATTTGTTGCACTATCCCGTTTCAGTCCAATCCTGGTCGTCCGACAATGGGTTTGCTACCTTCAGCAGTCAGCGGCTTGCAGGATTTTTTGGTCTGAAACACGAGCCGCCACACAACATCATGCCTCCTCAATTGAACTGGTTTGGTTTTCAGCGTTATGGATTTAACTTGCACAGCGGACGCGGAATTCCCCTGACCATGTCAAAGAGCACAGGTTCCACTAACGGCGAGGCCCTGATAGCATCTAATGATAGCGAAACGGTAGTTGAAGGGTCGCCCCTTTTTATGCTTGATGATGATGCCCGTATTGAGTCAAAAGAACAAGCGAAACCGCAAGGCCCGAAAACAATGGTGCGGCGCAACTTCAGTGAAACAGCCTTCTTTTATCCGCAACTAACAACGGATTCTTTGGGTGGATTGAGTGTATCCTTCACCCTTCCGGATGCCCTTACCCGCTGGAAACTGATGCTTCTTGCACATACTGCCGACCTTAAAACCGGCATGGCAGAACATAGTTTTGCGGCATCCAGGCCATTCATGATTGTGCCCAACACCCCGCGGTTTTATCGCGAAGGCGACACAGCATGGGTTTCCGCAAGAGTGGTAAACACGGGAGATGCCGAAGTTACGGGCATTGCGGGGCTCGAACTGCGCGATGCACCCACAGGAGCCTTGCTCAGTTACAACACCGACAAGCAGAAGCCCATACTGAAACTCGCTGCCGGCAAAAGTCAGGAAGTTTCATGGAAACTGATCATCGGCGAATCGTCATCATTGCTGTCTATGCTGTTTACTGTGTCGGCCAATGAATTCTCCGATGCCGAACAGCAGTATGTGCCGGTGCTGAGCCGCACAGTACTGGTCACCGAAACCCTTCCGCTCAGAGTAGGGGCAGGTGCCAAGACAGAGGTTCAGTTCAAAAGTCTCCTGGAGTCCAAAGATGTCAGATCGCATCAGTTGGTGGTTGATTTCACATCCAACCCTGCGTGGTATGCTGTGCAGGCGCTGCCTTACCTTGCTGCACCGTCGCACGAGAATGCAGATAATCTGTTCAACCGTTACTATGCCAATCGTTTGGCTGCACATATTGCCAACAGCATCCCGAGGCTTATGGATGTTGTAAACACTTGGAAAACAATACAACCCGATGCTTTGCTGTCGAACCTCGAAAAGAATCAGGAATTGAAAAGCATCCTGCTGGCCGAAACACCCTGGCTGATGGAGGGTAAGGATGAATCCATGCAGAAACGCAACATTAGCCTGCTGTTCGACCTCAACAGAATGCGTTATGAGGAGGAGCAAAGCCTCAGCCAGCTCACTGCCTTACAGCTGAGCAGCGGCGGCTGGCCCTGGTTCAGGGGCATGCCCGAAGATCGCTTTGTAACTCAGCAGATAGTGGCCGGATTAGGCAGGTTGAAGCACCTGGGACTGTTGCGTAACAATGATCAGGCACTCAGGAGCAGTATCGCAAGGGCCATAAGATACCTCGATGCGGAGATCCAACATGATTATGATAACCTGAACAAATGGAACACAGCCGGTTCTTATGTGATCAGTCCGCTCCACCTTTATTACCTCTATGCCCGCAGCTTCTTTGCCGACATACCGTTGAGTGCTTCTTATACTGAGGCTTACGGCTTTTTCCTGGGCAAACTTCAGAACGACTGGTTAAAACTTAACCCCGGCTTGCAGGCAATGGCAGCCTTAACCCTGAACAGAAAGGGCGAAACCGCTGCAACAGATGCAATTATGAAGTCGCTTTTCGAGCGCTCCATAAACCACCCCGAACTTGGCCGTTACTGGAAACAGAACAAAGGCTATTTCTGGCACGAAACACCTGTTGAGAGTCAGGCGCTGCTCATTGAGGCCTTTGAAGCACTGACCAAAGACCGTAATACTGTAGATGAAATGAGGACCTGGCTGCTGGCTCAGAAACAGACCCACCGCTGGCCGGGCTCGCGGGCCACAGCTGAGGCGGTGTATGCATTGTTGCTCAGAGGAACCGACTGGATAGCATCTTCCAAACCTGTTAACATCAGTGTTGGAGGTGTCGCTCTTGACAATGCACAGGCAGAAGCCGGAACAGGCTACATCAGCCGCCGCTGGGACGGAACCGAAGTTACGCCCGGCCTGGCAAACATCAGCATGTACAACCCCAATCAGCATCCTGCCTGGGGAGGCGCTTACTGGCAGTATTTTGCACCCCTTGACCGCCTCAACGCCCACAGCACCTCACTGCGGCTGCGCAAAGAAGTGTATCTCGAGAAACCCGGCCAAAGCGAAATAGTGCTTGTACCGGCCGGTGGGCAGCGGATCGAAACAGGCAGCAGGGTCAGGGTGCGGCTGATCATCGAGACCGACCGCGACATGGAGTACGTGCACCTGAAGGATTACCGCGCCGCTGCCTTTGAACCGCTGAACGTGCTTTCAGGCTACAAAGTTCAGGGCGGACTGGCCTACTATGAATCTGCCAGAGACGCTTCCACCGACTTTTTCATACCCTATCTGGCCCGCGGTAAGTATGTGTTTGAATACAGCCTTGTTGTCACCCAAAAGGGCAACTTCGCCAACGGCCATGCTACCATACTATGCCTCTATGCCCCCGAATTTGCCGCCCGTTCCGAAGGTGGAAGGGTGGATGTGGGGAAGTAACAGGTTATTGCTCTACGTATTATGCAGTTGGTTCGGCAATTTTGCCGCATTAATGCTATTGTTGTCATTTGAGGTAAATGATAATCATAATTTATATTCATTCTAAACTCCTTTAATTTTCCTTGTGTTTTCGTCAAAATTTGTATCAACAAATGCTGACCGGGGTGTTTTCCAATGTTAATTCTTTGTTGAATGCCTGCATTTTGCCGCATTCCGTTTGTATCTTCGTGTTGTAATCGTTTACTAATCAAGTTTCCTATTTATTCGTTCATTACAGATATACACATGAAAACCTATCACAGAAGCTCAACCAAAACTAATTCAAGCAATATGAATACAAATAGAAATATACTAATTTTTTTATTGTTTACTTCTCTTTTTATCAATCATATGTTGTTTTCTCAGGAATATTTTAATGTACGTGTAGATGTTAATGGTTCAAACTCTTATGATGTATGTAATGATATATTAGCATTAGATGATGGTTACCTAATTCCTGCAAACTATACTGATAGTTTAAGTGATAATACATGGTCAAATTGCTTTATAAAACTTGATCTGAAAGGCGATATCATAAACAGTAAATGTTATGTTAATAGCATAATCAGCCAAGTATTAAGTTATTATCGCGGAAGTTTACGTAAAAGCAATTACAATGAAGAGTACTATAATGTAGGTTATAGCAAGTATTTTTTAACTAACAAAAATTATTATACCGGATTAATATATAAGATTAATTCTGAATTTGATACGCTATGGACAAAAACATATATGGATATTCAAAAACCAAACGATAGTGATCATGTATTTTATCACATGAGTTTAATTTCCAATGATAATTTAATCATTGCAGGAGATACACGAATAAACTCAACAAACTATAAAGCTTTGCTGATGTTGGTTGACAGTTCAGGAAATGAGCAATGGCGCCGATACTTTGACAGTGGACCCTACAACAGGGGTATAAATGTTATCCCCACCCCTGACGGAGGATTTGCCCTTTCGTGCTACAAATGGGTTCCGCAAAACAACACATCCCACAATTACCTGATCAAAACCGACAGCCTGGGCAATGAACAATGGCGCCGCTTCATTGGGGGGCTTTATAAAGATGATCCTTTATATCTCGCCAACTCGCCCGATAGCACTATTGTAGGGGCTTATGCCTATTCAGACTACAGTCCACCCCCTCCATCTTCAAATAGTTACAACAGGATCGCCGTTGTGAAGTACAATCTTCTGGGAGATTTGATTTACGAGAAGATTTATGGTGAAAGTATTTTGCATAGGAGAGTCTCATCCATCACACCGGATAACCAGGGGAGTTTTGTAGTGTCGGGATATAATAAATTTTATCCACCAGAAGGAGGCAACCAATATGAAGGTTCATTGCTCAAGGTGGTCAACAATGGCGACTTTGCCTGGTACAGGCAATACCGACATCCAACTGTTTCCGTTTCCGATAATTATCTGGAGGGTGTCACCCATGCGCCTGACGGTGGTTTTGCTGCTGTTGGGGCAATCTACGGTTCTCACCCTGATCCTTTAGGTCAGGATATTTGGGTAATCAAGGTGGACAGCATGGGCTGCATCAATTTTGATGATTGCTGGGTGGGTGAGAAAGAGCTGCCATTGCCACGAAACGAAACTGCCATGCTGCGCGTGCACCCCAACCCGGCAAAGGACAGGATACAGCTTGATTTTGGGTCGGAAGCACTTCACTTGCCAAAAACACTGCACCTGTATGATGGGTTTGGGAGGTTACAACGAACAGTTGAATTGACACCCGGGCAGGAAGAAGCCAACATCAGCGGGCTGCCAGCAGGTATATACATTGGCGTTGCCATGAGCCGGGAAAAGCAATTGGGGGTGTTTAAATTTGTCGTTATGTGAAAGGCACGACAAAATTATAACTTGTTGCCAAATAGCAATCATCAACTAATTGAAATAAAAGTAATCAAACAGTTTGCGAATTTAATAGATAGTATAAAACTAAAACCTACAATCATGAAAGCAAAAATAATGCTGTTAACCATCTTTTTTACAGGCTTTTTAGTCACTAACAGGGTTAACGGGCAGCAACAGTACATCAAACAGGATTCCATGACATTTACGATCCTTTCGTTCAGCTATTATGGATATGAGTTTTTGGGCGGCCATGTGTCCTACCATCCTCTCTGCGATAATTATTGCGAGTGGAATGAAATACCAATTCAATACCAGGATATCACATGGGGAGATTTCAATGAGTCAAACTTCTATTACAAGTACACATCTGAGTTATTATTCAAGGCTCCATTCGGGTGGATGGGCGGCGGATGGACTGATCCCTATCCTGAGGTATTCTGGCCAACAGACACTTTTCCATCGAATCCATCTAATGACTCAGTTCCTTTCCCACAATACATAAAGTATTACACATATATAGTGGGAGGAATAACAATGGAAGAATTCCTACTTAGAGCCGATACAGCATGGAAAGCGGCCTCAACTTTAGATATCGTAAGTGAATATGCCCAATATGCACATTGGGTAGGTATTTATTGTTGGCCTTATAATACACAAGTATATCCTGATTTAGACCCATCCACCCGCTGGATCATCTTGTTGTATTATGGCAACGATTTTATAACCGGACTGTCATCTGAACAATCTAATCAGGGCATTTTCACTGTTTATCCCAACCCGGCTAAAGACAGGATACAGCTCAATTTCGGGCCGGATGAACTGCACTTGTCAAAAACACTGCAACTATATGATGGGTTTGGGAGGTTACATCGAACAGTTGAATTGACACCCGGGCAGGCAGAAGCCGACATCAGCGGCCTTCCGCAAGGCATATACTATGGACTGGCCCTGAATCGCGAAAAGCAATTGGGGGTATTTAAGTTTGTAACATTCTAAGATATTGGCGTATAGATAGATACGTCTACACATAAGTTAAAAGTAAAATTGAATATTTAACTTATCAATGTTTATGCAGTTCCTAAAATAATCATTAGGCTTCACAACTTACATGCATTTTATAAGACCGGGCATCCCAAATACTTCCTATTTTTGCAACCCGGATAACACAGCTGTGCAACAAATGCCTCTTGCTGTTGTTATACTAAAAATCAGTACATGAAAAGAACTACCATATACCTGCCTTTGCTGCTGGGCATTGCCCTTGCAGCGGGATTTTATTTCGGAAACCGTTTTTCACAACCCGCCGGAAGTGACCGTTCCATCAGGCTGCTGCCACAATCTTCGGGCGGAAAACTCGACAACATACTTCAGTACATCGAACGCGATTATGTGGATACCGTTGATCCCCGCCTGCTTGAGAACCACGCAATCAAAAGCATGCTCGAAGACCTCGACCCACACAGCCAGTATATAACCGCCGAGGAATTCGATGAAGTGAACGACCCGCTGCTGGGCAGTTTCGAAGGCATAGGCATCTCATTCAGGATCGAAAAGGATACCATCACCGTAATCAATCCGGTGAAAGGCGGGCCATCAGAAAAAGTGGGCATTATGGCAGGTGACCGTATAGTGATGATTGACGATTCTCTTGTTGCCGGGATAAGCATCAACAACCGCGACGCTATGCGCAAACTCAAAGGCAAAAGAGGAACCCTGGTTGTAGTTGATGTGCACCGCCGTGGGGTTACAGGCCTGTCAAAATATGTCATCACCCGCGACATCATACCTACCTACAGCCTCGATGTAGCCTATATGGCAGACGAAAAAACCGGCTATATCCGGCTGAACAAGTTCTCGGCCACCACCCACGAAGAATTTGTGAAAGCAGCCAAAAAACTGAAAGCCGAAGGCATGGAAAAGCTGATCCTCGACCTCAGGGGCAATGCCGGCGGATACCTGAAAGCCGCCACCGACATCTCGGATGAGTTTCTGGGCGATGGCAAACTGATCGTTTATACACAGGGCAAAAACCGCCCGCGCTCCTTTGCCTTTGCAAGCCGCAAAGGACTGCTTGAGCAGGAAGAGGTTGTGGTACTCATTGACGAAGGATCAGCCAGTGCCAGCGAAATTGTGGCCGGAGCTCTGCAGGACAATGACCGTGGAATCATCATTGGCCGAAGGTCATTTGGTAAAGGTCTCGTTCAGGAACAAATGGCAATGAAAGACGGATCGGCGCTTAGACTCACGGTGGCAAGGTATTACACGCCAACCGGCAGGTCAATCCAGAAACCCTACGACAAGGATTTTATGAAATACCACCACGAATCGGTTGACCGTTATATGAACGGGGAAACCCAAAGTGCCGACAGTGTGCCGGTGGTGGATACCCTCAAATACACCACCCCGGGTGGTAAAACCGTTTACGGTGGCGGCGGCATCATGCCTGATGTGTATGTGGCGCTGACACCCGACTCCAGTCTGGTTTACTTTAATAGACTGGCTAACATGGGGATGATTTTTCAATTCGCTTTCGACTATTCGGATGCCAACAGGCAAATGCTCAACCGCTTTAAAAACTTCGATGATTTTGATGCAAAATTCAGGGTGAGCGAAAGCATGTTTAACGATCTGGTTGCCTATGCTAAGTCGAAAGGTGTTGAACCCCACCGCGAAAGCCTCGAAAGCAGCCGCAGGCATATTAACACCCTGATGAAAGCCTATATTGCCCGCAATGTGTTTGACGATGCAGGTTTTTACCCGGTGTACCAACGCATTGACCCTATGATGGACAAGGCTTTTGAAACGCTTAAGGCAGGTGGCAGGGCTTCCTTATCACAACGATAAGGCATATTCTGCACATTCGATACGAAACCTCAGGCCTGAACAAGCATGAACGGACAAAACCTTCATACACACACCCTGTATTCCGACGGAAAGGCCAGTCTGCTGCATACTGTTGAAAAAGCCATTGCAACAGGCATGCACACACTGGGCATTTCGGACCACAGTCCCCTTCCTTTCGAAAATTCCTTTGCGATCAAAGAGCATGATGTGGAACAGTATTGTGCCGAAGTCAGATCGCTGCAACGACATCTTGCTGATAAGATTCAACTGTACCTTTCCCTCGAGATTGACTACATCCCCGGAATGAGCACCGGATTTGCTGCATGGAAAAAGCAGTATAATCTTGATTATGTGATAGGTTCCATACACCTTGTTGGTGCAGAAAGTGAAGATAATCTGTGGTTCACTGACGGGCCGTTGCGCGATACGTATGATGAGGGCCTGAATCGTTTTTACGGAGGAGACATCCGCAGGGCTGTCCGTGCATTTTATGATCAGACCAACCTGATGATCACCGGCGAAACCTTTGATGTGATCGGGCATTTCGACAAGATCAAGATGCACAACCAGGACCGTTATTTCACTGAGGATGAGCTGTGGTACAGGCATTTGGTGCGCGAAACCATCGATCTGATCGCTTCGAACAAATTGATTGTGGAACTCAACACCAGAGGTGTGTACAAAGGAAGGAGCAAATCATTTTTTCCATCTGACTGGATTCTCAGGGAGCTCCATGAACGCGGGGTTCCGGTGATCATCAGCTCCGATGCCCACCATCCGGATGAATTGCAGAAGCTGTTTGCCGAAGCATCAGCTGCACTGAAAGCCTGCGGTTACAAGGAAACGTTGCATTTCACCAGAAAAGGCTGGAAAGAAGTCCCCCTTGGTTAGCAGCCTTAAAATTAGAACTTTACCATTACTTTTTTAACTTTTATTTTGCTATAGGTGTGGGATAGAGTTACTCAAAGTACAACAGAGTGCCACAGAGTGTTTTTTTCAATCTCTTTGTGAAACTTTGTGTCTTCTTTGTGCCCTTTGTGCCACAGCAGAGACTCGTCAAAGCTATGGCACAGAGTTACACAGAGTGCCACAGAGGAGGAAGCTGAGGGGCACTTTATGTTTGCTTTAAGTCCTTTTGTGGAATAATTCTTAATTGAAGCTTTATGCTCAGCTATTTATTGTTGAATGCGGTCATGGTCCTTTCGATACCAACGATTACAAAACTTAGTATCATATCAACTGCCACATCCACCCGGGGAAGGATGAGTTCGGTTTCGCTGCGGCTCCAGGCCCCCAGAACATAGTCAACTTGCCGTCCACGCGGGAAATCGTCACCAATGCCAAACCTCAGCCTCGAAAACTCGTTCGTGCCCAGTGTTTGAATGAGGTGCTCCAACCCATTATGACCGGCGTCACCGCCTTTTTTCTTCATACGCAACTGGCCTGGTGGCAGAGCAATGTCATCAACAAGCACCAGAAGGTTTTCGATGGGGATATTTTCTTCCCTGAGCCAGTATTGAACAGCCTTCCCGCTCAGGTTCATATAAGTGGTTGGTTTGATTGTGATGAGTTGTTTTCCACGGTGTTTCAGTGGAGCAGTCTGTGCATATCGTTCGGTCGTGAACCTGCCTTCAAGCCTTTGGCAAAGGGCATCGGCAATCACAAAGCCAATGTTGTGCCTGGTGTTGGCATATTCAGGGCCAATGTTTCCAAGTCCGGCGATCAGGTATTTCACATCTCAGGTTTTTGCAAATGTACTTCATTCTTTCTTTTAAAGGTTTTCGTCTGCATGGGGATAACTGTGCGGCATTGGTGCTCAACAGGGCAATAAAAAAGCAGGGATTTTTGCCCCTGCTTTATGCTGAATAAATATATAATCCGGATGTATTATTCGCTTGCAACAACCCCGCGGGCTGTTTTAACTTCGGCAACTACAGTAGTTGACCGATCGAGGAAACGGAGGTTTTCAAAACTAAGGTCCTTCACCTTTATGGTTTGTCCCACATCAAGATTTGAAACGCTGATTTCAATAAAATCTGGCAAGTCCTTAATCAGACCTTTAACCTTTAGTTTTTTAAACTTCAACGTGAGTTTACCTCCTCTGATCACACCGGGTGATGTTCCGGTAAGTTTCACAGGAACAGAAACCACAATTGGTTTTTCGAGGTTGACTTCGAAAAAATCGGCATGGAGTACTTCATCGCTTACCGGGTGGTACTGGATATCCTGCAAAATTGCCAGATGTTTGTTTCCTTCAATGCTGATATCAATAAGAAAAGTTTCGGGAGTAAAAATGATTCGCTTGAAGTTGGTGGCATCAGTGCTGAAATGCACCTGTTCCTTGCCACCGTAAAGTACACAGGGCACCTTACCTTCATAACGCTGCGACTTAGCATCTCTTTTCCCTACGTGCGCCCTCAGCGCACCGCTCAATGATACTGTTTTCATGATTTTAATTGAATTAATTAATTATTTGGATGATGACTTGAACAACGAACTGATTGATTCGTAGTTTTCCACACGGCGGATTACTTCTGCGAACAGGTCAGCTGTTGACAATACTTTTATTTTTGAACTTTGTTGCTTCAGGGGTATGGTGTCGGTAACCACTACTTCAGTAAATACTGATCGTTCAATGCGGTCGAAGGCAGCTCCGGAGAAAATGGGGTGTGTGCAAAACGCCCTGATGCTGTTGGCACCATTGTCCATAATGAGTTCGGCTGCTTTGGTGATTGAGCCGGCGGTGTCAATGATGTCATCAATCAGGATAACATCCCTGCCTTTAACGTCACCGATAAGTGCCATTTCTTCCACCACATTGGGCTTGGCTCGTTGCTTATAACAGATTACAAATCCGGTTTCAAGCATTTTGGCATAAGAAGCTGCCCGGCGGGTGCCGCCTGTATCAGGCGAAGCCATTGTTGGGTTTGGCAGGTTAAGGCTTTGGATATAGGGTAAAAAAATGTTGGACGCATATACATGGTCAACAGGCACATCAAAAAAGCCCTGTATCTGGTCGGCATGAAGATCAATAGTGATGATGCGCTGGATGCCCGAGGCTAT
>Ga0351962_1193_pt1 | contig 14456 bp, 10 predicted proteins | sample TotcelT113001N13_FD_205805 | JGI IMG/M metagenome (GOLD analysis project Ga0351962, IMG submission 205805) | Enriched cells from coal bed in the Powder River Basin, Montana, United States - Total cells T11 rep3 HSBNCT.T11.300.1.N13 ...
TGGCGGCGGAGCGAACCCCAGTGAAAGACCATGGCGCCCGTGGCCGGAAGACGCGTGCCGTGGTCCAGTACGGAAGCGACCTGCTCGACCGGCACGTTCTCGCCCCAGTCGGCCAGCTGCACGATGGGCCAGATTCGGATTCGCTCGCCGGGTTCGCCGCGGATGCCCAAATAGTCGCCCAGCCAAGCCGTCTGTCGCGAGATCCATGCCGGGTCGGCTGCGTGCCCGAATCGCGCGTGATAAGGCATGGTGCTGAACACGTCGATGTAGCGGGCCTGGGCTTTCAAGTCGATGGCCAGCTTGGTCCGCAACGCGCCGTCGAAATCGGTGTCCGTCCAAGGGCAATGAAATGTGCCCAGCAGCGCCTGCGGACGCGTCTGGTCCCGAATGGCGTGGAACTCGCGGACCCAGTCGGTGAACACCTGGCAACGCCACGGGAACCAGGCGTCGGCATGGCGGCTCAAGATCCGCTCGGCCAGCAGGGCCAACGACTCGTCCGGCAAATCGGTCTTCGTTTCTCGCGCGAACTGTGTGACGCAGCGTCGGCAGAAGCACGTGTCCGGCATGTCCGGCTCGTCGCGTTCCCAACTCGCGTGGCTGTGGTGATAGTCCAACCAGATGCCGTCGATATCGAACTCGCGGAGCACCCGGCGAAAGTCGTCCATGCGGAACTGGCGATAGCCGGGATGCGTCGGGCAGATTCCCTGCCAGCCTTTCGGCGGCGGGCAGATCTGGCCGTCGACGCCGACGGGAGCCGCGTCCATGTGGTCTTTCAGATAGCTGGCCACGTGCAGCGTATTGAATTCTGCGTAGACGCGTGCCTTCTGCTGGCGCAGCACCGCAATCCGCTCGGCGCTCAGGCTGCCCGAGCCCATCCACACGGCGTTGATCCCGCATTCATCGAGCGTCTGGCCCTGTTCGAGCAATTCGTCCGGGATCCCGCCATAGATGCCACGAACCTGGACGTGCCGGCGTGTTTCTTGGGCGGCGGCAAGCGGGATCATGCCGCAGCAAATAAGCAAAGCGACGAGCCTGAATCGAGGTGTTGACATCATGAATTTTCTCCTCCCGTGTTTCGAATCGAGACCTCGGCCAACCGAACTGGACCGGGATCCGCACACCCAGGGTCGCGAAACGACCTCCGGTTGTCAACCCGCGGTGCGCGCAAGGCCCTCGTCATGGGCCAGCGCCCCTTCAGCCGGCCATCGGCATGACGATGGCCAGCAACATGGTCACCGCCAAGCCGACGCTGGCCAGCACGACCAACATCACCGTCCACGAGAGATCGGTCAATGCTCATGTCGGCGACTCCTCTTGATGAAAGCCTTGTCAAAGTAGCCCGGCGGGCCACCATGATGATACACTTTAACCGACACGCATCACAGAGCGCGTCGCGGGACGCTCAACGGGATCGCCTCCAAAACCATTCCCTCGGCGGCGCTCGCGCTGCCGATGCCTGGTGGGCAGATGCTTTCCACTGCCTGATTGTACTGGTAGGATACGCGACAGGAAAAACCAACGTTATCAAAGCAAACACTTTGTCACGAGGCCACTCGTCGGACCATGAAACACTCGTTCAGGCTCATCGCCCTGTCATTGCTTATTCCGCCGGCCGCGCTGCACGCAGCCGAATCGCTGCAGTCCGCGGCGACGATCCAGTTGCGGACCGAGTCATGGCATTTCAACGCGGCACAACCCGCGCACAGCACGCTCACTGCACAGGCTCCGCAGGCGGAATTCGCAGCGACGGCGACGGCGAACAACGGATTCACGATCAAACTGACGGTGGACCTCAATAACTTCGCGGGCGAGAAGACCATCCTCGAAATGCCGGAAGTGCTCCGCGTCTGTCTGCGTCAGCATGATCCGCTCGACCGCGGGCGTCAGAACTATCCTGCCTTTGCCATGCCGGACGGCACCGTGCCCGTGCTCGAGGCCGTGCTGACGCTGCACGATGAAGGCACGGCCAAGACGCGCGAGATGACGATCGGTATCCCGCTCGCCATGCTGGAGCAGCCCGCGGGCGCGCACGAGGTCGTGCTGCATTTCTCCGGCCCGCGCTGGACGCTGTATGCCGATGGCCGCCTGCTTGATAACGACTTTCCGTTGGGCTATCCGCGCTGGGCAGGAAGAGGCACCTGGAAACTCGACCCTGCGTATTTGAGTCAGGCCGCGCTGTTCGTCCCCGCTCTCACGCCCGAGAGCCGTCCCGCGTGTACCGCCACCGCGCCGGTGCAGTACTGGACGCCGCCCGGCCACAATACCTGGGTCGGTGACGTGGCCACGATTTTCCACGACGGGCGCTACCACGTCTTCTACCTGTACGACCGCCGCCATCATGCCAGCAAGTTCGGCAAAGGCGCTCACTACTTCGAGCACCTGTCGACGGCCGATTTCAAGACCTGGACCGAGCACGAAGCCGCCACGCCGCTGGAGGAGCAATGGGAGTGCATCGGCACCGGCACCCCCTTTGTCGTTGTCGAAGACGGCCGCCTCTGCCTGTCTTACGGCCTGCACAGCGAACGTATCTTTGCCGACCAGGACACGACCCGCCCCGCGCAGCTGCGCCATATCGAGCAGCACGGTATCAGCGCTGTCTTCGACCGCTCCGCGCCCGGTTTCCCTGCCGGCGCCACCTATTCCATCAGCGGGGACGGCGTCGCGAAGTTCACCAAGACCTGGAAGTTCTTCCATCCGGCGCGCAACCCCAGCATCTACCGCGACCCCGGCGGCAAGCTGCGGATGCTTGCCAACCACGGCGCCAAAGGCATGTGGGAGGCGGATTCGCTCGACAGCGGCTGGCGCTGCCTGAACCCCGATTTCCCGCCCGGCGGCGACTGTACCTTCTTTTTCCGCTGGGGCGGTTTCGACTACATCATCGGTGGTTTCAGGGATCTGTGGTCCAAGCCCGCCGCCGCCCCGGACACCGTCTACCAGGACATCGTAGCGCAGGGTCTGGACTTCTACGACGGCTCCAACGTGCCCGCCATCAGCGAGATTCCCGGCGGCCGTTTCCTCATGGCGGCCTGGATTCCCATCCGCGGCTGGGGCGGCCCGCTCGTCATCCGCGAGCTGCTCCAGCATCCCGATGGCCGCATTGGCTCGAAATGGATGTCCGAACTTGCGCCCGCGACGCAGCCGCCCGTGACGCTCGCCGGACAGTTCGCCGCGGCGGAGCCCTTTCCTGTCGACGGCGTCTCCTTCCGTCTCGACCTGCTCGTCGAGCCCGCCGCCGCCCGCCAGGGGCGGCTCGGCATCGCCTTCCTGCCGGAGCAGGACGCCGCAAACGCCTGCGAACTGCAGATTGACGTCGACAGCCTGCGCGCCCAGTTTGCCCCCGCCGCAGCGCCGGGATTCGCCGCCCGCCAAAAGTCCAACCGCCAAGGCGGCGACGTCCGCAGCGCTCGCGACTATGCCATCGAGCAACTCACCGGCCTGGACCAGCCCTTTACGTTGAGCGTCATCGTCGTGCAGAACCCTAAGCTCGGCGGCGCTCTCATCGACGCGGAAATCGCGGGACAGCGCACCATGCTCTCCTACCGCCCCGATCTGGCCGTAAAGAAACTGGTCTTCCGCGCGGAAGACGTGGAACCGAGAAAGGTCCAGATCGCGCGGCTCAAGAACTAGGTGATCCAACCTGAAAACACAGACATGCAACTCGACGCCCGAACACCGGGTCAACGCGTGCAAGGTAGTGGAATGGACCGGCGGAAAACTGCCGCTCGACGCTGACGAGGAAAGAAAATGGGTTCTAAGAATCCTGGGGGCCGGCGGCGGCTCTATCCTCGCGCCCTGCCATGTATTGCAGACCGATGTGCCCACGGAAAACATCCTGGCCATGTCCGACGTCGGGGTGAAAGCCGCAAGCCACGCATGACCAGAGACAACCCGACAAGCCAATGACGATCGGAGCATGATGAAGCCTCTCACCTCGCAGCAAATCCGCGGCAACTGGGCGACTTTGTTGTCGGCATGGAACGCGGACGACTCGCTTGACCTCGGGCGCATGGCGGTCGAGATCGATACCTTGATCGGGATGCAGGTGGACGGCATCTACTCCAACGGCACGGCCGGCGAGTTTCACACCCAGACCGAGGCCGAGTTTGACCGAATCTCGGAATGCCTTGCGGAAAAATGCAACGCCGCCGGGATGCCGTTCCAAATCGGGGTCAGCCACATGAGCGCGCAGATCTCCCGCGAGCGTTTGCGTCGGACCGTCCCCCTGGCACCGGGCGCGGTGCAGGTGATTCTGCCCGATTGGTTCCCTGTGAGCGAGGACGAGGCGGTCGTCTTTCTGGAAGGGATGGTCGATGCGGCGGCCGGCATCGGCCTGGTGCTCTACAATCCCCCGCATGCCAAGCGGATTTTGAATCCCGAGCAGATCGGACGTCTGGCCGAACGCGTCCCCGGCCTGGTGGGGCTAAAAACCGCCGGCGGCGATGACGCCTGGTACGCGTCCATGCGCCAACATCTGGCCCAAATCAGCGTCTTCGTGCCCGGCCATCTGCTGGCCAGCGGCGTCCGCCGCGGGGCGCACGGCGCCTATTCGAACGTGGCCTGCCTGAACCCGGCTGCCGCCCAACGCTGGAGCAGCCTGATGCAGACCGACATGACGGCCGCCCTGGAAGTGGAGCAACGATTGCGGCGATTCATGGACGGATATATCGTGCCCTTGATCACGGAACAGCGGTACTGCAACGCCGCCTGCGACCGTTTCATGGCCGTGCTTGGTGGTTGGGCCGATGTCGGCCAGCGGATGCGCTGGCCTTATCGTTCGATTCCGTTTGCAGAAGCAGAACGCATCCGACCCGCAGCCCGGACACTGATTCCGGAGTTCTTTGCGCCTGAGTGATGCTGCCAAGAAAGGCAGCTGCGATTTCTCCATTTCTCAAAAACCTCGCAGGTTGGTGCTGCTGCGATGCGGCAACCCGGGCGCAGGCGCGCGTTTCAGCACGAGATACTGGATGCCACGTTTTGCACAGTACTCGCGTTTGCCGCCCTTGTCACCGTCTTCGTTCACGGCGTAGATGTCGGGCTGCAGTCGGCGAATCTCCGGGTCGGCGTCCAACCAGCCTTCGCCGCTGGAAATCAGCGCCTGCTTGACATTCACCGCTTCCAGCCAGCGAGCCAGGCTGGGATCGTTGTTGGATTCGATCTGCTTGGGGAAGATTCCGCCCTCGTGCGCAAAGTCGTAGTCCAGGCGGCTGACGCCGGGATAGACCAGACCGATCATGTCCTGCGATCCGGAGGGGTCGCTCTTGCCGCGGTTTTCCTCCGCGTACAACTGGCGCACCAACTCGGCCGGATCCCGTGCGGGCAGCCGACGGTTCCAGAGTTTCAGGGCCACGTCGCGCGTGCCGGTGGCGAAGCCCGCCCGTTCCATGAACCAGCAGGTGGGTTCCAGGCCCACGACCACCATCGAGCCGGGGGGCGCGGGATCGAGCCGAGAGACAAACGGCTGGTCGATCCATCCACCGGCCAAGGCCATGCGGTAGGGGATCGCTCCGATGGTATCGGTCAGGGGCCGAGTGGTGACGGTGTTCATCGCAGGGGGTTTCTTCAGATGGTATCGTGGACCGTACGGCGGCCCGCCTTGCGATCCGCGTACTGCTGGGCGATCCAGGCGTAGGTCTGCGCCAGTCCCGTGCGGAAGGCCGTCGTCGGCTCCCAGCCCAAGACGCTCTTGATCATCGTGTTGTCACTGTTGCGGCCCGCCACGCCCAACGGGGCGTTCAGATCGTGTGTACGCTGCAGCGTGACGCCCCCGATGTCCTCGGCGATCGTGACCAACTGGTTGATCACCCGGCGTCCCATCGCTAAACTCGACCCATATGGAGTATCGGCTCACCGTTCCATGCCCGCACCGTCAGTGGCGTCGGACGAGAATTTACGTCGGCGGAGGCCCGGCTTTTCGATCGTGACCGTCGTACACGGCTCGACGCTCTCCGTCAGCCAGACGCTGGAACCGATGACGCTGTCGTGACCGATCACGGTTTGGCCGCCCAGGACCGTCGCGTTGGCGTAGATCACCACGCGGTCTTCCAGGGTCGGGTGTCGCTTCATGTGGCGAATGAGTTTTCCCGCAGCGTCCGTGGGAAAACTGAGGGCCCCCAACGTCACGCCTTGGTACAGCTTGACATGATTACCGATTTCGCACGTTTCTCCGACCACGACTCCCGAGCCGTGATCGATGAAGAAATGATGGCCGATCCGAGCTCCGGGATGGATGTCGATTCCCGTAACCCGATGCGCCCACTCCGTCATCATCCGCGGGATAAAGGGCACGCCCAGGACGTGCAGTTCGTGGGCCAGACGATAAACCGTGACGGCCTCCAGGCCGGGATAGCAGAGGATAACCTCGTCCAGATTCTTGCACGCCGGATCGCCATCGTAAGCGGCTTGAACGTCCATCGCCAATTGCCGCCGCAACTCGGGAATCCGCTGTAAAAAGGCGATGGCGACACGCTGGCCTGCCGCTGGGTAATCCTGCTTGTCCGTCAGCGGGTCGATTCCCTGTTCCATGCGCGCTTCATGCTGCAACGCGCGGGCGATCTGCGTCGTCAGCGTATCGTGCAAACCGTCGATCAAGTCGCCAACATGGTAGGTGACGTTGCCGATGTGCAGCCCCTCCCGACGCCGAAAGCCGGGGTAGAGGATGTCCTTCAAGTCCTGAATCGCCGCCACGATCTCCTCGTATTTGGGCAACGGGCAGTGCCCAAGATGGTTGATCGAGTTGACCGTGGTATACGTCTCGACGATTTCGTCGGTCAGTGCAGGCAGATGTTCTTTCAGTCGCAAATCAGAGGCCATGGCGGAAACTCCCCGGAAAATCTCCCGATCGCAGGGACGAGCGGTGGACGGAACGACGCGGTGGATAAGGTGCAAATCGGTGTCCGGTCAGGCCGGACAACGACAGCCGCAGCCGAGGCAACGACAGCAACCAGCGAGGCAACAACAGCCGAAACAGGGCAGACCAAAGCGCGTCAAGTGAATCACATTACCATCTCCGTCCGGAGAGGGGCCAACGGGCCCGCATCCATTTCCACGTTGTTTTCTTCGACTCGGCGGTCATCGGGAGTTTAGGCAAAGGCGTCGCGATCGGTAGGGCCATGATCGGAACTTCACGCGATCAGGCCCCCGGATCGTTGAGCGCCTCCAGCAACACATCTTCGCTGACAAAAATAGGCAGCGGCGGATCACAGGTCACCGCTACGGCGATAGCATCCGAGGGTCGCGAGTCGATTTCGATCAGTTCGTCGTCGCGTCGGACGCGCAGCACGGCGTAGTAGGTGCCCTCCTTGAGGCCGCTGATCACCACACTGTCCGGTTTGCCATGAAGACGCTCGATCACGTTCACGATCAGATCATGCGTCAAAGGCCGCGCCGCCTGGTATCCCTTCACCCGGCGATCGATGCTCGTGGCCTCGAAAATGCCGATCACAATGGGGAATTGCCGATTCCCGTGGACCTCCCGCAAGTAAATAATCTGGGAATCATGGATTTCGCTGATGATGATCCGCGACAACTGCATTTCGACCGACATACCAAAATCCTCGCTGGGGGCCGCCGCCCGCCGTGAAATCGGCCTCGATCAGACGACCCTTTCGGCAGACGAACCTGCATCGCCGGACTATTATAGAACTCCCAGGCCGCCGCCGGCTAGCTGCCTACCGCGATGCTAGCACAAATCGGCTTCAAGCGGCGCTCGTCGGCAGCGGAGCCGGCGCAGCCGCCCGATGACGCGGAAGATTTCCCTGTTGCCTCGTCCGGCTGTTTCTTGGTACCCTTCCCGCGCCTTTTTTCCGAAATTGGGTACTTGTCCGTCGATTTGCCGTGTTGGCCGGCTGGCGCCCACACCGCGTGTTCCCTTTTGACGGGGCCGTCTGATGAAACCTGCTTTTCGATCGTTTCCTCTGGGGTTAAGTGGAATGGTGATGTGGAGTGCGATGCTGTTGCTGCCCTGGGCATCGCTGGCCGCGGCTGATACGCAATGGATCTGGTCGCCGGAGCACGAGACGGGCAGCGTTCCCGAGGCGCCCTGCTACTTTCGCAAGTTCTTTACGGTCGACCAGCCGGCCTCCGGAGAACTGAAAATCGCCGCCGACGACGAGTACGAAGTCTTTCTGAACGGCCGCCGAATCGGCACGGGCAAGTCGACCGAGGTGCTCGACCAGTACGACGTCAGCAGTCTTTTACGGTCCGGCCAGAACCTGCTGGCGGTCCGAGTGGTAAACACGCGCGGCGCGACCGCCGCGTTGGGCGTCCGATTGACGATCAAAGACCGGACGCGCGGCACGTTGATCTTTGCCTCCGACGCCAGCTGGCTGACCCATCTGTTGCCGTTGCCGCTGTGGCACACGCCGCTGTACAACGATTCGCGTTGGGCCAAGGCGCAGACACTCGGCCAGGTGGGCAGAACACCGCCGTGGGACAAAGTTGCTGCTCGGTCTCAGATCGCCTCCGGCTCGCCCCCGGCCGACGCGCCAACTGTGGCCAATGCGCCAACTCCGGCCGAGCCCTCGGCTCGACCCGCCCCCGGCGAGCAGATAGAACCCCGGGAACTGGCCGCCGCCTCGGAATCCGCCACGCCGCTCACGCGCACGCCCAACCCGGCGCCGCGAGCGAATCCTGCTCCTGCCACGGATTCCGCCGCTGCCCAAGAATCGCTCGAGGCAAAGCCGGCCCCGTCGCATGACGGCCAGTTTGTCGTCGAGCAGGTGCTGGATGGTGACACGACCGGTTCGCTGCTGGCCGTGACGTTCAACGAGTTTGGGCACATCCTGGCGTCGCGCGAGCAAGGCGGCGTGGTGCTGATTCACGACAGCGATCGCGACGGCTTGGTCGATCAGGTCCGCGTGGCCAGCGATCAGATCAAGGATTGCCGCGGCCTGCTGTGCCTGAACGGCGACTTGTTCGCGACGGGGCAAGGCCCGGAAGGCTTGGCCCTGTACCGGCTGATCGATCAGGACCGCAACGGCCAGTTCGAGCAGATCCAGGCGGTGTTGAAATTCGAGGGCCAGGGCGGCCGTTACGGCCCACGCGGCATCGAGCTGGGCACGGACGGCTTCCTTTACGTCGCGGTTGGGTGCCAGGCCCGGCCGGCAATCGCCGTCGATCCCGCCAGCCCCTATCGCGATGCTTACGAAGGCGATTTGATTCAGCCTCGCTATGCCGATCCGGACTCGGACATGGCACAAGTCGAGGCGCCCGCCGGCACGATCCTCCGCCTGACGCCCGACGGTCAGAAGCTGCAAGTGGTGGCGGGCGGGCTGTACGACGTCGCCGGCTTGGCCACCGATCATCTGGGCGAACTGTTCACCCAGGACAGCGAAGCGGCGGCGGACCTGGGCACGCCCTGGTTTCGGCAGGCAGCCGTCTACCACGTGCTGCCCGGCGGCGAGTTCGGCTGGCGGAGCGGGTCGGCCAAGTGGCCGGTGCACTTCATCGACCGACTGCCGGCGACCCTGGAAACCGGCCGCGGCGTGGTCACGGGGATGGCGTTCTACAGCCACTATGCGTTTCCCGAAGAATACCGCAACGCGCTGTTCACCGCCAATTGGACCTACGGGCGGATCGCCGCCCTGAAACTCAAACCCCAAGGCGGCTCGTACACGGCCACCTCCGAATTGTTCGTCGACGACCCCTCGTTGCACGTGACGGACATGGCGGTCGGCCCGGACGGAGCCCTGTACTTCGTCACCGGAGACCAGGGCCAGGCCGGAGGCTTGTATCGTATTCGCTGGACCGGCAAGCTGCCGCCGGGCTCGAGCGACTGGGGAACCGGGGTGAGCGCCGTGGTCCGCCAGCCGCAATTCGATTCCGCCTGGAGCCGGCAGAGGATTGCCTCCGAAAAAACGGCCCAGGGCGCGAATTGGGGACATTTGATTGCAGGGGTGACCGAGAGCCCCGCCAACCCGTGGGCCTACCGCACGCGGGCCCTGGATCTGCTGCAGCTGTTCGGCCCGGCCCCCACCGCCGCGCAATTGACGCCTCTGGCCGGAGCGGGCACCGAGCAGGTGCGTGCCAAAGCGGCGGAACTGATGGGCCTTCATACCGACCCCGAAACCCGCGAAGCGCTCGTTGGTTTGTTGAGCGACAGCGACCGCGCCGTCTGCCGACGGGCCTGCGAAGCGCTCGTGCGGAGCGGCCATACGCCTCCGTCCAGCGAGCTGATCGAACTGCTCAAGTCGGATGATCGACATGCCGCTTGGGCCGCCCGGCGGCTGTTGGAACGGATCCCCGCCGACCAATGGGCCGACCGCTTGCTGGCCGGGGATAACCACCGTCAGGTGTTGCAAGCCAGCTTGGCACTGCTCGTGGCCCAGCCCAGTCCCGAAAACGCCCATCGAGTACTGGATCGGCTGACCGTGCTGGCCGGCGGCTTTACCACCGATCGCGACTTCATCGACCTGCTGCGGGTCATGCAGCTGGCCTTGCTCCGCGGCGCGATCGCGCCCGAAGATGCCGTCGAAACGGCGGAATTGCTGCGCGAAGAGTTCCCCTCCAGCGACCGGCTGATCAATCGCGAACTGATGCGATTGCTGGCCCACCTCCGCGTCTCGTCGATCATGGATCGGTATCTGGAGTACATGGCTTCCGCGGATGTCCCCGAGGTCGAGAAGCTGCATGTGGCGCTGCATTTGCCGCTGCTGTCCGACAACTGGAACGTGGGCCGGCAGATTCAACTGATCGAATTCCTGGACGCGGCCCAGACCGTGCGCGGCGGCAGCGCCCGCACCAGCAGCGTGACCAAGGCCAGCCGCAGCTTTGCCCAGTCGCTGTCGGACGAGCAGACGCGGGTCATCCTGGCCGAAGGCGACCGCTGGCCCCACGCGGCCGTAGCCCTCCTGTATCGCCTGCCCCATCAATTGGACGCCGACACGCGGACGACGCTGACACAGCTGGATGAACGCCTGCAAGAGAACAGCGATCATGCGTCCCGGCGGCTGAAGGTCGGCCTCGTGGCCGTCTTGGCCCGTAGCGGCGACGACGAATCGCTGGCCTACCTCCGCGACTTGTGGGACCGCGCGCCCGAACGCCGGCCGATGGTCGCCATGGGACTGGCACAGTGGCCAGCCGGAAAGAACTGGAACTACCTGGTTCGCAGTCTGGCGGTTGTCGAAGCCGACGTCGCCAAAGAAATCCTCGAGAAACTAACTGCGGTCGAGCTGGCTCCGGAGGAGCCGGAATACTACCGCCAGGTCATCCTTCGCGGTTTGGACCTGGGCGTCCCCGGCGCCAACGCCGCCGTCGCGCTCCTGGAACACTGGACCGGGACGAAACAAGCTGCGGACGGCGATGCGCCAGCCCAGTTGGCCGCCTGGCAGAAGTGGTTTGCCGAGACCTGGCCGGACCACCCCGAAGCCCGTCCGACAACGCCGCGCGAAGGCTGGGTCTGGCAGTACGACGAACTGGTTCGCCAAATCGCAGACGCTCCCGGCGGATCCGCTTCCATCGAAAACGGGGCGGCCGTGTTCCTTGCGGCAGGCTGCGCACACTGCCATCGCTGCGGCGATCGCGGCAACGGTTCGGCACCCGACCTGACCGGCGTCAGCCAACGGCTGATGCGGAAGGAAATCGTCCAGTCGCTGTTGCACCCCTCCGAAATCGTCGCCGTGCCGTACTTGACCAAGAACGTCATCACCACGCGCGGCCGCATCGCGTCTGGCCGGATCAGCCCGCTGCTGGAGCCCGGCAAGGTGGTCGTCGTCCAATCGGATGGCCAACGCATCGCCGTGCCGCAGGAGCAAGTCGACGAGGCTCGTGCGATTCACGTCTCCGACATGCCCGAAGGCCTGCTCGAGTCGTTGACCTCGCAAGAGATCCAAGACCTGTTCGCCTTCCTGCTCGCCGACCACGTCCCGCAACTGGCGCGCCAGCCCGCCGCGCCCGCGGAACGAGACCTGGACGGCCGTCTCGCCGAACCGGCGGCAAGCGACCAAAAGCCATAAATGGACGGCAGCGGTGCCGCCTGCCTGAATCATGGCAGACGGAACGAACGCCTGCCATATTCCTGCCAAGTCGGCGAGCACTTCTGTCAGGAGCGCTACCTGCCCAGCACGTGTTCGCGCATCCAACGGACGTAGCCGGCGGCGTAGGCGTCGAGGTTTTCCGCCGCACCGCCGCCACGGATCGGCGAGCACATTTCGTAGCTGGCCCAGCCGCCAAATCCGCCTTCCTGCAAGCCCTGAAAGAACGCCTGATAGTCGATGCAGCCTTGGCCAAACGGCACCGCCCGCACCAGGTCGGGCTGGGCGCGTTCATAGTTGACGATTTCGGGCCGATAGCGGAAACGCGGCAGCCGCACGTAATCGGCGTTGGTGGTGATCACCGTATGCGGCGCCATTTGCAGGGCGGCCCGGTACAGGTCTTCGCCGCGCAACGCCGGCGACCAGGCGTCGAATCCCAGCTTGCAGTTCGCCCGGTCGATGTCGCCCAGCAACTCGAGCAAGGCGTCGCTATGCACGGCGATATCGTGATGGTTCTGCACCGCAACCGTGACGTCGTAGGCCGCCGCTCGATCGCAGATCTCGCGCAGCGAGCGCACGGTCCGATCCCAGACGGCTTGAGGACTCTGCCCTGCCGTTTCGTAAGCTGTAAAGACGCGAACCACCCCTGCCCCCAACTGCTGGGCCAGCCGAGCCAGGGCTTCGACGTAGGAGATCTGCATTTCCAGGTACGGCACCTCGGCCGCGCCGCCGCCCGAGAAATCCGTGTACCCGGCGATGGCCGCGCAACTCACGCGGTGCCGGGCCAGCGCCCCGCGGATCGCCGCGACCGTTTCGTCGCCGGCATCCAACGGCGACAGATGCGGCCGCTTGCCCATCAGCATCACGGCTTGATACCCCAACTCCGCCGCGCGTTCAATGAACGCCAGCGGATCCAGCCGCTGCTGTCCCCACAAACCGGCGTAACCGACCGAGAAGAGACTGAGTTTCATCGTGGCGTCTCCTTGAGGCGCGGGAGCAAGTAATAATGCAGCCACACAAGCCCGATCGGCAAGTCGTGAAGTCGCGGCTCGCCACAGACGATGGGCAACTTCATCCTTCCCGCATCGCATGAAGCCAGTGGACAAACCGATCCGACTGTTCCAGAATAACAGACTTCACGCCACAACAGGAGTCATGACCATGAACGACGTTTATTCTCGACGAACATTTCTCCGCCAGACGGCCCTGGTGGGCGCAGCGGCGTTGGGCCGGTTGCGGCAATCAGCCGCCGCAGAAGGTTCCGCCCCGCGGCATCGCATGAAACTCGCCCTGACGCCCGGCTCGATCGGCGTCCGCGCCGACCAGCGCGAGGCGTTCGCGCTGGCGCAGCGCTATGGATTCGACGCCGTCGAGCCCAACGCTGGATTCCTCGCAGGGTTGAGCGACGGCGAACTGTCCGAACTGCGGGGCGAGATGCAGACCCAGCGCATCGTGTTTGCCGCCGCCGGATTGCCGGTGGATTTCCGCGGCGACGAAACGAAATTTCGCGCGGGGCTGGAGGCGCTGCCGCGTCTGGCCGCAGGCCTGCAGCGCGCCGGTGTGGACCGCGTGGGCACATGGCTTTCCCCGGCTCACAACGAATTGACTTACCAGGAGAACATGCGGCAGCATGCCCAGCGGCTGCGGGCCGTGGCCCGCGTGCTGCAGGACCACGGCCAGCGGCTGGGGCTCGAATACGTCGGCACGCCCTCCCTGCGCCGGAACCGGCCGCATGCGTTTGTGCATTCGCTCCGCGGATTCCAAGAGCTGCGGGGCGAAATCGGCGCCGATAACGTGGGCTGTGTGCTGGACAGCTGGCATTGGTGGACCGCAGGCGAGACGGACCGCGATCTGCTCGCGCTGCAGGCGGCGGATGTGGTTTCCGTGGACTTGAACGACGCACCGGCCGGCATCCCGCTGGAAGAGCAGCAGGACGGCCAGCGGGAACTGCCAGCCGCAACCGGCGTCATCCCGGTGGGAGCGTTCCTGAACGCGCTGCAGCGGATCGGCTACGCCGGCCCCGTGCGCGCCGAACCGTTCAACAAAGCGCTCAACGAACTCGACAACGACGCCGCTTGCGCCGCCGTCATCGCGGCGCTGCGCCAAGCGATGTCGCTCGTCGGCTGACCGGCTGCCAGGCTCGGCCTCCAGCGGGCCGCGGATCTCGCCGGCCGCCGTATCGCAGGGCAGGCTGGCCTGGAACCGTCCCTCGCCGAACGAATTCTTCCGCCGCAACGGCCCGGCGCCGATGGCGGTAATGGCTGACTGGACAGTCTTGCCGGCCTGCCGTTCGGCGTTACCACGACAGGCCCGCTCGCACTCGACCTCAGAAATGCGCTAAACTGCGCCTTCACCTCGCCCCGGACGGTTGATTTGTCGCGCGTGGCGGCCTCTTGTTAATTCGCTTTGAGCCACCTCGCGTGATAAAGCATCACGCCACTGTTGCTCGCCCGATTCAGCGTCGAGGCGATCAAGGCGTCCTTTGAT
>Ga0351962_1195_pt1 | contig 14282 bp, 11 predicted proteins | sample TotcelT113001N13_FD_205805 | JGI IMG/M metagenome (GOLD analysis project Ga0351962, IMG submission 205805) | Enriched cells from coal bed in the Powder River Basin, Montana, United States - Total cells T11 rep3 HSBNCT.T11.300.1.N13 ...
TTGGGGAACTCTTTGACAAGCGGAACGCAACTCTCGGTTCCAAAATCGACATAGGCTTCATCAACGACAACAACAGAACCTTGGGAATGTTCCACCAAACGCCGAAGTTGTGTAAGGCTAAGTGCTGATCCGGTTGGAGCGTTCGGGTTGGGCAGCACGATACCACCGTTCGGTTGCGCGTAGTCCTCAACGTTGATCTGAAAGTTGTCGTCAAGTGGTGCAGTTTGGTACTTGATATCATATAAAGCACAGTAAACAGGATAGAAGCTGTATGTCACATCGGGAAAATAAATTGGCAGTTCATGCTTAAGCAACGCGAGAAACGTATGCGCCAAGACTTCGTCGGACCCGTTACCAAGGAAAACATTGACTTGATTTAGGCCGTGAATGTCCGCTATTGCCTGTTTGAGCGCCTTTCCTTCCGGGTCTGGATAAAGACGAAGGTTGTCATTGGCAGCGCTCCGGAGTGCATCAAGAACTACAGGTGACGGAGGATACGGGTTTTCATTGGTATTCAGCTTGATGAGCTGACCAAGCGGCGGTTGTTCCCCCGGACGATAAGGTTCAATACTGCGGATGCAGTCACTCCAAAGTTCATTCATTGATTATGAACATTAAATGCCTATTGATAGCCTCTGCTGCTTAATCAATCTAGTGTTCCATTCCATATTTTATGTGGTGCCTTTGCGCTTTTTTGCTAAGCATTATAATTTGTTGCAAGCTGGCTAGGAAACATATAACTTGTAGAATGTGACACTAGATCCTGCTAAAGGTTGAAGGACATGGGTTGTGTCCCGATCATCGCCGCCCGCGCTGGCTCTTTCCTTTTTCATTCCCCACGATCATACAACTCGAAATGCCGGTTCCGGCGTTGCCTCCCAGATTATGGGTCAGGCCGAGGCGAGGGTTTTTCACCTGGCGAGGACCGGCCTTCCCTTGGAGCTGTTTATAGATCTCATACATCATCCTGAGACCACTCGCACCAAGTGGATGACCAAAACACTTGAGCCCGCCATCCGTGTTGACGGGTAACTCTCCACTCAGGGTGAAGGTTCCAGCTTCTATATCTTCCCTTGCCTTGCCTCTTGGACTGAACCCCAGGTCCTCGTATACAATCATCTCGTGAATGGTGAAACAATCATGTACCTCCGCGATGCTGATCTCCTTGCGGGGGTTTTCTATCCCGGCTTCTTTATACGCTTTTTTCGAGCCCTGGACGTTCTCTTCTATATGCATGAAATCATAGTCCTGCCTCAACTGACCCTCGCGCGCTCCCACACAGATTGCAGATGCCTTGATATAGATGGGGTCGACCCTGAAGTTCTTAGCCATATCGGCACGGACCACGATAGCAGCTGCAGCGCCGTCACTCACTCCGCAGCAGTCCAGCAGGCCTAACGGCCATGCCACAATGGGGGCCTTCATTGCCTGTTCCTCTGTTATTTCATTCTGAAAGTGAGCCTTTGGGTTTAGACTGCCATTGTGGTGGTTTTTCACCGCGATCTTGGCAAGTAGCCTTTTGCCGTCCTCCGGCTTTATTCCATGATGGTGAAAATACCTGGTCCCCAGATAGGCAAAAGCAGCCGGGGGGCTGTAGCCTGGCGCAACACCGGACGTGCCAAGGGTTGAGCTGCCGACAACGGCAGGTCCTGCAAGACCTGTCGTTCCCGCATCCTTGAGCTTCTCTACACCGAGTGCCAGAGCAATATCACAGGCACCGGCGGCAACCGCATACGCAGCAGCCCTTAAGGCCTCAGAACCTGTGGCGCACATATTTTCAACCCTCGTGATGGGAATGTAGGAGAGACGCAAGGGAGCCAGGGTGATGGCACTGAGACCAGAGAATACAGTCCCTATCCAGGCAGCGTCAACCTGTTTATGCTCTATTCCTGCGTCTTCAAAAGCCTCGTAAGCGGCCTCAACCATCAGGTCGCCCACACTCTTGTTCCAGAGCTCTCCAAACTTCGTACACCCCATACCGATTATCGCAACCTTGTCCTTAATACCTTCCATAGCAGTAACTCCTTTCTAATAAGTCTTGTAGGTCAAAACAGCGCTCATTAATCTTCAGTGACAGGTTTTGCCTTCCAGAAATAGCTGTTAATCCCTCTGCTCTGGTATAATTTCCTGAATGTCATTTCAACGGGCATACCTGCTTCTGTTTTGGCGGGGTCGCAGTCCGTCAATTCACATACCAGCCTCCCTCCCCCATCAAAGTCAACAACCCCGTTCATACCGGGGGGATTGAGGGTCGGTTGCAGGTGGTCGACTGAATAAGTAAAGAGTTTTCCCTTCCTATCCGAGAACTTGTAATCTTCAAAATTATCCTTGGTATGGCACATGACACAGACCCTGCTCGCTGGATATTGTGGCGTTCCACACGACGTGCATATAACCCCATAGAGCGCCAAAATGTTCTTCTTCTCCCGCGATAGGCATTGTACGGACAGCGGGGGGCGCTCGGGAAGCCGGGAGGCTTCCATGTGGACAAGACCTCGCCACATCGCGTAACGTGCATAATTGATGGGGGTTTTTCTTTCAAGGTCTCGCTTTACCATTGGTCTCATCCGAGTTTTGCGTATGTTGTCCGTCACGTGAAGTATGAAAGCGTCGGCACCGTCCCCATACGTTACAAAGAGAATCCTGTCCCTTGGTTCTACTGTATCCAGCGCAGCCGCTAACATGATGAATGCTGAAGCCGTGCCGGTGTTCCCGATCTGCGCGTAGAGAGGATCCTGGACCTGGCTTTTGTCAAACCCGAGACTTTTTACAAGGCCGGCGTGGCCCCTTGCGTCAGGTGCATAAATGACAACCTTTGAGAAGTCCTTTGACGTGAGTTTGTATTTGGCCATAAGGCCAGAGATGGCTTCTATGAGAACAGGTTTGTATCCTGCAGTATCAATGAACCGCTCTTCGGCACCACGCTCAAAAACATCTTCTTCTGTTCTCCACGTGTCAAAGAATTCATTGAATATGGAATAGCTGCCTTCAATTGTTGCAATAACGTCTTGCGTTCCTATGATGATCGATGCGGCACCATCGCCAAGAGTCTGCTCGAAGGTGCTTTGCGCAGCCCCCAGGCGGCAGTCTGAAGCAATAACAAGGATGCTGTCCGCAGAACCACATTGCACAGCATCGATTGCCGATTTCAATGCAAGGCTCCCTGCTCTCAAGGAGTTCGTGTAATCACTGGTACAGCATGACCTATCTAAATCAAGAGCACTTGCAATTATTGCTGCAGCCTGCTTTTCTTTATACGGCGCCGTGGTTGTTGCAAAAAATAACCCATCTATTTTACTCTTGTAGCCCGTCATGCTTTCCAGACCGGCACTTACGGCCATGGTGATGCTGTCTTCATCGCACCCGGCTACCGCCTTCTCTCCTCCCAGACTTCTCCCACCCCACATCCTCGCAATTTCATCCCCAGTGAGCCTATATATGGGAATGTAGGTTTTTATCGATGTGATACCAACCATGGAGAGCCTCCTTTGCATTCTGAAATATTTTGAATTTGAATCGTGTAACCCTTCGAGCCTGATGTCGTACTACCCGAGACACGCTCCCGAGCAAAGTTCGATATTCTTACATGAAAGACTGCAATGTCTTGGCGTGGATCCATGAATGAATTAGCCGTTCACAGGAGGCACGCCCATAATTTCATTCTAAACATTAGGTCCAAGATCATTTTCCAGCAAAGCCAAACGGCTTACTCTCGATCAAGCTTGGTGCCACGCACGAGAATTGAAAGTATCCTGAACATCACTTTAGGATTCAGCGCTTGCATGACGAGCTTTCTCAAATCACTGCCGTCAAGAGCACACCGGATCGTCCAGTGAACCGGCTTTACCGCTTCAATTCCCATGATAATGTATTCTCCATTCTTCCCCTGATACTGGGCCTTCAGTTTGTTGTCCTTCTGGCTGGTGTAGAAACCCTCGAAATCTGCCATCATTGTTGTTGCGCCAAGCCCTGTGGAATTAACTCTCATCTTATACCTCCTATACTTATACGATATTTGTAGATCAAGCGTTTTGGCTGTTCAATCCATGAAAGTCTTAACATGTTATATATATACGAAATACGCACTAGTATAGTCAACCTAATAATACTATACTAGTTCATTAGCACCGCTAATCTATTACCGGGGCTTACGTCACCCCCATCCATCCCGCCTGAGCGGGACAGAGCCTCCCATTCTCGCGAACAGTGATCACTAAAGAGAAAATTACAGGTTTCTGCTTGAGATTCTTCCCTTGATCCCTCGGCCCCTTGCCCCCCCCCTCGAACACGCATTCATAGTGGTATTTGCCAGTGGGTATCTATTGGGTGGTTTCTACTTCAACCTATTCTTGAAGTCATATGGAGAGGGAATCGTTGTTAACCTTTTCGTGTCCACTTTCTCTCGGGGCAGGACGAAATAGAGTTCATTTGGGAAGATTATTCATGATTTTGGGTAAACACTAAATCCAAATCCAGGCCATGGGTGCCCACCCCTAATTCCTTCTTTAGTTGCACGAAATAGTCCTTGCTGTATTGATAGTCGTCTCGTGCTGCCTCTCGTGTCTCGGAAAAAGAAAGTCCCTCCCATCGCATTTCAATGTCCTCGATGATAAAGTCTATAGGGAGTTTTCCGTATACGACACGCGTATAACGCAAAACACCTATTACTCCAAAAGCGTCAACCTTATCAGCATCAAAAAGAATCTTTGCTTCAATGGTCTTCCTATCCTCTGAACTCGCGCTCACATCATGCGTTCTGATCGCGAGGAGGACAGCGTCTCTTTTTTTTTCTGGAAAATTAATCCTTTTCAGCACCGGCTCTGCCTTCTCTGCACTGAGGCGGCCATGCACCCTGGCTGGCGCATAGTGCATTCCAAGGTCGTGAAAATAAGCTGCCGCCACCAAAATCTCGAGGTCTGCGTTCAACTTCTTCCCGATAGTGATACAACGCCCGAGAACGCGCAGAATGTGATCATTAGCGTGTTCGCTGCAAGGTTGGGGCGCCCTCTCCATTTCCAAGGCATATTCTCTTTCAAGGATTGGGATCCAATTCTGCCAATGTTCCATCTGATTGCCCACGTCTTCTCACTCTCATTACCCTAATGTGCTAGGATCTATTGGCAATTTCTCCGCAGATTAGCGTGCACCTCTGTGTACACCTTCTCGACTGGTTTGAATCGTGCTTAGATACAAACTGATATTATCAGATCGTATTTTTAAATACAACGGTGTCGCATGATTTAAGATTCAATTATTCCCTATGAGCACACATACAAAAGTCACAGAGAATAGCAATGGATAAAGGCCTTATGCCTTCATCCATTGGAAGCATCAGGCCCATGGATTTTCGACAACAATCAAGCATCGCCTAATAGTGGCCTGGCATACTATTTTTTCTTTTCATAGAGGTCCGCGTAAACTTCAGCTGCTTGATATGCAAACTCTGCGTCATTTACATGAAGATCGCAGGGTATGACCTTTATATCCGGTCGGAGGTCTCTCTTCAACATTTCGAGCAAGGCACGATCCGACTCTGGATCATCAAACTCCTCTTTATCCACATGCCTGTTGGCAAAGGAAAAACCCTGGAGAGGAAAGATAACAGCCATGGGTCCCTTCGCCTTGTTTAATTTCTCTGCCATGACTTTTCCCAGCGGCTCCATTTCTGTTTTTCTACTCCGTATAATATGTATGCGGGTTCCGTGGGAGAAAACTTTCCTATTCCTGAATTGTTCAGGGATACTCTCACGTGAGGTGTATATAAGGTGATCGAGGTTACCGGGCGCAACAAGATACGGCAGACCCATTTCTCCTGCCGCTTCCAGTCTGTCCGGCCCACCGTCGGTCATTCCACCATAGAGATGGTCAAGGACCTCGTTGGGTGACATATCGAACACACCTTGAATCTTACCTTCCCGGACCAATTCCTCCATGGTTCTGCCGCCTATTCCGATAGCATGGAACACAACGACCTCAAATCCTTTTTCTTCTAATCTCTCTTTGAATCGCATAGCGGTTTCCGTGGTACCACCCAGTGTGGTAACCGCAATAAGAGGCTTGTCGGATAAGGGTTCTTCTTCCGTAAAGATCATGCCACGTATGGCACCCGCTGCCTTGCGCAGAGAACTCCTGGTTATTCGATTAAGCCCAACAATATCCGCTATGGATGGGATCATGACTATGTCTTTCGTGCTAACCCAGTTCTTCACATCGCCGGAAGCTGCAGTGGAAACCATAACCTTTGGCACACCAAAAGGTAGCGACCGCATGACAGCCGTTGCCATAGTTGTTCCCGCAGTTCCCCCCAGTGAAAAGATTCCGTGCAGCTTTCCTTCAGCATACAGTCGCGTCACAATAGCTGATGCTCCCGCACTCATCTTTCCCATGAAGGCCGTGTCGTCCTGCGTCCCTTTACCCATGGCCAATATCTCCGAAACGCTCGTTCCTGCAGCCTTTGCAACGTCTTCGGCGGAGTAATCGGGGGCAAAGATCGGTTTACCTCTTAGGCCGGTACCAATATCTATGGTCACTACTCTCACATTCTGTTTCTCCAATAAATCCTTCACAAATTTGGACTCTTCTGACTTAGTGTCCAGAGATGCGACTAATACGATAGTCTTTTCCACCTGTTCCTCCCGTCTTGCATTTTCTATTAAATGTCCGGTAAATCACACCTAGCCATAAGCATATATAATTCACCGAGATCGCATATGCTCTCTATATCCTTCCCACCGTAACAACGATCGACGTTGTTGTCTGTCGTATCGCCACTCCGTAAAGGGCAACTATCATCTACGATTAAATTCGAAGAATTACCTTCTGGCCCGATCAAGGCAAGCCTCTTTACTTTACTGGAAGACCGGCCGCCCCAGAGGCAATACCGGTCTCTGGAAGACCTCGCCCCAGAGGATGGCAGCGCCAAGATAAAGGCAGAATACGGCAAATATGATAAGCAGCCATCCACCCAAGACCAACATCCCTAATCCAAACGCCAGGAAGGCTACCCCAACTTCAGCTATGCCCAACATTATGAACCAGCTCATACGGCCAAAACCAACAGCCGCTATCTCCATGGCAATAAACAACACGATGTTGAAGGGACCCATGATTTCAGGTGTAATAGCCCCAGGCTTTGGAGCCGTAATCAACATCCATGTCGTGAGAGCTATACCAATCGTTGCAACTGTTCCGAAGACTCCGTTCAACGTGCCTATTAGGATTTCACCTCTTCGGAAATTGATTAATCCGGCGACCAACTGAGGTAAAATACAAGCAACTAGAATTCCTACAAGTAGTGGGGCTGTTGTGGGGGGTATTAGACCGGCTTGAAAAAAACCTGCGCAGCCCGTAAGAACTGCTATCGAGAACAAAGCCCAGGGGCCTGGATTGGCCCATCCTTGAGGCGGTTGAGGTGGTTGTTGCGATTGTTGTTCCATCTTGCATTTCCCCCTTTTTTAGATTTTATTTAACCTTTTCTGTTAGAGACGAGCACCTATCATAGATTGTCTCTGACACCTTTACACAACTCGTTTCAATCTTTTTGCGAGTTCCTCCTTCAATCTTTGCTCCGATGTTTTTTTCTCCTGCACCTTTACCCCTACCACGCCACGGGTTTGGAGCAGCCAAATGTTGTTAGGAAAAGGTCGGTCCGCATCTATAGTCCACTCCAGGTCCTGGGGAGTGCCAAAATGTGCTTCAAGGTCTTTGCCTATTTTCACTATTTCTGCAGCCTCCTCGTCAGAGATCGTGAAGGCGCCTTGTATCTCAAGAGGAGTCTCCTCCTCCACAACGCCGTGTCCTTTGGGCACTATTCGGAGTTTTTTCTCCCCCAAGGTTTTATGTATGACTGTGAGATTTTCTTTATCCACAACATATCTATCTATATCTACTTGCCCGCTCACAACGCTTTCACCTAAGCCCCAATTGGACTCGATGACCGCCCTACCGGGGTCTCCTGTTATCGGGTCGACAGTGAAACAGACTCCAGCACACCTGGCGTTCACCAACTCTACAACCCCTACTCCTATGCAAGGCGATTCCTCAACAGGTAATTCGTGCTGGACTGCAGCACAGATGGTTCTGTGATTGAAGATACTTGCCCATACCTTCTTTATCATTTGCAGTACTTGATCCGTTCCTGTGATATTGAGGTAGGTCTCATACATTCCCGGGTGGCTTACAATCCCCGCAGACCTAACTGAAACAGATACTGCGCAGTTGCGGAGGGAACACAAATCTTCATAGCATGATATGATAATCTGACGCAGGTCCGGCGGTATCTCTTTGCCCTCAATGATCTCTCGTATTTTCGTGCTAACGTCCGCTGATACTTTGAAGTCCTTCAGGTCGCCGGCCTGGTCCAACAGCTTTCGAATCTCCTGCCGTGCTCCCGTCTCCTCCAGAAAACGCTCGTGGGCAGTGACGGAGATGGCAAACCCTGTGGGAACAGGCATATTGATCCTGGTCATCTCGCCTAAATTTGCACACTTCTTGCCCACCAAGACATTTGCGTCCTGCCCTATCTCATCAAACCAAAAGATATGTTTCTCTTTCATGCCTTCTCCCTCTCCTCACAGCCGGCCTGGTTCGGTTGTTCTATAAAATTAGCAAAGAGATCCTTTACATCTGCCTAGTCCAGGATGTACACTGCACCATTGTCACCGTCCACCCTTATCCTTTGTCCGTTTTTGATTTTTGCCGTAGCCTGAAACGTATTCAGCACACAAGGTATGCCGTACTCCCGGCAGACGACAGCAGCGTGCGACAGGGTCCCTCCCCTATCCAGAACTGCCCCTGCCACCAGACTGAATAACGGCGTCCAGGTAATTGAGGTAGTCAAGGCTACCAGGATTTCACCCGGCTGAACTTCGTTGAGTTGCTCAACCGATGATATGATGCGTGCAGGCCCTTCAGCCACACCACATGCCCCTGCAACGCCCACAAGGTCAGCCTTTAACTCCGGTTTGGGTTTGGGAAGTTCGCCTACCACCACCTTGGTGAAAATAGGCTCACGGGCGCTCATCATCCACCCGAAGGCTTCCGGCTCGGTCATTGTCTTGCTATACATGTTGGGAACTACGTCTTTTGCATCCTGCTTACCTTTCTCCTTGCGGGCAGCAATGAGCGACTGAAGCTTATATTTCGCCGGATACATACCTATTACTCTCATCTCATCGAACGTCAACTGGAAGATATCGTTCATTTCGTTGATCGTGCCCGCCTCAACGAATCTTTTACCAAGAGCCAAAATATACATACGCATGAGCGCATCTGTTTGCATCTCACAATAGAGATCATGTTCTTCTCCATAGGAACTGGCGTACTGTGCTCCCTTTAGAAGAAGATCAAACACGTCCTTCCTGTCATCAGGCACCTTCGGGCGATACTCAGCTATCTTCTCGTTACGCAGCTTTGTCTGCGTCTTCAGCCTTTCTGCAATCCGATACTCCCCTTTGACCTTCTGATAAACCTTCACCCTCTCGATGACGTATTTCGGATCATCACGCCAGCTTGGCGCCGCCGGAGTCCACAGCCTCTCGTTCCTCCATCCGAACTCGTCAAGGAAGCTGTTCAGGCTGCTCAGCCATGTTCTTCCGTTAAACGACTCTTTTAATTTCGGGGCTATCTGGTCACTCGGCAAGTTGAAAACATCCTCCAGCTTGAGCTCAGAAATTCTTTGAGCAAGTAAATACAAATTCTTCTCGCATTCGAACGATTTATTGTCAAAACCTGTTACCATCGCGTGAAAGTCGGAATGGGTAGCGTCAATTCCGAATACTTCCTGACAGAAATCCTCGAAGAGCATGAACAGGTAAAAGGAGGCATACATCACATAGAAGTGCACCTCGCTCATTCTGTTGACGACGGGTTTCAAATACGAGAGCTTCTGAACCAGACTCACGGCAGTTGCACTATCCACATCAAATCTTTTGTACGGTCTGTAAAGATCAAGAAGTTCCGCCTTGTAGCCTCCCCACATCTTGTCGAAATCCTCGATGAGCGGAACAAGATTATCGCTGAGCTTCGCCTGGCGCTCGGCAATTTCCTTCGGATCGGTCACCACGATAGGGCAAATCAGAATCTTTACAAAATTAATGTTTCTCCATTCTGACCCCCTGCTTGCGGGAAGCGGGAGCTTATCGGCGCCCCATATCATGCCCTGAGTATTGGCCTCGCTGTAAGTCGACAGAAAGAAATCGGGAGATTCAAGTGTGTGAAGGCTATCAACGAACCATGCCTCATGCCCTTCGAGGTCAATTGCTTCATTGAACTCAAAGGGAACCATTGGAATTATCCTCTCGTTTATTGACATTGTGCTACCCCCTTATTTTTTTGTTTTTTAGCCTCTCACCGAGCCACTCCTGCGGACTCCCTCGCTGAATAAGAACATACCAATATTGGCCTGCCAAGAAAAAGAGCTTATTGTGCATCCTACCTGCCACATTTACACACCTTGCGCGGTGGGAGCAGTTTTCCAATCTCGATCTTAAGAAAGAATGGGCACGCCTGCAAACGTAGGTATGCCCATTCATAATCGGATTAACTGTCCCCAGTTTTTGTCATAGTGTTCTAAAACGGCCTCCCTGCCTTTTCCCATGGTTTCTCCAAACCGTAGTCCTCAGCAATCCTCTTATAGGCGTTGTATCCGCATATTCCATGTAATGCACCACCGGGGTGCATTGTAGATCCGCACATATATACATTGTCTAGGTGCGTTTTGTACCGGGAGTATTCCGGTATAGGACGACGCTGTCCCATCTGGTCGTTTGTCATGTCAATATGGGTCCAGCACCCGTTAGGCATATCTCTGAGTTTCTCTGCCATATCCCGAACGGTCGTGTTGTGCCAGGCTATGAAGTTCTCTTTTTTCATATTCGGTGCATACCACTGCCACTGCTCGACAACCCGCTCCCAAACATCCGGATCGCACTTGTCATACCAATCCATTCCTCCTACATAAGAACAAGGCGGACCATAAAATTCCACGACACTGCTGTGATGCCCCTCAGGGGCATACCGTGGGTCAAAATGGGATGGGTGACTGATGTGGAAATAGATATACTTCGGAAGCATACCTTTCTTGAATTCCTCGTACTGTTCGTAACGGAACCAGTCCGGCTTGAGGGGCATCATGTATTGTCTCTGTGTCAGAATCTCCGGATACTTCTCTTCATGATGAATGTACTTGGGCAGTTCGTAGTAAGTCGCCCAGAACCACCATGCCCCCATATCCGAATGCACCTTCTTGACTCTTTCCACAATGTGCGCGGGCGTGTTCTCGTGTCCTATAAACTGGTTGACTGTCTGATGTATATTGGTGTTGCAAATGACCATTTTCTTCGCTTCAATCTCCGTTCCATCGACCAGCTTTATACCTTTCGCCCGGTTACCTTCGATGATGATCTTATCCACTTCCGAGAGGACGAAGAAGTCTCCACCCTCTTCCATGAGCGCCCTCTGCAGTGCATGGGCTATGTTATGGGTTCCACCTGCAGAGATGGAGACTGGCAGCCCCCCGAGCATGGAGCCAAGGGTGTGCAGGGTTATCATAAGATGTTGAGGCTGGTCCGGATAAATACCCGTATGTCCCTGGGCCAAACGCATATAGTACTCGCGCAATTGAGGACTGTCAAAAATATCATAAGCTACCGCACCGGTATCCATGGTAGCCCAATCAGGATTCACCAGTCCCTCGTCGATCAGGATCTGGTCAACGTCCTTCTCTCCTGCCTTGGGAGGGAGAGAATAATGCCACTGGTCTACATAGTGTTTCCACACATCCTGGTACTTCTGGGCCAGCTTATAACATGTGTCGGCGTCCTTCTGGGAGAAGGTGGCAACCTGCTTCGCATTATGCTCCATATTCTGGGGTAGGAACGGCCACTGATCAGGAGTCGTATTACCCTTAACATCGTAGAGCGCCCTCATGGCCATACCCGTCCCATCAGGCCAGAGGCAGGAGTTGCTCGCACCCGGCGGAAAAATGAGTTTGAGGCCTTTTTCGTACAACTTAAAATCGTGATACGCCGGTGCCGTGAAGAACCGGATAAAGTGGGCATGCGTGTCTCTCGGCCATCCGGATAGCGGAAGGTCCTCGCTTGCAGCACCTCCGCCTATTTCATACCGACGTTCGAAAACACCCACGCTCAAACCGGCACGGGCCAAATAGCAACCGGTGATCAAACCATGATGACCGCCGCCGACTATAACTGCATCGTAACTTTTATCTGCCATTGGTATATCCTCCTTGAAAAAGTTTTTTCCTCATCCTAAAGCATCCCTAGTTCCTCTGCCTTTGCCACTATAGCTGGTTTTGGCCACCATCGCTGGATACCCAGGTCATCGACAATCCTGCCGGCAGCATTATAGCCCGCACCGAGCGTGACCAGGCCACCAGGGAAAACAGAAGCGCCGCACATGTAAAGGCCCTCTACGGGCGTTGAATAGTTGGAACAATATTCATTGGGGCGCAGATATCCCATCTGAAGGGGAAGGTAAGCCCCCTGCTTAATGGAGCCTTTTGCCATATCCCACAATTTGTTTTCGATATCGAGTGGGGTGGTTATATAATGTCTTTTCATGATCTTGCGGATATTGGGGACATATCTCTCGAGCATCTCCACGCAGCGCTCGCCGTTGGCTTCCCTCTCTCTGTACCAACTATCTGCATCACCACCCTTTATGGCGTATGGAGCGTGCTGGGACATAAGCCCTGTGTGCTTGCCTTTTGGGGCAACCACAGAGTCATGAATGGAGGGGAAACAGCAGTTGAAGCCGCTCTGGTGTAACTCGCCCTCCTTTATTTTCGTCCAATGATCCATCAATTGTTGCGCAGTATCGAAGCCCACCACGTGAATGAATGTTTTATACAGATCCGGGTATTTCTCCCCGAGCTTGAACTGAGGCGCTTCGTCCAATGCCATGTGATAGACAAAATGGGACATGGACTCCCACTGATAGTCCTTCAGACGAGTCACGAACTCAGGCTCAAGGTGCTGCTCTCCCACGTATTTAAAGAAGGTTTGGTAGGGATCTATGCTGCTTATAACGATTTTGGATTTCAGGATCTCACCGTCTATCAGCTCCACACCAGAGGCGCGACCGTTTTCCATGATAATTCTTTTGACCCGCTGGCTGGTCCAGGCCCTTCCACCTGCTTTGTAAACATACTTGTACATCCAGTGCCCAAGCCGGTGGGCGCCCCCTATGGTGAGACGATACTGACTCGCGCGGTTGATGAGAAGAGGTACTAAGTAGCTCACCCCTTCAAGGTCATGATTCAACCCCCACATACAAGCTGCATACAGGAAAAGAGCTCGAACCTGATCACTCTCGAAGAGGTCGAATACGATCTCTTTTGGGGTCTTTGCCGTATACTCGCCAATTTCCCTCCCAATCTCGTGAGATTCCAGTTTCACCAGCGCCTCAAAGGCGGGCACCGGGGGTTTATACGTTGCAGGAGCCAGGAACTTCTCCGTCAATTCAGCGAATCTCGGGCCAATCTCAAGATACGTCTTCGCATCCTTGGCCGAAAACTGGGCGATGGACTTACTCGTCCGCTCATAGTCCGGATAGATGCTCAAGGCCCTGCCGTCAGAGAAATGCATGCTCATAGTCGGCTCAGGTCGGACCCACTTGATATTTTTGTCCAGCTCCAAATCCTTGATCGCAGGGGCGTAATCGATCATGGCCATGTAGATGGCATGGGTGTCGTGAAGAAAATCGGGAACAGTGACCTCTTCCGTGATCAGTCCACCCCCTATTTCATGCCTTTTTTCCAGAAGAAGCACCTTCATGCCTGCCTTTGCCAGGTAGGCGCCGCACAACAAACCATTAGGACCAGCGCCGATAATAATAGCATCAAAATTTTCCATCATTCCTCCTCCTCTTGTAATTGCACTCTAATCATACTTTTTACTTCAATCTTTATTGCCACGCTTTGTTTGTTTGTCATTCCTCCCTCCAGAACCATTGCTAGGCTATCCATCCGGTTGCAGCAGTTCCATCAGAACTCCGCGGGTAGACTTGGGATGCACAAAGGTTACCAGTGTTCCCTCGACCTGTTCCGGCTCCTTAAACAGGAATTTGATTCCCTTAGCACCCAGTGTATTAAGTTCTGCCCGGATATCATCGACCTCAAGGGAGATGTGATGTATCCCCTCTCCCCGTGTCTCCAAGAAGTTTTGTATCCCACCCTTCCCATCCATGGGCTCTATCAACTCAAGGGTGACTTCACCCAGAGAGACCATGACTGTTCTGAACTTCTCGCCTTTGTCGGCAAT
>Ga0351962_1124_pt1 | contig 13878 bp, 9 predicted proteins | sample TotcelT113001N13_FD_205805 | JGI IMG/M metagenome (GOLD analysis project Ga0351962, IMG submission 205805) | Enriched cells from coal bed in the Powder River Basin, Montana, United States - Total cells T11 rep3 HSBNCT.T11.300.1.N13 ...
CCCTCGCGACGCGAGCAACGTAGCCGCTTGGCGACGATCCGGCAGGGGCTGGCCACATCGCCGCTCACGCGGCCCCGGCTCGCCGGACGGACCGGCCCCGGCGTCGCTACGTGGGCACGGCCGGCGGCGTGGACGGTCGCGATCCGGTGGGGGCTGGCCGCAGGGACCCAGCGTTGCAGGTCTCACTGACGCCGCTAAGACGGGAGCGACAAACCACGGGCCGTGTCAACACATGGATTTCATCCCTTGGATTTCATCCCTTGACATATTATAGCCCAGCGGCTCATGATACAATACTGCGAGTACCGGTCCAGGACAACACGGTCCGGCGGGCGAACGTCGCCCGTGTTCCCGGGCTGTTGGAAGAACAGTGCTCGACTTCCCCTGTCGGTTCTCACCAGAAATGAGCCTTATGTTGCGGAGGTTCGTAGCGGAGCCTGACTGCGGTCTACTCGAAGGGAAGTCGGCGGCGATGGCAGCCAGCCTCGTGCCCCCCTTAGACTCAGGGTATCCGAGGACAAGAACTACAAGGACGCGGTTTGTCACGGCCCCGCAGATCGATCAAGGGAGCTTCGTAGTTGGAGCAAAAGCGATGTGCAGAATCGTTATCGCCGTCGTGACCAGCGTGTGGTCCGGTTTTTGTATGGTCGCCGCCCAGGAGGCGCCTCGCGAGCAACCGCATTCGCCGCCCGGATTCGAGCGGCCAGGACGGTTTTTGAGCAAAGTGCCGGTCGGCGAACCGCCAGGGAGTTCGCCGTCGCCGCCTTCCCGGCCGGCGCGCCAGCCGAGGATACAAGTCCTGGCGGAGCCGGTCCCGGTGGTACCGGCCCGCGATGGCGCGCGGCAGCACAAGCGGCTGGCTCTCCGCCTGCGCGGCGCGTCTGCGAACGATCTGGCCAACACCCTCAACAACTTGCTCCAAGCGGAAGGGCAGGCCGGGCCGGCTGCCGCGGCACAGCGCGTGGTGGTCGTGCCCGAGGCCAGCGGCAATAGCCTGTTGATCGGCGGACCGTCCGAGGCCGTGGACGATGTCCGCCAGCTCGTCGAGGAACTTGACCGGCCGGCAGCGCTGGTGCTCTTGGAGGTGGTCATCGCCGAGGCTCCGGCGGGCGAGGTCAAGCCGGCGCCAACGAAGATGCTGGCCCGCGTCCGGCTCGTGGCTGCCAACAACAAGGCGGCGAGCCTTACCCTCAGCCGCAGCGAACCCAGAATCCGCAACGTCGTGCTGTCGCAGTTTGGCCAGACTCTGGTCGACCGTCACTTGATTATGACGGGGATAATGCTGGGGATCAGCCCTCGGGTCCGGCCGGACGGTACGGTCGTTTTCCATCTCGACATCAGCGATTCGCGTCTCGGCCTGCCGCAGGAGGACGCCGCTGGCTCAGGTGCGAAAGACAACGTCATCCTCCCTGAACCGATCGAGTCCCTGCGCGCGAGTACGACGCTATGCCTGGGCGACGGCGAGACCGCGGTCCTCGGTGGCCGACCTCCGCAGGCCAAGGCCAGCGAGCAGCTGCTGATTCTTGTCACTCCGCACGTGATCCACACACTCGCAAACCCCTGAATAGGAGAAAGCCGATGTCCAGAATCTGGCTCGTCATCGTTATCGTCCTGGGGATCAGGCCGAACGGGCTGTTGGCGGCGGAGGTGGACCCCGCCAAAGACAGCCAAGGGGGACACAAACGGCTCGTCGTCCGCTTGGCGAGTGTTCCCGCCACCGACACCGCGGGCGCCTTGCAGCAGTTGTTCCGCGCCGAGGCGCAAGCGGCCCCGTCGGCAGCGGCTCGGAGCGTGGTGATCGTGCCGGAGATGCTCAGCAACAGCCTCGTCCTCGCGGGTCCGCCGGATGCCGTCGAGGAGGTCCGGCAACTGGCCGAGCAGTTGGATCATGCCGCGGTCCTCGTCTATCTGGAAGTGCTCATCGCCGAGGCCCCTGCCGCCGAGATCAAGCCCTCGAAGCCGGAGGAAAAACCAGGAGCGGATCCAGACGCCGGACAGGCGAGTTTGCTGGAGAAGCCGGAAAAGATGACGGTCCTCAGCCGGGCAACGCTCACGACCCTCAGCGGTCAGGGGGCCTCGCTCGATATCAGCCGTAGCGATGCCCAGATGGCCCAGACCTACGCCACCCCCCGTGCCACGGCGCATAGCGCCCAAGACCAGAAAGTGGGGACCCACATAGGGATCGTTCCGCGGGTCGGCCCGGACAGGAAAGTCTCGCTGCGCGTCGACGTCAAGGATTCCTGGCTCGGCCCGGCCGAGGCGGGTACGGCTACCGCCGCTCCGAAGGAGGGCGGGCCGCCGCCCATGCGGAGCATCGAAACCTTCCAGGTCCAGACCGAACTCACGGTGTCGGACGGCCAGACCGTGGTCCTCGGCGGCGCCGCTCGGCAACCGCAATCCGGCACCGAGCGGCTGCTCCTGCTGACCCCGCGCATCCAGCCAGTGGGCGGTCATGCCGAGCCCGGTCGGTAGCTGGGGATCACGCGGGGTCCCCGTTGTCGCCCCCCGGCCCTGGCAGCCGGCCAGCCACACGCCGCCTGCCCGGCCGCGATCCGGCAGAGGCTGGCCACGCAGCCCCCGCGTCCCGCCGTTCGCCCGTGCCGCGTTCAGGGGCGTTGCGGCCTGTGGCCCAGGCACTACGCCCACCGCGAGCCGGCAGGTGCCGCCGTTATCGCCGCCCCCGCGGCCCGCCGTTCGCCCGTGTCGCGTTCACGGGCGTTGTGGCTGGTCGGCGGCCCCGGCGTCGCGGCGTGGCCAGCCGCCGGACTACTCTCCAGGCGAACAGGCGTGGAAACCTTCGAGGGCCTCGATCCGGTGGGCCTACGCTTGTTTGCGTGCGCTTACCAAGCCGCCTTGCGTGCAAGGGGATGTGCGGTAGCCTGTCCATTCATGGAACTGCGTTTCAACATACCCTGCGTCTCTCAGCATTGAAAGGAGCGACACGCTCCATATCGCACCGGCGATTCACCCCGACCACGAGCCCATGAGTTGCACCTTCTCGGGCGTCACGTGGTCCTCCAGAATCATGTCGGCCATGCAAAGCCGTCCCCCGACTCGCAGGACACGAAACACCTCACCGAGCACCTTCGGCTTGTCGGGGCAAAGGTTGAAGACTCCGTTGGAGATCGCCACATCGACAGTGCCATTTTCCAGCGGCAGGGCCTCCAAATCCCCAAGCCGGAACTCTACGTTGCGAATGGCCCTGCAAATCCGGCCGTAGAGTTTCTCGCTTGGTCTCGTCAGGTGGTCCGATGCCGGTCCCATGCTTCAACATCGATAGACGCGAGGATGTGGTCATCATCTCGTTGCGGGCCAACCTCTTCGATGAGATGCCGGACGAGTTCTACGGCTCAATTCGTGAGGCAGATGTTCGTCGTGAGTTCGCGGGGGTGGGCCTTGACTCGACGCGTGGTGTGATCTTGGATGTTCGCGCAGCCGGCAATGTCGGTCATCGCACGCTATCGTTGCTGTTTCAGTTGGCCTATCAGCTATCGGCACGCGTCGGGCAGGTCGCGGTTTGTGGCTCCACGGAATTCGCAGAGATTTGGAGGATTCTCCGCACTCCCTACGCCGTGTACACCGACCTGCCCAAGGCTGTCGCATCGCTTCAGACACAACACCCGGCCGAACCATCGCCTCCACGGGAACCGGCGTTCGGGGCGGATTCAAATGGCGAGTAGTTTCCGCCAGCTCGGTGCTGCCTTCATCGCCACCCACGTGTCCCCAGGAACCAGGTCAGCCACACGCCACCGTCTGTGAGCGTCGCTGGCCGCGATCCGGCAGGGGCCGCCGTCCCCAGGTATTCAATCCGCCCCAGACAGCCTCCAGATTCATGGTTGAAACCAAATTTCTCGTGATCGTGGACGCGACCAGTCCGGACAACATGTCCGGCTACCGCCGGACTTCCTTGACTACATCCCAGTTTAAGACGTCATGCGCGTCGTGGGAAGTTTCAACACGGGCCGCCTGGCCGAAATCCGGCAGGTGCCGCCCCGTGGCCCGCCCGTGTCGGGTACACGGGCGTTGTGGCCTGTGGCCGCCTGTGAGCGTAGCCGCTTGGCCGCAAGCCGGCAGATGCCGCCGCCATCGCCGCCCGTGGTCCCTGGCAGCGGGATGCCCGCACGATCGGCCCCGTCTGTGAACATCAGCCGCTTGGCCGTGATCCGGCAGGGGCTGCGTGACGGGGCGTCGCGACGTGGGCAACGTAGCCGCGATCCGGCAGGTGCTGCGTGACGGGGCGTCGCGACGTGGGCAACGTAGCCGCGATCCGGTAGGTGCTGGCCAAGCCGCCCACGCGTCCCGCCGTTCGCCCGAGTCGCGTTCACGAGCGGAAATGGGGGCGTGCTGCCACCGGTCCAGGCGTCGCGACGTGGGCACGGCGACGTACGGCAGCCGCCTAGCCGCGATCCGGCAGGTGCTGCCCTGGTTGCCCCGACGTAGCCCCACGTTCGCCCGTGTCGCGTTCACGGGCGTTGTGGCCTGTGCCCCGGCGTTGCGACGTGGGCGACGTAGCCGCTTGGCCGTGATCCGGCAGGGGCTGGCCACGGGCTTGCTCGGGGTGCGACCCTGGCGATGAAACTGACATCAGCGCGGGAGCGCACCTGTTGGCCAAAGAAAAGCAGCGTGATTCTTCTTGCTAGTTTGCAACGCACTGTTCCGTTGCTACACTCGATGTGGTGGATTCCCCTGTCCAGTGTGTGTGCCTGATTCGTCTGACGAGGTAACTCTGTCCCTGAATCGAGGTCGTCATGGTGAGCGATCCTAGCAACGATTACCGCCCTACTGACCCCGCCTCGGCTGTAACCTCATTGACCCTGCTGGCTCGTGTGAAGGCTAACGATGCTCAGGCTTGGCAGCGGCTGTCCGATCTCTACGGGCCATTGGTCTACCACTGGTGCCGCAGGTCGGGATTTCAGGCCGCCGATGCCGCCGATGTTGTCCAGGAGGTGTTTTTCTCGGTAGCCAACGGGATTGCCGATTTCCAGAAGGAGCGGCCGAGCGATACCTTCCGCGGCTGGCTCTGGACGATCACACGCAACAAGGTCCGTGACCGTTGTCGCGGTCAGGCGGGCGAGGAGGAGGCGGTCGGAGGCACCGATGCTCAACTGCGTCTGGCGGAGATACCTGACCCGTGGTCCGAGAGTACCACCGACGCTGACGATCGCCGCGAGGTCGGGCACCTGTTCTGCCGGGCGCTAGGTTTCGTGCGCACGGAGTTCAGGGAACGCACGTGGGAAGCGTTTTGGAGGACGACCATCGACGGGCAGGACACGGCAGATGTGGCCGTCGAACTGGGCATCTCTGAAAACGCGGTCCGCCAAGCCAAATCGCATGTACTGCGACGCCTTCGCGCCGAGCTATGCGACCTAACCGAAACGCCGTAACTCTATTGCCGGCAACGCATTGCCGCATCTTGCCCGCGTGCGAAGAAGATTTCTGACACACGTTCCCGTTATACCTATTAGTCGAGACGTTCTCCCCGTAGGTAACGAGAGAACGAGAATCCGCGAATACCGACCAGATCAGGAGGGCGTTGCTATGGGTTCCTCCCCGTGCCCCAACCGAGAGCAATTGTTGGACTTCACCCTTGGCAAGCTCCCCGTTCAAGACAGCGACGCGATCGCTGAGCACCTTGACCAGTGCATGGCGTGCGAGTCGGTCAGCGTCACACTGGACGGGGTCACCGACACGCTGGTCGACCTTCTACGTGAAACTATTCACCAGAGTAAGCCGGATGAGGAAACGGAGTGTCAGCAGGCCATAGCGCGCGTAAAGACGATTTGTGTTGGCAGTTCTGCAGTCGACAGCAACGCCGAACGAATCGACAGCGTAGAACCGACACTCCTGGGAATCCTCGGCGAATACGAACTGCTGGAGAAGCTAGGCGAAGGCGGCATGGGCGTGGTCTACAAGGCCCGGCACACCAAACTCAAACGGCTCGTGGCGCTCAAGGTGCTACCCAAAGCACGGGTCCACCATGAGGGCACCGTGGCTCGCTTTGAACGCGAGATGGAAGCCATCGGCAGGGTGAACCACCCAAACATCGTCCAGGCCCACGATGCCCGCGAAATCGACGGAGAGCGGTTTCTGGTCATGGAGTATGTGGACGGGCTGGATTTGGAAAAACTAGTGCGGCGAGACGGTCCACTGCCGATCCCGGACGCCTGCGAACTGATTCGCCAGGCTGCCGTCGGTCTGCAATACGCCAACGAGCATGGCCTGATCCACCGGGACATCAACCCGTCGAACTTGATGCTCAGCCGCGAGGGCCAAGTGAAAGTTCTCGACCTCGGTCTGGCCCTGTTGAAGGTCGATCAGCCCGTTGGCGATGAGACAACCGCCGCTCAACCAACCAACACCGAGCTGACGGATTCCCAGCAGATCATGGGCACGGCGAGCTACATGGCCCCCGAGCAGGCCAGCGATAGCCACCAGGTTGATACTCGCGCCGACATCTACAGTCTTGGCTGCACGCTCTACAAGCTGCTGACCGGGCGGCCGCCGTTTAGCGGCCCCGACTGCCGGACCCCGCTGGATCAGATTCTCGCACACCGCTCGAAAACGGTCGAACCGATCGGACAGTTGCGGCAGGAGGTCGGGGCAGAGCTGGCTGCGGTGATCGAACGGATGCTGGCCAAGAACCCGGCCGAGCGGTTCGCCAAGCCTGCGGAGGTCACCGAGGCGCTAAAGCCTTGGACGACGGGCAGCGACCTGATCGGGCTTCTGGGCGGCATTCCTGGCGAACGGAAAGAGGGACTCGTTGGCCCCGCTGCCCGTGCTGTTTCGCCCCCAGGTCGTTCTCGCCGACTTGCCCTCGCGGCTGGCGGTGCGGCAGCGATCGTCCTGCTTGGCATCGTGATTCTGATATCGACTGGGAAAGGAACGGTGAAGTTGGAGTTCGCGGACGCAGAGGCCGCACGCCAATGCACAGTGTCCATCGACGGCGACGCGATTCGGCTGGAGAAGCTCGGCGACCCGATCAAGCTGTGGCCAGGAGAACACATGCTCCGAGTAAAGCGTGGCGACCTGGAGATCGAGGCCCGCGAGTTCGAAGTTCTCCGGCATGGCCAGACGGTTGTCACCATTTCGTCGCCTGCCAAAATCCCCCCCTATCGCAGTTATCCAGTTCGACCGTTTCGAGCGTCAGTCACGCCAGATCCTCTAAACACGGCACTCTACGTATACGGTGGAAAAGCGAACGAGAACGATCGCGAAAGCGTGGACCGCGCGATTGCTCACTTTCGGGAATCGACGCGATCGAGAACTGAGTTTGCCCAGAGGTGGCTCTATTGGGCCTCGTGCTGGTTTCCGCTCGCGCTACGGAACGGCGAAAAGTCATCCGAAATGGTGTTTGTCTACGACATGTCCTGGGTACAGTCGACATGCGGGTTCCCGGGCCTCCAAGCGATACGGGATGTGAATACGTACGGGGAACACATTCTTATCGCCGGAATGCCTTATCCAAGAGCGATTTGGACCACGCCCTTCACGGACAGGCGCCCGGCGGACATCGTGTTGGACGTAGCGGACCGCCAATTCGCGACATTCAAGGCCCACGTCGGGCTATGGGACAGTTGGCCAGACAAAGGTTCGCTGCTGCAATTCCAGGTCCTCACTGACGGTGTGGTGAAACTCGAGACATCTGTTCTTCGCTCAGGGGAAATTCAAAACATGGTCGTCGATGTGAGCGGCGCCAAGCAGGTTGTGCTCCGAGTCATCCAAACCCAAACCGGCGCCAATCCCGGTGACGGCGGGATCGCCGCATGGGGCGCAAGCAGATTCATTAAGAGTGATGCGGAGGACCCCCTAGAGGTCCCTCCTGCACACCTTGAGTCCACGACCGACGTAAACACCGCCTTTTTCCTGGCCGAAGTCCACTGGCGACTGAACCACAAGGAACTGGCTCGACGATGGTACGACAAGGCGGTCGAGTGGATGAATAAGAACCAGCCCGACGATCAAGAGCTGCGCCGGAACGGCGACGAAGCGGCACAATTGTTGGAAACCGTCGAAAAGCCCTCAGCAAAGAGCGAGCAACCCGACACAACTGAGAAAGGAATTCACCGCGGCGATACAGAGAACACCGAGCAAGAGTAAGGCTCAGTTCCGTCACAAGACCATCTGGATAACTCGATCCTTCATCAACTGAGTGTTCAAGGTCAGGATCAGGCCGACCTGAGAAAACAAGCAGTTGGTAAGGTCCAGTTGCCAAGCAGAAGGCTAACCCGTGCGACATCTCCTCCGGCGAACGATCTGCGCGCCCGGAGCGAGCCCTTCAAACCATACTGCAGACGAACTTTGACCAAAGGAGAATTGAATCATGTTTACCATGCGTGCAAGGCCTGGCTTCGGCCTGATGACCCTCTTGTTGTTGTCGGCGGCATCCTCGCGCGTGCCCACGCTGCTAGCCGCCAAACCCATACCGCCCACGGCGCCCGTAGTCCGCTACACGCTGCAATTGATTCCCTTGCCCTCCGGCAGCACTTCGGGCTCTGCCTCAGGCCTCAATAACCGCGGCGATGTCGTGGGAACCGCGAACCTCCCGGACGACACGCAGGCCGGATTCGTCTATCGCGCAGCAGGGGGTGCCACGATCGACTTGAACGACCTGATCCTGAACGACGAAGCGATCGACATCGGCGACTCGACCGAAGCATGGCCGCCTCTTCCCGAAGGACAGCGGTGGCCCGACGGCGCACGAATCGCCTCGGCAACCGGAATCAACGATTCGGGGCAGATTGTTGGAAGTTTCTATCTCTGGGACGACCGGGATCCGGAGAAGTACGTTGGCAGGTACCACGCATTCCGATACACACCGGCCGGATTCGACAGCGTGGGCGACCCGTTGCCCGCCGAGTTCCGGGATTTGAGCGGAAAAGTAGACGGCTACGATGACAGCTCCGCTGCAGCCATCAACAGTCTCGGCGACGTGGTGGGCCAACTGCCCTATCAGGGGCGCGGATTCGTCTGGATCGCGGCAGAAGACAACTTGATGGTCGTCGATGACGACACCATCAATGCGCAAGACATAAGCAACTTTGGCGAGATCGCAGGCACCATGTGGGTCGGCGGCGAGCGGCGAGCTTTCCGGCACACGCCCGGGCTGGGCATCCTCAACCTCGGCGTGCTCGGCCGGTCGAAGTCCGGCAGTTCCTACAGCATGGCATCGGGGATCAACAGCGCCGGGCAGGTTGTCGGTAAGTCATCGGCGCCAAAAGTTTTGTACCAGCGGGCTTTCTGGTACAGCGACCAGCGCGGCATGGTCAACCTGGGCGCCCTGGAAGGTGGTTCATTGGCCATGAGTGAAGCCAAGGGCATCAACTCATCCGGCCACATTGTCGGGGTCTCTTCGACCGCCGGCGACGGACTGCACCCGTTCCTCTACACCGAGGCGACTGGGATGCTCGACCTATGGAGCCTTGTGATCAACCTGCCCGCAGGGTTCGTCACAAGAGATGTAAGGTACGAACTGAGCATCAACGATTTTCCGGGTCACAAATTTGGCCAGATCTGTGGAAGTACCTTGATGGACGAACCGTTTATTTTGACACCGGATCGATAGGGAAGCAGGAGGGTACTGCGGCTGCAAAGAAGTCCTGGTCGATCGATCCAGTCGCCCAGGCAGAGAAGATCTTCGTAAATCTTGAGGCGTTCGGAACTCGGTAACCAGCGGAATGCGATTCCGTCGACGCTGTGAAGTCAATGACGAAATGAGGAGTGGAGCCGCGAGTTCCGTACCATCCGACTGCAAATCAAACAGTCATTCACCAGGAATCTTCCCATGAAAGCCATGTCCTTGTCAGATCTGTGGCGTCGCCCTCGTTCGTCTACCCAATCGTCGATACGAAGTCCAAGGTTCCGCCGATTGTGCATGGAAACATGCGAAGAGCGAAGATTGCTGTCGATCGATCTGGTATCTGCAAATCCTGGCTTGGAGGCTATCACGGGCTGTGGCGTATCACAGAATCCAAGCATGAGTAGCGATGGTCGCTACGTGGCGTTCTATAGCTATGCCAGTAACCTCGTTCCGGGTGACACAAACGATTCTGCGGATGTTTTCGTCAAGGACCTTGTCAGTGGTACGACGACACGCGTCAGCACCGACAATGCGGGCGCGCAGGGGAATGAAGATTCTTACCACCCCAGTATCAGCAGCGACGGCCGCTATGTGGCGTTCAGCAGTCAAGCCAGTAACCTTGTGCCAGGAGACACCAACGGTTACGGGGATGTCTTCGTCAAGGATCTTGTCAGTGGGAGAACGACACGCGTCAGCACCGATACTGCTGGCGGACAGGGAAGTGCAAGTTCTTTCTACCCCCCGAGCATCGGCAACGATGGTCGTTATGTGGCGTTCGCGAGCGAGGCGAGCAATCTCGTGCTGGGAGATACAAACGGTGGCCTGGACGTCTTCGTCAAGGATCTTGTCAGTGGCACGACGATACGCGTCAGCACCGACAGCGCGGGGATGCAGGGCAATTATTACTCTTACGGCCCGAGTATCAGCAGCGACGGCCGCTATTTGGCGTTCTATAGCTATGCCAGTAACCTCGTTCCGGGAGACACCAACGGTTACGGGGATGTCTTTGTCAAGGATTTTGTCAGTGGCACGACGACACGCGTCAGCACCGACACTGCGGGCGTGCAGGGCAATTCTTCCTCTTACGAACCGAGTATCAGCAGCAACGGTCGCTACGTGGCGTTCTATAGCCATGCCAGTAACCTCGTTCCGGGTGACACAAACGATTGTGCGGATATTTTCGTCAAGGACCTTGTCAGTGGCACGACGACACGCGTCAGCACCGACAATGCGGGCCTGCAGGGCAATTCTCACTCTGGCGGCCCGAGCATCAGCAGCGACGGTCGTTATGTGGCGTTTCAGAGCAACGCCAGTAACCTCGCTCCGGGGGACACAAACGGTTATGCGGATGTGTTCGTCAAGGACCTCTCAAGCGGAGAAGTCGTAGCGACCTCAACGCATGCAGTTGACGTTCATCACCTAGGTGGCAACGACAGTTCTGACTACCCAAGCATCAGCAACGACGCCCGCTATGTGGCATTTTGGAGCGGCGCAAGCAATCTCGTTCCCGGAGATTCCAACGGTTGCGGGGATGTCTTCGTCAAGGACCTGGTCAGTGGCACGATGACACGCGTCAGCACCGACACTGCGGGCATGCAGGGCAATTCTCACTCTTACGAACCGAGTATCAGCAGCAACGGTCGCTACGTGGCGTTCTATAGCTATGCCAGTAACCTCGTTCCGGGTGACACAAACGATTGTGCGGATATTTTCGTCAAGGACCTTGTCAGTGGCACGACGACACGCGTCAGCACTGACACTGCGGGCGTGCAGGGCAATTCTTACTCTGGCGGCCCGAGCATCAGCAGCGACGGTCGTTATGTGGCGTTTCAGAGCGAGGCTAGCAATCTTGTGCCGGGAGATACAAACGGTCGCCAGGACGTCTTCGTCAAGGACCTTGTCAGTGGCATGACGACACGCGTCAGCACGGACAGCGCGGGGATGCAAGGCAATTCTTACTCTTACGGACCGAGTATCAGCAGCGACGGACGCTATGTGGCGTTTGCGAGCGAGGCTAGCAATCTCGTGCCGGGAGATACAAACGGTCGCCAGGACGTCTTCGTCAAGGACCTTGTCAGTGGCATGACGACACGCGTCAGCACCGACAGCGCGGGGATGCAGGGCAATTCTTACTCTTATTACCCGAGTATCAGCAGCGGCGCCCGCTACGTGGCATTTTTGAGCGGCGCAAGCAATCTCGTTCCCGGAGACACCAACGGTTGCAGGGATGTCTTCGTCAAGGATCTTGTCAGTGGGAGAACGACACGCGTCAGCACCGATACTGCTGGCGGACAGGGAAGTGCAAGTTCTTTCTACCCCCCGAGCATCGGCAGCGATGGGCGCTATGTGGCGTTTGCGAGCGAGGCTAGCAATCTCGTGCCGGGAGATACAAACGGTCGCCAGGACGTCTTCGTCAAGGACCTTGTCAGTGGCATGACGACACGCGTCAGCACCGACAGCACGGGTGTCGAGGGCAATTCTTCCTCTTACTACCCGAGTATCAGCAGCGACGGGCGCTACGTGGCGTTTGCGAGCGAGGCCAGCAATCTTCACCCCAACGACCTGACGAGCACCAAGGACATCTTCCGAGTGTCCCTGGAGGTAAACGACGCCCCTATCGCAAATGCCGGAGGCCCATACATTCTCTCAGAGGGTGACGCTATTTCGCTTGACGGCACGCAATCTACCGACTCGGATCAAGACCCTGCCACGCTGATTTACGAGTGGGATCTCGACTACGACGGTACCTTCAACTCCGAGGTCACGGGCGCAACGCCCACCTTCGACGCCTCGCTGCTTGACGGCCCGACAACTCGCACCGTGGCCCTCCGTGTGACCGACGATGGGGGCTTGGCCGATCTTGCCACGGTGAGCGTCGAAATCACCAATGTCGCACCGAGCGTATCCATCGCAGGATCTTCGGATTGGAACCCCAAGGGCAGCGATATGGTCTTGACCGCTTTGGTGACGGATCCGGGCGTCTCCGATACGTTCACCTACGCGTGGACCGTCACGAAGGACGGCATCACCTATGCAACCGGGACCGATGCTACATTCACATTCACGCCCACCGAGTGCGGCCAGTACGAAATCGCCCTGACCACCACCGACGATGACGGCGGCGCGGCAAACGCCGTCGCCGCCACCCAGGTCGCCGTCTTCTGGGATGGCGGGGGCGACGAGTCGAACTGGGAGAGTGAAGAGAACTGGAGCGGCGATGAATTGCCCGCCCTCGATGATGATGTCATCATCAGCGCGTCGGCAGAGCTTACCGTAAATCTTTCAAGCAGCCAAGCCATCAGGAGCCTGGACTGCAACGAGAGCCTGGTCGTAAGCTGGGGTGGTGTTCTTTCTATTTCCGCCGAATCGAGCACTGCCTTCTTGACGCTGAACGCGGGAACGGTCGCCGGGGTCGGCGACTTGGTCGTTGCGACGCAGTTGGAGTGGACGCGTGGGACGATGACGGGTTCGGGCACGACCGTGATCGCCGACGGTGCCAAAGCGGTGATTCCCTTGAACGGGACAGCGACTCTCGACGGGCGAACGTTGCGTGTGGAGCCGGAGGGAACGGTGAGCTGGGAGGGACATGGGGTAATTGAGCTGAACAACGGCGCCGTGATCGAGAATCAGGGCGAGTTCTACGCCCGTCCGTTCGATATGCTGTCGATGGTGACCACCGTGGGAACGCCGGGAGTGTTTCTCAATCGCGGTTTGATGCAGCACGACACAATGGGATATTCGCATATTGAGGGCTTCGTCAACGCAGCGACGGGGAGCGCGAAAGTGCTGACGGGAAGGCTGGATCTGCTCCTGTCGGCAGAACCGCAGGATGGCCAGTTTCTGGGCGGTTCAGGGACACATCTCTGCTTCGGCGGGACCACCTCGTTGGAATCGACGTCCGTGATCGCCACTTCGGGCGACGTGCGTTTTGGCTGGGGCGCCTCGATCACGATTGGCGGGGATTACCGTGTGCAAGCCGGCGGAGGCACGTACATTCACAACGGCTCCCATTTGACGTTCACGGGTTCCGTACAAGGAGTGGGAGATTTGTTGGAATTGGGTGACTCGAGCAGTTTCGCGGATTTTGGATCCTCGTCACTGGATGTCAAGCAGTTAACCAGCTATGGATGCCACTTCATCGTCGGTAATGTAACGGTGAGGTCGAAGTTGGAGTGGACGCGTGGGACGATGACGGGTTCGGGTACAACCGTGATCGCCGACGGTGCCAAAGCGGTGATTCCCTTGAACGGGACAGCGACTCTCGACGGGCGAACGTTGCGTGTGGAGCCGGAGGGAACGGT
>Ga0351962_1199_pt2 | contig 13497 bp, 10 predicted proteins | sample TotcelT113001N13_FD_205805 | JGI IMG/M metagenome (GOLD analysis project Ga0351962, IMG submission 205805) | Enriched cells from coal bed in the Powder River Basin, Montana, United States - Total cells T11 rep3 HSBNCT.T11.300.1.N13 ...
GCGGTAATAATAGTTTCGATCTCTGCCTTCAACTTGGGAAATTGGCGGCTAAGCCGGGCGCCAAATTCAAGAGGGGTATCGGTTATGAGACGGGGAAGGCCGCTTCGTCTGCCCCATTCTGAAAGAACTGAGAAAAGTTCAGCCGCCCTTGTGTATCCGTGAGTTACATTTTTCACTGCCTTCCAAAGGGCTGAAAAAAAAGTCCACAGTCGGACGAACCATGGCAGAGAATCATCCCGGTTTACAGCAGTCCTTGGGTTGATTGCGGTTCTTGAAAAAAGCCATTTTAGAGTTAGGAATATGAGAAGAGCTATGGCAGAGGCTAAAAACAAAACTATTATTACCTCAATTCCCCATTGAAAAATCTTCTCCAGGAGCTCAGTCCACCAGCTACCCGCGAACAGTGATTCTGGTCCCTGGCCTCCTTTAGGGGATGAGCCCGATGGGGGATCTGGCCTGATCCGTCCACCGGTGAACATGAAGCGAATCACACCGCTTACAACCGGCAGTATCCAGAAGGCAGTATTCTTAAGAACCCGTTGCCCTGTCTCGGCTACTTGAGTCAAGATGGGTATAAGAAAAGATATCAGGCTGGAAGCAGAAAGAACGATGACGGAGACAACGCTCATAAGAATGCCAAAACCACCATGGCCCGGCAGGAAATGCCTTGACCCATCATGACCTACTCTCGTCATCCCAATTGCAATAATGCTGAGAAGCAAATATGGGTAGATCAATGCGGAAGACACATGATCGTCAACATCAATACTACCTTTTACCCGGAACGCGAGCTTCGCGAGGAGCAGGACAAAGAATGCGGCGAGCCCAATGTCAAAACGGGCGCATGTTGTAACGTAGATCTTCTCTCTTTTTGCAAAAGCTGTTCCACTAAACCAAATGAGGCCTACCCAGATGAGTGAAAGAATGAGATGGACCCATTCCATCGGCGTCCTTAAAGCAGCTAGAAACTGGTTGATCCAAGCGGTTCCGGCGACCGGAAGCGATGGATAAAACAATCCATGGAGGACGATCAAGGATGCAAATGAATAAGCGAGGGTGTGCAGTGCAATCAGCGTCACAATCCTCCACCCTCGTCCCCTGGATACATAAGTTAGTATTCCGGCGAAAGCAAAGATAGCTGCCATTGCCGGAAGAGAAATGCTATGCCCCATAATCGCTTTCATGGAGAAGGAAATCCAGGCATAGATCCAACAAATCTCCATGCCGCTGCTAAGACAAGTCAGGAGAACGCCGCCTCTTTTCTTCATGTGGGTTGTGCCACCCCGATGAAGGTTTGGCCTTTTGGTGGCATGTAAATTTCCGAGACAACAGGGTTGTTCCCTCTAAGTAGTGAGACTGTCTCGGCGGTCAACATTACTACAGGAGTTTTCCAGCGTTTCAAGTATTCGACAATGATCCTCGACCCGGTATCCTCGTCCAATGAAAGGCAAAGGCATGTTGTGCCCCAGGGAACTGCCCCGGCGTCCTTTATAGTATCTATGAAGTCTTCTCTGCATTCTAATCTCAGTCTTGCCAGCATTTCCAAGACAGTTGATACCTGTTGGGAGCTTCTTGAAATGGCAACAGATGACGAAGATCCCTTCACCACACCATTCGTCAGAAGGCCAATGGCACAACCCCGACGGTCAAATTGCATGGCGAGAGAAGCGATAACCTCAAGCCCCCATTCAAATGATTCTTCGGCATTGGCTTTTGCAAACCCCTCAATGTCTATAAGGAAAAGGATCTTTTCCTGCACAGAAGAGTCAAACACCTTCTGCTGTAGCCGTTGATGGCGCGCGCTTGCCTTCCAATGGATGTATCTTGCAGGCCGGCCATAATGGTAATCGGAGGTGCCGAGGATGTATACCGGATCGTCAACCGGACTTTCACCGCCAGGAATACCAAAGAACTCTCGTTTCGGAAAGTTAAAAGGGGCAAGGGGAACAATCCTTGGATATACGACGACTTCGAGCCTCTCATTATTTATTGATTCATTCTGGAAGAAACCAAGAAGGTCACCGGATATGGTTCGTAAAGGCCCTACTTCGTAAATACCCCTTCTGAGGGTTGTAAACTGCCACTGAAATTTTGTACTTTGATACCACAGGAGGGTTTGTTGCCCTGCGAAAGGTACAGGCTCAGCAAAGGCATTCAGTGGCCCATCTACAGGTGCCTCAACCTCCATCCATACAGGGAGGGGCTTGTGGTTTTCCACCGTTGCCGTGAAGGTAAACTTTTCGCCAGAGAAGACCCTATACCTGTCTGTAGCAAGGCGATAGATAATCTTTTTCCCGGCCAGCGTTGCCCATACTTTCAGGGTAATAGCAATGCCGAAGACAAGGATGCATAAGATTGTAAGATCGTGCTGATGATTCAGGAGGCCAATAAAAAGGAAAAGACCAACCGCAACAATCATGATGGAGGTTATGAAAAGACTTGATACCCGCCTTACCAGTATCGTTTTCATTTATCACGATTTCATCTCTGCGACTGGTACAGAAATCTGGTTTAGGATCTGATTCACAACATCTTCCTGTGATGTGCCTCTTAACCGCTCCTCTTCCTTAAGAATCATTCTATGAGCGAGGACGGGAACAGCCAGAAGTTTGATATCATCGGGAAGTACATACTCCCGGTCCCTCAGTGCAGCGAGCGCCTGCCCGGATCGCATTAATCCAAGTGAACCTCTGGGGCTTGCACCGAGGCGAAGTAAAGGGTTTGAACGGGTAGCCCCTACAAGTGATGTTATGTATTCCTTCACCGCACGGGAAACGTGTATCTTTCTACGGGCCTTCTGCAAGTGGGAGATCTCAGAAGGGGTAGCGACAGATGAAAGCCCTTGAAGGGGATCTTCTTCTTGAAATCGCTGAAGAATTGCAATTTCCTCGTTCTGTTCGGGATACCCGAGTCGTATCCTCAGAAGAAAACGATCAAGTTGCGCTTCGGGCAGGGGAAATGTTCCCTCAAGCTCAATAGGGTTTTGCGTTGCCATAACAAAAAAAGGATGAGGCAAGGTATGGGTTTTTCCGTCCACAGTGACCTGGCGCTCCTCCATGCTCTCAAGAAGGCTGGACTGAGTTCTTGGTATTGTTCGGTTGATCTCATCAGCAAGGAGCACATTTGTCATGACCGGACCTTGCTGAAAGACAAACTGACTTGAGCGTTGATCAAATATGTTGAATCCTGTTATATCAGCAGGCAACAGGTCCGGAGTGAACTGAACCCTTTTAAAAGATGCACCTATACTTTTTGCCAATGATTTGGCAATGAGGGTCTTGCCAAGACCGGGAATGTCCTCAATCAGGATATGGCCCTCTGCGAGAAGGCCTACTAACAAAAGTTCCATGGCATGTTCCTTGCCAACGATAACACGGGACATATTCTCCATGATTTGTCTGCATAAAGCGAAATTCATAGCTGCCTCCGTCGATCAAGCCATTGGAGAATTTTAAAAATTGAGACCTTACGTCTTTAGTGATTGAAAAAGAGATCGTATCTCAAGAGGTACGCCTCTGAAGTCGAGATGTTTGGCTATGTCCTCCATGGTAAAACCTCTTGTTTTACGAAAGGAGGCGTTTCCCTTTGCACACAGCTTTCCGGACTCATCTTCGATGATTCCGTCGAGGTAATATGTATTGTGGGTTGCCCGGACGAGATGACCGGCGGCACGGTGTGTCTTTCCACATAGAACAGGTCTTTTGAACTCTGCCTCAATCTTCCAGGTTGCACAAATCTTCTTTGTCTCCATGAAGAGAGTCCACCACATTACTTCGTCAAGTATGCCGGTAACAATACCACCATGTAACATTCCGTCGTAGCCCTGAAATTTCTCATGGGCTGTAAATTCACATGAGGCTTTGCCATCCCCATAGTGTAGCTCGAGAGCAAGACCACCAGTGGCAGGTCCGCAGAAGAAACATTTTTTATATCCAGGTAGAATTCCGTTCATAGATTGTTCTTACCTTCCTTGTCTTTTTCCAACGTATTGTACCATTTTTAATGAAAAGGTGTAGAGAAAAAGACGTTCTAACTTTGCGTAATTTATTTAATTTAATTATTAATCAAAATTATCGCAATGAAAATATAAGGGAACATTAATAAAATTTATACAACTATAAATTTAATTGTATGTAAAAATATAGAACATAGATGTAGAATCGTTGCACAATGAAATTAAATTGTATTACTGAGGCAGTTACTGTTAGGGCTTAGTACGTTTTATAATATTGGATTATGACTACTTCCTATACACAATGATTCAAATTGAAACGCCGATGACGTACACTCTTATTTGATAACTATAAGAAATGTATAGATAAATAGGACAACTTGCTTATGGTATCAAATTTGCTAACCAGAAAAGAAACACTAGATTTATGCTGCAAACATGAGCACCAGGAGGTCTATCCCACCCTCGTAAATCTAGGAGTGACCTCCAAGTTCGTCGACAATTCACACCTGACGTGGACCAATGCGATTCCAGATAAGAAAACGGGGGAAGGGAGTTACATGGTCGGAGAAAGCATCACCGTCTCTGGCTTGACCGTTGAGAACACCGGGACCGTTGATCTGACTGACGTGATCGTCAGGCTGTATCTCTCCACAGACCGTCACATCAACGCAGGGGACTTTTTTATTGGAGAGGCGGGTTGGCCTGGTCTCTGGCCGCATGAGTTCTGGCAGGTTGTCGATCTTGTGGGGACTATTCCGCCTGACCTCCCGGGGGGAACCTACTATGTGGGTGCGATCGTAACCTATAATGGAACTGCATACACTGAAGACGACTTGTATTGGGACAATAGCACCCGCTTATGGAACACGATTACCGTCAGACCCAACGTCGATCTGGTTGTCGAGAGCATCGCGACCAATCCCGTATCTCCTCTGGAGAAGCAGACGGTGAACGTTACGGTGACGGTCAGGAACCAGGGCGTTGATAATGCCCCCAACGGTTTTCTTGTCAAGTTTTATAAAGATAGGGCAACAGAGCCAGGCATGGGGGTGGATATGGGAGATTTCCTGTGCCAGGCACCCGGCCTGGGTGCCAACAACACGTACCCGTGCACGGGCACCGTACAGTATGATCACTCAGGCACGTACAAGATGTGGGCTGTTGTTGACCCATACCCGGATTACACATTCGGCCAAGTGGAAGAAACGAACGAATCAAACAATGCCTTGGGACAGTCCATCACTGTCTTAGACCGACCGGATCTGGGTGTCTACGATATCACGGCCAATCCTGCTTCTCCTTTGATAGGGCAGGCTGTGGATGTTGTGGTGTGGGTCAGGAACCAGGGGAAGGGTATTGCGGGGCCTTTCTCCATCGACGTCTATAGAAATAGGGAGGATCGTCCATCGCCGGGCGCGAGCGGTGATTTCTCGTGTCCCAAGGACGGACTCATTAGCGGGGCAACGGCTTATTGTGTAGGCCGCTTCAGCTACCAATCTGCAGGTACCTATAAAATGTGGGCGCAGGTTGACACCCACGGGCAGGTACTTGAATCAAGGGAGTCGAACAACGTGCTTGGGCCTCAGAGGATTGTCGTCAGCGCAAAAGGGGTCCTCTCCGTCCAGCCTTTTGAGACGTTCATCTCCTCGGGCCGTCAGGGCGGACCCTTCACCCCGTCGAGCAAGAAATACACCTTGAAAAACATCGGTGGGAGCAACATCGACTATGAGGTCTCGAGGTCGGGGAGCTGGACGGTGCTCCAGGGGTATCGTGGAACTTTGGCGCCACAAGCAAGCGCAGACGTGATCGTCTACATTGCCTCCGGTCCTTGGAGTACTGCCGCCAATGATCTGCCCCCTGGCACATACACCGACACGATCTCTTTCACAAACAAGACCAACGGCGAGGGCAGTACCTTCAGATCCGTGACCCTGACCGTCTTGGAACCTCTTATCCGGCCCGATCTGGTCGAGACCTGGGTGAGCGATCCGCCGGCAGCGGCCAGACCGGGGAGCAGCTTCAAAGTGGTGGACAGGACCCTGAACCAAGGGGCCTACCCAGCTGCGGAGTCCGGCACCAGCTATTACCTCTCCCCGGACACCCAAAAAGACGCAACGGATACGAACCTGATCGGGAGTCGTCAGGTGCCTGCCCTTATAGCTGGGGCAACCTCTACGGGGGCGACGGCGGTGCTCATCACAGCCGCTACCAAGCTCGGGACCTACTATCTGTTAGCCTGCGCGAACACGGTGAGCCCGATACTGGCAGAGACGAACAGAAATAATAACTGCATCGCCTCAAGCACCACGGTGCAGGTGACGTTGCCTGACTATGTTGAAACATCCGTGAGCGACCCGCCAGCGAGCGCACAGCCGGGGACCAAATTTGAGGTCGCTGACACGGTGACGAACCAGGGTGTTGTGGCAGCGCCTGACCAGACGTCCACCACGCGGTATTACCTCGTTCCAAATCTGCTGACGAAGCTTGGAACAAAGCATCTTCTCCAGGGCTCCCGGACCGTGGCGTCTCTGGGCCCAGAGGGGACGTCCACCGCGAAGGCGAACGTCTATATCCCTACCAAAGTCCCGTTGGGATCGTACCGCCTGATGGCCTGTGCGGATGACACGAAAATCATTGCTGAGACCATCGAGACAAACAACTGCACGGTTTCCACCGGCACAATACAGATTACCAAGTAAGGATACACACTCTTGGCGGGATGCAAGGACTGCATGCATCCCGCCGGGGACCACTCCCCTCTAAAGATTTGTGCATGTGTTGATTTGATCCATATGGAAGCGACAACCGTGTGAATCCGAACTGTTACTGAATGCATGCAATTAGGTAGCAAGGGGATGCTCCTTAAGGGCTGCGAGTCCTGCCGGATGATAAGGGAATAAGCGATCACATCAAGGGGCATGGCCAGCAACGGCTCTGTTTTTTGTCCGTATTTCAAGTGGTAATTGCCTACTTTTTAAACGCCCTTTATGCAAGACTTGTAGGTGATATACGTAACATATCCTGTATTCCCCTTAAAGAACCTCTACCATCCTGACGGGAAAAAGGGTGTTATTGTGTCTACGCGATGAAGACCGCGTCAGCAGCGGAAAGAATACTTGCCCTAGACTCCTCGAATTCTCTGTTTTAATGTAATTAACTGCGACCCTTGATGGGAGGAATGGTTAAGATCAGTATATTTTTATTCGTTCCACGAATATATTCGATGTTCTTCACTGCCCTCTTCAACATCTTTGTAGAGGGTATCTTTTCATGCTTAGAGATTTCTTCTACTTCAGGGAAGGTTCCTGCAAGGAGCATATTGAACGGTTTCCCCGTATCCCATATATGAATGAGCAATGCACCGCTATCGACTAGCTCGCACGATATAGTTATTTCGCCTTTGCCGTCCGGACATGCAAATTCGATGATGTTATGAGCTGTCTCCTGGATGGCAAGCCCAATTGCTTTCACCTTATCATCTTCCATGCCCGCTTCGAAGATCTGATCGGAAACAAACTCAACAAGTGCAGGAATTGAATCAGGGATTGTAGGTCGAACTATTTTATCGGGCTCTTTTTCATCAAAGCTTTTTTTCATAGGTCAGATAGATCCTTGTCACAGATTATTTCAAGCGAAGGAATTGTACCATAAAAATGACTGGAACTTAAACAAAAAGCTTGATTTCTTGATTAACCTCAGTATCATAATGGTGAGGAGCCGAGGTCACGAAAGAAAGAGGGTTTTAAACCGAGATGAGGAAATGCACTCTGATGATAAATACTCAAATTGTCATAGTCATTATAATGTTTCTCTTCGTCTTCTCATGTCCGGTTCGTGGGGAAATCGATCCTCAATACAAAGACCAGATAAACATCCTCACCACTAAGCTCCTGGCAACGGGTTTCAGCGAGGAGGAGATACAGCGTATATTTTCCGATGAGCGAGTAATGCTTTACCCGCAGATCCTCGAAAGAAGCGGCAAAGGTCTCCCGTACTTCGGTAAAAAATTTGGCCTTCTCACGAAAAAATCAATTGAACGGGGACGAAAATTCCTTAACGACAATAAAGAAACACTTGTGAGGGTTGAAACAACCTATGGCGTGGACAAAGAGATTATTATTGCCATTCTCAGAATTGAAACGAATTTTAATAGATATGTTGGGAAATATCCAATCTTTAATAGCCTGCTTACCCTTACCCTCATGGAAAATAAACGTTCTTCCTGGGCTGAGAATGAGCTTATTGAGCTATTTTGGATATCAAAAAACCTTAACAAAGACCCACTTTCTATTAAAGGCTCATGGGCAGGAGCATTCGGAATGGCGCAGTTCATTCCCTCATCCTACAGGAAATATGCTGTTGATGGAAATAACGATGGTACTATTGACCTCTTTGATTTCACCGATGCTTTTGCAAGCATCGCAAACTATCTCAAGGCTCACGGATGGGAAAACGGCAACCCTGAAAAGAATTGGCAGGCTGTTTATGCGTACAATCACTGCGAAGAATACGTAAAGGCTATCTTTTCTTACGCACGATCCCTTACGATCAAGTCCACCAATAGGAAGCGCTTATCGCATCAAACCTTTTCAGGCACACCTGGTCCCTTTGTTCTGTGAAAACCATCGGCAATCGCATAGTCAGTATCTTCCGGGTGGTGTTCAAAGATAGGGAAATATCGTGCAACTACTGCAAAAAATAAGATGTGGGCTGCAATAATACCGATTGTTACAATAGACTCAATTGCTGACGGGTAATAGATCTGCTGGTTTTTCTGTATCATCCCGAACATGGAGACGTTAAAACGATTTAACACTAATCCGAACATAACAACCAGTCCTGCAGCTCGTAACTGTAAAACACCATCTGTTCTGATTCTTTTCTGTAAAAACATGATCAACGGAATTATAATTCCTGCAACCATTTCTAAAGTAAAAAGGGCAGTAAGAACCGGACGGTCAAAGAGAGGCCTTTCGCTGAGATAAAAGAGAGCAAATATCTTAAGGGCGAGATATATCCCAAGAAACCATGGGATGATCCGGGTAAGCGTTGCAAGCAAATCAGTTTCGTCCGGTTGATTTAAATACCGGTGAACCATGACAGCCTCTATAATGATGATACACATCCCGGTAAAAACCGCAGATATCCAGAAAAGGAGCGGCAGGATCGGGTTATACCAGAGGTTGTGGAGTTTATCCACTGCAATGAGGAAAAAGGTGCCAATAGTGGACTGATGGAGTGTGGCAATTGCGGCTCCGAGAACGATGAGGGGCAGTTCCAGCGTACGAAGCACGCGCAATGGAAGATGAAAACCAAACTTCTCGAACACTGGCGCAAGAAACTCCAGGAGGGCAACCGTTGTATAGGACATAACGCAGAGGGCCACTTCGAACATGGGAGAATGCAGGTTCGGATATGCAAAAATATGCCAGCCCCGGTGCGGCTGACCAAGATCAAGAAGAAGGCCTATACACACGAGGGAGTATCCGAGGAAACCGGTAACAATGGCAGGTCTCACCAGGGGTTCAAGTTTCTTTATATGGAAGCAGTGAACTATTGCTCCCAATACAAATGCCCCTGCAGCCAGGGGAACTGATGTTACAACATCAAAAGAAATCCAGAGACCCCAGGGATATATATCATTTAAGTTCGTCGTCGCGCCAAGGCCAAACGTAAAACGCGCTATGGCGGCAAAAAAACCTGCAGTAACTAATACTATAAGGATTCTTAAGAATAGATGAAAGCTCTGTATCTCACTGACTACCTTCTGCATCGCTGTCATGATCTGTCCCCCTTCTGCGAAGCATGTTCGGCTTCTTTCATCTCCCTCTCCTTTCTTATTTTTTCCTTTCGGTGAGTAAGCCACGAGATGAAAGCCAATGAGCCACCCATGGTGATAAAGGCAGCCGGTACAAAGCGTAAAGCTGCCCACGTGCGAGATGGGAGTGGGCGCCTGGTTACGTTTCTGAATCCGATATCGTCGAAGGGTACTGCAGAGAGATACAGCACGCTGGTACCTCCTGCTTCTTCGAGGCCATAAATCCTGTTCATGTATCTACCCGGATTGACTGTAAGCCGTCTCTTAGCTTCATCAATCATTTCCTGACGGCCCCCATATTTAATGGCCGTGGGGCATGCCTTGGCACATGCAGGTATGAGGCCCTCCTTCACCCTGCTGTAACAACCAGTGCACTTCACAACGAGGGGAAAAGCCTTGCTCCACTGGTACCGTGGAATCCCAAAAGGACAGGCAATCATGCAGAATCGACAGCCTATGCATTTTTTGGTATCGTATATCACCGGACCTTCCGGCGTCTTTACAAAAGCACTCACCGGGCAGACTGATACGCATGCCGGATCATTGCAATGCATGCACATTGCCTTATAGAAAGAAAACTCATTCTTGCCTTCATGAAAGTAGTCTTTAAATTGAATCGAGGTCAACGTATATTCAGACAGGGTTCCCGGATTCTGGTATCCTTCACCTTTAAAAAAGGTTGTCTTTTCAGCTTCCATCTGGTTCCACTGCTTGCAGGCTACCTGGCAGCCCCTGCAGCCGGTACACTTGGTGAGGTCAATCAAAAAGGTTCTCTGGTTGGACAAATCTCTCGTAGTGCTCATGCCCCTTTACCTCCCTTGAAAATGTTGCAGAGGAATGCCTTAAACTCCGGGATGCTCGATGAGGGGCTTTGCGCACCAGACGTGAGAACATTGGCGCTGTCTCCTGTTGCAAGCCCGGCATACCCGAAGTGCCAGGGCATGCCTACCTGTTCGATCGATACCCCATCCACAACAAAAGGCTGCATACGGAATGTAACCAGGGCAAAACCCTCTATTGAACCCCTCTCCGTGACAACAGTAACTCGATCGCCGTTTTTAATGTCCTTCTCGTTTGCCAGTGATCGGCTTATCTCGACGAACATGTCCGGAACAAGCTCCACAAGCCAGGGCAGGCTCCGTGTCATAGCGCCTGCCTGCCAGTGTTCAGTCATCCTGTAGGTTGTACCGATACAGGGAAACCTGTTTAAATCGCAGGTGACATTTGTCCCGACCTCTGCACAGGGGTTGTTTTGCACCTTGGAGAGAGGGTTCTTCATTGGACTCTCTATGGGTTCGTAATGCTCTGGAAAAGGACCATCTTTCATGGTGAGGGCGAACAGACGTCCTACGCCCTCGGGCACCATGATAAAAGGATATGCACCCTTCTCATCGTCCACGGGCGGAGCGCCTCCATCTGGTACATCGCCCTCCCACTTCTTCTCAGAGTCATTCCAGGTGATTACCGGGCGCTTCGGATCAAAAGGTTTGCCATTCTTGTCTACTGACGCACGATTGTACAAGATTCGCCTGTTGACCGGCCATGACCATGCCCAGCCAGGATACATCCCCAACCCGTTCGGGAGGTCTGTAGGATCGCGGCGGGCCATCATGTTTCCTTTGCTGGTATAGGAGCCGCAATAGATCCAACACCCTGAAACTGTGGACCCGTCGTCCTGGAGCTGGGCAAAGCCAGGCACCTGATCTCCCGCTTTGAACTCAAGAGTCTTGTCCTTGTTTTGGATCGTCGTATCTCTGGTAAAGTGGCCGTTTATCTCCTTCGCCACCTGGTGCACGTCCGGTTCATGGCCGCTCCCATAGTTCCATGCCAGCTTCACAATTGGATCGGGAAATCGACCCCCTTCTTTCTTATAAAGGGTCTTTACATGGTGGTGAAACTGATCAAGGATCCAGAGGTCACTTTTTGCCACTCCCGGAGGTTCAGTTGCTGTATATCGCCATTGAGCCCACCGGCCGGAGTTGCTTATGCTTCCTTCCTTTTCCATAGATGCCGCTGCAGGGAGCATGAAGACTTCAGTTTTTATGTCTTTTGGATTCGCTCCGGGGCGTTTCCAGAAGATGGAGGTTTCCGTTTCCCAGAGGTCTGCCGTCACAAGCCACTTTAAATTCCCGAGCCCTTCGCGAGCCCTTAGAGAATCCGGTCCCCCCACTGCTGGATTCATACCCATACAGACCAATCCCTCCAACCCTCCCTCAATCATCTTTTTGATGATCTGGAGATAGGAATGATTGCCCTTCCTTTTCGGCAGATAATTGTAACAGAAACCATTCTCGGCTGTGGCGTTCTCACCCCACCATGCCTTCAGAAGGCTGACCACGTATTTACCGCCATTCTGCCACCAGTTCGTGCTCTTCGATTCCTTTGTCTTCGGGAAGTACCGTGCAATTACTGCCTCAAGGGTCTCATCCTTGTACTCAGGCGACGGGAGATACCCCGGCAGGGTATGAAAGAGGAGGCCATAGTCTGTTGATCCCTGGACGTTGGACTCTCCCCGCAACGCATTCACTCCTCCTCCGGCAACACCCATGTTACCAAGGAGCATCTGGAGCATGGCTACGGCTCGCACGTTCTGAACACCGTGGGTCGATTGGGTGATTCCCATGGCATAGAGGATTGTCCCCGCTTTTCCCGGCTGGCCCGTGCCGCAGAAAGCTTCGGCAACCCTGAGGTAGTCAAACTTATTCGTGCCTGTTACCTTTACTACCGTGTCAACATCGTAACGAGAATAATGCTTTTTCAGAAGCTGAAAAACGCATCTCGGATGTTTCAGTGTCGGATCCCGGAGGGCCTTTCCTGACTCGTCAGTAGCGTACGTCCATGCTTTTACATCGTAGGCCTTTTCGCGGTCGTCCCAATGATCAAACATACCCTCTTTGAAACCAAAACCCTCGCTTACAATAAAGGATGCATTTGTATAATCCCGAACATACTCAAATTGCATAAGGTTCTTTGTCAGGGCGTAGTTGGTAAGTCCACCGAGGAAGGCGATATCTGTCCCTGGTCGGATGCTCGCGTAAATATCAGCCTTTGAGGCGGTTCTGGTGTACCGCGGATCAACAGCTATAAGCTTCGCCCCTTTATCTATGGCCGCTTCGATCCACTTGAAGGATATGGGGTGGTTTTCAGCAGGGTTACAGCCTATGGCCATGATGCAGTCGCTGTTTTTTAGATCGGTCCAGTGGTTTGTCATGGCCCCCCGTCCGAAAGATGCCGCCAGCCCGGCGACAGTGGACGAGTGTCAAAGACGCGCCTGATGCTCCAGGTAGACAACCCCCATGGAACGGGCAAACTTGCTTAAGAGGTAGCATTCCTCGTTGTCAAGTCCAGCCCCTCCCAGGATGGCCATCCCGGTTGTCCGGTTCAGTGTGTATTGTTTCCCGTCCTTCTTATTCGTTTCCTTTACGGTGAAGGTCCGGTCCCGTGTCTCTTTCATCAGCTTTGCAATGCGGTCGAGGGACCATTCCCATGACTTTTCCTCCCAACGGTCAGAACCCGGTGCACGATACATAACCTTTTGCAGTCGACGTTCGTTGTTCGCCACCTGGAAGAGGGCCTCTCCTTTTGAGCAGAGGGAGCCCTTATTTATAGGGCTTGCCTCGTCCCCTTCGATGTTTACCACCTTACCATCCTTGACGTGGACGATCATCCCGCATCCCACAGCACAAAATGGACAGATCGTTGTGGTTGATTTCAGGCCTTTGAT
>Ga0351962_1208_pt1 | contig 13444 bp, 13 predicted proteins | sample TotcelT113001N13_FD_205805 | JGI IMG/M metagenome (GOLD analysis project Ga0351962, IMG submission 205805) | Enriched cells from coal bed in the Powder River Basin, Montana, United States - Total cells T11 rep3 HSBNCT.T11.300.1.N13 ...
ATCCAAATACCTTAATACCCCCAAGTATGCTGAAAAAGATGGCAAGTGTGGGCATCTGCATCTTTCCACGGATAATGAGAGGTCTTATGATATTGTCTACTGAGTTTATTGCGACAACGCCTACAATGACAAGTATGATGCTATTCAGAAACATCCCTTTGAAAAACAGGTATACTGCTACAGGGCCCCAAATTGCAAAAGTCCCAAGAAGCGGAACAAAAGACGCAATGAACATGGCAAAACCCCACAGTACAGGAGATGGGACGCTCAACAGGGAAAAGGCAATGCCACCCATGATAGCCTGTGCTATCGCTACGGTTACTCCCCCATAGATTGTGGAAACAATAATATCTCTGGTTTGTTTTATCAGTCTATCCCTTTGCCTTTTTGAGAATGGTATGTATTTGCCAAGCCCCTCGACAAACTCTGAGCCCCCTTCGAGGAAGAAGAATATAGAAAGGATCATGAAAATGAAGTCAGTTATTGCCAGGGCAACATTCCCGATCCCGCCTGAAATGCCTCCTACAAGGCTTTTACCAAAAAGAGTAATATTCTCAATGATCCTCTTCTCAAATTCAGCCTGAGAAAGTTGAAACGTACCGAGCATCTTGTTTACCAGTTTGTTCACAAGGGGATGATGCATAATCCCGCCTACAGGATCAAATTTTCCGCCCGCAGCTTCGTCAACAATTGATCGTATCTCCTGTGAAAGCAGATAGGAAAAGATATGAAAAGGGTCCCAAAAGAAGCATAAGTATGATCAATAAAGTGATAAATGAAGCAAGGGGTTTCCATTTTACAAACTTAAGAACAAAGGTAAAAACAGGATAAAAAACAATAGCCCAAGCTAATGGTGAAAGGAAAGGTTTGAAAATCTGATAACTTAAGTATCCGAGAACAGCGACAAGAAAATAGAGTGCTATTGAGTATAAACGACTAGTAGGCATAATGCGTGAATATAAAAAAAATCCCTGAAAATGTGTTCCTGTTGTTTCTAACCTTTACGTTCAGTCGATAGTTTTTCCTTCTCTTTTTCATATGCTTCTTTGCCCGCTTCTACGGCCGATGCCAAGACTGTTTTTTGTCCCTCGACAAATTCCTTGCCTTTCTCCAACACTGAAGCAGCGCTTTCTTTGACCTTGTCCACCACAGTTGTTGCACTATCTTTAGCTTTATCCAGATATACCTCAGCTTTTCCTTTTGCTTCTCCCGCATAATCCTTGATAAGCTGTCTTGTTTCTGATCCGGACTTTGGTGCCAGAAGCAGTGCAACACCTGCCCCGACTAAACCACCGAGAAAAAATGCAAGAAGTGTAGAACCTGCGCCGTAGCCTCTTTCTTCATCTGCCATAGTGAACCTCCTTAAAATTTACTTTTTGTGTTTTGTCAGTACATTATTGACCAGGGCATACAAACCAGCCCTAATACCTGCTCTCAGTCCCGATATTTGAACGGACGAGGATGATGCAATCTCCTCAATGTAACCGCTTGTCAGCTGTATATTTTTTCCCACTGTCCTCACCGACCCGGAAAGGGTTTTTACGTCATCTGTGACAGTGGCGATGTTCTCTGCAATATACCGAATACTTCTTATTGTCTCTGGAAGTTCATCGAGGGTTGGCCTGAGAGAGCTTTCAGAGGTGCTGATGAACTGTTCCAATTTTCGTGTTGCCACCCGAACTTCGAGAAGCACATAAATAAGAACAATAACCAAAACTACGCATGCGATTGTAATTATGCTGAGTAAAAGTGTTGTCATTTTTTCTCCTCCCATAATATAAACATTACCAACCCCCTTGCGCCATACGTTTAAGAAATATTCGTATAAAACAATCGTAGCAGAGCATCCTAAGAGTGTCAAGTAAAGGGCTCACTGAAATATGAACCTTTTTTCTCGAAGCACAAGAGAGCAAAGCACTCATTTGCATTATTTTTCGACGTAGCTTACAGCTATATGCTTCTGGATTCTGTATCTTCCTTGACAAGGGACACCTCTTAAAGCATACTTTACCGTCATGAAACGTTACATTATCCAGAAAGATGTGGCAGCTCGTACACCGCGGATTCAGTACGACCAGGAGCTCAACAAGGAGCAACTGGATGTTGTGACCTGTGGCGATGGCCCAATTCTTGTCATAGCAGGAGCAGGCAGCGGAAAAACGAGGGTTGTCACGTATAGGGTTGCCTATCTCCTTGAAAAGGGAGTTTCCCCGAATGGGATTTTGCTACTCACCTTTACCAACAAGGCAGCCCGTGAGATGCTTCACAGGGTAGAACACCTGATGAAGATGGATACCCGCTATATATGGGGTGGTACCTTTCATCACATAGGTAATATGATACTCCGTCAGCACGGAGAAATGGTCGGTTTCAAGAAGAATTTCACCATACTCGACAATGAGGATGCGAAAGACCTTATTGAGGTGGTACTGAAAGACTCGAAGATTGATCGGAAAGAGCGTCGGTTTCCAAAAGGCGGTATCCTCAAAGAGATATTCAGTTATGCAATCAACACCATGGAAGACATCGAAACAAGCGTACGGGAAAGAGCGCCTTTCTTCTTCGATATTATTGATGAAATAGCCCTTGTGTCGAAACTCTACATGGAGAAGAAACGGGCCATCAACGCAGTCGATTTTGACGATCTCCTTTTCTACTGGCATAAGCTTCTCTCTGAGCGCGAGGAACTGAGGAAGCTCTATGCTATGACATTCTCCCATATCCTTGTGGATGAGTACCAGGATACGAACAGGATCCAGGGAGAGATTGTTGATTTCATGGGATTCATCAATAAGAATGTAATGGTAGTGGGAGATGATGCTCAAAGCATATATTCATTCAGGGGGGCAAATTTTCAGAACATCCTGGATTTTCCCAATAAATATCCTGAGACAAAGATCTTTAAGCTGGAAACGAATTACCGGAGTACCCCTGAGATCTTGAGCCTTGCAAACCACTCCATAGCACAGAACACAAAACAATTCGCCAAAGCACTGAAAAGTATTAAGAAAAGTGGTATTATCCCGGTGGTTGCACCGTCTCGGGATGTTGTGCAGCAGGCAGAGTTCGTTGCCCAACGGGTTCTTGAACTGAGGGATGAAGGGATAGCCCTCGACAATATGGCAATCCTTTACAGGGCACACTATCACTGTATGGAACTCCAAATGGAATTTACAAGACGCGACATACCGTTTGAAATAAGAAGCGGTCTCAGGTTTTTCGAGCAGGCTCACATCAAGGATGTCGTGGCGTTTTTAAGGGTCATGGTAAACCCGAACGATGAGGTATCATGGAAGAGGGCTCTGAAGCTTTTCCCTAAGATAGGGAACAGAACTGCCGAGCACATTTATGATTACCTTCAGACGCTGAGTAATCCCTATGATGTTTTTATTTCCAAGACAATCGCTGAAAAATTCAAAAACATTCACAAGGAAAGCATACAAACATGGTCCAATTTATTTAGTGACCTTGCAAAATTGCAGGTCCAGGAAGCACCTGCTGATATGATTTCCGCTGTATTAAATAATGGTTATATAGAATACCTCAAGTATAACTACCCAAACTACGATGCAAGGCTTGAAGACATTGGACAACTCATGAATTTCTCAACAAAGTACCAGTCTGTTGAAAGTTTCTTGAGCGAGCTTTCACTCATGAGCGGAGTAAGCGGTGAAGAGATCATTTCTGCGGATCGCGAGGACGAAAAGGTAATTCTGAGTACAATCCATCAGGCAAAGGGACTTGAATGGAAAATCGTATTTATCATATGGTGTGCCGAGGGAAGATTTCCAAATCCAAAAGCACTGGAAGAAGATGGACTGGAAGAGGAAAGAAGGCTGTTTTACGTGGCTACCACGCGCGCAATGGATGAGTTATACCTTTGTTTTCCGCTCCTTACTTTTGATAAGCAGGTAGGGGCTATCATCCTTAAGCCATCCCGTTTTGTCTCAGAACTTCGGTCAAGCGATTACGAAGAATGGCAGATAGGGGATGCATATTGAAAGACAATCTTGAGTTTCGAGTTTTAGTATTAAGTTGAGAAGTTCCAAACGAATAGCTAAACTCTAGCGAAGCTCAGTTTATGAAAACTTTACGGTATCTTGCCATGTCTTCAAGCGCTTTTCCAGCTCCGAGGACAACAGACAGCAGGGGATCGTCAGCCACATAGACATTTATCCCTGTCTCTTTCTCAATCCGCCGGTCAAGACCACCCAGCAAAGCTCCACCACCTGTCAGGACCATGCCTGATTCATTCAGATCTGATGCAAATTCAGGAGGAAGTTTTTCAAGAGCCCGGCGTATGGAATCGATAATTGCCGAAACAGGCTCTTCTATGGCTTCCCGTATCTCTTCGCTGGTAATTCTCATACTTTTCGGGATACCCGTGAGGAGGTCTTTGCCCACCACACTAAACGCATTACCCCGTCCTTCTGTTTGGTAGACAGTTGCTCCCTCAAGTTTGATTTTTTCAGCGGCGATTGCACCGATAGCGATCTGGTGTTTCTTCTGGAGATACCGTACAATCGATTCGTCAATTTCATCACCAGCAACTCTCAGGGACTCGCTATAGGCAGTCGCAGCGAGACTTATGATTGCAACCTCAGTTGTCCCTCCGCCGATGTCAACCACCATGTTGCCTCTTGGCAACTCAATAGGCATTTCCGATCCGATCGCTGCAGCCATCGGCTCTTCAATCAGGTAGGTGTCCCTGATGCCAACCTGGAAACATGCATCAACAACGGCTTTTTTCTCCACCATGGTAATGCCCGAAGGTACACCGACTACCATCTTGGGTTTTTGTATCTTCCTGTCCTTCCTTACAACAGTGAGAAAGTATTTGATCATGGCCTTGGTGACATCAAAGTCTGCAATTACACCATCTTTTAAAGGACGTATGGCGCTGATGTTGGGAGGCGTTCTTCCGATATATTCCTTTGCTTCTCTCCCAACGGCAATGACCTTGCCAGTTGTATTATCAATAGCAACAACCGACGGTTCGTTGAGGATTATGCCTTCGCCTTTCATGTATATAAGGGTGTTGGCAGTACCGAGGTCCATCGCAAAATGCGTGGAAAATAAGCCGAAAAGCCTTCTAAAGAAATCCATAGCCCCTCCTTGTTATTAAGCAGCTCTAATCTTTCTATCCTTTGCTCGATCCAAAAGCTCCCAGAGATTTTTACTGTCATCAGGAAAGTGAGATACCCCCATCTCTGTCAAGTTTTTGTGATCTATCTTAATGTCTTCAGAGATATTCTTTGCAATGGTGTAATTCAGAATCTTCAATATGTTCCTTGCATCGATGGCTTCTCTCCCCTTCAGGAGAATATAAAAATGGCCACCTCCCTTCCGCGATATGAATGAGTTGCTGCCAGCACAATGGCGGATCACTTGGAAGACCTTCTGAAGGAGGCCGTTTGTGAATTCGTAGCCCATGTTCCGGTTATAAGCATTCAGGTGGCTAAGCTTTACTGAAAGAAGAGAGAATTTTTCATCCTTTTTTATCAATCTTTCCATGAGGCCAAGAAAAGTCGTAAACTGGATGGACCCGGTAACTGGTTCGAAATCCTTAAGTTTTTCAAGGTTGTCCCGCATCCATATCGAAGAGTAATAGAGCGACAGGAGAATGGAGACATTCCTGAGAGGTTCAATAGATTTCTCTTGAAGAGGCTTGTCTGAGAGAGAGGCAAAGCCTATTACCCCTATGGAAACATCATCAGATAAAAGAGGGAATCCGAAGAATTGTTTTGCCTTTATCGATTCACCTGGAAAAAAAAGGGCTTTTTCTTTCAAGAAACCGCTGTTATACGGAAGCAGGAGTTCTCTTTCCCCTTCCATGACTGTTGATGCTATGCTGCTTCCTGAGGGGCATACTTTCATTAAGTAACTGTCATCATCAATGCCCAAAATATCTTTGAGGAATAACTTGCCATTTTTTTCAATGCCTGTGAAACAAAGATCAGCGCCAGAAAGATTTAATAGCTCAATGAACAACTCTTTAATGGAGATTTGGGAAAGATTGAGGTCGCGGAAAAGGCTTATAATTTTTTTTTCCACGCTGAGATCTTCGATAATGTCCTCGAAGTCCTGGTTTTTCTTTCCCTTTTCAATTTCTTCATCTATAAGGGATGCAAAGCTCCCGAGGATTTTCTTTTCTTTATCAGTGAAAACCCATTTCTTCTTGCTGTCAACGATGATGACGCCCTTTCCCTCCATGGGGTAGCCCATAAAGGACTTGATGCCTTCATCAGAGCCATAGTAACCCAGAGCTTCCACATTTTTGTCAAAGTTCGGGATAATGAGCGGCTCGTTATGTTTGACAACCCATCCGGGAAGACTGTTATGAATAGCCACGGGTCTGGCCTTGTCAAAACTAGTAGCGAATGAGACCGAAGAGAGACATTTCAAATAATCATGGTCCCTTACAAAAAAGGCAACGGTAAAGGCCTCGTAAATATTAAAGATAAGTTGAGAAAGGCTGTCGATTGTGCTCATCACGGAATTATGTCATCATTTTCTGACTTCTGTCAAGGTTGTCACCGTATACATCAAAGTCTATCCTGTTTTCGATATGAAATCTATCAAGAAGCCTGCACATGTTGCACTTGTCACCATAGCAGGGATATCCGCAGGTAGCGCAATAGGTAATGTCACTTGATGTCTCCTTGCCACCCTTTATCATTTTTAAATAGCCCTTGATAAACTGGAGCTTCGTTCCCGGAGAGGTTTCTTCAAGGTTATTGAGTATGTTCTTATACGTGAGAGATTTTGCGTCGACGGAAAAAGGACATTCTTCATAAATATAGTCTATTCCTGAGATCAATGCATATGCCGCCATCTCCCGTTCAGAACAGAGAAAGAGAGGCTTCACCTTTCTGGAGAGGTGTCCCTCCCGGCCTTCAAGAAAGGGACTTTTTTTCCACAGGTATTCTTTTTTCCAGTAAAGCAGGTTGCCCATGAGGGCTGCTACCTCGTCGTCAAGATTGTGTCCCGTGATGAGAACATTGTAGCCTTTATCAATACAAACTTTGTTCATTACATATCGCTTTATCATACCGCAGGCAGAACATGGGACCCGGCGTATGGTTTTTGCAATCTCATTGATGCCTCTCTCAAATATCTTTCTGATGTGGAAAACAAAGACTTTGCTCTGTAAGGCTTCAGCTACTTTCTTGATCTTTTCCAGGGATTCCCGGGAGTATTCACCGATACCAAGATCCACATAAATCCCATCCGCCTTATAACCAAGTCTGTTCAGGATGTGCCAGACTGACAGGCTATCTTTACCACCTGATACAGCAACAATTGAAGTGTCATTTTTTTCAATAAGATGGTATTTCTGTACGGTATCAGAAACCCTTTTTTCTAAAAAGAAGGTAAAATCCTGAGAACACAGGGCTGTATTGTATGCCCGTAGACTTATATGTGCTTCCTGTCCGCAAACCCTGCACTTCATCCGCCGGATACGACCCTGATGAGTTTTACCCGGTCATCTCTGCCAAGCCGGTGATCCTCAGTAACAAGACGGTCATTTACGACAACAAGGTGGGTCTCCCTGCTCAGCGAAAACTGCTGGAGGAGGCGTGAAACATCCATAGATTTCTCAATTTCGAGGATTTTTCCATCTAATTCTACTTGCATGGCTTTTACTTACCACAAGACCGCGATGAAGTAAAGACAAAGCAAAACGCCCCAGGCGGAGTATGGTGGCCTGAATTGTATCCCGATTCAGGCCAGGAACATAATCATCAGTTGTTATCTGTGTTCGTCTGTATCCATCTGTGGTAATCTGGTATTGCTTCAAAGTACTTTATCTGGTTAATATGTTCGGGACGGTGTTCAATGGATGAACAATGCAGGTTTTGCGAGATTATTAAGGGCAAAAGGGATGCTGATTTTGTCTATGAGGATGATGAGCTTGTCGTCTTCAAGGACGTCCGTCCGGCTGCACCGGTCCATCTTCTGATCGTTCCGCGGAAACACATCAGGAGTATTAATGATTTAACAAAAGCGGATCAGGGGATCATGGAGAAAATGTTTCTTAAGGCAAGAGATGTTGCACGGGATACTGGCATCGCGGATTCAGGGTACAAAATCCATGTCAACGTAGAGAGGGGAGGTGGTCAGGTTATTTTTCACCTCCACATGCACCTCTTTGGAGGCTGGAAGGATAGGCCACATCATATATAAACAGCTCATAGCTCATAGCTGATAGCAAAATCATTAATCGGTATTGTTTAATCCGTGACGCGTGACATGTAATTATTGATGTGTATTTTTTGACCCGTTACATTACTGATCACGCGTTACAGCCTTTCCTTACTTTCCCGCCAGCCCCGCTTCTCACTTTTACCTTCTCACTTCTCACTTGTTTTAATATGGATTACCAGCCAGATGGTTTTTTGTTTGGGGTCTGTCCATTCGACCCGGTGTATTTTGTGGGTAGGGATAAAGAGGTTATCACCAGGCTTGAGGACAACAGGGGCATGATCTTCTTCGAATAGAATGCCTGCGTTTCCCTGAAGCAGGACTACCCACTCATCCCAACCTTGGTCATACCATTGCCCTGGCGGGGTCGCTTGTCCATCCGATACGATCCGTTCAATCTTAAGATTCTTGTTTTCTAAAAGAGTCTCAAAAATCTCCGCCGTGCAAGTATCAGGCAGATTTTCAAAGAGATTGTTTTTATTCATAAACTGGATTCACCTTATCACATGACTTTGTCCAATGCAATCTCCAAAAGGTCTTGTCCCTCATTGCATTCCCTAATTCAATGATTATATTTTTTTAGTGATCAGCTTTCAGCAATCAGCAAGATTTGAGTTTTTTATTTTGCAGCAACTGACCATCAACAGACAAGCTAAAGGTAGCACATGATATATCGCTGACGGCTGAATGCCGATTGTTGGTGTTTATATAAAGATATGAGGTGACAGTATGAATTGGGAAAAATTGACGATTAAAGCTCAAGAGGTAATTACAGAAGCACAAAAAAAGGCAGAGGCATCACATCATCAAGGCATCGACAATGAACATCTCCTTTATGCCCTCGTGACGCAGAAGGATGGTATCGTTAAGCCCATACTTGATAAGCTTGGCGCCAATTCAGGGACTATCTTCCAAGACCTTGAAAAAGAACTGAAAAATATGCCTGCCGTCCATGGGGCTGCGCAGGTCTATATAACCCCAAGGATGAAGCAGACCCTTGATACGGCTTTTATAGAAGCTGAGCGTCTCAAGGATGAATACGTAAGCACAGAGCATCTTCTTATCAGCGTTACTGATATGGGCAACGGAGCGGCAGGGCGAATTCTTCAGGGCCAGGGCGTAACCAAAGACCGAATCTACTCAGTCCTGAAAGACATTCGTGGTACCCAGAGGATAACAGACCAAGCTCCGGAAGAAAAATACCAGGCCCTCCAGAAATATTGTAGGGATTTGACCGAGGAGGCCAGGAAAGGCAAGCTTGATCCTGTTATTGGAAGAGATGAAGAGGTGAGAAGGGTTATGCAGGTCCTCTCACGGAGAACGAAAAACAACCCTGTCATTATCGGTGAGCCAGGTGTTGGCAAGACAGCGATCGTTGAGGGCCTGGCCCAGCGTATCGTAAGCGGAGACATCCCCGAGACATTGAAAAATAAAAAAGTCCTTTCCCTTGACCTCGGGGCCATGCTCGCAGGGGCAAAATACCGTGGCGAGTTTGAAGACAGACTTAAAGCGGTACTCAAGGAGATCGATGAAGCCTCGGGAACAATCATCCTCTTCATCGACGAGCTTCACACGATTGTAGGAGCAGGAGGCGCCCAGGGTGCCATCGACGCATCGAACATGCTCAAACCCGCTCTTGCGAGGGGTGAGCTCAGGTGCATCGGCGCTACAACCCTGGATGAATACAGAAAATATGTGGAAAAGGACGCTGCCCTGGAGAGAAGGTTCCAGCCTGTCTACGTTGGCGAGCCTTCCGTTGAGGAGACAATCGCGATCTTGAGGGGTCTTAAGGAGAAGTATGAGCTTCACCATGGCGTGAGGGTTAAAGACTCAGCCCTGATTGCGGCAGCTACGCTGTCACACCGTTATATTACCGACCGGTTCCTCCCTGATAAGGCAATTGACCTCATCGATGAATCAGCATCTCGCCTCAGGATGGAAATCGACAGCGTCCCCACAGAGATCGATGAGATAGATCGACGGGTAATTCAGGTGCAGATCGAGATCGAGGCAATGAAAAAAGAGAAGGACAAGGCATCCCTCGAAAGGAAGAAAAAACTTGAAGAAGACTTGGAAGAGATGCAACGTGAGGTCAACGAAAAACGGCAGCACTGGGAGAAGGAAAAAGCCCTCATCATGGGTCTTGGCGAGATAAAAGAAAAGATCGATCATGCCAAGACTGAAGCTGACGAACTTGAACGCAAGGGTGATTTCGGACGGGTAGCAGAGATCCGTTATGGTAAGGTCTCTGGTCTTGAAAAAGAATTACAGGAAAAGAATAAGCAACTCATGGATCTTCAAAAAGGCCGGAGGATGTTAAAAGAAGAGGTTGACGAAGAAGATATCGCAAAGGTGGTGTCCAAGTGGACTGGCATTCCCGTCTCCAAAATGCTCGAAGGCGATATGGAAAAGCTCGTTAAGATGGAAGACAGGCTCCACCATCGGGTAATAAGCCAGGACGAGGCCATTGAAGCAGTTGCAAACACGATACGACGTGCACGGGCAGGTCTCCAGGATCCCAACAGGCCATTGGGCTCATTCCTCTTCCTGGGGCCGACCGGTGTAGGAAAGACCGAGCTGGCAAAGGCATTGGCCGAATTCCTCTTTGATGACGAACAGGCAATCGTGCGCATCGACATGAGTGAGTTCATGGAGAAACACTCCGTATCACGACTTATCGGGGCTCCTCCTGGCTACGTGGGATATGAGGAAGGCGGCTACCTGACAGAAGCGATCAGACGAAGGCCATACTCCATCATCCTCATGGATGAAGTTGAAAAGGCACACCCTGAAGTGTTTAATGTTTTGCTCCAGATCCTCGATGATGGTCGGCTAACGGACGGGCAGGGTAGGACTGTGGATTTCAAGAACTCGGTCATCATTATGACATCCAACCTGGGAAGCCAGTGGATCACCGAGCTTGGCGGCAAGGACTATGATGAAATGAAGCGCAGGGTCATGGAAACCGTGAAAACACACTTTAAGCCCGAATTCCTGAACCGCATCGATGACCTGATCATCTTCAGGGGCCTTTCCATGGAAGACATCAAGAAAATAGCCGACCTGCAGCTTGCCTTCCTGGTTAAAAGGGTTGCCGAGAGGGGTGTGGAGATTACCTTTACCGACAAGCTCAAGGAAATGGTAGCGAAAGAGGGCTATGATGCTGTGTATGGGGCACGACCGCTGAAGCGCCTTATCCAGAAAAAGATACAGGATCCACTCGCCTTACTGATCCTCAAGGGTGAAGTGAAAGAAGGTGACAAACTTAAGGTCAGCGTTGACGCCAAGGGCAACGTGACATTCAAATAATGATAGAAGATGATCCGGGCATATGTGTCCGGGTCACCTTCTAAACAAGTTTCCCTTGACAAGAACCGCATCTATTGCTATAAAATGCATCTACATTAGGCGCGTAGCTCAGTGGGAGAGCGCTACCCTGACACGGTAGAGGTCGTCGGTTCAATACCGTCCGCGCCTACCATATTTATCAAGGATTTACAAATCTTGATCAATCTGCGATCCCCCGATTGTATAGTTTTTGTATAGTTGGCGCGTTATTGATGGTGCTGTCAAGAATCTCAACAGCCCTTACTTTGTGTGATGGTGCAAGGTGGGCATATCTGAGGGTCATTTTAATATCTTTGTGTCCTAACAATTCTTGAACGCTTTGTAGGTCAGCTCCTCCCATAATCATATGGCTTGCAACTGTGTGGCGTAGATCATGAAAATGGAAGTCTTTTAGCCCAGCCCTTCTGCAAGCTGAGGCAAATGAGTTTTTTATGTCGTTGTATGGTTTGTTTGTCCTGGGATCATAAAATACATATCCGCCATCGATACGTCTTGGAATGTTCAAGAGGGTTTCTCTAAGTGCCTGATTCATGGATATCTCCAGGCGTTCACCGTTCTTTGTCATGTCTACCAAAATCAAATCGTGCTGAAAATCAATGTTGCTCCACTTGAGCTTCAGGACATTTCCTTTGCTCAATCCTGTGTTCAATGACATAATGACAATTGGCCTTAAATGAGAATCACAGGATTCTATCAATGCTTGGCATTGTTCCTTAGATTCAAGATATCTCAAGCGACTGTCTTCCCGTAAGAGCTTCACTTTCCTGATTCGTTTCAGGACATCGGCTTCAACCATTTCCCATTCAACAGCCTTAGTGAACATGTGCTTAAAGACATTTAGCACCTTGTTGTTATAGCCGTTCTTGAAACCTCGGCGTATTATGTCTGTCTGCAACTGCTCAACCAACATCGTGTTGAATCGCTTCAAGTGCACATTCCCGAATCGGGAATTGAGTTCTCCGATAATGTACCCTTTGACTTTGGCAGAAGCTTGCCTGCCTTCTATCCACTTGTTGTATTCGTCTGATAGTTGTTTGAATGAGAAATTATGGATTCTTTTGATTTGTGGCTCTATTCCTACTCTGATTTCTGCTTTACGATCGGCTAAGAAGCTTTCTGCCTTGTCCAGCTTACTTGATTTTGTTGATTGAAAGACAACCTTTCCGTCTAGACCTGCATAGCGCACCCAATAGACTGAGCCTCGCTTGTAGATACCTTTAGGAAGTTTTTCCGAATCATCTGTTGTCTTCAAACTTACCATCTCCTTTTCCTTTCTCTTGGTTCTTGATACAGTCAAACAAAATGCACATGGTTTTGCTCGGCTTTCTCACCCCCTTTTCCAATTTATTGACATATTCCCGGGTAACGCCAATATGAAGGCCAAAATCTCTTTGTGTCATGCCTACCTTCAACCTTAATTCCTTTATGCCCTCTGGTGTCCACTCGGTCATGTTATAATATTTATAGTGAACACTGTTCACCATATCAAGGATTTTTTCAGGAAGTATACATTCACTATACATAGGTTTGTATCCACCTATAATCATTAATTGGTTTGACATAGAACTCCCTGTGAGATGAGAACCATGTTTATATTTGGTGGTTCCTCTTGTTTTGTCCCGCACATATAAAAGGGTAATGATACCGACCAAGCTGAAGGCAAAACTACAAACAGTAAGAATATCCTGCCACATGGTGAGTTACTCAAGACTTTGATGCTCAATAATTTCTCCCATTTTCTTACCTTGGCGAGCTTTCCCCATATAGACAATGCTTCTCTCCCCCTTTATATTTTTATCTTTGATAGAGGGATTTGATACAAGTATCCACAAATCACCGAATCTTGTATCGAGGATTGCGATTTGATCGGTATTGTTTTGTTGAGTTGGTT
>Ga0351962_1210_pt1 | contig 13316 bp, 10 predicted proteins | sample TotcelT113001N13_FD_205805 | JGI IMG/M metagenome (GOLD analysis project Ga0351962, IMG submission 205805) | Enriched cells from coal bed in the Powder River Basin, Montana, United States - Total cells T11 rep3 HSBNCT.T11.300.1.N13 ...
TTTCGCGTTTCTGAGCCCTACCAACGGTTTTGTGAATAACACGATCCTTCCCTTGTTTGGAATAGATCATGGGATAAAGTGGTACAACGAAGCCAAGTACTGGCCTTATATTTTGACGCTGGTATATCTGTGGATGTCTTTTGGTTATAGTTCAATCATTTACTATTCTTCAGTTATCAGCATAGACAAGTCTTATTATGAAGCGGCTGTTATGGACGGTGCAAACACATGGAAGCAGATTATTTACATCACCATCCCAAACATGAAGCCCACCATCATTATTCTGGTACTGCTGGCTGTTGGCCGCATATGCTATTCGGATTTCGGTTTATTCTATCTGATTCCGCAGCACAGCGGACTTTTGTACTCAACGACGCAAACGATCGACACCTTTGTTTACAGGGCACTCCTTGAACTTAATGATGTTGGACGCTCCTCTGCCGCCGGCTTTTTGCAATCTATGGTTGGTTTTATCTTGATACTTGGTGCAAACTGGCTGGTAAAGAAATTTGATAAAGAAAGCGCTCTGTTATAGCTGAGGGATGAAATAATGATAAATACGAGCAAGATTTTAAGCTTTTTTGTTACTGTGCTTTTGGTTCTGCTGGTTTTGGTCTGTGTTATTCCATTCTGGCTTTTATTCATTAGTTCCTTCACATCTGAAACTTATCTGATCCAGAACGGATATTCACTTATACCAAAAGAGTTCAGCCTGTCCGCATACGAATATTTGTGGAAGGCAATAGGTTCCATTGGTAGAGCCTATATGATGAGTGTCATCATTGCGGGCATCGGCGTAACGGCGAACCTGGTGCTGACAATACTATTTGCCTATCCCCTTTCCTGCAAGGATCTTCCTGGCCGCAACGGGATTTCCTTCTTCCTGTTTTTTACCATGCTCTTCAACGGCGGTCTTGTGCCGACCTATCTGGTCTATACAAATATCATTAACGTCAAAGATACGCTTGCCGGTATGATCGTGCCTTACCTTCTGATGAACGCATTCTTTGTGATCATCATGCGTTCGTACTTTTCCTCCAGTATCCCTGGCGAGGTGCTTGAAGCCGCAAAGATCGACGGCGCAAACGAGGTACAGATCCTCACACGGATTGTAATTCCATTGAGTAAACCGATTATTGCCACAATCGGTCTTATGTCGTTGATTGCGTACTGGAACAACTGGACGAACGGAATTTACTTCCTCTCCACCCGAACAGACCTGTATGGCATACAAAACTACCTGAACGACGTAATGAACAAGGCTACGTTCCTACAATCCCATATGAACACAATGATATCCATGCAGGATATTCCAAATATCAGCGTGCGTATGGCTATTGCTGTCATCGCCGTCCTGCCTTTGTTGGTTACATATCCATTTTTCCAAAAGTATTTTGTCAAAGGCATTACTTTGGGCTCTGTCAAAGGCTGATAACGGTAAAAAACTTGAAGAAGTGACCGATCAAAAGACCACGGCCTACCAATTCATTACTGGCATACTACAAAAAAATTAACCAGATTGCCAGTAAAAATCGCACAAAGAGGCGCTTGCAATTGCTGGTGGAAGTATTACCGCGCTTCTATGTGATTGGATCGGCAACGATTCGCATTATTCGTAGCAATCAGCACTCTCATGAAGCCAGAAAAATACAGAATAAGGAGCAAGAATGCTCACAAGAACTTTCGCCCATTTGTATTTTCATGGATTCAATGATCGGTGATTTTCCGACCTTAATAGCAATATGAGCCAATTTTTAATAATATAAACATTTACTAATTTCATGAACAATTAAATGTTTAAATCAGGAGAGCACTTATGAAAAAAGTTGAAAACAAGGTCATGCTGATTACCTATGCCAACACCTTGGGCAAAGATCTTGTGGACTTAAACGAGATACTGGAACGCTATTTTAAAGGTGTATTCGGCGGCATTCACATCTTGCCGTTCTTCCCCTCTTCAGGTGACAGGGGGTTTGCTGTCATCAATTACGATATAGTAGATCCGGCGCTGGGCACCTGGGATGATATTGATCGCCTGGGCGAAAAGTATTATCTGATGGCAGATTTCATGCTCAATCATGTTTCCATTAGGTGCGCGGAGTTCAAAGACTATATGAAAAATGGGGATGCCTCCCCGTATAAAGACATGTTCATCGACTGGAATAAATTTTGGCCCAACGGTGAGCCCACAGAAAAGGAATTGGAAGTGATGTACAGGCGCAAAGAAAACGGACCGTTTTTGGAGTTCGTGCGCGATGACGGAATGAAGATCAAACTTTGGAACACCTTTTTTCAGGAACAGGTGGACATCAACCCTTATAGCACTGCGACGCAAGATTATTACGAACGCAACCTCGGCCTTATTGCAAAACACGCACCGATTATCCGTTTTGACGCCTTTGCGTATGCGTCAAAGCTTCCGGGCACTTCCTGTTTCTTCGTGGAGCCAGAAATATGGGATGTGCTCAACATTGGCATGAAGCCGCTCAGAGCGAGCGACACGGAGATGCTGCCCGAAATCCATGAAAACTATCATATTCAGTTAAAGATGGCAGAAAAGGGCTACTGGGTATACGATTTCGCACTGCCGATGCTGCTGCTGCACGGATTGATGACTGGCAGAACGGATAGGCTAATCCACTGGTTGAACATCTGCCCGCGCAAACAATTCACCACCCTCGACACGCATGATGGCATCGGCGTTGTGGACGTGGCAGGCTTGTTGACGGATGATGAAATAGACTTCGTCAGAGAAAAGGTCGACGAGATCACGCTACCGGCAAAACCATATTTAAAATTTCCGGGCATCATGATCAAGACCTCGGGCAAAGAAGCAAAGCGATATCAGTTGGGATGCACTTATTATTCTGCTCTCGGCTGCAATGACAGGGCTTACCTGTTAGCCCGTGTAGTGCAGTTCTTTACCCCGGGAATCCCCCAGGTTTACTATGTAGGTTTGCTCGCCGGAGAAAACGATATCGAGGCGCTGAAGCGGGGCGAAGAACCCAGAAGCATCAACCGCCACACCTATTCCGAGGCAGAGATTGTCGAGGCGGTACGCAAACCGATGCTTCAAGACATGTATAAGATCATGCAATTCCGCAACATCCACCCCTCTTTTAATGGTGAGGTGAAAATTGGCGAGGACAAAACCGATGGCAGTCTGAACATCACATGGAAAAACGGTGCGGATTTTGCGAGACTGGATGCAGATTTTATTACCAAGAGTTTTTCGATCACATATACAGACAACGGAATAAAAAAAACTTTCTATAAGCAGGGAGTTAAATGAAATGAATGAAATAAAACTTCCGTTGATTTTTCAATATGGTATGGTTTTGCAACGCAGGAGACCGATCTGCATCTGGGGTCGGGCTACTGAAGGTAGCGAGATCACGGTACAACTTGCGGGCGAAAGCGCGATTGCTGTAACGAAAAATGGCGAATGGAAAACCTTCCTCCCGCCAATGGAAGCAGGAACAGGTTTTACACTCAGGATATCTTCAGGTGACTGCGAGATTGCCATCGAAGACGTGGCTATTGGAGAGGTATGGCTTGCAAGTGGCCAATCCAATATGGAATTTCTGCTCAGAGACGATGCGGATGCAGCCAGCGCTGCATTGACAGAGAATGCTGACATCCGCTGCTTTGAAGTGCCGAAAATATCTTACCCAGGACAGGAAAACGACAGGGATTATTCCGCGGTGGGTCAGTGGCGAAAAGCCATAGGCAAAGAAGCTAATTATTTTTCCGCGGTGGGTTTTTATTTTGCAAAAAAGCTCCATCAAGAGCTAAATGTGCCGGTGGGCGTTATTAACTGCACATGGGGCGGAACTTCCGCCAGCGTCTTCATGGCGGAGGAATACCTGACCGGAAAGTTGAAATTCTACCTCGACAAGGCTAAAGAAGCGCAGTCGAAGATTGACCACGATAGCGAACTCGAGCGGTTTAAGTCTCTGCAAAAGAATATGGATGCGCTGCCCATTGACAACAGCATCCCGAACCTTGCGCCTCTCCATCTTGACGAAGGTATGATGGAGGCTATGGGAGAAATGACACTACTTCATCAGTCAGTTTACTCTCCATTTCGGCCCTGCGGACTTTATGAAACAATGCTCAAGACCATCGTTCCCTATAGCCTCAGCGGGGTAATCTGGTATCAGGGTGAGTCAGATGAGCCTTACGCAGATCTTTATGAAGAACTTTTACAGGCGATGATCACCAACTGGCGAGATTTGTGGCATGAAGCACTGCCTTTCATCCTGGTGCAGTTGGCTTCTTTTGAATGCATGGTCGAGCCGCTGAACTTCGTGCCCATTCGTGCCATTCAGGAAAATCTGACGAAAACCATGGATAAGGTCTGGCTCATTTGCGCGATGGATGTCGGCATGCGATACGACATCCACCCGAAGAAAAAAAGACCCATTGGCGAAAGACTTGCCCTGCAGGCGCTCTCCAAGGTCTACGGGCATCCGATTTTGGCGGATTCCCCCACTGTTGAGGGCTGCAAAAAAGACGGCTCTAATATCTACATCCGCTTTGCCAACTGCGGTGACGGGCTTGAATGCCGTAGTGATCAACCGCAGACGGTTGAAGTGAAGATAAACGATAATGCCGTGAACGAACCCAAGATTAGCGTACTTGACAACGTGATGCAGGTCTTTTCACCCGAGCTTGAAGCGGACGGCGTTGTGACGGTTGAATTCTGTCAGCACCCCTATTGCGAAGACACTGTTTACAACAGCGCCGGGCTGCCCGTTTTACCCTTTATTTGTCACCTGGAATAAGCACAGCCTCATACCTAACGATGAGAGGCATAATCACCCGGTGTTATAGCTTTTGGTTATGGACTATTGAATAGCGATAGGAGGTTCACATGTCTGTTCTGCAATACACATTTGAAAGTGAATGTCTGAAAAACAATACGCAAATTACCGTCGTTCTGCCAGATAAACCCAGGGCGCTGACCCCCTCGCAGTTTTACGGAAACGGCCGCAAATACAAGGTGCTTTGGTTGCTGCACGGCACATTCGGAGATAATACCGACTGGACGCGCAAGACAAACATCGAAATGTATGCCGCTGAAAGGAACCTGGTTGTGGTCATGCCGTCAGCGCTAAATTCCAATTACTCCAACTGGAACGACTATATGCTCGGTTATAAGATGTACGATTTCCTCACCGAAGAGCTGATGCCGCTGATCTACGGCTGGTTTCCAGTATCCGACAAGCGTGAAGATAATTTCATCGCCGGGTTGAGCATGGGCGGACGCGGAACGATCAAATACGCGGTCAACCACCCCGAAAAATTCGCTGCTGCCGCAGTGCTTTCCGCAACGCCGATGGATATGTCATCCATGAGTGCAGACAATGAGAGCCCGATGCTCAACACCAACAACGAAAGAATGAGAACCACCCTCTTGAACGCCGGAGGCCTGGAGGCATTCCTCAATTCCAACGAAAACGTCTGGGCGATCCTCGACAAACTTACCAAGACTCAGACGCTGCCGCGGTTGATGTTCGCGTGCGGTCAGGAAGACGAGATGCTATACAACTATTACAAGCTATTTAAAAAGCATGCGCAGGAGATCGGACTTGAGGCGCACTGGTTCGAGTTGCCGGGCTACAAACACGAGTGGCGTTTCTGGGACCTGGCAATACAGGAAGCGCTGGATTTCTTTGGCCTTGATGAAAAAGGCGGTAATCCGTACTAAACGAAGCGTACGATTTTTGTAGGAGGTAACGATTATGGCTTTTTTCGAATTCAACGCATTATCGGTGGTAATGGGAGGCTCGTTCGCCGCCCGCGTTTTCATCCCGGAGATGGATGGGCTGCGGCTGGATGACAAAGAGCACAAAACAAAATATCCGGTGCTGCTACTCCTGCACGATTCGGGCGGAGCCGCTGTAGACTGGCAACAGACTCCTGCAGAACGCTGCGCCGCGGAAAATGGAATCTTTATCATCGCGCCGGATGTGCAGCACGCACTGGGCACAGATATGAAATACGGTCCGAAGTATGAGACCTTTATCAGCGGCGAGCTGCTGGATATATGCCGTAATCTGTTTCCGATCTCCCGAGACCCTGCATACACCTGGATCGGCGGTGTCGGCACCGGCGCATATGGGGCTGTCAAGACGAGCATCAAGCACCCTGATGTATTCAGTAAAGCTATATCCATTGATGGCATCCTCGATATGGGGACCATCATCAAAAAAGCGCTGGCTGGTGAAGCGACTGGCATTCACCACGATGCGGCCTCGCTTGAAGCGGTGTTCGGTGATCTAAACCAGTTTGAAGGCAGTGACAACGATCTGTTTGCCCTTGCGGACCGACCCGTACGAAACAAATTCCTGTTTCTATGCCGGGAGGATAATAACCGTATCGGTGAAAGCGCTGCAATAGCACACAAGTTAAGAGCAGCGGCGCAATTTGTGCAGGTTCCATCCAAAAACGACAGCTTCAGCCATCAACAGAGTCTGCCTCAAGCCATCAGATGGGCATGCACTGATAAGGAGACTGTTTGATATGGCTAATATAAGACTTTATTATTACTCACAAGCGCTGCGAACCAAAGTTGGCGTTAACGTCATCATCCCTGAAAACACATGGGGCCATTCTTTGGCAGATCGCCCGGATGGGTATAAATATCCTGTTTTGTGGCTGCAATCAGGCGGCGGGTTTGATTATACCGACTGGCAGCGCTATACGGCAATCGAATTGTATGCAGCCCAGGCAGGTATCGCGGTAGTGTGCAGCGGAACCTACTGTTCCGGATATATGGACACGAAGCACGGAAACTTCAAGTACTTTACCCAGCTTTCCATCGAGACACCGAGAGTGGTGCGGCACTTATTCCCGCTCTCTGAGGAACCTTCCAAAAATTTTATCGCAGGCTTTTCAATGGGCGGCTACGGAACCCTCAAATGGATGTTGAGAGACCCCGAGCAGTTCGCCGCCTTCGGCCTGTTTTCTGGCGTAAAGAATATTGCAGACTTGCTTCCTGAAAAGGAAGAGGATTCCGAAAGCTTCTACATGTTTGCCAGCGCTTTTGGCTGCAAGGCCAATATTGAAAACACCGAGGACGATATCTGCTTCATGATCAAGAAGCAGAAAGCCGCCGGTAAGAAATTCCCCAAGGGCTATATCGCCACCGGACAGGAAGACACCCATTATCACGATAACGTGGAGTTCATGCATAAATACCGTGCGTTGGGTCTCGAATTTGTCGAAGTCATTGATCACGGCGCCCATAACTGGGACTATTGCGATAAACATGTAAAGAAGTTTATTGATTGGCTGGAAATTGAAGATTCCTATAAGCGCTTGAGTGAGTAATCGATCAAAAACAAGAAAGGTAACATTTAAATGAAAGAAGAAAGCTTACTGCTACGTCCCGGCACGCCTGATGATGACAACAGAGATTATCTGCCCGAAAGGATCAAGGGCAGCGATATCGTCGTCAATGAAAACGGCAACAATTCACAGCCTTACCCCGCAAGACTCAAGGAATTCGCTGAAGCGCTGACCTCCGACGGAATGGTTGACGTGTGGTATGAATATGTGCCGACAAGCTACGACCCGGCGAAGAAAACGCCACTTGTCGTATCCATGCACGGCGGCCTGATGACCGGCTGGGGTCAGGCGATCTATACATCCTGGACCATCATGGCAGAAAAGCACGGTTTCATCGTGGCCTTCCCAAACGCCTCCAGCAAACGCATATGGAGTGTGGAATGGGGCAGATGGCGCCTGGACGACGAAAAAAAGGAAAATGAAGAGGCTCCCGGAGAGTTACCCGAAACCCCTGCAGACATCAACGACAACCATGATGCCCAGATGGCTCTGGCGCTCATCGAAAAGATGAAGGGGAAATACAACATTGACGAAGAGCGACTCTTTATGCAGGGCATGTCTATGGGAGATCTGATGACTTCGATGTTTGCCCGCAACTACGGTAATATCCTGGCAGGTGCGGCGGGTTCCGGCTGCGCTACCTTCCTCTCACTGCTATTTGACAAAGACGGAAAGATTAAGAACAAGGCAGGGCATCTCGACATTTGGCAGTCAAGACCGGAATTGAACAATATTCCACCTGATGAAAATGATTCACTGCATGTCAATAAATACAACCGCTATTACTGGATGCGCCTCAATGGCTGCGACCCGGTCCCCGAGATCAGCATCATCGGAGAAGACAATTTTGCCTTCTATAAAGGCAAAAAAGCTGATCTTGTATATCTGGATATCAAAAACCGCGACCACGGTCAAACGCTCGATGACGCCGCCCTGATTTGGAACTACATGTTCTCAGGTGTACGCAGGAAGGCCGATGGAACCATCGTCCATACCGATTCCAATATTCCGCGTAAGGGAGACAAGTTTGCCATCGCAGTGGCAAAAGACGACGCCAATGCATGGTTAAGGAACAATGTCGTGCCGATGCGAACGAAGGCTGTTTACTGGCAGAAGCTCAAATATCACGGCCTGAACGGTGGCCAGGAGGTCAGAGGCGAGTATCTTTGTGTGCCCCTGTCTTTCTTGTGCGAAGCATTCGGCGCAAAATACGAACCCGGCGAAGACACACTGACTGTGGTGGTGACTCTTAAAGACGGCAGAGTATTGCAATTTGCCCGGGGCAGCATCGGCTGCGTGATTGACGAAAGTCTTCGCAGCATGTACTGTGAAGCGTTGCACAGAAACGGAGAGTTGCTGGTGTCAATCGAATGGTTCTGCCGCTATCTGTTTGGCCTCGAGGTTTCGTGCTGCGATGAAGTCGTTTATGTGACAGACCACTTCTCAGTACTATCTGCCAACATGGCAGACTTGATCAAAGATCTGCTCGGCAGCGGCGGAAAACTGCCAGATTATGAGAATATCCCTGAGATTGTCAGATAAAAAATAAATTTAGGAGACAACACTATGACCTTCAAAGTGAATTTGCGTGCAGGCACACCGGATGATGACAACAGAACCTACCTTCCTGAAGCGATCAAGGGCAACGATATTGTTGTCAATGAAAACGGCAATAACTCTCAGCCTTATCCAGAAAGACTAAAAGAATGCCACGGTGTAATCGCCGATGGTCTGGAAGACACATGGTATGAATATGTGCCCGCAAGCTATGATCCGGCCAGGAAAGTGCCATTGGTCATCGGCAACCACGGCGGTCTCATGACCGGCTGGGGGCATGCGATCTACACTTCATGGACACTGGTGGCCGACAGGGAGGGTTTTATCGTCGTATTCCCCGACGCGCATTCTCTGAGAATGTGGGCCGTAAAGGGCGTGTTTGATAACTTTGACCCCGCCACAGCACCCGATCTACCGATTCAGACCGTGCCGGATAACATGAAAGACAACCACGACATGAATTATCTGCTCGGACTCATCGAGAAGATTAAAGAGAAGTACAGCATCGACGAAGGTCGCATCTTCATGCAGGGCATGTCCATGGGTAATCTGATGACTTCACAATTTGCCCGCTATTATGGCAATATTTTGGCAGGCGCGGCAGGCTCCGGTGGCCCCACCCGGCCGGATATGCTGTTTGACGAGGACGGTAAGATTAAAAATGAAGCTGGCCACCTTGCCGTCTGGCAGTCAAGGCCAGAGAAGAACGGTACACCTCCAGGAAAACAATATAGCGAGTTCGTCGTCAACAAATATAACCGCTTCTACTGGATGAAGCTCAATGAGTGTGACCCTATCCCGCAAATCAGTATCATCGGTGAGGATAACTTTGCTTTCTATCACGGCAAAAAGGCTGATCTGGTTTATCTCGACATCAAAAACCGGGATCACGGCCAAACACTTGACGAGGCCTTTCTGTATTGGGACTATCTCTTTTCCGGCACCAGACGCGAGCCAGATGGTACGATCGTCCACACGGATACATTGATTCCCCGCACGGGCGACAAGTTTGCCATCGCCCTGACCGATGGTTGTAATAAAGCGTGGCTCAATAACAATATCAAAGAAATGAGCAGTTCAGCCATCTTGTTGCAGAAGTTGAAGTACCATGGGCTGGATGGCGGTCAGAAGGTCAGAGGTGAGTATCTTTGCGTACCGCTGTCGTTCTTGTGCGAAGCCTTCGACGCGAAGTATGAACCCAGTGCAGACACACTGAGTGCGGTGGTGACCCTAAAAGACGGCAGAAAATTACAGTTTGCCCGGGGAAGTATAGGCTGTGTGATAGATGATGATCTTCGCAGCATGTATTGCGAAGCTTTGCATCGAGACGACGAGCTGCTAGTCAGCGCGGAATGGTTCTGCCAATACCTGTTCAATCTTCAGGTGTCTGTGTGCAATGGTGTGGCTTATATCACTGACCACTTCGCTGAACTGTCTACCTTTATGGCAGATCTGATCAAAGATTTGCTCAACGACAGAGCTTTCCCGGTTGATTTCAAGAATATTGAAGCCTGAGTTCGTCAAGTTGGAAACAACGAATGATTCTCACTTAACCAGAAGTGAACAGATCAGGAAAGCAGGAGCATAAAAGTGAAAGGCAAACTAGTACTGCTGGCCGGAAAACCCAATGATGCAAACAGAGATTATCTGCCCGAAGAGATTAAGGGCAGCAATATCGTCGTCAACGAAAACGGCAATAATTCACAGGTATATCCTGAAAAACTGATTGAATATCACGATTGCATCACAGAGGATAACGTTGAGGATACATGGTATGAATATGTGCCCGCAACCTACGACCCGAAAAAGAAAACACCTCTGGTATTCTCCATGCATGGCGGGCTGATGACCGGCTGGGGGCAATGCATCTACACATCCTGGACGCACGTAGCAGACAGAGAAGGATTTATTTGCGTTTTTCCTGACGCGCATGACAACAGGATGTGGATGATCGAATGCAATCCAAAAAACGTTGACGAGATCACAAAACCCGCTCCCAAAGGCTTCCCGACGCTCAACAAGCCAACCGGTGAAGTGGAAGATTATCACGACGTGAAGTTCGTGCGAGCCTTGCTGTTGCGATTGAAAGAAAAATACAACATAGATGAAGGTCGCGTATACATGCAGGGCATGTCAATGGGCAACGTAATGACAAGTCAGGTGGCGCGGTATTGCGGTGAACTGTTTGCTGCAGCCGCCGGCTCGGGTTGCCCGACTGATTCCTGCCTGCTTTTCAACCCTGACGGCAAAGTCATCAATAAGGGGGGAGCATTGGATATCTGGGAGTCGAGATTGGAACATGACAAGACTCCGCCCCATTACGGTGAAGATGACCGCACAGTGGTAATCAACAATATCAAATATTGGCGCATGGTAAACGAAGCGCATGACCTGCCCCAGATACGGATCGTCGGCGAAAAGAATCTGGCATTCTTCAAAGGTAAAAAAGCCAATATTACCCTGATGGATGTCAGGAACCGCGATCATGGTCAAACCTTTGACGATGCCGAGATGGTGTGGGACTACATGTTTTCAGGTGTCAGAAAAAACGAAGACAACAGCCTCACCCATTTTGAAACGATCTGTGACAATAGTGGCGACAACTTTGCGATCGCAATCGCTGAACATGCCGATATGGCATGGGTGAACAACAAAATTAAATCAACGGGCGCCGAAACGCTTAGATGGGAAAAACTCAAATACCATGGTCTAAACGGTGGACAGATCGTTCGCGGAAGTTATCTATGCGCACCAATTGGCTTTCTGGCGGAAGTCTTTGACGCAAAACTTGAGCTGCTGCAAAACGGTGTTGCAGCCAGACTCACCCTGCCAGACGGCAGAACATTCCAGTTTGCAGAAGGTTGCATTGGCTGTGTGGTTGACAACAAAATCGAATCAATGCTATGTGAAGCAATTTACCGCCATGACAGACTTTACATCTCGATGGAATGGTTTTGCAGGTTTGCATTTAACTTTCAGGTTTCTGAATTCGACAACGTAATGTATATCACTGATCATTATGCCCAGCTATCGCGCTACATGTCATGGCTGCTGCAGGATATGCTCTTCTTTGACAGCACTAATTAAATGGAATACAAGGAGGAAAAGTGATATGAATACGAACGCAAAGATTATAGCGCAAACATATATTGGCGATTTTGGACAAATGATGGAATCGGTTCGGATTGAGGGCCTGACGCAGAAAATCAACCGTGAGGATATCGTGTTGCATGATTGTTATGTGGATTTCTGCAACACCATCCCTTGTAAAGGAGTGTTGTCGGTCAAGATCAACGAAGGCGATACTCTCATCACGTTCGATCCGTTTTTATTTCTGAGAGATTTTTCGATTGAAGTGGCGGGTCTTACTATCAACAGAAATACGATTGACAAAACCAGCATAAAGAATGAAGAGTTGTTCGGCAGCTACACTGAAGACGACGTGGTTTACCGGATGTACGAGCCGAAAGCCCATTCACCCCGCCCGCTGATTCTGTTTCTGCACGGCGGCGGAGAGTGCGGCACCGACAATCTAATGCAACTTACCGGCACACTGGGCGCAATCAAGCTTGCAGAGCGTTTTCCAGATATGTTCGTCCTGGCGCCCCAGGCCCCCGATTATGGCATAACCATGCAAGAGATGTTTGCAAAGATAAAGGCTCACGGCGACCCATTCAGGGTGAGCATCGGAGCGGACACAGATATCGGCACAGGCGACAGAGGCTGGAACCGAGACTATGTGGGCCGTGTGTGTGATCTGATACGAAAATTTATAGCCGAAGGCAAAGTAGATGCGGAGCGTGTGTATGTTATCGGCATGAGTATGGGCGGTGCGGGCGTCATCACCACGGTGTCTGTCGCACCGGATCTGTTCGCAGCGGCCATCCCCATTTGCCCAAGCATGAACGGCGACAGTTATCCTTTGCTTGCCAACTGGCCTTCTGTGCCTGTGTATATTGCCTCGGCGTATATAGACCATCAGGCTTGCCGCCATGCTTATATTTTGCGCGCTTGCAACAAGCTGTGGGCAGAGGGCCAAAAGGACGTAAATTTCACTCTCTTTACTGCGGAGGAACTGGAGAAGTACAACATTGTCGCCTCTCCGAACCTGACCGAAGCCCAGATACGCGGAAATAATCACAACAGTTGGGTGCTGGTTTTGCACAACGAATATGGCATACTCGACTGGATGATTTCTCACCAGAAAAAGAACTGAGAGGAAAGGCTGTTATGGACTTTACAAAACTAAGGGCTTATCTGAATACACTTGAAGACGCATATGGGGTTCATGGCCTGGACTGCAAGGTCATGAAAGATCACAAAACGGTATACCGTCAAATGGTAGGTCACAGCGACTATGCGCTGAGCGTGCCGGTAACTGAAAACGATCTTTATGAAGTGTA
>Ga0351962_1212_pt1 | contig 13203 bp, 9 predicted proteins | sample TotcelT113001N13_FD_205805 | JGI IMG/M metagenome (GOLD analysis project Ga0351962, IMG submission 205805) | Enriched cells from coal bed in the Powder River Basin, Montana, United States - Total cells T11 rep3 HSBNCT.T11.300.1.N13 ...
CTTGCCACGGGCGAGCAGGGCGCGGTGTGCGTGCGCACCATAAGCACCCTGGTGTTGAATTACGGAAGCGGGTCCGAGGACCTGCTCAAAGGGGCATTCCACAAGGTGGACGGCAAGGCCTACTACAATGACGGGGTTGTGGGCTACCAGGACGAGGACGGCTTTCTGTATCTGACCGACCGCATAAAGGACATGGTCATCTCCGGGGGCGTGAATGTTTTTCCAGGCGAGGTGGAAAAGGCCCTGATGACCCACCCCGCAGTGGCGGATGTGGCGGTTTTCGGCGTTCCTGACCCGGACTTGGGCGAGGTGATGCGGGCCGAGATTCAACTGCTTCCCGGCAAAACCCTTTCAGAAAACGAAGCCCTGGAACACTGCAAGGAAAAGGGCCTATACGGCTTCAAGCTGCCCCGGCAGATAGGCTTCATGGAAAAACTTCCCAGACGGGATGACGGCAAGCTCATAAAACGGGAGCTCAAGGACAAATTCTGGAAGGACGCATCTGTTTGAGGCAATTACAAAACCCAAAAAAATAATGCAGGGAGGGGCCTTTTTTGAAAAAGGTTTCCTCCCTGCAAATCATTTTTCTGGCCTTATAATCTCCGCTTTCCTGCTATTTTTTCTGCAAATTCGCGGCCATCTGGGCAATGCAAAGGGACTGGTTGCGGTCCTCCAGCTTTATGGCATCCTCAAGGCTTGCACCGGCTGGATTCACATTGAGGGCCTCCTTTGTAAGTGCAAGGCCGAGGGGCGATTTTGAGGCCATGACCTGTGCCAGGGCAAGGGCCTTTTCCACAAGCGTTTCTTCCGGAATTATCTCCTGCACAAGCCCCATTTCATAGGCTCTTTGCGCATCAAACAGATCCCCGGTCAAAAGGTAGCGGGCAGCGTTGCCAAGGCCCACAAGCCGGGGGAAGAACCATGATGAGCCCATGTCTGCGCCGCCAACGCCTATATTAATGTAGGCTGCGCCAAATTTGGCCCTGGGGCTTGCAAGGCGCACATCGCTTGCTATGGCAAATGAAAAGCCGCCGCCTGCGGCAGGCCCGTTCACAGCGGCAATTATGGGCTGTGGGCAGCGGCGCATGAGAAGAATCATGTCTGAAAAGCGCTTCTGGTTTTTGTAGGCAAGTTCCGGGCCGTATCCCTCTTCGGGCAGCAGCAGGGCCGCGTCAGAGAGATCCAGCCCTGCGCAGAAACCACGGCCCGCGCCGGTGAGCACAATAACCCTTGTTTCAATATCCTTTGCAAAGCTGGCAAAGCAGTCTGTGAACTCGGCCTGCATCAGGGCATTTATGGCATTGAGCTTTTCCGGGCGATTCAAGGTTACAAGGGCCACCGGGCCATTTGATTCCAGCGTTATTGTCTGGTAGGTCAAAATGAAATCCTCCTTTTTTTCTCCACAAATGCAGCAAATAGTTGGGTGAACCTTGCGCGTTAAAGCAGGCAAATTGTTGGGTGAACCAAAGCACTGCGCCAAGAACCAGCCAACCTAGACCTAAAAAACCAACATTGTTTAAATAAGGTTAACAGCTCAATTTTATTCTGGATTCCCGCATACGCGGGAATGACGGCCTGGGGATGTTTTCCCCTTTCAACCACAAGCATACAGGGCGGTTCCAGGGAGCCGTGGGCAAGGCGTGCGAGATGGGCAAGGACTTTAGGTGTACTTTAAGTACATCGAGCTCCTTGCACAGCGAAGCACAACGCCGCAGACGCCCGCCTGGGGCCGCCCCTTATTATCTAGCCAGGGAGAAGCCTTTATCAAAGGCCTTCATATTCGCTTCCAGGCGGGTTTTATCCAGCGTGGCAGCCATTGTCTGCTCAAAGGTCTGGCGGGTTATGGGCAGCAAATCCGCCCCTGCAAGGGCACCCATCATCATGACATTGCCAAGAATTGCTGCGCCCAATTTAACTGCCTCGTCTGTTGCGGGGATGAACCAGGCTTTTTTTGAAAGGCTGCTCACCCAGCCCTGTATTTCTTCCACAGAAGGATAGCGGGTTTCGCCTGCAATGCAGCCCACCGGATAAATGGAGCGAGTGTTTACAAGCACTTTGACTTCCGGGTTGCCGTATTCGCCAAGCACGCGAACAGCCTCTATGGGTTCCAAGGCCACCACCACATGGGCCGCACCCCTTGGAATTTGGGGCGACCATGTGCCTTTTGCGGAAATGCGCAGATGGCTCATTACCGAGCCGCCCCGCTGGCTTGCCCCGAATGTTTCGCCTATTGTCACATGGAGGCCCTGTTGGCTCATGACATTGCCCAGCATACGGCTGGCCAGCACATTGCCCTGGCCGCCAACTCCGGTGATGATGACATTGAAGGGGTCGAACGCTAATTCTGACATGAAAAAACTCCTGTGTCCCGGCAGTTTTATAGGCATTCCGGCTTGCCTTGTTCATTATCCGGTTCTGGAAAGAGGCCTCTTGCCAAAGGGTTTTTTGCTTTAAAAAAAGGCCCCTCCCCCCACAAAATCTTCCCCTCTTTTGCTACACCGGCGTTTTGCTTATGGCGCCGCTTGGGCAGATATCCGCGCATACGCCGCAGCCAGCGCAGATGACTTCATCAATTTTGGCGGTTTTTGCGGCTGCGTCCCAAACAAGGCCCGGACAGCGGAAAATTCTTGTGCAAAGCCGGTTGCAGCCGCAGTTCTCGCCCAGGCAGACAGAGGCATCCACCTTCATATCAAACTGCTTTTTGCCTTTGCGCTCCGGGCTTAAGGCGCAGATGCGCCGGGTGATGAGAACCTTGACCCCCTTGCCCTCCTCAAGAAGTTTGTGGAGGGTTTCCTGGGTGTGGGCCAGATCAAAGGGGTCGCACACGGCAACGGTTGCGCCCATTGCCTTGCAGATTTTTTCAATGTCCAGCGCCGGAGCCTGCTGGCCTAAAGCATCCACAGGAAGGCCCGGATGGGGCTGAAAGCCTGTCATGCCCGTTCCGGAGTTGTCCAGTATGACCATTGTTATATCAGACCCGTGGTGAATGGCGTTTGCCAGGGCGGGCATGGCTGCATGGAAGAAGGTGGAATCTCCGCACACGCTCACAACAGGCTGATCCATGCCAAACTGGCCCAGCTTGCCGAACCCTGACGCCACGCCCGTGCCGGAACCCATTGCGTGCAGGGTTTTAAGCGTGGAAAAACCGCTTGGCAGAACAGCCATTGAGTAGCAGCCTATGTCTCCGCACACAAAGCCCTGGCGGTTGTCTGTTGAAAGCACGGTGTGGATGTTCCAGAAGCTTGCCCTGTGCGGGCAGCCGGGACAGAATGTGAGATCCCTTGAGGGCGCACCCAGAAAGGCGGTCTGCCGGGCCTTTCCGGAATATTCCTGGCTGACCGGCACATAGGGCTTGCCAAGAATTTTGGAAAGCGCCCCGGCAACCAGGTCCGGGTTAAGCTCGCCCACGCCGGGCAGGGTTTTATCGCGCTTGCCAAAAAAGGTTTTGGGGCCGATGGTTTGGGTAAGCTCCTGGGCAAGGACCTTTATGTTTTCCTCCAAAAAGGGCAGAACCTCCTCCACAACAAGAAAGCGGTCTGTTTTTGAAAGATACTTCTGCATGAACTTTGGCGGCAGGGGCCATGTTGTGGCAAGGCAGAGCAGGCCGACACTATCGGCAACCCCCAAAAGATGGATGGCCTCCCTTGCGTAAAGCCCGGCAACAGAGCTTGCAATGAGCATAAGGGAGGGGTTTTCCGGGCCTTCGTAAGTGTTGAAGGGGCTGTCCTCGAAAATGGCTGCGGCCTTTTCTATCTTGTCCTGCTGCTGGCTGTGCTTGTAGGCCACAGGCGGACTCATGACCGGGCCTTCCATTGGGTCAAGCACAAAGCCGTCATGTATGAATTTTGCCTTTGACGAATTGGACGGGATTTCCCCCATTGTCACAGTGCCCGAAGCATGGGAAAGCCGGGTGGCGCTACGCACCATAACTATGGTTCTCAAGGTCTCGGAAAGCTCGAAGGCCCAGCGGGTGACATCCTTTGCCTGCTGGAATGTGGCAGGCTCCAGAAGGGGAATCTCCACAAGCCGGGCAAAATGCCTTGCCTCGCCCTCGTTGACTGATGAGAGAGCGCCGGGGTCATCGCAGGGCATAAGCACCATGCCCCCGCGCGTGCCGGAACCGGCCAGATGCAGCAGAAAGTCGCTGGCAACATTCACGCCGTTCTGCTTCATAACGCACAGGGAGCGCAGGCCTGCAAAGGAAGCCGCTGCCGCAACCTCAAGGGCAACCTTCTCGTTTACGGACCATTCAACATAAAGGTTGCTGGTTGACGCCGCCTTTGCCAGGGTCTCGATTATTTCCGAAGAAGGGGTGCCAGGATAACCGGCTGCAACCGCCAGACCCGCTTCCAAGGCGCCGCGGGCAAGGGCCTCGTTGCCCATGAGAAGTTTGACTTCCCCTGCCTTTCCATCTGCTATGCTTGCCATAAAATTCCTCCAAAACGCCGGAGCCTGTTGTATAAAGTCAAAATGGAACTTTGCTTTAAAAGCCTTGCCTAAACCCCTGCCATAATCCGCTCCAGGGCCTCGGCCCGGATGCGGAAAACAGCCCTGCCCGCGGCTTCCGGGTCAATGTTGTCCCCCAGGGCCTGCACCGCAGCCAGGGCGCGTTTCTTCTTGTTGTTGGCCGCCAGGCTCAAATGCGCCAGGTTTTCGGCGGCAACTTTTCCTGCAACAAGGTACCCCCGCTCAACAGCCCGGTCCAAAAGCTCCTGGCCCCGTGGAGTGCGCACAATGACCGTGTTGGCAAGGGGCAGGCCCTCCACAACGCCAACGGAGATGTCTGCATACTCGCTTGTCATGTCCGGGCAGACGGAGCAGCCTTTGGGAACAATGGGCCGCACAAGATCCAGGCCAACATTTATGTTGCAGTCGTCTAAAGAAAGAACAAGCATTGCAGAAGGCGGCGGGGGCATATCCATCTTGCAGATGTCCTTGCCCTTTGTGTGCGCGGCAATGAGAGCGGCAAGCTTTCTTGCATCAACAGCCCAGGTGCAGAAAAGGCCTATGAGAACATTGTATGGGTCGGAAAAGCCCTCTTTTTCCGTGGGGTTTAACCGCGACATGGCTGCTGCAGTTATCTGGCATGGGGTTCCGATAAGGCCCAGATTCTTTGCGCCGTCTGCTGCTGCGCGGTTTGCCGCGGCCAGGGTGGGGGCTGCCGTATACTTGCTGGCAGCGCAGGCGATTATGTCCTCCTTTTTATTAACCACCTTTGGCACAGGCATAAGGCCCTTGCGATCTGTGACCACAGCCGCGCTTATCATGCCCGTTTCCAGGGCTGTCACGGCCAGAGCCGTCACAGCGCCGGAGTTCTGGTAATTGCCCTTTGGCAGGTTCGGCCCGGCCTCAACCTTAACAATCCGCAGGTAATGGCCCAAAGGCGCTCCCCGGTATGGCTCGTTAAAAAAGGCCTGGCTCAATTCCTGGTAGTCCACCTCCACCTTGGGGCAAAAGGCAAAACAGCGGCCTGTTTCCCTTGTGCAGGGGAAGACCTGGGCTGTTCTGCCCGAATAGGTTTTGAAATAAGGGCACAGATCCACGCAGGCTCCGCAGCCTATGCACAGATCCCTTGCAAAAACGCTCTCAAGCAACTGGTTGGGTCCGGCAAGCCTCATGGGGAAAAACCTCCGGCAGATGAAAAAAATGGCAGGGCCTTGAAGCACCCGGATAAAGGCCGGACCGTCCTGCAAGAAATCACCCCGGCCTAGTATCTGAAACATAATCTTTACAGCCGGAAAAGGTCAAGCACCCGCTGCAAAACCCCAAAAAAAACAGTCTGTGGGAGAGGTTAAGGCAATTGGCTCGACCTTTTGAAGTTTTGGCAACCGGCTGTTTGCCATTGGCTGCATGGAAAAAGATTTGTTTGTGTGGTATTTTTTGTGGCGGCAAGGGCGTTGGCTTGCGCCTGTTTTTTGGCAGCCCTTTTTCTTTCCCCTTTTGCAGCAGGGCATATTGGCAAATGGATATAGCAAATTTGCTGGAAATTCAGGTCAAGGGCTTTCTGGACAGGGACGAGGCCACAAGGCTCTACGAGCTTGCCCGGATGGCCTCGAAAATGGGCCCCTGCCTGGAGATAGGCAGCTACTGCGGCAAGTCCACCCTGTTTTTGGGAACCGGCTGCAAAAAAAACGGGGCCGTGCTCTTTTCCATTGATCACCACCGCGGCTCGGAGGAGCAGCAGCCAGGCCAGGAATACCACGACCCGGAGCTTATGGATCCAATCGAAAACCGCTTTGACACCTTCCGCTTTTTTCGGCAAACCCTTGAGCAGGCAGAGCTGAATGATACGGTCATCCCCCTTGTTTGCACCTCAACCCTGGCAGCCCGCCAGTGGGCCACGCCCCTTGCCCTTGTTTTTGTTGACGGCGGCCACAGCTTTGAAGCAGCCATGAGCGACTATGTGAACTGGGCCGGGCACATTCTGCCAGGGGGCTTTCTTGTGATTCACGATATTTTCTTTGACCCGTCAAAGGGCGGCCAGGCCCCCCGAACAATCTACGAGATGGCAAAAGCCTCCGACCTGTTTGAAGAAATGGAGATGATAGGGACTCTGGGCGTACTCAAAAGAAAGTCAGGATGAGGGCGGCCCCAGGAAGCCGTGTGCTGCGTTACGCTCGTTGTGCAGGGGACTTGATGTACTTACAGTACACCTGCGCCCCTGCCCAACTCGCAAGCCTTGCCCACGACTCCCTGGAACCGCCCTGGATGTTTGTGTTTTAAGGGGAAAAGCCCTTCCCTGGAACCGCCCTGGATGTTTGTGGTTTAGGGGGAAAAGCCCTTCCCTGGAACCGCCCTGGATCATTTGTGGCGAATTATAAAATCACCCCCGCAAGCCTTGCCCACGACTCCCTGGAACCATCCTGTATGCTTGCGGTTTAGGGGCAAAAGACGCGCAAATTCAGTAGGTTGGGCTAGTAAATCCGGCCCGTTACATATCCGGAGGCTCTTGAACTTGTTCCGGGTTTGCGTAGCCCAACAATAAGGCTCTTTTCCTTCTTCCCGGCATTTTCAACACGGCAAAAGACCAGAAACAACAATTTCAACCACGAAAAAAGGCAAAAAAATAAACCTCCGCCATGCCTGCAAAAGCGACAATCCACCCCCAGGGCCGTCATTCCCGCGTAGGCGGGAATCCAGTATAATATCAGTATGGTAAGTTGGATGGCTCTTGCGCAACGAGCAAGTTTCGCTAAAACAATTTGACTGTTATCAAGTAAAATAAATAGCATTTTATCTTACTAAATCATCCCATTCATCTGGAACGAGAGCTGGAGGTTTTGCCCATGGTTCTTCAACAATTGAATCCTGGAACCACTTGTCTCTTAAATTTGCATGTTCAGCAATAATAATTTGGAAGCCTGGCGCTTCATCGGTTACAAATTTGTGAAGCAAGGAGAAAAGGTTACGTACTTTTTCGAGATCGGCATCTTTTTCAGTTTCTTCAATAGAGCCTGAAGCATGTTTGTAGGCTTGTTCCGAAGGAAAATATACTTGAGTTGGTTGATCAAGAAATATAAATGATGGAATAGGTTTATTATTAGTGAAAGCAAAGTGATGAAGTGCTAATAATGCAGCTAAATGATAGGCCAAATGATTTTCACCGCCACCTGTTTTATTCATAGGAACTGGCCTTTCGGGTCTATCAATTATAACGGTTAAGCGCTTTAGATCTAATCGAATTGGAATATCTGCAAATTCTGCTTGTAACTCTTTGACATATTTTGATAGCCTATTTGATATAATATTAAGTATGGATGATAGCCTTTCGCCGTTATCATCATCGCCTATCTCCTTTTCGAGTTGTTTAGCACGGAATGTCAAATCATTTACTCTTGCAAATAATGCTTTTAAGTCATCATCTGGATGATATGTTTCAATAAAGAAACTTATCCTGCCAACCGTTTTTGAGGCGGCAGCATTCCTGTTGCCCATTTCTTCAATAACTGTATTCGCTGCAATGGCTGTGGAAAGTTCCTCTGATTTGCTCCTTAGGCGATGGGTTAATACAGATAGGTTATTTTCATTTTTTCTGGTAAATTCATCGAGCTGTGGCCGCTCGGTAGCTACGGCCGTCAGTTCGCGATCAAGAGATTCAAGTTCGTTTATTAGGGCCTGCGCTATTGGGGAACTTAAATAAAGTTCATTAGGTGCAAATGGCCACTGCCATTCTCCAGAATCAGGCTTGGTAGGTAGAGCATTTATTGATTCTAAACGACTCTTCTGCTCTAATACTTCAACCCTGAAACCATCTTCTTGTTCAGCAAAAATGCGTGCGGCTCTCAATCTTTCATTTATAGCCGTTCTCTCTTTTCTTATGGCTGCGATTTCATCTTCCAATTCCGCGATACGTACTGTATCCTCATCTGGAATTGGGATGGGCTTCCACCTGGAAATCTCTGCAAGAATTCTTAGTCCTTCGTCTGTTGATGTTACAGTGAAACCTTGAGCTAAAATTCCTGTTTGTTGGGCTTCAGATAGCAGCCCCAATATCCGAAGATCTATTTTTTCACGAGAACATTGGGCCTCGGAAAGCTGTTTCTGTGCGATTCTTAAATCTCGCTTAATAGCACGATGCTTGGACTCGATTTCTAACCGGTTATCAGGTATAACGCCAAGAAGAATTGGAAAAGTATCTTTGATAGTTTGCGGGATATACGGTTCATTTTGCCGATAAAACAATTGCTCTTTGTTTGTAATGAGAGACTGTTTCTGGAATAAATAATAATAGGTATGTTTTATAGTCGTCCGATAGGAATTTCGACTATGTTCTTGAGATACATCGGTCGTGTTATCTGGTATACCAAGTAATTCAGAAAGCAATGACACAACTGTATCATCATCTGCATTTTGATTGAGTTCATTGAAAGATGGAACATCAATAATGGCCCCTCTTTTAATCATAGCTCGTGAGCAAGAGGATGCATTCGTTGATGGAGCTGGTTTAGCGATAAAAATTTGTTCTCCTGGAAACTGATAGATAACGGCATACCATGAGACTTTATCGCGAATTATTCCTTCAGGAATATTAAATAAACTCTGCCCCATACAATATTCAATGATATCTGAAAGAGCAGATTTGCCCGTAGAAGAACGGCCGGTAATAATATTTAGTCCATCAACATTAAAAACAATCCGTCGAATTTCGCCGGCATGCCCGTAAAGAAGGATTTCACGGATTTTCATGGTCGAACCCCTAGTGTAGTGTATATTGTAATTCGGTCGTTAAGTTGTGCGAATTTTCTGCCTAACAAGCGTGCAACTGTTTGGCAGTCTTTTGTATCTTGAGACCCTGAAATGGATTTTCTGACAGTACCCTGTCTCAACGAAATGCAACCTAACTCATTAATATCAATTGTTCCACAGGACATTAAATAGGCGAAAGCTTCCATTGTATATGGAAAAAGGCTATGTGCCCGCTGAACAAAACCGATGCGTATCTCTGGATGAGCTTGTAGCATCTTGACAAAGTAGGTTTTTGAACATTTACTGATAATTTCGCGTGATTGTTTATGTAGGCTTAAAGGAAGAATAAGAAGTGTTAAAGTGAAAGGCATTGGCTGGTTATTATTCCAACCAAAACCTTCCATTCCCCGAGCTAGTACAAGTCCACAAAATGCTGGATTAAACAAATTCCTGATTTCACGAGGCCTTTGATCCCATGGAATCATGGCTTTCCTCCAGAAAAAATTTGATTCATTCTTTCTTTAAATTTAGGATGCCAATAAATGCGTGGAGTTTTATTATTAGCCAACATATGGTAACTACCCATTGTAACAAATGTAGCAGTCACCCCTGTTCGAACCCTCAACCTTGGACTATCGTTAGTTGATAGAATATTAAGCAGTTTTCTGCCAGTTGATTTAAGTAACTCCTCGGGACTGTTGTTGTCAAGATCCTCAAAGATGATCTCTCGAAGCCTTACCCATTCGTCTGTTAAGCGATCATCGTATTGTTCCAACTCACCACTAATAATAACATTTTCACGAACCCATGACCCCCTTTGTTGGAAAGCTCTATAATAATCTAAAATCGCTCTCTTGAGCCTGTCTGAGCGTAGGCCTATGGCTTTAAGTTGTTTCACGAAGTACCGCTCATCAGAATCAGGATTTACACCATTATCTGGTTCAGCATTTGCAAAATCTATCGGAAGATTATCATCTCTAAACTGATCTGTAAAAAGAGATAGCTGTTGTGAAACTTCTTCTCCAGATATTGGCTCTTTTCTTTTGCCAGTCAGCAAATCAATGCATAAACTTATCCACCAACCTTCAAGGCGCTCATAAATAGGCTCTCTGAATTGAGGACGAATTGGCCTAAAGTTACTTTTAATGATTTTTATTGGGATATTTTCAATTCGCTCCTGACCATCAAAAATTGATATTCTGCGGAAGAAATTCATCCATCTATCTCTTGGAAGTGAATATAATAGTGCTCTGGTTTTATCAATAGTTTTTGATGTCGATTTTTTTAAAACTTCATCAATTCTTTCGTGAAGGTTATCGTTAATTATACTATTAGGAAGAAATGATTCTAATAAGGAGCCAGCTGCTACGCGTCCAGTTGTAAACAAATAAAAATTATGATTTTTGCTTGAATTAATATTTTGGAGGTAATAGTTAAGCCAAATTCGAACCGATTTCCAGAAATCTGGTGATAAATCAGTTAAAGAATCACCTGCCGCCTTGTGCTTTAAAGAAGCTAAAATTTTCCCTTCCTCTGGATCGGTAAAATCGATATCATCATCTCGTTCAACAAAGCATAATGTCTCTTCGGAGAGATCTAGTGTTTTAAACAGCGCATATCTTAATTGATAGAGGTATCCAAGCGCTTGTTCAGAAGCTGAAAATTGGCTCTTCGATGAAGGCATAAGTATTTCCTGTCAAGATTTATTTGGACATTCGATTTAATATACCTATATCATCCCGCATAAGGTGCAGGCTTTTTTGTTTATCGAGTAATATCGAGTAACACAGGCCGCTTGTCAAGACTCGATTTTAGCCCCGATATCGGCCCCCGGATTTTGCTTTTATCGCAGATATCCGAAAGCCGCCTTCTTTCCGGGGCCTCCCGGCTCATCATTGCACAAGGCTTGCAAATTCCTAATCTTTATACCAATGGCGGATTCATATAGGGCCTGGACCAACACCAAGCCACAGGGCGGGTCCAGAGAGAGGTTTTTTCTTTTCAACCACCAGCGTACAGGGCGGTTCCAGGGAAAGCAGAGCAAGGCGCGCGAGCCGGGCAGGGGCGAAGGTGTGCTGTTTGCACATCGAGTCCCCTGCACGGCGAAGCGCAACGCAGCTATCGTTTTCCTGGGACCGCCCCTCTGCGAAGTGCAACGCAGCTACCGTCTTCCTGGGAGCGCCCTCACACATACAGGGCAGCCCAGAGAGAGGCTTTTTCTTTTCATCCACAAGCGCACAGGGCGGTTCCAGGGAGCCGCGGGCAAGGCGCACAAGCGAGGAATGAGGGAGTGTACACCAAGTACATGACCGAAATTCCGAGGCGCAGTGCAACACAGCCCACGGCTTCCTGGGGCCGCCCTCACACCTTCTTGAAATATAGGACTATGCTCTTGCCCACGATTGGGTTCAGCAATCTGTCCAGCGTTCGGGTGAGGCGGGGTTTTTTAACTATATCCCAGACCAGCAGGCGGTGATAGGCTTTGACCAGGGGGGCGTTTTCGTTTCTCACGCCGCAGGCGCACTTGAGCCACCAGTAAAAGCTGTGCAGGGCATGGCAGTAATGGCTGCCCGTGCATTGCAGGCCGGTGGCCTCAATAAGGGCCTGTATTTCGCGCTTTTTGTAGATGCGGATGTGGCCGCCGGGATTGGAGTGATACTCAAGGGAAAGAGCCCAGCAGACGCGCTCCGGGAAGTAGCGGGGAACACTCACTGCAAGAACGCCGCCGGGTTTAAGCACCCTTGCAATTTCGCTGGCTGCCATTTTGTTGTCGGGGATGTGCTCCATCACCTCGGCGCAGATGATGGCATCAAAGGAGGCGTCATCAAAGGGCAGGCAGGTGCTGTCTGCGCAAAGGGCCTTCCAGGTTCCGCCGCGGCCCATGCCCGCCTTTTCCATTTGGGCGAGCATTCCGGCGGTTTTGTTCACATTTTCCGGGTCCAGATCAACAGCAACGCATTTGATGCCGGGCCGGGAATAGGCCTCGCAGGCATGGCGGCCCTCGCCGCATCCCACATCCAGCAGGCTTTTGCCGGGGGCAAGGGCCAGCCTGTCAAAGTTTACGGTAAGCATTTATGGCTTCCTCGTAAACCTCTGTGTAGGATCTGGCTGCCTGCTGCCATGTGAAAAGCCGGTGAACCCGGCTAAAACCCGCCCGGCCAAGCTCGTCGGCCCGATTAGGGTTATCCAATAGCTCGTGGATTGCCTTTTCCAGGGCTTCGGGGCTTGCCGGAGGCACAAGGATGCCAGCATCCCCCACCACCTCAGGCAGGGCACCGCCGGTTGTGCTTATAACCGGCACCCCGCAGGCCATTGCCTCGGCAGCAGGAAAGCCAAAGCCCTCGTAGATGCTGGGCACAACCACCATTGCAGATTCCGCGTGCCGCCGCACGAATTCATCGTCATCCACCCGGCCCGTGAACTCCACCACCTGACCTAAATCCAACTCCCGGATGAGCTTTACAATGCCCCCATCCTTTTTGGGTGTGCCGATTACCACAAGCTTTATTTCGCGCTTTTTGCGGATGGAGTCCACAGCCTTCAACAGATGGTACAGGCCTTTGAGCGGGGTGTCCGCGCTGTTGGTAACAAGCAGTTGGTTGGGATTTTTTTTCACCCCGTTTATGGGCCGAAAAAGCTCGGTATTTATGCCGTTTGGCACCACCCTTATGCGCTCCGGCCGCAAGGCAAAGCCGCTTGCAATGTCCCGCTTGGAGCATTCCGAAACCGTGATGATGCGGGGCATTTTGCGGGCCACCCGCTTTTGCATGGCAATAAAGGAGTACCAGCGCCTTATTTTGGCCTTTTTCACCCAGGAGCGCACGGAATCCACAGCCACATCCCTGTCAACCGTTATGGGATGATGAATTGTGGCCACAAAGGGCGCAAATTTTGTTGCCCACCACAGGCCATAGCCCAAGCTCTGGTTGTCGTGAACAACATCGTAATTGTGCCCGTTTTTTTCCAGAAAGGCGTAAGCCCGCAGGCTGAAGGTGAAGGGCTCCGGAAAGCCCATGA
>Ga0351962_1220_pt1 | contig 12504 bp, 11 predicted proteins | sample TotcelT113001N13_FD_205805 | JGI IMG/M metagenome (GOLD analysis project Ga0351962, IMG submission 205805) | Enriched cells from coal bed in the Powder River Basin, Montana, United States - Total cells T11 rep3 HSBNCT.T11.300.1.N13 ...
CAGCCTGGTGACCGGTGGTCGCGAATTGGCCTTCATGGCGTACACTCTCAACGGAGCAATCCACGTGCGAGCCAACGCATGTCCGCCGTGTCGCTCTCGTGGCTTCGCGCTGGATGGGAACATCCTCGTGTGCGATGCCTGCGCGACCACGTTCAAGGCGGGCGATGGAAGTGGCATCGCCGGCGCGTGCGTGGACTATCCCAAGGCCGCGGCGCAGAACCGCATCGTTGATGGCGCCATCACCATGTCGCTCTCCGACCTGGTGGCTGCCTATGACGAGACACTGGTGGCGGGATAATGTGGTTCATGGCGGTTGTTCTGGTTTAGTCGTGGGCCATTCATGCGTTCTTAACAATCGGCTGCTAGCATGAAGTCGAATGCAGATGCCGAGAGAGGAGGCACGGGGCGATGATACAGAGCGGACTCTACACGGCGGGTGGGCTGATTATGATGCTGTTCCTGTCAGCTTGTGCAGCTGCCGGAGGCAAGGACGCCGAAGGCCCGACTCCTTCTGTACGCGATAGACTGGCTCCGGCGCCTGTGCCGGCGTCCGGCGACTCCAGGCACAATTATGACGATGACATCCCCGTTGCCGGCTGATGCCGGCAACGGGTCGTGACCCGCGGCCGGTTTAGTGAGTTCCGCGCCGCGGCTCCTTCCTTGCTCCAGGTGACGGACTCCGGCCCCGTTCCTCAGCGCACCACACAAGCTCGACTTGCTGTTCTTCCACAGACTCTCATTCCTCTCGTCCACCTTCTCTTGACACCTATCCGTGCCCCGTCTATAGTCCCGTTGGGAGCGTAGGCGTTCGGTCCCGACTGCCTTTGTAGCGGTTCGCCCAAGTTCCGTGCCGTGGTGTTGGGCGCCCGGCAGGCTATTCCTCCAGGAGATTCGTTCACATGATGGCGCGAGCTGCGGTCATATGGGGTGCTATCGGGCTGGTGGTTGCCTTCGTCATCGATTTTGTCACGCCGTCTAACGTGCACATCTGGCTGTATACGGGCTTTGGTCTGCTGGCGGGAGGCGGGTCCTGGGGTCTCATGGAAGTGCGACGAATCCCTCGAGGGCTCGTGATCGGCGCCATCGTCGGCTTTGTGGTGGGGCTGGTGGATGGCACGATGATGGCCGCTGCGAACTCCGCAGCCACCCTTCACCCCGCGCAGTTCATCGTCTTCAAGTACGTCGCCACAGCCGGACTCTTCGCCTTGCTCGCGGTTCTGCCGTGGTCGCTTCGCACGATGTAGGACAATCGCTGTCCTGAAGGGGCGACGCCTGCTCAGCGTGCAGCGTCTGGTGACATGGCAGCCTCACACGCGTGCCTCCGTTGGGGCAGCCCCCCTGCGATGTCGGCGTCTCTGGCTACAACGCCCCTGCGAGCACCAGCACGATGAGCGTCAGGAACGCCAGTCCCGCAATCACCAGGAGCACCACATAGACCGGGTGCAGTCCGCCGCTGCTCTCGCCACTCGGTGGGGTAGTGTCCGGATTCGCCGGTGGCGTGGTTGGGTTCTGGGCCGGTGGCTGAGTGGTGGGAAGCGTGCCGTCCGGCGCAACGACCGCGAAGCTTCCGGTCAGGTTCTCCACCTTCACCTGATAGACCCCGGGCTGCGAGCGCACAACCGTCAGACGCACAGTCCGGCTCTGTCGAGGCTGCAGATTGACCGTCTCGGAGTGTTCCGCCTGTCCATCAACGCTGACGACCAGCGGGTAGCCATCTGCCGTGTCTCCCGTGTTGGCGATGGTGATTGCCACGTTGACCCTGCCGAACGGCGCAACCTGCGCGGGAGAGACTTCCAGATTCCGCACGGTGAATCGCGCCGGGCCGGGGACGGGAGTCGGGGCGAGAAGTCCAAACACGGTGAAGTGTGATACGTCGGCCGATACGACCTTGTGGCTGGCGTCCAGGGTGCTCGGAAGCTCGCGCCACTTGCCGTCAGCCCTGTCATAGTAGCCGATGACAAGGTCGTCTTCGTCGCAATCCGGCGGCAGTTCATCGACGTCGTAGGTGATGCCGATGCGAAGAGACGGGCTGAACCGCGCCCCGTCGGGACGTAGTGAGAACGCCGATATCACCGCGCCACCTTCGTGCGCTCTCGGCGACAGCTCTCGCGACGCGGAGATGTGAGTCAGCGGGGAGCCGGACGCGTCCAGACAGCGGGTGCCTTCCTGGGCTTCCACTGAAAGCAGCCCCTCGATGAGAGAGGCGTTGAGGTCGTCCAGCAGGAAGCCGTCCGCGTCGATGGCCGGCCGGAACTCATGTCCCAGGACGGAGACGATGAGGATGCCCGGTTGGGGAGTTGGTGGGGGGAGGGGAGTCTCGTCAGGCAGGGCAAGGACGATTGAACCCAGTCCCATGGTGCGCGCTGACGAGGGCACCATGCTCGTCACATTCCACCCGTCGAGGCTCAGGTACTCGAGTCGAGCGCTGATAGCGTACGTGCCGGGAGTTGTTCCCGCGGGGAACGCCAGGTCCACGGTTTCGGTGGTGGAGAACTCATCTCCCGCCCAGTCAGGCACGTTGTCGACCGTGAAATCGTAGCGCTCCAGCAGCGTCAGCTCATCACCCGGCGAGCTGTTGCGGGCGAGCACCTTGAATCGGACGTCTGCCTTCCTCACTCCGAAGGGGAGGTCCTTGGTGCAGCGCACCGACGCGGAGGCAGTCACCGAGAACGACTCGCCCGGCTCGACCTCGGTGTGGCTCAGTACGATGTAGTAGTCGTAGGAGTAGTAGTCCAGCGGGTTCAGGCTGAGGGCTGCAGCCGGCTGCGCGGTCACTCCCAGGCCGGCGCACAGCATCGCCCCCAGGAGCAGCGCTCTGGCAACCGGAACCCGCCACCTGTTCGCCATTCAGTTCACATCCCCGGAGCGTATGAAGTGCCCCGGACCGGTACCACGAAAAATCGCCCACAGAAGCGGCACGAGCAGTATAGCACCCGCTATCTCGGTCAGGTACGCCGCCGGGTTGGTCAGGAGCGTGGTGATGATTCTTGCGAGCCACTCTCCCGCCGCCGCGTCGCCCCGGGGCATCGGCCCGGCGAGTGGCCACAACAGGATGGATGGCGTCCGCCACATGGCGTCGAGAACAAGGTGCGTGCCTGCTCCATAGGCGAGCACCAGCAGGTGGGTGCTTCTCCGCGCGCGGTATAGCCACATACCCGCGGCGGCAAGGACTATCGGGAAGATGAGTGCATGGCAGAAGAGCCTGCCTGTGCCGAATACTCCGGGAAGCAGGATATAGCCGAGGGGCTTGTCGATGATGTCCGGCAGAAGGGTGCCAATCAACAGTATCCTCAGGTCGATTCGCCTCGCGAGTGACGCGGTTGCGTATCTCAGGCGCGCGAGCAGTCCGCGCTGGCGCCCGGCGTGTGCCGGGTCAGTGCGTGAGGAGAGGGACTCCGCTGCGAGCGCGACTCCGAAGGTAATGCCCACGTGCCCCAGGATCAGCATGACTCTGCACGGTTGCTCCGCGTTGAACGCTATACTAGCATGTAGTCGACGCAATCTGACTGCGGTCGCTGTCTGGATACTGTGTGAATCGCAACTATGATGTCGCCGTGATAGGCGCCGGCCCGGCCGGCAGCTATGCGGCTTCCTTGCTCGCTGCGACCGGCCATCGAGTGCTGCTTCTGGAGCAGACCCGTGCTGATGCTGTCGCGCCCGGGTGCACCGGTGTTGTCGGAGCGCCCTACGTGGACCTCGTTGGCGTCGACAGCGATGTGATACTCACTGAGGCAAGGTCCGCGACCTTCCTGTCTCCGTCCGGCGCGAGCATGCGAGTGTCGTCGCCGGATATCCAGGCATATGTGCTCGACAGGGCACTGCTGGAGCAGCGACTGCGCCGGCGGGCGGTCGCCGCGGGGGCGGAGTTGCGTGAGGGGATGCTCGTGACGCGTGTCGCACGGGTGGGCGACACCGTTGAGGTGGTAGGCCTGTGCGAGGGCGCAGCCGAGACGTACTCCTGCCGGGTTCTCATCCTGGCCGCCGGCGTGTCCCCCGGCCTGTCGCGACAGGTTGGTCTGCCCGCTTCCGGCCGGTTCCTTGTTGGCGCCCACACGGAAGTGGAGATGGACGGCGTTCCGGAGACAGAGGTACATTTCCTGCCGGACCTGGCGCCCGGCGCCTTCGCGTGGCTGGTGCCTGTCGGGGCGCGGCGCGTCCGGGTTGGCGTGCTGTGCGCGCGTGCTGCCGCGAAGCTGACCGGGCGATTCCTGGACCGCTCCGGTGTGAGGGAGAGGCTGGTTGCGCTTCCTGGTTCAATCGCGCAGCGGCCGGTGCCCGTTTCGGTGCCGCGTCGCACGTATTCGTACGGCGTTGTTGCTGTGGGAGATGCGGCCGGCCAGGTGAAACCGACAACCGGAGGAGGGCTGTACTTCGGCGCCGTCGCGGCGAGGGCGGCGGCGGAAGTGGTTGGCCGGGCGCTTGAGAGCGGCGACTTCTCGCCGCGGGCACTGAGCGAATATGAACGTGGTTGGAAGTCGGCTCTCGGACGTGAACTGCGCCGCGGCGCATTCGCCCGTGGCATCTACGCACGCCTGTCGCCGGGGCAGGTGGACCGCATCATCGCCCGCGCGGAGCGCACCGGAGTTGCGGATATGCTGCTGAACTCCCGGTCCTTCTCTTTCGATCGGCACAGCGCCACGCTGCTGTCCGGTCTTCTGCGATGTCTGCCGGGGGCATTCCCGAGAAGTGAAGCGTTCACTGAGGAGGCTGGAGAATGACGGGAGTGCCGGCGCATGTCGCCATCATCATGGACGGCAACGGCCGCTGGGCGCGCGAACACGGCCTGCCGCGTACGATGGGCCATCGCAAGGGCGTGGAGCGCATCCACCCTGTGGCGCTCGCCTGCGCCCAACGAGGGATTCAGTACCTCACGTTGTACGCGTTCTCCACGGAGAACTGGCGGCGGCCGCGCGCGGAAGTCGCCGCTCTGTTGCGACTGCTCGGCACGATGATAGATGACGAGGCACAGACCTGCCTTCGTGACAATATCAGACTGCGTCTGGTTGGGTCGGTCGACCGGCTCAGCCCTGCGCTGCAACAGAAGGTGGAGGCGGCAGTCTCGCTGAACGCCGGCAACACCGGCCTCACTCTGTGTCTCGCGTTCGATTACGGTTCCCGGGATGAGTTGGTCAGAGCGGCGCGCGCGCTGGTCGCGGAGGCCGTGACGCCGGAGGATGTGACCGAAGAGGCCATCTCGCGCAACCTGTTCACAGCGGGCATGCCGGATGTCGACCTGCTCATCCGCTGCGGCGGTGAACTGCGCCTCAGCAACTTCCTGATGTGGCAGTCCGCCTACGCGGAGCTGCATTTCACCGACGTGCTGTGGCCGGACTTTGGGGAGCAGGAGCTTGATGCTGCGCTCGCGGCGTTTGCGGCGCGCAGCCGGCGTTTCGGAGGGGTCGATGGTGGAGGGGGTCGCTGATGCACGACGCGCTTCTCGTCATACTCACTACGGTAGTCCCCGTAAGTGAACTCAGAGGCGGCATACCTCTTGGCATCGCGCTTGGACTGGAACCGTGGCTCGTCTTCGTAGTGGCGGTGACCACGAACATCCTCATCTTCTTCCCGACGCGCCTGGCGCTGTCGTGGTTCTACAAGTCCGTCTTCACCCGGATTCCGCACTTCAACGACTATCTGGTGCGCGTCCGCAGGCATGGGGAGCCGAAGGTCAGGAAGTACGGCCTGCTCGGACTGATGCTCTTCGTTGCCGTTCCTCTGCCGATAACCGGCGCCTACACCGGCACGGTGTTGAGCTGGCTGCTCGCCATGGAGTGGAAACGCTCTTTCATCGCGGTTGCGATAGGTGTGGTCTGCGCCGGCATAATCGTCATGCTCGCCACAATGGGCGTCGTCAGTATCGCAACGCTTTCCTGAGCGTGCGACGACCGCTCACGCCGGCGTGGGAGTTGGACCGGTGCGCTGTAGAATGTGCGTGAGCCGTCCTGGTGGTGAGCAACCGTGAGGCGCGTATGATGATTCCGTCGAAAGTAGTCAATCGTCTCAGGCCCGACAGGTATCTTCGGGTGTGGCTGCGACATCCCAGGCGCGCCTTGCGGGCGCACATAGCCGTGCTGCGTCATCCTCTCCTCGTGCCGCGCTTGTACTTTGGCGTCCCCGGACTGGTCAGTCCGTTTTCGCTTGCGCTGCTGTGGGACACAGTGATGAATTCCAGATCGCGGTCGCCCAACATCGTTGAGGTAGGGGCCTACAAGGGTCTGAGCACCTGTTGTCTGACGAAGGCTGCCGCGCGCCGCAACAAGCTTGTCTGGACGTTCGAGTGGTTCCAGGGTCTTCCGCCCGCCCAGAGCGAACTCGATTCATGGGTCACGGCCGGTTCGTGCAAGTCTGATGAGGCAACGTGGCGGGAGAATGTCGAGCGGCATGGCGAGCTCTCTCGCTGCAGGCTGGTAGTGGGAGATGCACGGAACACGATTGCCGGCGCGGCTATTCTCGCCGAGGAAGGGTTCTGCGTCGCCTTCGTGGATGTCGACACCTATGAGGTGTCCGCAGCCGTGCTGGAGGGGCTCAACAGGGTCATTCGTGGGGGAGAAACCATTCTCGTGCACGATTCCTATTCACCGGGCGTGCAGAAGGCGGTAGCCGAGTTCGTGTCCGCGGTCGGACGTCCGGTGCGCGTAGTTGACTACGACAACGAAGTCATTCGCATTTCCGTGGAGTGAACAGTAGAGCCCGATCATGCGCCTAAACGTGTAACGGATATGTCGGAGCGGAAGCGCGAGAGTGAACTTAGGGGAGTGGGGTGGTGGGCAGTACTGGACTTGAACCAGTGACCTCCTGCGTGTGAAGCAGGCGCTCTAACCACTGAGCTAACCGCCCGCGAGCAAACGTATTTTAGCCTGAAATTCGGCTGCCGTAAACAGACCGGTCTTCCCTCCGTCATCGATGCCGGCGCTGCCCGGAGGCCCGTCGTGGTTCTCTCCAATCCATGTGGCGCCAGTACGAAGCGATCCGGGTGCGGCGGTTCACGCAGTCAGTGCAGCCACTTTCCTGTTGGAGCGTTTGAACGTCTTGATAATCTCATGCGCCGCCAGGAACACGGCTACGCCGGCAAGGACGTATACCCAATCGGTCATGGTCAAAGGGGCGTAGCCGAAGAAGCCACTGAAAGGCGTGTATATCGCTGTCAGGATGAGTCCAATCGAGATGGCGATGGCGCCCAGCATCTTCTTGTTGCTCCAGAAGTTGCTGTTGAAGATTGAATCGAAGGCATATCTCCTGGACATGATGTTGGCGAACTGACAGGAGACTATCGTCGTATAGCTCAAGGTGGTAGCTCTCGCGTACAGTTCATGGGTCACCGTGAGTTCAGCGCCCGTGCGCCCCATGAACAGCACGAAGTTCACGAAGGCAAGACCTCCCATAAGCACTCCCAGGAACAGAATCTCAAGCGAAATACGCTTGTTCAGGATGTGTTCATTCTGGCTTCGAGGGTGCGAGGTCATCACGTCCTTCGAGCCCGGGTCGAAGGTAAGAGCGGTGAGCGGCAGAATCTCCGCCAGCAGGTCGATGGCGAGTATCTGCACCACCAGGATCGGGATTGGCCAGCCGGACAGGGTTGCCCCAACCAGACCCATAAGGACGATGGTCAGCTCCGCTGCGTTAGTGGTCAGAGAAGCCACAACGGTCTTCTTCAGGTTGTTGTAGATGGTGCGCCCTTCCCGTATGGCAAACACAAGTGTTGAGAAGCTGTCATCCAGCAGTATGAGTTCGGAAGCCTCCTTGGCAACATCGGTGCCGATGCCACCCATTGCAACTCCGATGTGGGCACTCTTCAGGGCCGGGGCATCATTCACGCCATCACCCGTCACTGCAACCACTTCCCCTGAGGCCTTCAGTATCTTGACTATCCGGAGTTTGTCTTCCGGGGAGACCCTGGAGAAGATGAGCGAGGTGCTGCCCTGCATGGTCTTCGTGAGCTGTGTGTCATCCATTGCGGACAGCTCTTCTCCCGTGATTACGGGGGCCTCTTTGTTGTCTGTAGACAGGTGAATCTGACGGCCAACAGCCTGTGCCGTGATGGCATGGTCGCCTGTCATCACGAAGGTCTTGATGTGTGCTTCGTGGGCGGCTTCGATTGCCTCTCTGACGCCTTCCTTGGCAGGGTCATTCATCGCCATCAGGCCCAACAGGATGGCTTCCTTCTCCGTTTCCTCCACCTCGTATTCGTTTTCTCTGTCTTTCAGTTCCCTGTATCCGAATGCCAGGACGCGCATCGCCTTCTTCGAATACTCGGCGTTGAGCGTATTCAGCATCTCGACGGTCTCGTCTGTGAGTTTGACTGCTTTACCCTGTCGGTGGATGAAACTGCTGACTGACAGGACTGAACCGAGGGCGCCCTTCATGCACAGGACCTTCCTGTCGCCAAACTGCCGGACGGAGCTCATTCTCTTCCGCTCCGAATCGAAGCAGAACTCCTGGAGTTCCGGGTTCTCCTCGTCCTCATTGCTGGAGCGCGTCCCCAGTTTGGTCGATGCCGTGATCAGGGCGGCCTCGGTTGGGTCGCCAACGGGATACCAGCCCGGGTGATTGTCATCGGGGCCGTGAACCTCCGCGTTGGATGCCATGGTAGCCACGTCAAGCAGGAGTTCAAGCTTCTTGAGCTCGTCCTCAGTCAATTTCTTGCCGTCGGAATCCAGTACGTCGCCCTTCGGCTCGTAGCCGATTCCAGAGAGTGTGTACTCATTGCCATCGAACCAGATGTGTTTGACAGTCATCTCGTTCTTGGTGAGCGTGCCCGTCTTGTCCGTACAGATGACGTTCGTCGACCCCAGGGTCTCGACGGAAGACAGCTTCTTGATGACGGCATTCTTCTTGGCCAGGCGTGCTACGCCGTTGGACAGTGCCACCGTGATCTGCATCGGGAGTGCCTGCGGAACAACGGCAACGGCGATACCCAGGGCATAGATGAGAGCCACGTTGAGGCCGAACCCCTGCCACTTGATGACAGCGAAGAGAATGGCGCCAATCACTATGGCAAAGACGGTGATCCACTTGGCGATGAACTGGATCTCCACCTGCAGGGGAGACTTTGACTTCTGTTCCACCTGCGTCAGGCCCGCTATCCTTCCCACTTCCGTATTCATTCCCGTCGCCACAACCACCCCTCGTGCATTGCCGGCGGCGACGGTTGTACCCAGGTAGGCCATGTTGTCACGGTCTGCCAGGGCTGATTCCTTCTCTATCGGCCGGCTGTGTTTGTCCTGAGGCATTGACTCGCCTGTCAGGGAGAAGTCATTGGTCCTCAGGTTGAGTGACTCCACGATGCGGATGTCGGCAGGAATCTTGTCGCCTTCCTCGACATGCAGGATGTCTCCCGGCACGATTCCTGCCAGGGGAAGCTTGCTGAGTTCCCCATCTCTATACACCCTGGCGGGAGACTCAATCATCCTCCTGAGGGAATCCATGATCCGTTCGGCCTTGTGTTCCTGGTAGTAGCCCAGACAGGCGTCTATGAGCACGATAGCGAACATTATCGAACCGCCACGCACATCGCCGGTGGCGTAGGAAACCGTTCCTGCGACAACCAGGATGATGACGAAGATGTCTTTGAACTGAAACAGGAACTGCAGCCACTGCGGTGTCCTCGCCAGGGCGACAAGCTGATTCTCGCCGTATTGGGTGAGCCGTCTCTTGGCCTCTTCGTTCGAAAGACCCTTGTCGCTTGAACCCAGGTCTTTGAGGCAGTCCTCGACGCTTCTCAGGTAGAAATCACCGGGCTTCTTCATCACAGTGTCCCCCATCCGGCACTCTACGCTGCATCAACCACGTTCAGATGGGACGTCTGGTACGCAGCCGGCGTATGTGCCCCCTGTCCGAGGGTACCCTGTGGTCCGCGCAGAGGTCAAACGCTACTGTTCAGAAGGAGTCTGCCGGTTGAGAGGGCGCGCGCGCTTCACGGTCGCCGTCGCGATGCGAGCCACTCATGCCCCCCCGTTCCTTGTCGTCAGGGGGGTCGTGAACTCGTGGTGTCCTCACCGTCCAGTCCGCCCGTCATCGTCATCCACTGCGCGTGCCGCCCCACCCCCGCGGGACGGTTTGAAACCGTTCCGTACGCGGGAGGGGGTGTGCCAACGCGTAATCCACCGACCGCGAAATGTGGGGACACCATGGGAAAGGCCGTACCTGGCATGGCTCGGGTCAGTTTGTCGGCCCTCCTTGAACACAACCGCGTGCAGATGGTGTCCCCGTATTTCGGCCAGCGAACCCGCCAACCCCGGCCCCTGAATCGGGTGGGGTGGTGTTGCGTAATGTAGGGGCGGGACATGTCCCGCCCGTCGCCCTGTGTGACAGCCAAGGTCGTGGATGTGTGTGCTCCCCCCGCCCAACTCATGCGAAATGTGGGGACACCATGGGAAAGGCCGTACCTGACATGGCTCGGCTCAGTTTGTCGGCCCTCGTTGAACAGAACCACGTACAGATGGTGTCCCCGTATTTCGCGGCCCCGCCTCGCCGCCCGGCCCACCCGTAACTCCCATACTCACGCACATACTGGCGCACTCACGCACTCACACACCCGGCGCCTCGCCGCCCGGCCAACCCGGAACTCGTGCGAAATGTGGGGACACCATGGGAAAGACCGTACCTGGCATGCACGTCGTCGTGAGTCTGTGTAAGGCAGGCAAACGTTCAGGGTGTCACGTATAACTTCAATATCGAGTTCGTCCAGCCCATAGATGCCAGCAAACAAGGTGTCAACTTCTTCGAAAACCCTCCGATCGCCAACCTCAAGACGCCTTGACAGCGTCAACACTTGACCGCGCTGCTCCGCTGCCAATGCATCAAATGGTACAATCGGGCATTCATCAATGTCGCGTTTGTAGAGCACGCGCCGTTCCACGCCGAACTTGGGACTGGTGAGCAATACGTAGTATGTCCACAGGAAGCTGTGCATGAACAGATGTAGGTAACGTACGAGAGACTCCCCCTGGTGGTGACCTGCACCCGAGAAGCCATAGAAACTCTCAGTGAACGCTACATCTTCAAAGCTGAGCAGTGCAAAGCCAGACTCTCGACAGGACCCAGGCGACTCCTTGATAAGAGCGAGTGGCGCTGAATAGACTTGACGCCTTCGCGGCCAACAAACGGCGGACCGCGAGAAAGGCTGAAGCTGTTGCGGTTTGACGAGAAACGCGAACAGACTTGTCTCATCTAGGTTAGGCAGGCCCCGAAGAAACGACGCGTCACGTTGGCCCAGTTTGCTGTTGATCTGGTAACCAGCGCCGCTGACGAGTCCCAAGTCTCGTGTCCAGTAGCCCGCAAGCGGCCTGCCCCCCACCGATTTCAGGTGTCGAATTACCTCCACATCCAGCGAAGTGCCGATGCTGAGTGCCTTCCACAACCACGGTTCATCAAACGTCAGAGCGACTTCCACTGTTTGTGTCGACTTCGCGTCAATGCGAATCTCTCCTGTATGATTCAGAGCTGCATCGTACTGGGGCGTAATAAGACGAATGGCGTGCCCTTCTGTTGGCCGCTTGTTCCGTGCAAAGAACAGCATGAAGGGTTGGTTCATCCTTGGCCAGACTCCACTGTCAGCTAGATTCGAACCATTCAGTATTCCCGTCACTTCGACGAGTCGAAACAGTGTCTCACGGGCACGGCTGGGGACGGGCTCTTGCTTCAGTAGAATTCGAGCAGGCAATACCATGGCAATACGTCCATCCGGTTTGCACCACTCCGTGGATTTCCAAACGATTGGGATGTCGGGTGCGGCGTCACTGTTTTGATAGCCAGTTGCCGCGAAGTGCTCCCCCTTCCGTTCGATAATGGCCCTGCTCACTAACGTGTACTCGGCTGCTAGTGAACTGTACTCGCTTGTCAGGCTTGTCCACGGAGGGTTGCTCAGCACAAGATCGAATTGCTCGTCAAATTCGCGGCTAACGTGTTGACCAAGACTACCAATCACGGGACCCTCCGCTGCGTCAGTGCTTGGGCGACGATGATTGAACAGGACGTGTCCCGTCAGCTTACTGAACTTGAGCTTCTCGGGCGGAATCGGTTTCGGGTCCAATTCGATTGCTGTCAGGTAAAGGGCCAGTGCGGTCAGCTTCAGCGCGTCGTCGTTGATATCGAAACCAGTGAGTTGCTTGTTCAGTATCTCACGGATGGCCGCAGTATCAGGTCGGACACCTGTAGTTCGCCATCGTTCCTGATAGAGGCGGCGGAAGGCCAATACCATGAACACTCCTGCACCGCAGGCTGGGTCGAGCACTCGCGCTTCATCGGCCTTCACGAGGCCGTCAAAGGCTTCATCCACTAGAATTGCGGCAATCATTCGGGGCGTGTAGTAGACGCTTGTTTCCTTTGCACGACGATGGTCCAACTGCCAACAGAAGGCCTCGTAGACCTGACTTAGGAGCCCGACCGGGACATGTGCGAAATCAAAATCGCTCCACTCAATCGGAAGTCTGGATTGATACTCATCTGCCCCAACAGCACGGTGATACAATCGTCGCGCACCTGCTTCTCCTCCTTCTCTTTGAG
>Ga0351962_1221_pt1 | contig 12471 bp, 10 predicted proteins | sample TotcelT113001N13_FD_205805 | JGI IMG/M metagenome (GOLD analysis project Ga0351962, IMG submission 205805) | Enriched cells from coal bed in the Powder River Basin, Montana, United States - Total cells T11 rep3 HSBNCT.T11.300.1.N13 ...
TAGCAGGACACTCCCACCAGCCCTCCACATACGATTCGCCAAGACCCAATGACGAATCTTGTAAAACACGAGCAAAAAACCTTTCGTCCCTGACCTGAATATCCCATGGATCCTCTCCATTTAATTCGATATCAGCCATAAGTAAAAGGTTTTGTAATATCTTCTCTGAAGTTTGCATTCTTCTCCTCTTTTGAGCAAGGGTTATAATACAACATCATTAAATTAACCCTAAAACAGCAAATAAGATATATTTTATCTTATTTGCTGTTTTATAATTCTTCTTTTTAATTACTTTTGCTTGTTGGGCTATTTACCACTAATATACGCGGACTTGCGCCCGACTTTGTGCTGCAAAAATTGGAGATTGGGCAAGAAGTACACGGCTTTTCAGGGCTGCATTCCGTTGCCATATTCTTCAAATATCCCTGTTCTTCGAGCGTTTCCAACATGGCATTAACCATGTTCAAGGAAAGATTCAGCCGCTCAGCCAATACAGCAGGTGAAGAGGTATTGCCAATTTTGATCTCATTCAACAGTTTTTCGAGCATTCTAAAATCCCAAGGCAGAAGCCAAATGATAAATACCGGTGCCAGCGGCAATGGATACCACCAGCATGAGCACAATATTTACCATGGTCCACTTCCACGATCCGGTTTCTTGTTTGATCACTGCCAGGGTAGCCACACAGGGAACAAAGAGGAGTGACACGGTCAAAAAGCCAAGCGCAGAAGCCGGGGTATAGATAGTAGCGAGTGTTTGTGCCAGGCTGGCTTCTTGCATGCCGCCAAAGAGGATGCCCAGTGTAGCAATGGCGTTCTCTTTGGCCACAAAACTGGTGAGCAAAGCGACCGTCAGTTTCCAATCCATGCCCATCCAACGACCAACCGGTTCTACAAAATGACCGATTCTGGCGAGGATGCTATTTTCAAGATTGCCATCGGGCAACATGGAAAGCGCCCAAACCGCCACTGAAATCACCAAAATAATGGTGCCTGCTTTTTTGACAAATGAGATCGAGCGCTGCCACACTAACAAACCAATTGTGCGAAGGTTGGGGATGTGATAAAGAGGCATTTCCATGATAAATGCTGAGCGTTCGCCTTTAAAGAGCACCCGGTTAAGAATCACGCCAAGAAGTACCATTATGAAAAGTGATAAGAAGACCAATCCCCAGATGACCCACATCGCTTGCCTGCCAAAAAATGCCGGCGCTAAAAATGCCACCACCGCCATGCGTGCGGTACACGGCACAAAAGGCGCCAACAGAATGGTCAGCAAACGAGATTTCCACGAATCAATTACCCGCGTGCCGATCACCGAGGGCACGTTACAACCAAAGCCAAGGAAGAGAGGCAGGAAGGATTTACCGTGCAGCCCCATCCAATGCATGAAATTATCCATGACATACGCCGCGCGGGCCATATAACCCACATCTTCAAGAAAGCCAAATGCAGCAAAAAAGATGACCAGGATGGGCAAAAAGGTCAGTACAGAGCCAACACCACCGACGACGCCATCCACAACCAGGCTGCGCAGCCATTCTGGAGAGGCTGCCAACCAACCGCTCATTAATTCGCCAAGCGGTGAGACAAGGGTTGAATCCAACCACTCTTGAACCGGAGAACCCAGTGAAAAGGTTAACCAAAATACCAAACCAAGAATAAGCGCAAGGGTGATCAACCCACCAAGAGGATGAGCCGCCCATTTATCCAGGCGATCAGTGAGACTCACCTGTCCGACGCGGGGATGGGTAACAGCCGCCCGGGTGAGGCGTCCGATCCATTCATAGCGACCTGAAGCAATTGCCAGCATGGCGTCATCATGATCTTTTAAAAGCGCCTGCACCTCTGCCCATTTTTGAGGTGGAACGAGCGACTGCATCAGTTTTGTAATCTCTTTATCCCCTTCAAGAAGTTTTATCGCCACCCAATTATCGGGATATTTCTCAGGGACAAAACCATTGATCAGGGCTTGCATTTTTTCGAGAATTATCTGATGGTCTGCACGGATCTCTGGCATTCTGGGGGTTTGAACAATGTCAGAAGTGACCATTTTTTCAATCACCCCCACTAAAGCAGCGGTACTGGCTGCATGTGTGGCTGTCAGCGGAATAACCGGAACGCCCAATGCCGCTTCAAGGACATTGGCTTCAATGTTGTAGCCTTCCTGGCTGGCCACATCCATCATATTCAGCACCACGATCAAGGGGGCTGAAAGTGTGACCAATTCAGCAACAAGGTAGAGTGAGCGTTCGAGATTCGCGGCGTTAACCAGCGCAACCACCAGGTCGGGTTTTTCTGTGAGGATGAACTCGCGCGTGATCAACTCTTCTGGAGAGTTTGCAGTCAAACTATAAGTGCCGGGCAAATCCACCAGACGATATTCTCGCCCACTTACCTTGAACTTGCCTTCTTTGCGCTCAACGGTTTTACCAGGCCAATTGCCGACGTGCTGATTCAAGCCGGTTAACAAGTTAAAGATGGTTGATTTACCCACGTTGGGCTGCCCGGCGAGGGCAATAAGCGGTGAACCTTTTACGGCAAGGTGCTTGATGGATTTTTGTGATCCGCAATCATGACAGTCAGTGCTCATGCTTGACCGCCTTTTGAAACAATCAACCTACGAGCTTCACCACGCCCCAATGCGACGTGAGTTCCCCTGACATTGACTATGATTGGTCCACGGCCAAAGTTCTGCAGCACTTCAATGCTGGCACCGGGGGTCAGTCCCAAGGAGGTCATGCGGCTGGTGAGTTCGTTTCCAACTTTGATTGTTTGTAACGTAACCACCATTCCCGTTTTAATTTCGGCAAGTGATGTACTAGATTCTATGATTAATGGCATCGACAATCCTTAAGTTGATTTTATTTAATTTTCCTTGTTTTGATGTATAATTAGTATATACTAATTACAAAATTAGTATAACCTGACTTGCAGGTTTTTGTCCAGTATGATATTAATCACTTATTGAGAGCAAAAATGACCATAAAAACCAGTGCCACAATCGAAGATTATTTAGGTTTGATCTACATCACTGAAAGAGACGGCGATACCATCACAGGCACCCGCCTGGCTGAGTTATTAGGTGTATCTGCCCCCACGGTGACGAACACCTTAAAAAGGATGGTGCGTGACGGCTTGATCACCATGGACGCCAACCATTGCCCCCACCTCACCCCACAGGGAGATCAACTGGCGCGGACGGTAATGCGCCGTCACATGCTGGCAGAGTGGATGCTGATCCGCATGTTATCATGGTCAAAAGTGCATCACGAAGCACATGAGTTTGAACACACAATTTCAGAAGCAGTTGAGACTGCACTCATGCAAGACCTCAATCAACCAGAAACCTGTCCACACGGCAACCCGCTCCCCGGGCACGAAGCAGCAGTAGCCTCCTGGGTGCCGCTCACAAAATTAAAATCGGGTGATAATGTTATTATCCGCAGAATCCACGAACTTGCCGAGGATATTCCAGAATTACTGGCTTTTTTGGAAGAGAAACGCATTGAACCGGGACAAAAAGTTAAGGTGGTTGAGGTGCTTCCGTTTAATCAAACGATCACGCTGGATGTACTCAACAATTTAGTCACGCTGGGTTTTGGTACGGCCAAACAGATATTCGCTGAAGTTTGATTCAATCCAATCAGATCAGGGCTATTGATTGATAAATAGAAAACCGATGTGATTATGGGGTCAGGGTTGAATCAGATGATTCAAGCGACGATTGTGTTTGAGTTGGATTTGTCATCGTCGCATCAGCATCAGGTGTTGCAACTGCTCTCGGCGTCGAAGTTGGTATAATTGATGAGTATCTGCAAATGGCAATACCGTCTTCCACAATTGCCATGATGGTAGGATCACCGCCAAAACCGGCAGTAATTTCAGCAAACACAGGCATGGCCAATTCGCAATAATTTGTTGAAGCCGTATTCATCCCCGATAAAGCTGAACCATAAATGTAATAATAGATCGCCGTTGTTGTGGTTAATGGCAATGCTTCAATCACCAAGGCAGGGTTATTGGCTTCATCTTCAGTGCAGTCAACGCCGCCGCTGCGAACCTTGCAAGATTCCATCGCGGTGCAACCGCGAACTGCACATTGAAGCGGCAAGATGGCGCCTTCATAATTACGCGATTTATAATAAATCACTCCCAATTCGCCATAAGAAGTAGAATCATCGGGCTTGAAATTTAAGGCCGCCAACATATTGGCTGAAGCATACAAGGGCGAGCCCAACTGAACATATGTATTGGCAATTGACCTTAAGGGGATTGAATCTTTTACACCCAGGCGGGAATTTATTTTTGCAGCCGTATCAAAAGCATCCAGTGCAAGATCGAAGTATTTATTCTTTTCAGACTCGATCAGGCTCATGTTGGCTAATTTACGATAATTCGCACCCAATGATATATACAAGAAATTAAGATTGGGCGTAATGCTGATGGCTTTTTGATATTCCACAATTGCCTGGCTATAATTCGCAGTCGATTCAAGCACAAAGCCGCTTACGCGGTGTACATCCATAATGGTTGGATCGCGTTCCAAAGCCTGATCAATGTAAGTTTGCGCTTGAGTCCACCTTTGTTGATCCACCAGAAGTTCAGCCATGTAAGCTAATGCATACGCGTTGGTGTTATCGTATTGAAGCGCTTTTTGAGCAGCTTGCTCTCCCTGGATAAGGTAGTCTTGCCACTTCTCGCCGGAAATCGAAGAAACACCGTACCAATTCAAAGCGAAGGCTTTCACAGCGTAAAGCTGGCTATATTCATTATTAGCCTCCAACCCCGATTCGACCGATTGAAGGGCTTCTTCCAACCTGGTTTTTTTGTCTTTGTCTATGGTGAGCTGCGAGGTTGAATAGACTTGAATACGCGCGAGATCAGCCCATAAGGCAGGGTCATTAGGCTCAACACGCACGGCATCTTTATAAGCTTCAATGGCTTTTTCAAGGTTGCCCGCTGAAAAGTGTGCCTCACCTTCTTGTGCATAAGACTGAAGAGAACGGGTGGGTGTAGGCGTGATGGATAAAATGGGAGCGATCATGCCGGAGGATATTGCACGCATGACGAACATTAATCCCAATATGATGAGCAATCCAATGAAAATTCTTACAGGATTATTGGATGGTTTGCGTTTGCTGAAAATAAACTTCTTACCGCTATAATCGATCATTTGCTTCTTTAAGCCCTCGTTGTTTAAGGCGTGGGCGTGAATGTTACTGTTGGTGTCGAATTGTTTATGACAAAAGGTGTCGCTGTGGGTAAATCAGCAATACCAGCTTTGGCCAGGGCTTCACACATAATGATCACTTCTTGTGCATTATATTGGGCGATATCATCGTTGCGCAAACCTGTTGCGACAGCTTGAGCGATCTGCAGTGCTTCTCCGCACTGGTTGGTTTTTGCCAATGCCAGACCGTAAGTCTGATAATACTCGCCGATGCGATCGTAATCCAGTTCAAGACCTGTGACGACGACGCCGTCTTCAGTCGTTCCACCGCGCACTGCAAGACGCAGTTCATCTACTGCATCAAGATATTGTTTGTTCTTCCACAACACTAACCCAAGGTTGCCATGCAATCTCGGTTCGTTGGGAGCCAGGGCAATCGCAGATTCAGCATACTGGATGGCCTTGGCATAGTCACCATTTTTAAAATATGTACGCGAGATCGAAGTAAGGGGCTCTGGATCATTAGGATTAAGTGAATTGGCTTTGCCATATTCATCAATCGCCTTGCTGTAATCCTCAATGGCTCGGTAATTGTTAGCCAATTCTAAATGAAGTCTGGCAATATTTGGATTAATTTTCACAGCAGCTTCAAATTCAACTATTGCTTCATCATAGTTAGCTGTCCAGTTCAGTAAGAGTCCGCGGCTGCGATGTGTGTCAAGCGTGTTTGGGGCCAGCTCAACTGCGGTGCGCGAAGCAGCACGGGCAAGATCCAAAATTTCGAGCACACCCTGGCCAGCCTGCATTTGATAGACATAGATTTCGGTCAGGTATGCATAAGCAGATGCATTATCTTTATTGATCGCGAGCGCCTGATTTATTTTATTTTCAGCTTGAATATAATCTCCAGATAAGCCATAAGCCCAGCCCAACAAAGCAAGGGCAGTATCATTGTTATTGTTCAACATCAGTGCGTTTTCTGCGTTCTTGATGCCCTCAGCATAATTATTGGTGTAAATATTCAATCTGGCTAAAGCCAGATAGCTGGCCGGGTTGCGCGGATCTGCCATGACCGCCTGGTTATAGGTTGAAATCGCCTGGGCATACTTACCTTCCGCTTCAAGTTTTTGCGCATCAGTGATGAAAGATTCGGGTTCACGCGTGGGGGTTGGCGTTGAAACAAATAATGCCGGAATCGTCGAAGCAACTGAACGGTCAAAATAGACCAGTGCTCCGATTAACAACAATGCCAATATCACACCAAAAGGGTTCACCCTGCGGCGTTTCTTATGCATGCTCCATTTAGAACCATTAATATACATAGGAATTCATCTTACCAACGGAACAAGAGAGCGTCAATAGAACGAAGAACCTCTATATACCATTAATTTGTTTAATTTTTAGTTAACATTTCATTTTTTACTTGCCATGACAACAGGTTTTAGCTAGAATGGATTCATGCGATTTGACGTCTTTTCATTGTTTCCCCAGGTTATTCAGCCATACGTTGATTCCAGCATATTGCAACGTGCTCGAGAGAATCAATTGATTGAAGTCAACCTTCACAACATTCGTGATTGGACGACAGACAAGCATCATGTAACTGATGACATGCCCTATGGCGGAGGCGGCGGTATGGTGATGAAAGCCCCTCCGATTTTTGAAGCGGTGGAATCCGTGCTGGGTGCGCCGCCAGCTTGCCCTGTTATATTAATGACCCCACAAGGCAGACCGTTTTCAACCGCAATTGCCAAAGAATTGGCGGCTTTGCCCCACATCGGCATTCTCTGCGGACGATATGAAGGTATAGATGAAAGAGTGCGTGAACACCTGGTGACGGATCAAATTTCTGTGGGCGATTACGTGCTGACTGGCGGAGAATTACCCGCCATGATCATCATTGATGCCGTTTCGCGTTTTCTGCCTGGTGTGTTGGGCGACCCTACGGGCGCAGAAGATGATTCATTTTCAAACGGTTTATTAGAGTACCCTCATTACACCCGTCCTGAAATTTTCAGGGGATGGGGGGTTCCACCTGAATTGTTGTCAGGCAATCATGCAGAAATCGCGCGCTGGCGCAGAGAACAATCCATTCGGCGGACACAGAAGCACCGCCCTGACCTGCTTGAAAATGCTCCACTCACTGATAAAGAACAAAAAACAATCAACTCAGGAGAAGATTCATGAAAAAGTTCAATTACGGAAAAATATTTTTACTTGGGTTTGGATTTTTTGGCGTCAGCGTCATCTGGACTGTTTATAATGCATTCGTTCCACTTTTTTTAGCCAATAAATTTGATTTATCACCAGCACTCATCGGTTTCTTTATGACGCTCGATAATATCGCCGCCTTGTTCATTCAGCCTGTGGTTGGCTCATGGTCAGACAAGCTGCGCACAAAAATCGGACGGCGTATGCCCTTTATATTAATTGGGGCTCCAATTGGTGCGGCAGCTTTTGGGTTAATTCCACTGGCGGCGGTTCTTCCGCTGTTTGTAGCTTGCACCAGTACGCTGCTCTTAAGCATGGCTTTTTGGCGTACCCCGGTGGTTGCCCTGATGCCTGACATTACGCCATCAAAATATCGCTCACAGGCAAACGGCATCATCAACTTAATGGGCGGCCTCGGCACCATCATTGCCTCTCTGGTTGGCAGCACTCTCTACGAAATCAATGTCAACTTCCCCTTCTGGATGGGCTCAGTTCTTGTGCTGGTGGCTTCAGCGCTGGTGTTCATCTTCATCAAAGAACCCAAACAATTTGAAGCACCAGAAAAACAACCCAATATGTTGCAGAGCTTGAAAGAAGTTTTCACAGACAAAGATAAAAGCGGTCTGCGCATTCTTTTGGCTATTTTCTTCTGGTTCCTGGCTTATTCCGGAATCGACGCCTTCTTAACTCTTTATGCCACTAAAAGTCTGGGTATCTCGGAAGGTGATGCAGGTCGCATGGTCGGACACATGGGCATCTTCTTCGTTTTGTTTGCGGTTGTGGCAGGCATTCTTGGCAGCAAAATTGGACGCAAGGTTACCATCTCAATTGGCATCATCTTAATGGCCGTGCTGATTCTCATGATCGCGATACTACCAGCAGAATTCCTGGTGATCGAATTGGTCAAAATTCCAGGGCTGGGTATGATCCGTAATGTGAATTTATTCTTAATGGGTGCCGGCATTGCCTGGTCTTTCATTAACATTAATTCACTGCCGATGGTGGTAGACCTGACCACGCTTGAACGCGTTGGCACGTTCACAGGCTTGTATTATTTATTTTCCACCTTATCAGCCATTGTTGGACCAAACCTGAATGGGTTGATTGTGACGCTGAGCGGCAACAACTACAACACCACCATGTATTTTGGTCCGTTGTTCTTGTTGGTTGCGCTGGTCTTGATGCTGGGCGTCAAACGTGGTGAAGTAGTTAAGGTTGCCGGCGAATAACGTGGTCAAAATTGCCTAATTAATCAGTAAACAGCGAAATTTACCTTAAAAAACCTGCGAAATGTCTGACAATTTGCAGGTTTTTTGCTTTCGATACTTGCATCCGCGCTTAAATGACGCTATACTAAACATTACAGTGGGCTAAATAACCCACGATCTATTAATCTCTGTAGGAGGAGAAATATATGTCCAAAAAGCTGTTGGTTGTGTTATCCGTCTTGATGGTTGTGGCAATGGCACTATCCGCCTGTGCCAAAGCAACTCCTGTCGCTACCGAAGCTCCTGTTGCTACCGAAGCTCCTGTCGCTACCGATGCTCCTGTCGCAACCGAAGCACCTGCTGCTGACACATTCCTGGTCTGCCAGGTTTCAGATACCGGTGGTATCGATGACAAATCTTTCAATGCAACCGCATGGAAGGGTGTCACTGATGCAGAAGAGCAATTTGGTGTAGTAGGAAAATTCCTTGAATCAACCGATGCTTCTGATTACGAGAAGAACATCAACGCCTTCATCGATGAAGGTTGCGATATCATCATCACTGTTGGTTGGGCTCTGGCTGACAACACTAAAGCTTCAGCATTAGCCAACCCGGAACAGAAGTTCTCTATTGTTGACAACAACTACGGAGAAACCATCCCCAACGTTTTAGCCCAAGCCTACCAGACTGACCAGGCTGCATTCCTCGTAGGATACCTCGCTGCCGGTGTTAGCAATACCGGAACCGTAGGAACCTTCGGTGGAGCAAACTATGGTACAGTTGCCATTTTCATGGACGGTTTTGCTCGAGGCGTTGCCTATTATAATGAAAAACATGAAGCCACAGTAAAAGTTCTCGGATGGGATACTGAATCTCAGACCGGTACCTTTACCGAAGATTTCGTTGACCTGGCCAAAGCCAAAGCAGTCACTGAACAAATGCTTGATGAAGGCGCCGACATCATCATGCCCGTTGGTGGTTCAATTGGTCTTGGAGCTGCTCAAGCAATTACCGAACGCACCACTGCTGACGCCCCCATTTACCTCATCGGTGTTGACAGCGATTGGTATAATTACGCTACTGATTACCAGGCCATCATCTTAACCTCCGTGTTGAAGAACATGGATGTCGTCACAACCGGTGCAATCAAATCCGCTATGGACGGCACTTTTGTTGGCGGTACTTATGTTGGAACCCTCGAGAACAATGGTGTTGGTGTTGCATCATTCCATGATCTTGACAGTGTTGTTCCCGCTGCGTTGAAAGCCGAACTTGAATCCATCAAGGCTGACTTGCTCTCTGGAGCCATTGTATTGAATTCAGCATACGCCCAGTAATCCTGTTAATATGACCACCAAGAGGTTGGAGCCAAGCTCCAACCTCTTTTTTTACCAACGTCAAAAGTAATTTATATATACGTGTGATAAAATTAATACTACAAATTTTTCATTAGAAACGGAGTAATTCATGGCTCCCATCCTTCAACTAAAAGGGATCACAAAAAAGTTCCCGGGTGTGTTGGCTAATGACCATATAGATTTGTCTCTTGAAAAGGGACAAATTCTTGCTCTACTTGGTGAGAACGGTGCAGGAAAATCAACTTTGATGAACATCCTGTACGGACTCTACCAACCAGACGAAGGCGAGATTCTTGTAAACGACAAGAAAATTTCAATCACTTCTCCAACAGATGCAATCAAAGCCGGTATCGGTATGGTGCATCAGCATTTCATGCTCATACCAGTATTCACGGTTACAGAAAATGTAATGCTCGGTTCAGAACCCGTTATAGCTGGCGACTTTCTTGATCGAAAAAAAACTGCTGCCCAAATTCATGAAATTTCAAATCAATATAAACTCGAAGTCAATCCTGATGAATATGTAAAAGATCTTCCGGTGGGTGTTCAGCAGAGAGTCGAGATCATTAAACTCCTATACCGGAATGCAGAAATATTGATCTTCGATGAACCAACTGCCGTTCTCACCCCACAAGAAGCAGACGAACTCTTCATTATCATGCGTGAGTTAACCAAACAAGGAAAGTCAATCATTTTTATCACTCATAAATTACGTGAAGTCTTGGAAATTTCTGATCGAATTGTTGTCATCAGACGAGGTGCTGTGGTTGGCGAGGCAGATCCCAAACAAGCTGATCGCAAGAAACTGGCTGAAATGATGGTCGGAAGAGCTGTCAACCTTAATGTGGAGAAGACATTTAAAAAACCAGGCGACAAAATTATTAGTGTAAAAGATATTGTCGTCACCGATAGTATTCAACAGATCGTTGTTGACCATATCTCATTTGATTTACATGCCGGACAGGTTTTAGGCATCGCTGGCGTGCAAGGTAATGGACAAACAGAACTCGTGGAAGTTTTAACCGGATTAAGAAAAGTGTACTCTGGTCAGATTAAATTGGGTGACAAAGATATAACAAATTCCTCTCCGCGAAAAATCACTGAAATAGGTTCAGCACATGTTCCAGAAGACCGCCAGGCGGATGGTTTGGTGTTACCTTTCCCTATTTCTGAAAACCTGGTTTTATGCACTTATTATCAAGAACCCTTTTCAAAGGGAGTCAACCTTCAATTTGAAAACATCCTCAGAAATTCTGAAAAACTGATCGAAGATTTTGATATTCGCACGCCAAGCCCAATGACCCCGGTAGGTTCGTTATCTGGCGGTAATCAGCAAAAAGTAATCATTGCTCGTGAGCTTTCACGACCCATTAAACTGCTTGTTGCATCGCAACCTACACGTGGGTTAGATGTTGGTTCCATTGAATACATCCATAAACGCATCATTCAAAAAAGAGATGAAGGTTGTGCCGTTTTACTTGTATCCCCAGAGCTGGATGAAATCATCGAACTATCAGATCAAATCGCAGTTATGTACCGCGGAAAGATCATTGCAGTCGTAGATGGAAATACAGTTTCCAAAGAAACACTTGGACTATTGATGGCCGGTATTGTTCCAGAAAACCTTAATAAAGAGACCAAAACGAACATAGTTGTTGAAGCAACTTTCTAGCGAGGTGATTAATTGAAAAAGATAAATCTCGAGAAACAAGATTTTGGCAAGAAATTACTTCAAAACATCACTGGAGAAGGCCGCCCAGAAAACAGAAAAAAAAGTAGTATTTGGAAAACGATCCAGATACCTGCTTTAGCCATTGTTACCGGATTAATTTTCGGTGCAATTATGATCGCAGCGACAAGTTTTACAGTTTATGATGCATTTAAAGTAAGCATCTGGCGTGGGCTGGGACAATCTTTTACAGAAATTGGCACGGCTTATTGGGCATTGTTTCGTGGCTCAATAGCAAACCCTTCAGATTGGGCGATTGCCTTTAAAACCGGAAATGGGAATGATTTCATTATTGCGCTAAAACCCTTCCTTTCAAGCCTGGTGCAAACAACTCCCTACATTTTTGCAGGCCTCGCTTGTGCGCTCGGATTTCGGACGGGGTTGTTTAACATTGGCGTTGAAGGACAGCTATTTATGGGAGCTGCTGCTTCTACCTATGTCGCATATTCGATAACAGGATTACCTGCATACATCCATATGCCGCTTGCGTTTCTGGCGGGGATGGTCGTCGGAGCAATATGGGGAATGATCCCTGGTATCTTAAAGGTAACCACCGGCGGAAATGAAGTAATTAACTATATCATGATGAATTACATCACTTACCGACTCATTTCATGGCTGTTGGCCGGTCCATTAAGCCGAGCCCCTGAAGCCAGAACACCACTAAGCCCCATGATTGAAAAATCTGCTGAAATTCCACAATTTTTTAAATCTTCAAATTTTCACCTGGGTTTCTTTATTGCGCTGGCCGTCGCATTTTTGGTGTACTGGATCATGTTTAAAACGACCTGGG
>Ga0351962_1224_pt1 | contig 12310 bp, 6 predicted proteins | sample TotcelT113001N13_FD_205805 | JGI IMG/M metagenome (GOLD analysis project Ga0351962, IMG submission 205805) | Enriched cells from coal bed in the Powder River Basin, Montana, United States - Total cells T11 rep3 HSBNCT.T11.300.1.N13 ...
ATGGCCGGGCCAAGGGCCGGGCTCAAGGAGTAACGGGCCAGCTTGACAGGGTCGGGGATGTTTATCTGCCGTGTTACGCTGACGCGAATCATGGTTCAGTCCTTGTGGAATGGTCTTTCCCTTTTCAGGCTTTGAATCCGGGGCTTTCAAGGGGTTTTGCCTTGAGCAGGCGGCTTGCCATTGACGGCAATTCACCCCTTTAAGTATAATAACCAGATGCCGGAAAAAGGGCAATGCCGTGTTGAGCCAAGCCGGGCCATGCACAAAGGCCTGGCTGAAAAAATTATCCGGCACTTTTGTTGAAACCTGCGGGCGCAAGCCTGCCAAGGGGGCCAAGAATGAATTCCAAGCCTGCTCATGGCACATACAGCAAGCTTTTTTTAAAATCCCTTACAAGCATTTGTGCGGCGGCATTTTTTGTGGTTGCCCTTGCAGGCTGCCAGAACATTGTTCATTACACCTTTTCCGATTCCCTTGCAGAAAGCCAGGGGGAGATTGCGCTTCCGGGCCTTTCCAACAGAGCGGTTGTGGCGCGGGATGCAATGGGCATTCCTTTTATCGAGGCGGCCACAATGGAGGATGTCGCCTTTGCCCAGGGCTGGACCCATGCAGCAGACCGCCTCTCCCAGATGATAAGGCACAGCATGATTGCCCAGGGCCGTTTGAGCGAAATGCTTGGGGACCAGGCCCTGGATGTGGACATTTTTGTGCGGGCCATGAACCTGAAAGAGCGGGCTGAAAAGGCTTATGCCCAGGCTTCGCCCCAGACAAGGGAAATGGCCCAGGCCTATGCCAGGGGGGTCAACGCATATATCTGGACCCACCAGGGCAAGCTGCCTATGGATATCACCTTTTCGGGCTTCAGGCCCGATCCCTGGCGGGCTGTGGACTGTTTTTATGCGCTTCAGTTTTTTTTCTTCGGGCTTTCCGGCAACCTTCATCAGGAAGCGGCTTTTCTCCATGTTGCCTCAAAGGTGGGGCTTAAAAACGCTGCCTGGCTGGTTCCTGTTTACCCTGATGAGGCCCTGCCTTTTGACGAGGCCGCAAAATTAAGCCCCGCCGACCTGGATGAGGGCCGGGATGCTGTGCAAGCTCTGGCGCGGTTGCAGAGCAAGGTGCGGGCCTACCTGGGGGTCTTTGCGCCTGCCTCCAACAACTGGGCCCTTTCCGGGTCCAGAACCCAAAACGGCTCGGTCATACTGGCAAACGACATACATCTGCCCATTTCCCTGCCCTCCCTGTGGACCCTTTCCCATATCCGCTGCCCCGGGCAATATGATGCCGCAGGGATTTCGCTTGCGGGTGTTCCGGGGATTATGGCCGGTTTCAACGGATTTGTCGCATGGGGCATGACCCAGGTCATGGCCGACACCCAGGACCTTTTTCTGGAAAAGCTCACGCTGATTGACGGCAGGCTGCACTATCTGCATCAGGACCGCTGGGTTCCCGCCATTGAGCGCACGGAAACCTTCAGGGTGTCCGGCGGGCTTGTGAAAACCCTTGTCATTCACGAAACCCTGCATGGAGCGCTTGTTTATCCTGCGCTTTCAGAAAAGTCTCTGGGTCACCTTATGCAGAATTCCGCTGTGTTCATGGGCATCTCCGCAGGCTGGGCAGAGCCCGAAAACGACCTCACCCTTGAGGGCTTTCTGGACATGGCAATGGCTGTTGACATTGACGAGGCCTCCCTGGCAGCAAAAAAAATCCGAAGCCTCAATGCGAATTTTATTTTTGCGGACAAGGCCAACATCGCCTGGCAGGTCACCGGGGTTTATCCGGTCAGGAAAAATGGCGCAGGCCTTCTGCCAAGCCCCGGCTGGACCGGTGAATACACATGGGTGGGCCTTGTCCCTGAAAATGAGCTTCCCAAAATGGTCAATCCGCAAAAAGGCTTTCTGGCAACGGCCAACGGCCGCATAACTGCAAGGGCCTATCCCTTTGTGCTGGGCAAATCCTGGGCCAACCCTGGCAGGCACAACCGGCTCCACAGGGTTCTTGCCGGGCAGTCGGACCACAGCCTTGAAAGCACCTTCGCCCTTCAGCAGGAAAGGGAGTCATCCCTTGTCACGGCGGTGCAGAGGATTTATCTCAATTCGCCATATACCGATTCCGTGCAGGCTGAAATAGCAGGATGGGACAGCGCAATCCGCCGGAAAAACGCCAGGCAGGCTTTGGCAATGCTGCGGAGAAGCCAGGCAGCCTTGAACGAAAACTCTGTTGATGAAATCATTGTGCCGGCCATTGTGCACTGCTTTGCACAAAACACCTTTGCCGATGAGCTTGGCGGGCCTTCAGGCGCTCTTTGGGATTCCTTTCTGATTCTTGGCAGGGCTTCCTATGCAGCCCAGGATGACCACCTTTTTGTGCGGGGGGACGAAAGCCCCTTTTTCAACCAGTCCGCCACAAAAGGCGTTCAGACAAAGACCTGGATTCTGGCCAGATCCCTTGCCGATGCAGTTGCCCTGCTTGATGCCAGACTGGGAAGGGAAAACAAGGACAAAACCTTGGGCAATCTCGGCCAGTACTATTTTGAAACACCCTCCAGCCGGATTTCGCCGCATATGCCGGTGATAAGGAGAATGGGGGCAAGGCTTGCTTCGGGCTACTACAATGCAGGCCCCTTTCCTGCGGCAGGGGATTACACCACCATAAAATACACGCATAACTCCATTCACATAATAACGCCCTTTGATTCGGGCGGAAGCTCGGCCAAGCTGCGGGCCGCCTTTCAAATGCCCGCCATAGGCGATGTGCGCAACCGGCTCATGGCTCTGGCGGATCAGTCTTTTCTGGGATACCCGGAAATATTCGCCCTTTTCGCCCACCGCTTTCCAAAAACAGGCGACAACTCCGCCCTGGTCAGTGAGCTCAAAAAAATCGCCAGGGGCAAGCATCCGCTAATTTCCCGCATTCCCGACCCCATGCGCAAAATCATCCGCAACTCCATTTACCGCTTCCTGGAGAGAATGCCGCCCGATTTTGACCTCACCGGCGCAAGCATTGGCAACCTGGTGCTCACAGCCGGTTATCTGGACAATCGGCGGCACCTGGACCCGATGATTTTCATATTCTCGAAACTGGTGAATGTGCGCGGAATCGTGAGGCCGGTTTTGAACTCCAACCTGCACCTTGCGGCAAGGCTTGCTGACAGCTCCGTGGTGACCGGGCAGCACAGAATAACCGGCAAGGAGCACCCTCCTTTAAAAAGCCCTGTCAAGGAGCTTTACCTGTGCAAAAGCCTGGATGACACCGAGCCGGTGGAGACGCAAATCCGGGCGAAAACCGCGGAGCTCATCCAGAGCGCGGGGCTTGTCGTCTATCCCATGGGAAGCTTTTTCACCAGCCTGATTGCCAACCTGCTGCCCAAAGGCACAGGCGCGGCCATAGCCGCAACCTTGAGCCCTAAAATCTACATCCCCTCCACGGGCAATGACCCGGAAACCCTTGGCATGAGCCTGACTGACCAGGTTGAAACCCTGCTCAATCACCTTTTGCGGGATGCCCCGGCAAACACAAAGATCGGGGATTTGCTGAACTTTGTTCTGGTGGATGCCAAAAACGGGGCTTACAACAACCCTGTGGAGGTTGAAAAAATCGAGGCCCTTGGCGTTGCAGTCATTGACTGCCCCCTCGTGAGCAGTCAAAGCTCGCCGGATCTGGACCCGCAGCTTCTTTCCGAGGTTCTGCTCTCCCTTGCCTGACGGCTGGGCGCAAAAGTAAAAAACCTGCCTCCTGCAGAAATCAAAGCCTTTCAAACTGGGTCCTGGCGATTATTTCATCCTGCAGGGGTTTGCCCAGGTCATGGAAAAGGGCGGAGTAGCCTGAAACCCTGACCACAAGGTCCCTGTAGCTGTCAGGATTTTTCTGGGCATCCTTCAGCACCTGGTTGGAAATCACATTGGGCTGAAGCTCCATGCCGCCTTGCACAAAATAGCCCTTCACCAGGCCCTCAAACTTGGCCAGGCGCTCGTCATCCTCAAGCAGTTGGGGCAAAAACTTCATATTCACGGCGCAGCCGTTGCTGATAAGGCTTGCATCAATTTTGGCTATGGAGGCCAGCGCGGCTGTGGGGCCTTTGCGCTCTGCGCCGTTGGAAGGCGAAAAGCTGTTGCTCACCGGCTCCCCGGCCTTTCTGCCGTTTGGCAGGGCCCCTATGTAAAGGCCCTCCAGCACATGCATTCCATAAGAGAAGAAACCGGGCCGGAAAGCCCCGCCCCGAAGGGTTTTGCGCCTTGAAACATTGTTGCAGAAAAATGCGGCAAGCTCGCAGGCGAGAAAATCAACCTTGTCATCATCGCACCCATATTTCGGGGCCTTGTTTACAAGCCTTTGACGCCAGATTTCCGAGTCCGCAAAGTTGTTTTTCAACATTTCAAGAAGCTCTTTGATGGAAAGGGCCTTCTGCTCAAAAACAAAATGCCTTATGGCCGCAAGGCAATCCAAGGCTGTGGCAAAGCCCCTTGCACCTATGGAGCCAAAGTTGTATTTCGCTCCGCCTGCTGTTGCATCCCTTGCGTTTTCAATGCAGCCCGCAAGGGTGGCCGAAACAAGCGGGCGGGGATAGAGCTTTTTGTAAATGCCATCCTTTATGTGAACAGCCTTTTCAACGGTGTCTATCATGAATGACACCTGCCTCTTGTAAGCCAGAAAAAACTCGTCAAATGTCTTGAACTTTTCGGGGTTTCCGGTTTTGGGGCCTATCCTTTTTCCCATCATCCGCAGCCTGCCGTTTAAAAGGGTCATCTCCACGGCTGCTGCCAGCGATATGTCATTGCCCGAGGTGCAGGGAAAGCTGTCGCCGTTTCCGGCAGGCTCAACGCAGCCTATCACTCCGTAATTCCTTGCATCGGCAATTTCCATGCCGCCTTTTACAAGGGCTGGCACAACAGCCTCGTCATAAAAAAGGGCCGCCCCGCTGGTGGAGCGGTAGGTTTCCAGGGCCTTTTTCCAGAAGCTTTCGGGCGTTTTTTCACTTAACCTTATGGTAAAGCTGTTGCCAAGGGATTTGACATTGGAAAAGGCATCCAAAATAAGATGTGAAAGCGGGTTGGCGGCATTCTCACCAGTTTCATCCACCCCGCCCACAGTGGGCGCGCAACTGTCCGAGCCAAGCTCGTTGCCCGTGCTCTTGGCTGCATATGGCAGAATCATAAGGTTGGTGCCAAGCTTTATAAGAAGCTCCTCAAGCAGGCGCAGAGCCTTTTCGGAGGTGATTATACCCTTTTGAATGTCCTTTGCGTAAAATGGATAAAGGTACTGGTCAAATCGGCCTATGGCAAATATGGCCACCATGCCAAAGGAAATATAGGCCGCCGCCTGGGTGAGCCAGAGGGCGGCCACCGCCTCGGCAAAGCTCCTGGGGGTATGATAGGGCACATGGGCGCAGTGCCGGGCCATTGCCTCAAGCTCTTTGGCCCTGGCCGGGTCCTTTTCCCTTTTCGCCTTTTCCTGGGCAAGAACTGCAAAGCGGCCTGCAAAATCGCGCACAGCATCACAGCAGATGACCGTTGACTCCAGAAAGGCAGCCTTGTCCGCATCTGCCCTGTTGCCATTGTTCAAAGCATCAAGGGCCTTTTGCCGGATGCCGCAAAAACCCTCTTTCAGAACTGTCTCATGCCCAAGAACAAGATGCCCCTGCACATCAAACACATTCATCACCAGGGCCGGGTTGTTGTGGAGAAGCTCTCTTAACCCCCTTAACTTGTAGCCGGGCGTTGCAGAAGGAACGGAGGTGGCCTTTCTCAACCTGCCCCAGTCCATGCTTTTGCGGATTTGGGAAACAGCAAAGGGGTTTTTGGAAAAGGAAAAATTTAAGCCCGCCTTTTTGTACAGGGCCTTTTTGTGGTCCCTCACGGTTTTACCGCGCCACCAGGGCAGTATTTCCCTGTCAAGCTCCCTGCGGTCGTCCTCGTCAATGAAAAAAGGCTGGCGCTTTCTTCTGATAAGGTGGTCAAGCTCCATATCAAGGATCAAATTGACATCCCCCCGCTCCACGGGAATAACAACGCCCAGAAGCTTGGACGAGCGGTTGCCGGCAAAGAGCTCGTCATCAAGAATTGTCACAGTCATGTTCCGCACGGTGTGGCCAAAGGCCTTTGCCGCACAAAGGGCCGGATGCCCGCCCCTTGTGCGTTTGTATGACTGCGTGTAGTAACGGGCGCGCTCGATGCATATTTCATAAGGCGCATTGAGATAAAGCTCTTTGAGCCGACTGTTTTTCGGATGGATGGGCATGAAGATCTCCTTGTCACAAATCTGTCTTTCCCCTCCCCAAAGGGGCAAAACAGGCTTAAGGCAGGTGTATGGATTGAATAATAGCCCCCTGACCTGTCCCGGCGCAAGCCCTGTGCAACAGCCCCGTACAGCAGCCACATCAACCCTGAAACCCCATTGCACCGGAATTTCTGTTCAAAAAATGCGTTTGAGGGCTGAAAACCTTTTGCAAACCCTCATGTTGCGAACCCTCATTGCAAAAAGCAGCGGCATGGGCTAAAATATCATTATATCGCCACCATATTGCAGGAGCGTCAGAGTGACAGAAAATGGAATAAGCCTGATTTCGGCAGGGCCTTTGTGCGTGGCCACTGTCGCCCTTTTTGTGGCGATATTCCAGACCTATGTCTTTCTGAAAAGGCGCGAGTTCTGGTGGGTGCTGTGGGGGGCCGTGCTTGCAGGCGGAACCTTTATTTACGCAACCGCCATCTTTTTTCAGTACAACCTGCCTGCCGGGCCGGGAAACCGCCTTACCGAGCTTTTCCAGTACAGCACCTTTGTAATCCTGGTACATGGCATTTACGGTTTCACCTACTCCTATTTCTCTCTTCCCCAACGCAGGTATCATCTGATTTTCGGGCCGATTCACGGAATCATCCTGCTGCTTATCTGGACAACAGACTTTGTCATAGGCCGCGAATTTGTGGAGAGAAGCCTTCTGCTGCTTGACGGCCCTTACATTGAGCCAAGGATAACCGCACTTGGCGGCCTGTACCTTTTTTATGCGGTCCTGGCCTCCGCCAACGCGGTGAGGCTGTGGCTGGTTTACCGCAAGCACACCGACATGCCCACGGGCGCATTCATAGCGGGCTTTTCCGTGTGGATTCTTTTGGGCGCCAATGATGTTGCCGCCACGCTTGGCGCTCCCGCCGTGCTTTTTCTCATGGAGTACGGTTTCCTGGCCTTCTCCCTTTCCGTGCTTGTCGTTAGCATACAGAGCTACATTGATCTCATGACCATTCTGGGAGTGAGGGAGGAAAATCTTTTCGCGGAAAAGGAGCGGCTTGACATTATTCTGCGCTCGCTGGGCGAGGGCTTTCTGGCAACGGACCGCAAAGGAAACATAGTGCTGTTCAACGCGATCGCCGAAAAGCTCACCCAGGTTCCGCGCTCCCTGGCCATTGGGAAACCCTACTCCCAGGTTCTGCATATAATTGCAGAGCATGGGGCTCAAAACGGCGAGAGTTCCGGCCCTCTCGGCAAGGGCCGCACCGTTACCCTGCTGGGCAAGGACGGGGCGGAAAGGATTGTCCAGCTTACCCGCACTCCGGTCACGGACCGCAAGGGGGAGCATGAAGGGGAGGTTTTCCTTTTCAGGGATGTTTCCGGCTGGGTTTCCGACAGAAAGCAGCTTGCCACATCCGAGGAAAAATACCGCTCTATTCTGGAAAGCATACAGGAAGGCTACTACGAGGTTGACCTTGGGGGCAGGCTCACCTTTTTAAACTCAGCGGCAGCCAAAATGTGCGGCTACACGGTTGAAGAAATGCTTGGACTGAACAACCGCGACTACACAACGCCCCAAACCAGTGAAAAGCTCTACCGCATATACAACAGGATTTACAGAACCGGCGAGCCGGAGAACATAGCCGTGTATGAAATAATCCGAAAGGATGGGGAAGTGCGCACCCTTGAGGCCTCCGCCTCCATCATTACGGATTCATACGGCAGGCCCGTGGGCTTCAGGGGGATGCTGCGGGATGTGACAGACAAGCTGGCTGCCGACAAAAGGCGCGAGCAGCTTGAGGAGCAGCTCCGCCAGGCCCAGAAGCGCGAAGCGCTTGGCACCCTGGCCGGAGGCGTTGCCCACGACTTCAACAACCTGTTGATGGCAATTCAGGGAAGCATTGAAATGCTTCTTCTTCAACTGGAAACAAACTCCCCCTTTGGCGAGCGCCTAATTTCGGTGAAGCATTTCGTTGAGGATGCGGCAAAGCTCACCCGCCAGCTTCTGGGTTTTGCCCGCGGCGGGAAATACGAGGTCCGTCCGGCCTTTGTGCGTGACATGGCAAGGCGCACGGCAACCATGTTCGGCCGCACCCGCAAAGAGGTGGCCGTTCACATGGACCTTTCCGAAACATGGCCTGTGGAGGTGGACAAAGGGCAGTTCGAGCAGGTCCTTGTAAATCTGTATGTAAACGCCTGGCAGGCCATGAACAATGGCGGAGAAATAATCGTATCTTCAAGGGATTTGCTCGTAACCGATGAATTTGCAGCAGCCAACGGAATATTTCCGGGCCGCTTTGTGCAGGTGTGCGTGCAGGACACGGGCTGCGGCATGGATGAAAACACCCTGGCAAGGGTTTTCGACCCCTTTTTCACCACCAAGGCCAAAGCCCGCGGCACGGGCCTGGGTTTGGCTTCGGCCTACGGCATTGTAAAAAACCACGGCGGGGTCATAACCGTGGAAAGCACCCCCGGAGAAGGCAGCCGGTTCTGCATCTACCTGCCTGCCACAGACAGGCCGGTTGACCAGCAGGAAGTTGCAGATGATGATATTGTTCACGGGCGCGGCACCGTGCTGGTGGTGGATGACGAGATTTCAGTCCTGGAAACGGAAAGCGAGATGATAAGAAGCCTGGGATACAAGGTTTTCAGCGCATCCGGCGGCCGGGCTGCCATTGATATTTATAAGGAGAAAAAAGACGACATCAGCCTTGTCGTGCTGGACATGATAATGCCTGAAATGGCCGGAATCGAGGTTTTTGAAAGCATCAAAAAAATCAACCCCCAGGCAAGGGTCCTTCTTTGCAGCGGTTACAGCCTGGATGGACAGGCAGGCCGGATCATGGAAAAGGGATGTGACGGATTTTTGCAGAAACCCTTCGGGATGTCGGCCATTTCGCGCAAGATCCATGAGATTCTGACAAAAGACAATTCAAACCAGCAGAAATAGTGGTCTGGAAAAGCACCCTAAAAAAGAGCCCGCAAAAGCAGCGGCGCTGAAATCAGGCCGTCAAAAAGGAGTTTTGATTATGGCAAAGCCCCAGGAGATGTTCCAGTGCCAGACGGTTAACTGCGGATGCATTTACGACCCTGACCGGGGGGACCGCAGGGGCAAGGTTCCCAAAGGAACCTCCTTTGATGCCCTGGCCGAAAACTGGTGCTGCCCGGTTTGCGGGGCAAGCAAAAAGGCATTCAAGCCCCTGGCAGGCGAGGGCTCGGTTCTCCAGAGCCAGAAATGATAAAGGCCTCCGGCTTCCAGCCGCGGCAAAATAGAGCCTGACCTTTGCAGGGCCAGGGAAAAAACACCCGTCCGAATTTTTCAATTTGCAACAGCGGGAGATTGCCATGCTTTTGAAGATAAACCAGGAAAACCCGCAGATACGACACATCGAGCGCGTTGCCCAAATCCTTTCCCAGGGCGGAATCATCGCCTATCCCACAGACACCTTTTACGGAATAGGCTGCGACATATTAAACAAAAAGGCCATCCAGAGGGTTTACCAGCTCAAGCAGCGCAAGCCCTTGCAGCCTTTTTCATTCATCTGCGCGGATTTGAAGAACATATCCGAATATGCCAAGGTGACAAACTACCAGTACAAGATGTTAAACCGCCTGCTGCCCGGCCCTTACACCTTTATTCTGGAAGGCTCACGGCAGGTGCCAAAGATCATGCTCACCAAAAGGAAGACCGCGGGCATAAGAGTGCCGGATCACGCCATACCGATATGCCTTGTGCAGGCCCTGGGGAATCCCATCATTTCCACCACAGCCACCACGCCTGACGGCAAGCACGATTTTCTGGACCCCTCCCTGCTGCTGGACTACTACAAAGGCCAGATAGACTGCGTGATTGACGGCGGGCCCGTGCCGGGCAAGCCTTCATCGGTCATTTCGCTCATTGATGACACTCCGGAGGTCATCCGGGCCGGGCTGGGGGATACAAGCCTTTTTGAATAGCAAGGGATTTGGCTGGAAAAAAGCGAAACCAGAACAGAGCAGATCGTCAGTCCATGCTCCATAAAAAGGCAAAGCCGTTTGCTGTGCGCTGATGCAGGCTGCGGGTCATTTCCGAGGAAAGTTGAAGCAGCTCCTCCAAGAGGGAGAAGCCTTTTTTGCGGGCAGGCTGAACAGCTATCTCCCCTTCGATGCCACCCAGCTCGGCAGCCCACTCCAGGGCATCACGCAGGTTGCCGATTTTGTCCACAAGGCCAAGCTCCAGGGCCTGGCTGCCGGTGAAAATGCGCCCGTCTGCAAGCGCTTCAACAGCGGCCAGCTCCATCTGCCTGCCGTGGGCCACATCCTTCACAAACTGGCGGTAGAGGTCCATCACAGCTTCCTCAAAAAGCTCGCGCTCCGTTTCCGTGATGTCCCTGAAAGGCGAGCCCATGTCCTTGTAGCGGCCCGACTTTATGACCACGGGCTTTAGCCCCACCTTGTCGAAAAGGCCCTCTATGTTGGTGTAGCTCAAGATGACGCCTATGGAGCCTGTTATGGTGCCCGGATTTGCCATTATGCCTGTTGCAGGTGCGCTGGCGTAATAGCCGCCGGAAGCAGCCACCGAGCCAAAGGATGCAACCACGGGCTTTTTTGCCGCGGTTTTTTCCACCTGGGTGAAAATCTCCTGGGACGGGCCGATGGCCCCGCCCGGCGAGTCCACCCGCAGCAGCACGGCCTTTATGTCCGGGTTGGCGGCAAATCGTTCCAGGCTGTTTACAACAAAGGTGGAATCGGAAATTACACCGCTAATTTCCACCAATCCCACGCGGGGGCCGAAGGTGAGCCTTTCAGAATCGCTCACGGCAAAGGCCGCAAGGGAGATTGCCACAAGGCCAAGGCAAGCCAAGGCGCTTAAAACCATAAGCGTAAAAAGGTAGGGATGTCTTCTGGCGAACATGAAAGAGGGTGCCGATGGAGGCTTAAAAAACCTCCATCGGCTTTATCCTTTTGCAGGGGTTGAAGTGCAGGGACTGTCGGTCCCGTTTTTTGCCGGAGCCGGTTTCGCAAAAGCCTTTGCGCCCGGGCCCTTAAAAATGCCTATTCATCCTGCTCGTTTTTGGCGTCACCAGCCTGGTCGGCTTCGGCAGCCTCGTCCTTGTCCGCCGACTTTCCGCGCAGGCCCTGCTTCAATGCCTCGCCCATAGCTGTGGGGGCGGCCTTCATGTTGGAGATGTAATCAGCAAGGTAGGAGTCGTCACTGGCTGAATCCAGGCGCTTTATGGAAAGCCCGATGCGCCTTTCCTTGGGATTGATGTTCACCACCATGGCATCCACCACATCGCCCACATTGTACATGCCCACAGGGGTCTTGAGCTTTTCCAGGCTCACCTCGGAAACATGGACAAGGCCTTCAATGCCCTCCTCAAGCTCCACGAAAATGCCGAAATCCGTGACGCTTGTGATGCTGCCTGCAATCTTGGTGCCCACCTTGTAGCGGTCCTCTATGGTGGCCCAGGGGTCGGGCTCAAGCTGCTTGATACCCAGCGAGAAGCGCTCGTTCTCCTTGTCAATGTGAAGCACTATGGCGCGGACCTCATCGCCCTTCTTGTAGATTTCCGAAGGATGGTTTATCCGGCGGGTCCAGGAAATGTCGGAAATGTGAACAAGGCCGTCAATGCCCTCATCAATGCCGATGAACATGCCAAAGTCGGTGATGTTCTTTATCTTGCCCTCAATGGTGGTGCCCACGGGATACTTCTCGCCGATGACATCCCAGGGATTTTCCGTGACCTGCTTCATGCCCAGGCTTACGCGCCGGTTGTTGGGCTTTATGTCCAGCACCACGCAATCCACATCATCGCCCACATTCACAACCTTTGAAGGATGGCGGATCTTGCGGGTCCAGCTCATTTCAGAAACATGGATGAGGCCCTCTATGCCCTCCTCAAGCTCCACAAAGGCGCCGTAATCGGTGAGGCTCACAACCTTGCCCGAAACCTTGGCCCCTATGCTGTACTTTGTTCCGGCGTCTGTCCAGGGGTCTTCCTTGAGCTGCTTCATGCCCAAAGACACGCGCTCGCGCTCAAGGTCCAGGTCCAGCACCTTGACCGTTATGGTATCGCCCACGGAGAACATTTCCGAAGGATGCTTGACC
>Ga0351962_1126_pt2 | contig 12299 bp, 8 predicted proteins | sample TotcelT113001N13_FD_205805 | JGI IMG/M metagenome (GOLD analysis project Ga0351962, IMG submission 205805) | Enriched cells from coal bed in the Powder River Basin, Montana, United States - Total cells T11 rep3 HSBNCT.T11.300.1.N13 ...
GATTCTCAAAGAGTAAGCAAGGAGGAAGATATATGAAAAGAAACGCAATAAAAACCGGCATTTGTTTCGCACTAACTGCTGGTTGCGCCGCGGCAGCCGGAGCGCAGACAGGACCGGATCGTACCATTCTGCCGATTCCCGAACCCAAACGTGTGCCCAGTGCTGTGCTCGATGTTCGTAAGGCCACACCGCCGGAGCGGTTCCAGGTAAAGGCACCCGCAGGCGCCCCGAACGTGATCATCGTGCTCATCGACGACCTGGGCTTTGCTGGTACCAGCACATACGGCGGGCCGATTTCGACCCCAACGTTCGAACGCCTGGCCAGTCAGGGATTGGTCTACAACAACTTCCACACCACTGCCGTTTCCTCGCCGACCCGGTCAGCCCTGAAAAGCGGTCGCAACCACCATGTCAATAACATGGGCGGGATTATCGAGACGGGTACCGCGTTTCCCGGCAACACCGGTCAGATTCCCAACGAGGTTGGTCCGGTTGCCGAGATGCTGCGCCTCAACGGGTACAGCACTGCCGCCTTTGGTAAGTGGCACGAGACAGCGGCCTGGGAGGCAAGTATATCCGGACCCTTCGATCGCTGGCCGACGCACCAGGGATTCGACAAATTCTATGGCTTCCTGGGCGGCGAAACCAACCAGTGGGCGCCGTTCATCTACGACGGTACCCACCAGGTCGAATTGCCCGACGATCCGAATTATCACTTCCTCACCGATATGACCGATCAGTCTGTGGCCTGGGTCAAGTATCAGAAGGCCCTGACCCCGGATAAGCCGTTCTTTGTCTACTACGCACCAGGCGCGGTGCATGCGCCGCACCATGTACCAAAGGAATGGATCGCACGCTGGAAGGGAAAGTTCGACCAGGGCTGGGACAAGCTGCGGGAGGAGATCCTGGCAAGACAGATCAAGCTCGGCATTGTCCCCAAGGACACGAAGCTCGCACCGAAGCCTGAGGCGATCCCGGACTGGGATACACTGTCGGCTGATCAGAAACGTCTGTTCTCCCGCCAGTTCGAAGTGTTCGCCGCCTTTCTGGAAATGACCGACCACGAGGTTGGCCGGCTTCTCCATGCGGTGAAGGACACGGGCCAGGGCGATAACACGCTGGTCTTCTACGTGGCCGGCGACAACGGAACCAGCGCCGAAGGTGGCAGCAACGGGATGTTCAGCGAGATGACCTACTTCAACGGCGTGCAGGAGAAGGTCGAGGACATGCTAAAGTTCATGGACAAGTGGGGCGGACCCGAGACATACCCACACATGGCTGCGGGCTGGGCGGTTGCGCTGGATACCCCCTACCAGTGGACCAAGCAGGTGGCTTCAGACCCCGGTGGCACCAAGGTCGGCCTGGCCGTTTACTGGCCCAAGGGCATCAAGGGCAAAGGTGAACTGCGCACGCAGTTCCACCACGTCATTGACGTCGCTCCGACCATCCTGGAGGCGGCACGCCTGCCGTTCCCTAAGGTGGTCAACGGCGTGAAGCAGCGCCCCATGGATGGTGTAAGCATGGTCTACAGCTTCAACAACGCCAGGGCGAAGGATAAACACGTCAGTCAGTACTTCGAGATGTTCGGCAACCGCGCCATGTACCACGACGGCTGGTTCGCCCGGACCATCCACAGGGCGCCCTGGGAACCGAAGTCCCACCGGCCGCTCTCAGAAGATATCTGGGAGCTTTACGACACGCGGACCGACTTCAGCCTGGTCAATGACCTGGCAAAGAAATACCCGAAGAAACTGGCCGAGATGAAAACCCTCTTCATGAAAGAGGCCCGTAAGAACTATGCCCTTCCCATCGATGATCGCGTTTTTGAACGCGTCAATGCGGAGTTGGTAAACCGTCCCGATCTGATGGCGGGGCGGACCTCGATCACACTGGCCGAAGGTATGACGGGCATGACCGAGAATGTGTTTCTGAACATCAAGAACAAGTCCAAGACCATAACAGCGGAGATCGAGATGCCGGAAGGGAAAACGGCGAACGGTATCATCTTCGCACAGGGTGGCAGGTTTGGCGGTTGGGCGCTTTATGTCAAAGATGGCACCCCTGCCTACGATTATAACTTCCTTGGTTTGCAGCGCTTCACCGTTGCGGCGACGGAGAAACTGAGGCCCGGTAAATCGACAATCCGTTTCGAGTTTGCCTATGACGGCGGCGGTATGGGCAAGGGCGGTATGGGCACGCTGTATGTCAATGACAAGAAGGTCGCCGAGGGCCGCATCGAACGCACCCAGCCGATGATCTTCTCGGCGGACGAAACCGCCGATGTCGGCATCGATCTTGCTACACCCGTGGTCGAGTCGATCGGGGCGGAAGCGAAGTCGAAGTTCACCGGCAGAATCCCCAGGGTCACCATCGAAATGAAGGAGATGAAGAAGGCGGACAAGGCGGAGGAGAAGAAAGCCCGGGCCGAATACGCCCACAAGAAGGTAATGTCGGATTAGGCGCTAGGCGCTTATAGATCGGTGATCGGTTATCAGTAATCAGTGAAAAAAACTGATGACTGGTTACCACAAAACTTAGAGAGGAGATAGAATCATGAGAAAAACATGGACAATGAGGGCTGCCTTTGTGGCCGTAATGATCGGTGGCCTTGCGCTATCGGGTTGGGCAGCGTCGCCCACAATGAAGATGACCACGACTTTGGCACCGGGAATCGCGATACCGGACAAGGTCGAGTCGCGCCTTGGAACGCTGCAGTTTTTTGACGGCTTTCCAGACAAGGCCGCCGTCGAGAAGATATACGACAATCTCGATTTTCAGAGGGCCGTTCAGGCCTATCTGCTGGCCATTCCCGCAGTGAGTCAGGCTTACAACCGGAACGAGATCCTCAAGCTTGGTCCGGCCAACACGACGGTCCCGATATTCGAGAACCGGATGGACTCGAAGTCGGTCTTCCTCACTCCCAATACGGAAACCCCTTACAGCTGGATGTGGATTGACCTGAAAGGAGGTCCAGTGGTGCTCGAGGCCCCGCCGAAGGTGTTGGGGGCGCTGAACGACATGTGGTACCGGTGGGTCGTGGACATCGGGCTCACGGGCCCCGACAAAGGGGCCGGCGGAAAATACCTGATCATCCCCCCGGGCTACAAGGGCGAAATCCCTCAGGGCTACTTTGTAGTGAAGGCGCCTACATTCAACCTATGGGCCCCCTGGCGCAGCTTCGTCGTGAATGGCGACCCAAAGCCGGGCGTGGATCTCGTGAAGAAGCACACGCGGGTCTATCGCCTCTCCGAGGCCGCCAATCCCCCGGCCATGAAGTTCGTTAACGTATCCGGCAGGGACTTCGGCACGGTGGCCCCGTCAAATTATGCCTTCTGGGAACTTTTGAACCAGGTGGTTCAGGAAGAACCCAGTGAATCACTCGATCCGATCCGGCTGGGCTTTTACGCCTCCATCGGCATCGAGAAGGGGAAGCCCTTCGCGCCGGATGCCCGGATGAAGAAGACCCTCAACGATGCCGCGCTGGTGGGCGACGCCACGGCACGGGCGATCTCCTTCCACACTCGTCAGAAGGAGGCATTCTATTACCAGGGCAGCAACTGGCAGCTGCCTTTCATCGGCGGCTACAGGTTCGAGACACAGCCCCATGTCCTGAACATGGACGCCTACATTTTCTACTACTTCATGGCCACCGGCGTCACGCCGGCCATGGAGGAGAAGATGGTCGGCCAGGGTTCGCAGTATGCGTGGACGGCCAAAGACTCGACCGGTGCATCGCTTGATGGCGGCAAGAGCTACAGACTTCATCTGCCTCCCAATATCCCGGTAAAGAACTTCTGGTCGGTGATCATCTACGACAACCAGGCACGCTCGATGGTACAGACCAACCAGCAGTTCCCGAGTGTGGGCAGCCAGCAGAAGGACCTCGTGGTAAACGCGGATGGTTCGGTGGACATCTATTTCGGCCCGAAGCCGCCGGCGCACAAGGCCAACTGGATCCAGACCTTGCCCGGCAAGGGCTGGAACACCATTTTACGCCTATACAGCCCGACGGAAGCGTGGTTTGACAAAACCTGGCGTCCCGGTGAGATAGAACTGATTCAGTGAAAATACCTGGAGTGGACAGTGATCGGTGAATAAAAGACGGTTATCGGTTATCAGTAATCGGTTATCGGTAGAGGCCAGAAGCCAGTGAACAGTTACCAGTGATCAGTAGACAATAAAAAGAACTGATAACTGATAACCGATTACTGATGACGGATTACCGATCACTGCTTACTGGCCTCTGTCCATGAATCACTGACTACCCTCACGATTAATAAGAATGAGTAAAACCCTCGAAAACAGAGACACCGGCATTACCCCCCAGGGCATCCATGTGGTGGCAAAGCCCATCGGGCCGCTGTGCAATCTTAATTGTGAATACTGCTTTTATCTTGAGAAACAGGCGTTGTTCAAGCCGGACGAGAAGTACCGCATGGCCGATGACGTTCTCCGCGCCTTCATCATCAACTACATCACCTCCCAGCTCACCCCGGTTGTCGAGTTCGTCTGGCAGGGAGGTGAACCCACCCTCCTGGGCATAGATTTTTTCAAATGGGTCATAGAATTTCAGAAGCCCTTTTCCGGGGCAAAGACCATAACCAACTCTCTCCAGACAAACGGGACTCTCCTCACAGACGAGTGGTGCGCCTTCCTGAAAAAACATAATTTCATGGTAGGGATCAGCCTTGACGGCCCAAAGGAAATCCATGACCGGTATCGCCGCGACCGGAAAGGAGCGGGGAGTTTCGACCAGGTCATGCAAGGCCTCAAACTTCTTCAGAAACACAATGTCGAATATAATGTGCTGGCCTGTGTTGCCAAGGAATCGGCGCACAAGCCCCTTGACGTATATCGCTTCTTCAAGAGTCAAGGGGTAGAATTTATCCAGTTTTCTCCGGTAGTGGAGCGAATGCCCGATTCGTCGAGTACAGAGGCAGGTCTTCGCCTTGCCGGGCCAGCCTCCTTGAAAGAAAAGGAAGCGTTCACTGAAGTCACTCCGTGGTCGGTAATCCCCGCGGAATATGGAGACTTTCTCATATCGGTCTATGAGGAATGGGTGCGTAACGATGTGGGTAGCGTTTTCGTGATGAACTTTGAGTGGGCTCTCAATGCCTGGATCGGGAACCCTTCGCCGGTCTGTGTCCATGCCAAGCAATGCGGGCGTTGCCTCGTGATTGAGCACAACGGAGATGTGTATGCCTGCGACCATTGCGTTTATCCCCAGTACAAACTGGGAAATATCCAGACGAACAAGCTGTCGGATGTGGTGAAAAAATCCCTGCAATCTGGTTTTGGTGTTATGAAGGAGACTGCTCTTTCGCGCTGGTGCAGGGAGTGCGACGTGCTGGCAGCCTGCCAGGGGGGTTGCCCAAAACATCGTTTTATGAAGACCTACTACGACGAGCCGGGACTTCATTATCTCTGTGAAGGATACAAGAAGTTCTTTCTTCATATTCGGAAATACCTGAGGGTCATGGCTACCCTCCTTGAAAACGGACTCCCCGCTTCCCGCGTTATGGACGCAATAAAGGGACCTCTGGTGATAAGAGTTCAGGACGGTGATCGGTGAAGAGAAGCCAGTGATCGGTGAACAAAAGACGGTTATCGGTTATCAGTAATCGGTTATCGGTAGTGGCCACAAGCCAGTGGCCAGTGAAGAGAAGCCAGAGATCGGTGAAGAGAAGACGGTTATCGGTAATCGGTTATCGGTAGAGCCCAGATGCCAGAGGCCAGTAAGCAGTGATTGCTCACATGTCATTCCGAAGGAAGATTTCACCTTCCATTGTCATTCCGAAGGAGCAACGCGACTGAGGAATCTTATATCCGGAGAGGAACCGCGGAATATGCCCTGTTGGGCTTAAGATTTCTCACTACGTTCGAAATGACATAAAGGAATACGGATAAAACTTCAAATAACAAAAAATAGAATGAAAAATTGGACGGTGTTGACAGATGACTACTTGGTAGGAATGAGGAGAAGATGGCCATGAGAAAACGAAATCGATTTTTCTGGATGTTTTTAGGGGTTGTGGGTGTCCTTTTTACCGGCTGTGCATCAATAGGACCAGGTTCAGTGACCCGCGACCGGTTTGACTATATGGCTACAATCTCGGATTCATGGGAAAGCCAGATGCTCCTCAACCTTGTAAAAGGACGGTATGGTCATGCACCGGTGTTTCTGGATGTCGCCTCTGTGATCACCCAGTATTCATTGCAGACCCAGGCGGATATGCGGGCTTCTTTTCCGTCACCGCTTACCAACCGTTTTACTGGTGATGCCTTTGCGAATACTCTGTCTCTGGGAGGCTTGGGATCATACACTGACCGTCCCACCATCACCTATAATCCCCTCATGGGAGAAAAGTTTGCCCGGAGCCTCATGGCCTCAATTCCACCAGCAGCTATCCTCAACCTTGTCCAGGCCGGTTATCCGGTTGATTTGCTGTTCCGGCTCTGTGTACAATCCATAAACGGCATTCAAAATAGTTTTGGCGGTCCGGCAACAGCGCATAACGCAGACCCCGAGTTTCAATCCCTCATTGACAAGATGAGAAGATTGCAAGCAACCGGGGATATCGGAATAAAGATCCAGAAGACAGGAGAAAAAGAAGGGGTCAGGATTGTCATTCGTTCGAGAGAGGATAAGGTGCTCGATGCGGACAAGGCAGAAGTCCGCAAGCTTCTGGGACTTGATCGGAATGCCACAGAATTCAAGGTAGTATTTGGTGTTGTCCCGTCGGATGACAAGGAAATAGCTATTGTGAGCCGTTCAATGTTACAGATCATGATCGACCTTGCCTCTACCATCAATGTACCCGAAGAACACGTGGCAGACAAACGTGTCACTCCCACATTTCAAGAGAAGGCCTCTGATGGTAGACCCATTGCGCCCCTCGTTCGGATTCAGAGCTCTCAAGAAAAGCCAAGGGATGCATTCGTTGCCGTTCCTTTCCGCAATCACTGGTTCTGGATAGACGACAGGGATGTCCTGTCCAAGAATGTATTCTCCTTTCTCATGTTTATCTTCACGCTCACGGAAACCGGTGGCAAGGAGGGGGTTCCCATTGTGACGATTCCCGCAGGGTAGAAGAGATCAGAAAAAAGTGATCGGTTATCAGTAATCGGTAATCGGTAGTGGCCAGATGCCAGTGATCGGAAGCCAGTTGACACCATTCAGTAAACAGTAGATTCCCACGGGCAAGCCCGTGGCACTAAAATATGTACGCTACGCGTTTCAATAATCTCATTCACCCACGCTTGAAAGCGTGGTCCTCTGCGTGGCTTGCATCTTCGGGTACCCGTGAGTATTTACACGGGTGATGGAATCCATATGCGAGCACGGCGAGCATGAAGGGGAGACTCTGACGGCTTTGCAGGCAGAGGGGGCGACGCAAGCCCCGGTAATAGAGAATAAATGCGAGAGCCTGAGAAGTTGAAATTGAGAGAAATGAGAGACTACCGGGGCTTGATCAGATGCTTGGCTTCGTTGGCGAGCGTAATCGTGTTCTTGTTTGTGGGTGCACAAGCACATGCAGGAGAGATCGAGCCGAGAGCCTATGTCAATACACCGGTGGGAATCAATTTTCTGATCGCTGGTTATGCCTATACAGACGGCGGTTTGTCAACCCCAGCTTCATCGCCCATCAAGGACGCCCAGCTTACAATGAATACAGGCCTCCTGGCGTATGCTCGTACGTTGGACGTGTGGGGCAAATCAGGAAAGTTTGACGTCATAGTGCCGTATTCCGATCTATCAGGAAGCGCCCTGTTTTTGGGTCAACCAAGAGAACGGGATATTTCCGGATTCAATGACCCGCTCTTTCGTTTCTCGGTTAATTTCTATGGCGCCCCCGCGCTGTCACTGGAAGAGTTTGCCAACTACCAGCAGGATGTAATCATCGGGGCAAGCGTTCAGGTATCCGCCCCCCTCGGACAGTATGACAAGGAGAAACTTGTGAATCTTGGTAGTAACCGCTGGTTCATCAAACCCGACATGGGAATTTCTAAAACATGGGGAGCATTTACGCTGGAGCTTTCTACGGGTGCTTTTTTCTTCACAAGCAATGATGATTACTTGGACGGCAAGACTTTGAAACAAGATCCCCTCTTGACCACACAGGTACACGCCTCGTATAACCTGGGACGTGGAGTCTGGGCTGCGGTGAGCTGGACCTATGATTACGGAGGGCGCACTACAATAGACGGGGTGCGAAGTGATGTTTCTTACAGCAATTCGCGAATGGGCGCAACACTTGCGCTGCCCGTGAACCGGAACAACTCGATTAAACTGTTCGCAAGCAGTAGCATACACACCAGTGCGGGGACTGGTTTTGACCTCTTTGGGATTGTCTGGCAGTACCGCTGGGGCAAAGGGCTGTAAGGGAGACCCGTGATCAGTGATCGGCCTGCCCTGCGGAGTTGTTAGAACGAAGTAGGGTAATCGGTAAAGTTAGATTTGCGAGGACGACTTACGTTGAAGACATGTATAGGTCCAAAGTCCTATAGACAGATGTGTCGCCCCATGGTTGGATAGTATGCACTATAAAAATAAGGAGGCAGTTATGAAGAGAACAGCAATGGCAGCACTGATATTAGCTACGGGTTTTGTATTTCTGATATCTAATGTTAATGTGGCTTTGTCACAAGATTTTCAGAAGGTACCCATTATCCTGAAGGCATCAGAAATACTTCCAAAGGAGCTGCTAAAAGGACCAAACTACACGATTAAAGAGAATGCCACCAACGATGGGGTTGTCAGCACCTATGAGCTTGATACAACCTATGGGTCGGTGACTGTGGAGAGTACGGTGCTTTTGTTGAAACGAATTCACGAACTCGGGGCAATACACAAAATGGAACAGTTACAAGGTACCGATGTTTTTATGAAAGCTGCCCAGGGTGCCGCGACCGGGCCCCTCAAGACTGCAAAGGGCCTGGTGGAAGATCCTGCAGGAACTGCCTCGGCAGTGGGCAGTGGGATAGGACGATTCTTCAGCAGGGTAAGCGATTCAGTTACCAGCGATGATCCATACAAGGCAGGAGCTGTGCAGTCAGCCTTGGGACAGGCAGCAACAAAAAGGGAATTTGCTTACCAGTTCGGGGTTGACCCTTACTCACCCTATCAACCGCTCCAGAAAACACTCGACTCCGTTGCCTGGACAGCAACCAGTGGGAGCCTCACAGTGAAAGCTGCCTTCTCAGCAATTCCCGGTGGAGCTGGCACGGTGGTGTCCCTCACGGGTACCGCTGACAGCCTGAGATCTCTTATACGTGACAAAACCCCGTCTGAGCTCCAGGCAATAAATGCCCAGAGACTCTCGGCCATGGGGGTGTCGGGCTCTCTGCAAAAAGTCTTTCTGAACAACTTCAGCTACGATCCCTGGGAGAAGACACTCCTCGTAGGCGAACTGGCGAACATGAAGAACGTGAAAGATCGATCCAAGTTCATTACAGCGGCATGTGCAGCCCAGGGTGAACCCATGGCGGTATTTATGCGTGTCATGGCTCAGCTCATGGGTCTTTATAATGAAAAAAGAAAATCTGTTCAGAGCTATGTCGAGGCTGACAACCTACCCCTCTTACAGAAGAAAGACGGAACAGTGGTAGCCGTATTGCCCCTTGATAATCTGGCCTGGACACGGCGATTTGCGAACAAGGAGCAAGCAGTATCAGAGGCGATCAAAAAGATAGCCCACGTGAAGGGAAAAGAAATGCTGGTCGTGGGAACAGTGAACCCTGTGGCCAAAAAAGCCCTTGAGGCACGGGGCTGGAAGGTGGAGGAGAAGTTCGCCGAGGCTATTTTCCGGGAGACGGTAGGAAAAGCCATGACTCAGTAAGGTTAAAAACGACGTGAATTGTCTTTATAACGGAAAGCGCACTACGGAATAGAATGTTCCGTTCGGCATTAATGAATAAGGAGGAGTAAATGCGATACAGAATGGTTTTAGTTGTAATGGTTTTTGTGATAATGTTAAGTATAGGGACGTCCTTTGCCCAGAAGGGGCCGGTAGATACCGCCATGGAAGGCTGCAAGAAGGAACTCGATACCTATTGCAAGACCGTAACCCCTGGCGAGGGACGGATACTGGCATGCCTTTATGCATACGAGGATAAGCTCTCGGGAAGATGCGTCTATGCCCTGTATGATGCAGCAAACCAGCTCGAAAGAACAGTGATGGCATTACGGTATCTTGCCAATGAGTGCAAGAGCGACATCACAACTCTTTGCGCTGATACGGAGCCCGGTGAGGGACGTATCCTCAAGTGCCTCGACAAGAACCAGGCTAAAGTCAGCAGCAGATGCAAGCAGGCAGCCAAGGATGTGGGGTTGAAGTAAATCGGACAACGAAGAGATCAAAACAGGCCAGAAAAATCTTGGTCATAGCTCTTCCGTACTGATGTTCCGATAAGGAGCGAACGAAAGAAAGGAGTGGTTATGAAAAAAAAGAAAGGTTACTTTATGGTTTTGGTGTTTTTTTGTACGGTGATGCTGGTTGTACCCCCATGTTCATACTCCCAGGGGTCTCAGTCGCCACCGGTATTCAAGGCCGAGGAACTTGAGCAGATCCTTGCTCCCGTGGCCCTCTACCCTGACTCCCTCCTTACTCAGATACTGATGGCTTCTACCTATCCCCTTGAGATTGTGCAGGCTGATAGGTGGGCAAAGCAGAACAAGGATATGAAGGGCGACGCATTGGCAAAGGCCCTTGAAGCTCAACGCTGGGACCCGAGCGTTAAATCTCTGGTGAACTTTCCCCAGGTGCTGGCCATGATGAGTGAGAAACTCGACTGGACACAGAAAGTGGGCGATGCATTCCTCGCACAGCAGAAGGATGTTATGGGGACTGTCCAGAAGCTTCGGGCAAAGGCACAGGCATCGGGCAACCTGAAAACGACCAAGGAGCAGGTGGTCAAAGTCGAGCAACAGGTCATCATCATCGAACCTGCCAGCCCGCAGGTCATCTATGTGCCGGCTTATAACCCGACTGTGGTATACGGCGCATGGGCATACCCGGCCTATCCGCCATACCCGGTCTATCCCCCGGGATATGTGGCCACGACCGCCGCCTTTTCCTTCGCGGCCGGAGCTGCTGTCGGTGCGGCATGGGGTTACGCATGGGGCCATTCAGATTGGCACGGCGGTAATGTCGATATCGATGTCAACAGGAATACCAACATCAACAACAATATTGACCGAAGCAAATACCAGAAAAATGTCACAGGCGGGCAGGGTGGCCAGGGAAAATGGCAGCATGACGCCAGCCACCGGGGTGGAGTAGCCTACAAGGACCAGGCAACTGCGCAGAAGTACAACCGGGGAACCGGGGGTGAAGCTGCGAAGTCCCGTGAGGCCTATCGGGGCAAGACTGGTCAGGGTGCAGGATCAACACAAGCAGGTGCTGGCGCCCGAGCCGGAATGATGGACCGTGGCGGACAGACAGGTGCAGGCGGTGGTGGCAGGACAAGCGCCTCGACGATGGACAGTGGGGGTAAGCAGAGTGCCTTCGGTGGCATGGACAAAGGGAGCAATGCGAAGATGGAGAGTAATCGTGGGCAGTCAAGCCGCCAAAGCATGTCCTCCGCACAATCCACGCAGAGAGGTGGTGGTGCCAGTGGCGGCGGTTCCCGTGGCGGCGGCGGTGGCGGTCGCGGCGGTGGCGGTCGTGGAAGATAAGGAGGGGAGACTATGAATTCACACACACAGAAAAAAGAAAAGTGGCTCATGACGTTTGTTTGCTCCGTCGTTTGTGCGACGGTGATAATACTATTAACCTTCCCATTGCAGGGTTACGCAGCACAGATCAAGCAGAAATCATTTGCTTCTCCGGAGGAAGCCGTGAAGGCTCTGGTCGATGCAGCGAAAGCCGGCAACCAGGAAGAATTAATGGCCATCTTTGGCCCCGCAGGGAGAGAAGTCCTCTCCTCTGGAGATACGGTAGATGATAAGGCAGTCAAGGAGCAGTTCCTTAAGGCATATGAGGTGAAGCATGCCCTGAAACGAGAGGGTGATGCGAAGGCTGTCCTTCAGATAGGCACAGAGGAATGGCCCTTCCCCATCCCTGTTGTGAAAAGGGGTGAAAAATGGTCCTTTGATACAAAAAAAGGCAAAGAAGAAATGAACTACCGGCGCATTGGGAGAAATGAACTGAGTACCATCCAGGCCTGTCTGGCTTATGTAGATGGGCAACGAGAATATGCGGCTAAAGACCGTGACGGAGATGGGCTTTTCGAATATGCACAGAAATTCTGGAGCACACCGGGCAAAAAAGATGGTCTCTACTGGGAGGCAAAACCAG
>Ga0351962_1225_pt1 | contig 12282 bp, 9 predicted proteins | sample TotcelT113001N13_FD_205805 | JGI IMG/M metagenome (GOLD analysis project Ga0351962, IMG submission 205805) | Enriched cells from coal bed in the Powder River Basin, Montana, United States - Total cells T11 rep3 HSBNCT.T11.300.1.N13 ...
CACGATTAAAGCCGATCAGTCGCTAATCACGGTGGAGTCCGACAAGGCCAGCATGGAAATCCCCTCAAGCCACGCCGGCGTCGTCAAGGAAATCAAGGTCAAGCTTGGCGACAAGGTGTCCGAAGGATCGTTGGTGTTGCTGCTTGAGGTTACGGCACCGACATCCGTGCCTGCACCGGTCGCCGCACTTGCGCCCGCAGCGATATCTGCCGCACCCACCGCCATCGTCGCCACGCCTATTGTTGCGATTCCGATTCCGGCGTCTGAATCTGTGTCACCCCCTGTTCCGGCACCCATTCCTGCACCGGTCAAATCTGTTGCTTCCGCTGCTCCGACAACCAGCACCGTCACGGCACATGCCTCGCCATCGGTGCGCAAATTTGCACGCGAACTGAGCGTCAATCTCGCGCTGCTCACTGGCACTGGCACAAAAGGCCGCATCACGCACGAGGATGTACAGGGCTTCGTCAAGGGCGTGATGTCTGGCGCGACCGCGCTCGCCGCGCCTGCATCACATACTGGCGGCGCGGGACTCAACCTGCTGCCGTGGCCGTCGCTCGACTTCAGCAAGTTCGGCCCGACCGAATTGCAGCCGATGTCTCGCATCAAAAGAATGAGCGGCCCCAACCTGCACCGCAACTGGGTGATGATTCCGCATGTCACGCAGTACGAGCAGACCGATGTCACCGAACTCGAAGCCTTGCGCGTTAGCCTGAATGAGTCCGTGAAAAAAGATGGCGTGCGCCTGACCATCCTCGCGTTCGTCATCAAAGCTGTTGTCGCGGTGCTCAAGCGCTATCCGGATTTCAATTCCTCGCTCGATGAAAATGGCGAAAACCTGATCATCAAAAACTACTGGAACATCGGCTTTGCTGCCGACACCGTACATGGCCTAGTCGTTCCAGTTGTAAAAAATGCCGACCAGAAAGGCGTGATCGAAATTGCCAGAGAAATGGGCGAACTTTCTGCGCTCGCACGCGAAGGCAAGCTTGGCCCATCGGATATGCAGGGCGCGTCGTTCACCATCACCTCGCTCGGCGGCATCGGCGGCACTTACTTCACACCGCTCATCAACGCGCCGGAAGTTGCCATCCTCGGCCTGTCGAAGCTGTCCATGCAGCCGGTCTGGAATGGCAAGGAATTCGTGCCGCGCCTGATCCTGCCGCTGTCGCTGTCTTACGATCATCGCGTGATCGACGGTGCGCAAGGCACGCGTTTTACAACCTATCTCGCCGAGGTGCTGGCGGATATGCGTAAAACCATACTGTAATTATTTCCCATCCCCATTTCAGGAAAACCGGGGTCGGCAGTCGAATATGGCTTTTAATATTTTGACTCTGGCCCCAGAATTTTCCTGAAAAGGGAGAGTAAAAATAGAAACACCCCCACCCCAACCCTCCCCCTGAAAATGGGAGGGAAAGAACGGAGCGAAAGCCATGAGCATGATAGAAATCAAGGTTCCCGACATCGGTGATTTCAAGGAGGTTGAAGTCATCGAACTGCTGGTCAAGCCAGGCGACACCATCAAACGCGACCAGTCGCTGATCACGGTCGAATCCGACAAGGCCAGCATGGAAATCCCGTCCAGCCATGCGGGCGTCATCAAGGAACTGAAAATCAAACTCGGCGACAGGGTTTCCGAAGGTTCGCTGGTGCTGCTGCTCGACAGTACTGAAGTCGCCGCGATCGCCACACCCGCCGTTGCGCAACCCGCCGCTGCCCCGTCTGTCGCTCCCGCTGCTGCGGCTTTCTCCGGCGCAGCCGACATCGACTGCGACACGCTGGTGCTCGGTGCCGGTCCCGGCGGCTACACCGCAGCCTTCCGTGCTGCCGATCTGGGTCAGAATGTGGTGCTGGTCGAGCGCCATCCGGTGCTGGGCGGCGTCTGCCTGAATGTCGGCTGCATTCCGTCCAAAGCATTGCTGCACGCAGCCAAAGTCGTGACCGAAGCAGAAGAAATGTCGCACTTCGGCATTACGATGAGCAAACCTCAGTTTGACCTCGACAAGCTGCGTGGCTGGAAAGACGGCATCATCAAACGCCTCACGGGCGGACTGGCCGGACTGGCGCGTGCGCGCAAGGTGCAGGTCGTGCAGGGCGAAGGCGCTTTCACTTCACCCAACACGCTGACGGTTGCAGGCAGCGATGGCCAGAAGACCGTGCGATTCAAGCATGCCATCATTGCAGCCGGTTCGTCTGCGGTGCATATTCCCGGTTTTCCGCAGAACCATCCAGCACTGATCGATTCCACCGGCGCACTGGAACTGCGCCAGATCCCCAAGCGCATGCTGGTCATCGGCGGCGGCATCATCGGGCTGGAAATGGCTTGCGTGTATGACGCGCTGGGTGCAAAAGTGACCGTGGTCGAATTCGCCGACGGACTGATTCCGTCAGCTGATCGCGATATCGTGCGCCCGTTGCAAAAGCGCATCGAAGGCCGCTACGAAGCCATTTACCTGAACACGAAGGTATCAATGCTCGAAGCCAAGGGAAAACAGTTGATTGCCCGCTTCGAAGGCGCCAACGCGCCCAAGGCACCGCAAACCTACGACATGGTACTGATGGCAGTGGGCCGCCGTCCGAACGGTACTTTGATCGGCGCTGACAAGGCGGGCGTGATCGTCAATGAGCGCGGCTTCATCCCCGTGGACAAACAGCAGCGCACCAATGTGCCGCACATTTTTGCCATCGGTGACATCTGTGGCGACCCGATGCTGGCGCACAAGGCCAGCAACGAAGCCAAGATTGCCGCTGAAGTCATTGCCGGGCACAAGGTCTCGAACGATGCGCTGACGATTCCTTCGGTTGCCTACACCGACCCGGAAATCGCATGGATGGGGCTGACTGAAAACGATGCGAAAGCAAAAGGCATCGAATACCAGAAATCCAGCTTCCCGTGGGCAGCCTCCGGTCGCGCGCTGGCGATGGGTCGCGACGAAGGCATGACCAAGCTGCTATGGGATCCTAAGACCAAGCGCATCCTCGGCGCTGGCATCGTCGGCGTAAACGCGGGGGAGTTGCTGGCGGAAACCGTGCTCGCGCTGGAAATGGGCGCCGACCTCGAAGACCTCGCGCTCACCGTCCACGCACACCCGACGCTGTCAGAAACGCCGATGTTCGCCGCAGAAATGGGATTAGGCAGTATTACCGACCTCTACATTCCGAAGAAGTAGCCTTAATAGACAGAATCATTGCCCCTCACCACTAATAACGCGTCGCGTTAATAGTCGATGTGCAACGATCAGTGCACGCTACGACTCGTGCCTACGGGGTCGCGCTTGTCCGTCGCGCCGGCAATCCATGCTGGCCAGACATCCATTGGCCAACCCGCAGCCTGATACTGAGTGCGCAGAATTCCCAGCCATTGCCGCGCATTCTGGACGGACAGCGACAGTTGCGCCGAACCACCGCCCGGGATGAAAAAATTCAGCAGCACCACATCCTTGCGCTGCGTGATGTCGATTCTTTCCACCAGCGACGATTTGGTGTCTCCACCAGCGACAACCGGATCGGACGGCTCTTTTCTGACCATGGCGGCGCTCTGCTGGAAGGACAGCACCAGTTCCGGATCGGAGCCCGGCGGTATGGATGACGCCTTTTCGATAAAGTCGCTCACTGCCCTGACCAGCTTCTGGCTAAGCCGCAGCGTCAGCCAGAACACCATCATCTCAGACTCGCTGATCCGCCCGGTCATGCGCATGCGATCTTCGACCGGGGAATACGTCAATGAAACTTTGCTCAGTACAATTGGTTTATTCATTGTGTTGCCAACAGGTCATCGGCGAAATATCTGGTCGCCCATTGTAACGCCACCGGACACAAGCCGCGACAGGAAACGAATCACAGAGGAAATGACAACTTTTCGCTGCTTCTCGGCTACAATTCCGTGATTGCACCAAACGAACTGATTACTACAAGGAGAAAACATGAAACTGGTTCGCTACGGCCAACTCGGCGCAGAAAAACCCGGCCTGATCGACAAGGACGGCACACTGCGCGACTTGTCCAGCGTGATCGCCGACTTCACCGCAGATCAGATCTCGGACGAGTCGCTGGGCAAGCTTGCAAAAATCGATCAGGCGTCACTGCCACTGGTGCCGGGCAACCCGCGCCTTGGCGTGCCGGTTGCATTTGTCAGCAAGTACATCGCGATCGGCCTGAACTATACCGACCATGCGGAAGAAACCAAGCTGCGCGCCCCGAAAGAACCCATCGTGTTCATGAAAGCCGTTTCCTGCCTGTGCGGACCAAACGACGACATCGTCCTGCCGCTGGACTCCAAAAAAACAGACTGGGAAGTCGAACTGGGTATCGTCATCGGCAAGAAGGCGCAATACATCAGTGAGGAAGAAGCGCTGGACTATGTCGCCGGCTACTGCACGACCAACGACCTGTCTGAACGCGAATTCCAGATCGAGCGCGGTACGCAGTGGGACAAGGGCAAGGGTTGCGACACCTTCGGCCCGGTTGGTCCGTGGCTGGTCACGCGCGACGAGATTGCCGATCCGCAAGCGCTTGATGTCTGGCTCGATGTCAACGGCCAGCGCATGCAGAACGGCAACACGAAAAACATGATTTTCTCATGCGCAAAAATCGTCAGCTACCTGAGTCACTTCATGACACTGATGCCGGGCGACATCATCGCAACCGGCACACCAGCTGGCGTCGGCCTCGCGCGCGATCCGCAGATATTCCTGAAACCCGGCGATGTCGTGACCGTCGGCATCCAGGGGCTGGGTGAACAGAAGCAGGTCGTCACCGCCAATCCGCGTCAAAAATAACAACGCTCCCCTCGCAAGGGGGGGCGAAACTCAGTCAGCACCGATATCTTCATTCCACAGATCCGGATGTGTCACGATGAAATCACGCATCATCGCTATGCATTCCGGATCGGCGAGATCGATTACGGTCACGCCGTTTTGCCGCAACCAGTCGGACCCGCCCTTGAAGTTTTCAGACTCGCCGACAATCACCGTGCCGATGTTGAACTGACGAATCAGCCCACTGCAATACCAGCAGGGATCGAGTGTCGTCACCAGTATCTTGTCACGGTAAGTGCGCTGTCGTCCCGCCTTGCGGAAGGCGTCGGTCTCGCCATGAATTGACGGATCACCTTCCTGCACGCGGCGATTATGCCCGCGCCCCAGCACCTGCCCATCAGCATCAAACAGCGCCGCGCCGACCGGCACGCCACCCTCTGCCAGGCCTTGCCTGGCCTCTTCAATCGCTAATGCGAGCAACGGCATGTAATCCATCGTTTACCCCTTCGCTATCTCAAGTACCTCATCCTCAGTCAATGTCTCTTTCTCCAGCAGCTTCTTCGCACCCAACTCGAGTATCGCCTGCTTTTCCTTGAGGATGGAAAAAGCTTTCTGGTATGCCGCATCGACAATTTCTCTTACTGCCTCATCGATTTCTTTCGCCGTGTCCTCGGAATAGCTGCGAAATTCCGGTTGAACCTGGCCGGGTTGACCGAGGAAGCCCTGATTGCCATTCTCATACGCGAGCTGGCCGAGTTTTTTGCTCATGCCATAGCGCGTTACCATGCTGCGCGCAATTTCCGATACCCGTACCAGATCGTCGGCAGCACCGGTTGTGACCCGTCCGAAGGTAAGCTGCTCGGCCGCGCGACCGGCAAGCAGCACGGACATCTTGCGCTCCAGTTCTTCCTGCGTCATCAGGTAGCGATCTTCGGTCGGGCGCGAGATCGTGTAGCCGAGCGCACCAATGCCGCGCGGGATGATGGATACCTTGTGCACCGCCTCGCTGCCCGGCAAACTGATCGAGACCAGTGCATGACCCATCTCGTGATACGCAACCACTTCGCGCTCCATTGGATTGATCAGGCGGTTCTTCTTCTCGAGCCCAGCGACGATGCGCTCAACGGCGCCGGTAAAATCGTCCAGCGTGACGGATGAATGATTGCGCCGCGTTGCCAGCACAGCTGCCTCATTGACCAGGTTTGCCAGATCCGCGCCAGAAAAACCGGGCGTCAGCGCCGCAACCTGCTCGCGGTCAACATCCGTGGACAACTTTACTTTTTTCAGGTGAACATCAAGAATCTGAATGCGGCCCTTTTTGTCGGGGCGATCCACAAGAATCTGCCGGTCGAATCGCCCTGCGCGCAACAGGGCGGGGTCGAGAATTTCCGGCCGGTTAGTTGCTGCCAGCAACACCAGTCCGGACGCCGAATCAAAACCGTCGAGTTCCGCCAGCAACTGATTGAGCGTCTGCTCCTTTTCATCGTGTCCGCCCAGACCGAAACTGCCGCGCGCCTTGCCGAGCGCATCGACCTCATCGATGAAGATGATCGCCGGTGCCTGCTTGCGCGCCTGCTCGAACAGATCGCGTACCCGCGCGGCGCCGACGCCGACGAACATTTCGACAAATTCGGAACCGTTAATCGAAAAAAAGGGTACGCCAGCCTCACCCGCCACCGCTTTGGCCAACAAAGTCTTGCCGGTTCCCGGCGGCCCGACCAAAAGAATGCCATGCGGCACGCGCGCGCCCAGACGCCCAAAGGACGCCGGATCACGCAAAAAACCGACGACTTCTTTCAATTCATCCTTGGCTTCGTCCACACCCGCCACATCGTCGAAGGTGACGCCGATATCCTTCTCGACATACACCTTGGCATTACTCTTTCCGATCGACATGAAGCCGCCACCCAGACCGCCGCCCTTTTCAGCCATGCGCCGCATCAAAAACATCCATAAGCCGAAAAACAGCGCGGTCGGAATAATCCAGCCGAGAATGTCGCGCACATAGGTGCTCTGAATAACGCCGGAGAACTTCACGCCGTGGCTGGCCAGAATCTCCGCCAGCCGGTTGTCCACACGCGTGACGGTGAACTGCTTCTTGCCATCAACGCCCGACCGGATCAGCTCACCGCGAATTTGATCGCCGTGAACAGCAACCTCCTTCACATTTTTGGCTTCAAGCTGCGCCAGAAATTCGCTGTATGGCATCGGCTCGACCGTTTGCCAGTCCTGATAAAAAGCACGAAAAAATAAAATGCCGATGATCGCCATCGCGACATACCACACCATCATCTGCTGCTTGCGGTTCGGATTTTCCATGGAGCCCCCTGATTGCCTGATGCCTCAGCATCGTTATCACATCCGTTAAATTTGGGATAATTTTAAGCAAATCAAGGCCGCTTTGCCCTGATATGAAACAAGAATGGGGCGAACGACCGTCTCAGCGCAGCTTTGACAGTGCTTCGAGCAGAATGGCAGGGTCGCCCGTGGAAAGCCTGGTCGAGTCAGACAGCAACTGCCGAAAGGCGCGCGCGCCCGGCAAACCGGTCACCAGCCCAAGCATGTGACGCGTGATGCTGTTGAGTTTCAGGCCGCCACCCGCCGCCTTGCCATAGCGTTCCAGCTGGGCGCTGATATAGGGCAACATCGCCTGGACCACTTCGGCGCGCGTTTTCGCTGGCTCAGTATCACCGTAGTAACGCGCATCGAACGCGACCATCAGATAGGGGTTGTGATAAGCCTCGCGACCGATCATCACGCCATCGACATGCTCAAGGTGGGCATCTATTTCTTCCAGTGTTGTGATGCCGCCGTTGAGGATGATTTCCAATTGCGGGAAATCGCGCTTGAGCTGGTAGGCCACATCGTATTTGAGCGGCGGAATCTCGCGATTTTCCTTTGGGCTGAGGCCTTTCAATATGGCATTGCGCGCATGGACGATGAAAGTGCGACAGCCAGCTTGCGAGACCTCGCCAATGAAATCCCTGACAAAGTCGTAGCTCTCGATCGCATCTATCCCGATGCGATGCTTGACCGTCACATCGACCGAAACAGCATCGCGCATAGCCTTGACACAGTCTGCCACCAGAGTCGATTCTGCCATCAGGCAGGCGCCGAACGCGCCCTTCTGCACGCGTTCCGATGGACAGCCACAGTTCAGGTTGATTTCATCGTAACCCCACTGTTCGCCCAGCCTCGCGCAACGCGCCAGATCGGTAGGATCACTCCCCCCCAACTGGAGCGCAACAGGATGCTCTTCCTGATTAAAATTCAGGTGCCGCTCGACATCGCCGAACAACAGCGCGCCGGTTGTGACCATTTCGGTATACAGCCAGGTATGGCGGGTGATCTGCCGATGGAACATACGGCAATGCCTATCGGACCAATCAAGCATCGGCGCAACAGATACTGTGCGTTTGGGGAGTGTCATGAAAAAAGGAAGTGGTTACAGACTGGCAGCGAGCGCGCATTTCCGGTAATGGACTGCAGCGTCATCCGGGCGGTTCAATGCCTCGTGCAACTGCGCCAGCCTGAGGTGCGCTTCCTGCGCCAGCTTCGGGGCGGGCGTGCCCAACACCGCTTGCTCCAAGTGGAGTTGCGCCTTGCCCCACAGCTTCTGCTTCAGGCACAAGGTTCCAAGCGTCAGTGCCAGATCCGGATCGGTTGGCTTTTTCTTCGCCCACTCCTCGCATTGTTCGATTTGCGCCAGCAAAGCAGCAGAACCGGCTTCGGCAGCAGAGTCACGGTAGGCTCGAAGCAGGCGATCGTCCCAATCGCTCGACAGTGCCTTGCTCACCAGCGCACGCGCCTCATCTTGCATGCCTGCGGCGTTGAACGCCCTGGCAGCACGCACCGCAATATAAGGGCGCTTACGATCATCGGATGGAATTTTTTGCCAGATACGGCGTATGGATTCACCATCACGACCGCGTGACGCCAGCAAATCCTCGTACGCCAGTTCGCGCAGGCGACTCGACAGGGCAGGATGAATGGCATGATGATTGTCGAGCGAACGAACCAAGCGCAGGACTTCATCCCAGTTCTTGGCCTGCTGGTTTGCTTTCAGCGCCCAGCGCAAAGCATGGATATGTCGCGTGCCACTCGCATTCAGTTCCTTGATGGTCTCCAGCGCATCCCTGGTCTGATGATCATCCACCAGCAGCTCCGCCTTGGTCATCAATCGCGCCATTTTGTACGATGCATCACCCTCGACCCTGGCCAACCAGCCATCCCTGCGTTCGAACTGGCGTATGGCGTGTGCTGCTCGCGCACCAATCAGCGCTGCGGGGCTGGCGTTTTCCGGCAATTGACACGCTCTGTCAGCTGCTTTTTCCGCCTGAACAAAGCGCCCTTCGAGCAAGGCTTTGAGCGCCTCGCGCAAGGCCAGATTGGCCGCTGTCTCCCGCTTTTGCCGCCGATAGGCCGAAACCCGTCCAGGCATCTTGCGCGCATTCCGAATCGCCCTGACGACCAAATACAGAACCAGAAAAAGCAGCAGCGTCAGCAGCAGAAACAGATTCAGAGAGAGATCGATGCGATATGGCGGGTAGAATAAAACGACATTGCCGGGGTTGTAATGCGCAGACATCGCCAGACCGACGGCGGCGGAAAACAGCGCAAGTACCCAGAGAAAAATACGCATGGTCTTGTCGTCAGCCTGCTAGTGTTTGGTTTTGAAATTATTGATCGCCGTGAGGCTTTCGAGCGCAGGCATCTCGATTGACAGATTGCTCTCCTGCACTTGCCTCAATATCGTCTGCGCCGACTGCGTTTGCTTGGCAATCGGGTCAAAATATTTGTTGATCGCATCCTGCGCGGCCATCAGATCACTGCGGAAAGCAGATTCATTGCGGGTCAGCAGACCGAGTCGCGCATTTAAAAGACGCAGCTTGAGGTTTTCGCGGATGAAATAAGCCTGTGCGGGCGAAACCAGCAGCGCATCCGGCTCCTCGACATTTCTTACACGAACCAGTTGTTTTATCTCGCCCCACATTTCACTTGACCAGCTATGCCATTTGTTTTGTACGCTGCTCCACCATTCCGATGCCTGCGCTCTGACAGAGGCGCCTTGCGCGCCATTTTCCGATGGAGAGACCACCTGCGTCTTGGGCTGGATTGGCGCGACGGCTGGCTTCTCGTCAGCGTACAAGGGCAACTTGTCGACCTGGCTGATGACGCTGTCCAGACGAAGGGCGATTCCGGTCAAATCCACGACCGGCAAAGCCTTGAGCCGGTCCATGTCCTGTGTAACGGCTCTGCGAATCGATAAAAACTGCGGCTTGTCCGGTCGCGAAAGGCTGCGATCGGCATTTTGCAGCGCTATCAGCGCACCCTGTATGTTGCCCGAAAGCTGCAACTGCTGATTTGCCGTCGAAAGCACTTGCTCGATTTCGGATAAAACCCACTCGTCACGGCTCTTGGACAGATCCTGATAAAGCTGCGCCAGCGCCAGTTGCTGGGATTGTGTCTCGGCCTGTTTCGCCTCCAGTGCGGCGACCTTGGCCTGCAATTCCTTCACGCCCTCCTGCACCGTGCTGGCCAGATTCTTGGTTTCGATATTCGTGCTGTCTCCAGCCTGGAGACGACGCGCCAATTCCTCGCGCAGGTTGCCGGTCTCGACCCGCGAATTCCACCACTGCGCCACCAGCAGCAGGGCCAGCAATACAACGGCGACGGCCAACACCTTCTGGAGTCTGCGCGATTTGGTCGGCGGCGATGATGCCGTCAGATGGGGTTCTGTGACGGCAGGCTTGTCCTGCTTAGGAACGGTTTCGGAGGGTTTGGGTGATTCGCTCATGGGTGGGATTGTAACGCAGCAATCAATTGTTCGTCCCCTGAACCAGCGTGAATAACATTGACGAAATCGAGTTTGCGTGCATTTTCTCTAATTCTCGCGTGCGAAACCAAAAGCCGCTGTCGTTGCAATTTGGCCACACCCTCTTCGCCAGCGGCATGCCTAACCATCTGCACCAGATTGCGCAACGCCTCCGAGCTGGTCACGACCCAGTCGTTTTGTCCTTCTAGCAATCCAAGCAAACGCTGCTGACCTGCTGCATCAAGCACCGGAACCCGTCTTTGATAGGCCGCGATCTGGGTCACCAGACATCCCGCCGAACGCAGCGCATCAGACAGCAATTCACGACCTGTTTCACCTCTGACAATCAGGACATCACGGCCTTTCAAGGATTCCAGATCAAGCGCCGCAAGCAGCGTCTCGGAATCTGAACGCATGGGATCAAGGGGCATGTAAATGCGCGCGTTGGCTTCACTGACGCCGTGCTTTGCCAGCGCCCTGCGGCTCCCCTCTCCCATGATCGCAATTGCCACCCCATCCGGCCAGGTTCGCATGTGGACAAAGACGGCATCAATGGCATTGGGGCCGACAAACGCAACCAGCACATAAGAAGAGAGGCTGGCCAGCGCCGCTTTAAGCATCGTTTGATCCGCCAGTGACCTGATCTCCAGAAGCGGAAACACGACAGGAGTTCTTCCAATGCTCACAACTTCGTTTGCGAACAGCTCCGCCTGCGCCAGCGGGCGGGTAATAACGACCTGCCTAGTTGGCATGGCAAGCCGCAAGGACATCGGCAGCACCTTGCTGCCGCAGGGCCAAAGCCACTGTCTCGCCTAAGGCTTCTGGAGCATCCGCCGGGCCTGAAGCCTCGCCACGGATAACAAGCCTGCCGTCAGAGGTCGCCACCATTGCTTGTAAGCGCATGCGGGTTCCCTCAATGCTGGCGTAAGCAGCCAAAGGAACCTGACAACCGCCACCCAGCAATGCCGCTACCGTTCGTTCTGCCGTAATCGCGCGTTGAGTTGCCAAATGGTTAAGCGGTTCGCACCATTCCCGCAAATCTTCCCTGTCGGCAAGGAACTCTATGACCATCGCCCCTTGACCCGGTGCAGGAATAAGCTGCTCAGGCTCGATAAAGGTCCGAATCCGGCTTTGCCAGCCCAGGCGCTTTAGCCCGGCCGCTGCCAGAATGATCGCGTCATACTCTCCGCTATCCAGCTTTCCCAGACGCGTATCCACATTGCCACGCAGTGAGCGCACCACAAGATGCGGATGCTGCTCGGCGATGGATGACTGCCTGCGCAGGCTGCTGGTGCCAACGATAGCGCCCTGCGGCAACTTCAAAAAACTCTCGTAACGGTTGGAGATGAAGGCGTCTCTCGGGTCTTCACGCTCAAGAACAGCGCCAAGCACAAATCCGGAAGGTAATTCAAATGGCATGTCTTTCAAAGAATGAACTGCCAGATCCGCCCGCCCCTCCGCCATTGCCACCTCCAACTCTTTGATGAAAAGCCCCTTTCCGCCCACATCTGACAGGGGACGGTCGAGAATCTGATCACCGCGAGTGGTCATTCCCAGAATCTCGACAACGCACCGGGGATATAATGATAAGATCTGGCTTCTGACATGTTCTGCCTGCCACATTGCGAGGCGGCTTTGACGCGATGCAATAGTCAATTTTGACGGTGTGTGCTTTTCCAAAATGGTTTCTTTCGTAATTTGCCTGGG
>Ga0351962_1229_pt1 | contig 12000 bp, 9 predicted proteins | sample TotcelT113001N13_FD_205805 | JGI IMG/M metagenome (GOLD analysis project Ga0351962, IMG submission 205805) | Enriched cells from coal bed in the Powder River Basin, Montana, United States - Total cells T11 rep3 HSBNCT.T11.300.1.N13 ...
CCTGAATAGCCGGTGAGGGTAAAGAGGTTGCTGGCCACAACAGAGAGTCTCAGGCTGTTCAGCCAATTAATCTTATCAGTATTTACAGTATAGGACAGGCTGATGTAGTCGAGCCTAAGGAAAGAGGCATCTTCAAGGTAAATGTCGGCAATAGTCGGGCCGGTTTTTGTACGGCCTTCTTCATACCAATCCAATGCATCCGGCAAGCCGTTCAGGGATGGGAGGTTGCCCGGGAAATCAAAGAATGATTTGGTGGCGTTATAAACCTTATTTCCGATCAGACTCCTGAATGCAAAATCCACATTCCAGCTTTTATAGAAGGTAAGTGAGTTTGACCAGCCTAATTCGATGTCAGGATTGGCTGTGCCCATAAAGGTTCTTTTTGCTTCCGATAGTTTTGTGGTAAAACCGCCTTCTTTCGATTCGTAAACAAATTCACCGTCAATTATGCCCACATATTTTGGCAGGTAGAATGCGCCAACTTCTTGTCCGACAGCGATACCATTTACAAAATATGAATCACCCACCATGCCACGTCCGGAGATATAGCCTGCATAGCGAACGCCAGTTTCTGCTGTAGTAAACCGTCCTAAATCGGTGAATTCTGATTTATTGTGTGCCGCGGTGATACTTGTTTTCCATTTAATATCCCTTTTATCAACGACAAATGCCTGCATGAAGAGTTCAATACCTTTGTTTGTAATGGCTCCTGAGTTGGCAAAAGTGCGTGGAGCGAGGTTTGGCGGAACCGAAACAACGTATTCACCCAGCAGATCAGTTGTGTTCTTGCTGTACACTTCAAGGCTACCGCTCAGTCGGCTGTTCCATAATGCGAAGTCAAGTCCAATGTTAATTTCACTGGTGCGTTCCCATTTGAGGTCAGGATTTGGGTTGTGTGCGGGCTGGAATGAAATAACCTGTTGCCCGGTTTCGGGGTTGGTGGCCAATCCGCTGGGAACCCACAATGCCTGATTGCGGTATTCACCAATGGCCTGATTACCTGATACGCCATAGCTTGCCCTCAGTTTCAACTGATCAATCCAGGTTATGTTTCTCATAAATTCCTCATTGTTGATTGTCCAGCCAAGTGCTGTAGTCGGGAACCAGCCCCAGCGGTTGTTTTCGCCAAATTTGGTTGAACCGTCACGCCTTATGGATGCAGAGACGTAATACTTGGAATTAAAGTTGTAACGGATACGCGAAAACATACCAATTAGCTGTGACATACCCCTGTATGAGTTCACATCACCCCACTTTACATCAACAAGTGATCGGAGGTTGTCGGCACCGATACCTGGCGATTGTGAATTGGAGGCTTGAGCCGAAAAACCGTCATAACCGCTTTCCTGCCAGGAATGACCAAGATCAAATACCACATTGTGAAAATCATAGTAGGTATTGGTGTAATTAATCATTGACTCCACCACTTTTGAATAATAGTTGCTGTAATACCGGCTGGCAAATCCATTGTCAGCTGAAGCAAACACGCCTGTTGGCCTGAAATAGGTTCCTTCGTGGTCATTGCGGATGTATCCTGCACTTACACTGGCAGTGATGGTTTTGGTGAGTTGCAGGTCAGCTTTCAGGTTACCCAGATAGCGTTTGGCATCCCTTACATTGGTAATATTTTCGATGATCGAGAGAGGGTTTTCGTAGTTGAATTCGCGTTGGGTTTTGTCGTAATTTCCTTGAGCATTCCTGACCGGATCGGTGGGATTTCGCGAAATCGCCTGATAAATAATATCTTCTTTTCCCCAGCCGCCATAGTTTTCGTAGTCGTTGTTTTCGAAGGAGGAGGTCAGGTTTCCGGAGATAGTCAGCCTGTCATTAAAGGCTTTATGGCTCAGGTTTACCTTTGCTGTTACGCGGTCTTTTTCTGTTCCTTTCATCACACCCTGCCAGTTGGCCCTTCCAATAGAGCCATAGTAGTTGCTCTTGTCATCACCGCCATAGAAATTGACATAGGTTTCGTGGTTTACGCCTACCCTGTAAATCTCCTTCTGCCAGTCGGTGTTGGCACCACCGTCAGTGAAAATACTGTCAATAGTCCAGGTGGGATTGGCCGGAAGTACGTCTTCAAATTTGCGTTGAGCAAAAGAGCGGAGTTCGCTTGCGCTCATTACATCAAGGGTTTTGGCTACCCTGTCGAAAGAAGTTTTATGGTTAAACTCAACTTTTGAAGTGCTTTTCTTGCCTTTGACACCCGAAAAGCTTCCTTTTTTGGTAGTAATGATAATTACACCATTCGCTCCCTGTGAGCCGTAAATAGCCGTTGAGGCAGCATCTTTAAGCACATTGTAGCTTTCGATGTCTTCAGGGGCGATGGTGGTTGGGTCGGCATTCGGAATACCATCAATCACGAAAAGAGGTTGGGTATTTGAGTCATATCCTGCCGATCCACGTATTCTCACGGCAAATCCGGCATTCGGGTCACCACCTTTTTTGGTGATAAGTACCCCTGCTGCTTTGCCTTGAAGTCCCTGAATAGGATCAGTTAGTGAACCTTTACTGAGCTGATCGGAGGTAACGTGTGATACAGCACCGGTTTTGTCACTTTTCTTCTGCACACCATAACCAATTACAATGGTTTCTTCAAGGGAAATGGCATCGGGAACAAGCGAAAAGTTTACTGTAACTGTTTTTCCGGCCTCAACAGCCACCGTGCGGCTTACCGGAAGGAAACCCACGAAGCTGGCTTCAACCACAACCGAGCCTGCCGGCACGTCGGTGATTGAAAATTTGCCGTCGAAATCTGTTGATTGGCCCATCAAAGTGCCTTTTATCAGCACATTGGCACCAGGCATCGTTTCACCTGTGGATTGATCGGTAACCACACCCGAAACCGTGCCGGTCTGAGCGTGTGCAACCGAAAAGACAACCGTCAGCAGGACGATCGTCATGATTTGTAAAAACAACTTACTCATAATCATGTAATTATTGATTTAGATATAGTGATTTGTGGATAGTGGGTTGATTCATTCCTGTGGTAACGGGTTAAACGCTCATTTTTCCAAATGGTTATAACAAAATTAATAAAACATGATGCAGGTTATTTTTTCGTCAATTAAATTAATGCAAAATCAACCGCAAACGATTGAAATTTGTTCAAAACAAAAATTCGGAATTCATTTATTTGGTCGGTTTCGCTTTTTACATGTGCTGTCATTATTTTCATGACTTGATCAGTTTCATTTGGTGGTTTCAGTTATACTTGGTTTAATTAGATTCAGGCCAATATTTTAAGACGTAGATTCTCCTGTCTCGGTTGCATTGATTGCAAACAAAAGAGTTCATGCTTGCGTAGCTAAGTTTATTTTTTCGAACATAACAAAGGCAAGCCTTGTTTTTGTATCTTTACGCCTCTCATTCAACAGAGATTAACAGCATGAAACGCCAGATCACCATCAAAGATATTGCAATTAAGCTAGGTTTGTCAACCTCCACTGTATCGCGGGCACTGAAAGACCACCCTGACATCAGCCCAAAAACACGCACAGCTGTTAAAGAGCTGTCGGCCCTGCTGGGCTACAGGCCAAACCGTATCGCTTTGAACCTCAGAAGCAATGTTACCAAAACACTGGGATTGATTATTCCTGAAATTGAACATTATTTTTTCTCTGCCATCATCAACGGCATCGAAGAGGTTGCTTACAAGAACGACTACAGCGTGATGGTTTTTCAATCGAATGAAACATACAGGCGCGAGGTGAACAACACCCATGCTGTGCTCACCAACCGGGTTGATGGGGTGCTCGTTTCGTTTTCGAAGGAAACCCATGATTTTTCGCACTTCATGAAGCTGGTAGAGAATGAGATACCTGTTGTTTTTTTCGACAGGGTAATTGATGGTTTACCGGCCGATCAGGTAGTAGCCGACGATTACCATGGGGCATTTCTGGCAGTGAACCACCTGATCGAAAAAGGTTGCAGGAAAATTGCCCATTTCTCGGCCCCACAGCACCTGCTCATAGGGAAAAACAGACTATCAGGATATTATGATGCCCTGCTGAAGCATAATATTCCAATTGATGCAAGCCTGGTGTTCCCAGCCGACACATACGATGAAAGCAAAAAAATGGCACTCAGCATACTTCGCTCACCCACAAGACCTGATGGTTTTTTTGCGGTGAATGATATGTCGGCTATAGCAATCATCAAGGCAGCGCGTGAACTCGGACTCAGAATTCCTGAAGACATTAAGGTGGTTGGATTCGAAAACAGTAAATCAGCAGCTTTGTGTGAACCTGAACTTACAACTATTGACCAGTTTGGTTTTGAACTGGGTAGGGAAGCCTGCCTGATGCTCCTTAAAAGACTGAAAGACAATGGTCAGACAGCCTTCAAACCAGAACGCAAGGTTATTAAAACCCGATTAATACAGCGGAAGTCAACCTGAATGGGTTACTGAAAGTGATTTTGTCCAAGTGTAAATCCCAGACCTAGGGATGTGCCGAATTGCTTATGCCTCCCTATCCAATATCTTTTCCTGAAACTGCTGCTTATCCCATCCTTCGTACACAGCCTTTTCACATATTTTAGCCATTGACGGGTCATTACTCATCAGTAATCCAAATACTTTACCATTCCTGAGGTAGGCTTTGTATGCCTTGTTATCGTCTTTTTGCAGGGCAAGGGTTTCGTAAGCGAACTCATTTTCAGGTTTGTTGAGGGAGAAAAAGTACTGGTCAAAAAATTCGAGTTTAAGCCTGAATCTTTTTATTGGGTAAGGGACTTTTTTTCCTGAAGCATTACCTCCGGCTATCTCGCCTTGTTTTTCGGCGGCATGCCACAATCCGGAAATGAATCCGTTGGGATGCTCAGCAACATCCCCGGCAGCAAAAACATCTGTTGCTGAAGTTTCCAGGTATTCATTCACGATGATGCCATGTTCTGTTTTAATACCTGCTTCGATTGCCAGTTCGATTCTTGGTCTGGTTCCGGTGCTGACAATAACGTGATCTGTAAGGCTGTGGATAAGGTCGCCGATTTGTACTATTTTTTGCTTGCTTCCGGTGGATTTGATGGAAACCAGTTGCTCATTCACAACTGTTTGTATCCCATGTTTGGTTAACAGGTTGTTGATTTTTTCGGAGAATGAACGGTCGAAATGGCGGTTAACCAAATGCGTGTTGTTGTGGACGAGTGTAACCTGACAACCCATCAATGAAGCCTGAGCTGCAATCTCAATGCCTTCAACTCCGCCGCCCGAGATGATGACGCGATCGCCCTGACTGAGTTTTCTGTTGATAAGACCTGCATCGGCAGCAGTGCGCAGGGTATGGTAATCGTGACGTGCATTGCCTTTAAACTCGGGCAGCACAGGTTCAGAGCCGGTGCACAGTATCAGCTTGTTGTAGTTGATTCGCCCGGAACGATTCAGGTTAACCCTTTTTTTTGTGGTTTCGAGGGATAGTGCTGTGTCTTGTATGATCTGGATGTTACGCTCACGATACCAGTCGGCCTCAGCCAAAATAAATGCATTGATGGCGAATCCTTTAGCCAGATATTTGCTTATTTTTGTTCGCTTGTAGGGATAACGGTCTTCGTTGTTGACCAGGATTATTTTGGCTTCATCGTGGTTTTTGCGGATGGCTTCTGCTGCCTTGAAACCGGCAATGCCACCACCAATGATCACATAATCCCAAAAACTGTCCATCCGCCTTTTTTGGCAAATATAGAAAAAAGAAGTTTATTTAGAACTAATCCAGATTAGAGATGCCATTGGCTGTTGTTCATGAAGGTTTCAATCAGGTTGAATTGCGCTACCCGGTGTTTGGAGGTGCAGTTGAAGCTGGGACAGAAAAAATAAAGTACTTTTGACCACCAAATTGTAAGTGTTGTTCAGGCGAAAACAAGCAAATCCGGAAAAGGAGATGTCGTTTTGGGATCATCTCGAAGAGCTGCGGTGGACATTGCTCCGCAGCCTGATAGCTGTGCTTTCCATTGCTGTGGTTGCATTCATGAACCGTGAGCTGATCTTCGACAAGGTAATACTGGCTCCAAGTACCTCTGATTTTATCACCAACAGATTACTCTGTAAACTGGGCGAATGGCTTTCGATAGAAGCTATTTGTATGGATACCCTTAACCTTCAGATTATCAATATTTCGATGTCGGGGCAGTTTCTTACTCATATGTACATTTCCTTTGTTACCGGATTCGTATTGGGGTTTCCCTTTGTGCTTAATGAGATTTGGCGGTTTGTTCGTCCGGCACTCAAGCAAAAGGAAGCAAAGCATTCCTCAAAAGCTGTGATTGTTAGCTCGGCTTTGTTCTTTCTCGGTGTTTTGTTCAGCTATTTCCTGATTGTGCCGCTTACCGTCAATTTTTTAGGAACCTATCAGGTAAGTGATTTTGTTTCCAACCAAATTTCCCTAAGTTCCTATATAAGCACGGTTGTTTCGGTAACTTTTTCGGTTGGTGTGGTCTTCGAGTTGCCGATCATTATCTTTTTTCTCACCAAAATTGGCCTTGTAACTCCTGCATTTATGAGAAAGAACAGGAAGTATATGCTGGTGATCCTGCTGATTATTTCTGCCATCATTACACCGCCGGATGTCTTCAGCCAGATTTTGGTCTGCATTCCGCTCATGGGGCTTTACGAGCTAAGTATATATGTTTCCGAGCGAATTTACCGTGCCGGTCAGTCGTAGAATGCTCAGGTTATAGATAAGGTGTTTTCCTGTATCATAAGTCTTTCAGGCATTATCCTGTTGAATCAAGTTCCGGGTTTTTGCTAAACCAGCCTGGTGTTCCGGTGAGAAAACCAGAAGCAATCAGGTAGAATTGCTCTGATGCTTCGGCATGAACCCAATGGGAAGCGTCTTCAATGGTTAGTATTTCAGCTGTGGGAAAATTAGTTCTGATCTGGCTGTAGTCCGAAGGCAGGATATAATCTGACCGGCCACCCCTGATAAATAAGGTTGGGTTTTCGAATGTAGCGGGGGTTTCAATAGCATCAAACATTTCGCCCAGATTACGTGCAATGCCTTCAAGGTTGATGCGCCACTCAAGTTGTCCGCGCTCTTTCCAATGTAGGTTTTTCATTAGAAATTGTCTGATTCTTAATTCCTTTACCCTTTTCGACAAGCGTTCTTCAACCTCTTGACGACTTGAGGCTTGTTCAAGGTCAATTTCCAGCATGGCTTCAATGATGTTGCGGTGGTGTGGCCTGTCGCCATAGGCTTTCAGGGTTATGTCAACCACAATAAGCTTGTACAAGAGTCCGGGATTTTCGAGGGCCAGGCGCATGGCAACTTTACCGCCCATGCTGTGCCCGAGCAGTATTGGCTCGTGAAGCCTCAGGTTGTGCAGCAGTTCAAGTATGTCGTCGGTAAGAGCCAGATAATTAAATGAATCACTGTGCGGAGAATTTCCATGGTTGCGTTGGTCGGGAATAATAACATCAAACCCCTCTTCGGCAATGCGTCTGCCAAAGCTGACCCAGTTGTCGGATATTCCGAACAATCCATGAAGGATGACTAGTGGCTGGTCGCCTTGTTGTCCGTATCTTCTGTAAAATAAATCCATAACAGCATCAGTTATTTCAAGACAGTTTGTTCAATTTCTTCAACATCAAGCTGCAGTTCGGTGCCATGGCCCTTAAGGCCAAAATGTCTGCGAAGACCAAATACTGCCAGATATGCAAAAGGGGTATCGAGCAAAGCCATGAGCACTTTGAATAAAAAGCCGTTGGCAAGCAGCATACCGAACAGATGCCATTCGATTACACCGAAGCTGCACAACAGGAACAGTACTGTAAAAGTGTCCACAAACTGGCTGGCAAAAGTCGAAAGGTTGTTCCGGAGCCAAAGGTGTTTTCCGCGGGTTGTTCTTTTCCAGAAGTGAAATATCTGAACATCAAGAAACTGAGCCAGCAGATAGGCTGCCAGTGAAGCGGCAACGGCAAGGTAGGTAAAGGAAAATGCCTTATCGAACTCAGTATCCGAGAGCGGCGACCATTCGGTTGCCGGGGCAAGGGATGAAACCACGATGATAAGCAGTGCAAAGAAACTGGCAAAAACGCCTGCCAGCACAACTTTTTGCGCTCTTTTTTGCCCGTAAACTTCCGAAATAATGTCGGTGATCAGGAAGGTTACCGGATAGGCAATAATACCTACGCTTAACTGAAACTCAAACAAACCAAAAGGGTTCCAGTGAAAGAACTTTTGAAAAATCAGGTTGCTGGTTACCAATGAAGTAATGAACAATCCGGCAAGTATCAGATAGAGGGTTTCAGCTTTTCGCCGCTGTTCGGGATTGATTTTCATTAGGTTGGTGTTTGTTGTTTGGAACAAAGAAGGGTTCAGTTTGTTTCATTGGTTTCACTACCCTTAAGCCTGTCATTGTTCAGCAGGGCATGTTCAATCCATCCGCAACGGCTTGCGTCGCGATGGTCGAAGACAGGCACAAAAGGCTTTATATCGAGCAAAGGTGTTTCGTCGAGCATATCAGCATGATTAAAGTACACATTGTTTCCTTCAACCTTTACGAGCTCAACGATCGAAATACCTATAGGATTTGGCCTGTGCGGGCTACGGATGGAAAAAATGCCGTGTTTGGCATCATCAAGAAAAGGTTTTTGCATCAGGGCAGGTGCAGCTGCTTTGTGGAAGTGGTACACAAGGATAATGTGCGAGAATCCATCCAGATCAGTGAGGCCTTCAGAAAAGGTATCGTTCAGTTCGGCAACGGCCATCATGCTGTTTTCGGCCAGTGCAGCCTGGATGGGCATTTGCCCTGTTTGTGTGTATTGGGTTCTGATGATGCCAATCGGATGATAGGTTATTGGTTTCATAAATAGTTCTTAATTCGGATCATTGGGGCCCTAACTGTCTGCGGTATAGCTGTATGGTGTTTTCAATGCCGAAGTACAAGGCATCACTGATCAGGGCATGGCCAATGGACACTTCCATCAGGCCGGGGATATTCATGGCAAAATATTTCAGGTTATCAAGGTTCAGGTCGTGGCCTGCGTTAAGGCCGATCCCCTGACGAATCGCTTCAGTGGCTGCCACAACAAAAGGCTCAACAGCCTTTTCAGGATTATTCTTAAACCCGCCTGCAAAGCTTTCAGTATAGAGTTCAATGCGGTCGGTGCCGGTTTCTTTGGCATGGAACACCATATTGGGGTCGGGGTCAACAAAAATAGAAACACGGATTCCGGCTTCGTGAAATCGTGCTATGGTTTCTTTGAGAAATCTCTTGTGCTTCAGGGTGTCCCAACCATGATCCGAAGTAAGCTGGCCGGGTTCATCGGGGACTAAGGTAACCTGATCGGCGCGGTTGGCGATCACCAGACGGATAAACTCATCGGTCGGGTTACCCTCGATGTTGAATTCGGTTTTTACCAATGGTCTGAGCAGTGCTACATCGTGATACGTTATGTGACGCTGGTCGGGTCGCGGGTGCACCGTGATGCCCTGTGCTCCATATCGCTCACAATCAATGGCGAATTTCTGTACATCGGGCATATTACCTCCGCGGGCATTTCGCAGGGTAGCCACCTTGTTTATGTTTACGCTTAATCGGGTCATGGGGTTACTTTCGGGCAAAAGTACTAAATTGCAGCCTAAATGTTTTTAATCGTATGAGGTCATGAGGGTTGTTGTACAAAGGGTCAGCAAAGCGGCTGTGTATATTGACGGAAAGCAGTATTCATCAATTGAACGGGGAATGCTTGTGTTGCTGGGTATCGAGGAAGCAGATGGCAATGAGGATGTTGACTGGTTGGTTCCGAAGCTGGCACGACTCAGGATTTTCCCTGATGCGCAGGGAGTTATGAACCGCGATATAATGGAAATTATGGGCGAGTTTCTGGTTGTTAGCCAGTTTACGCTTCATGCAAGCACACGAAAAGGAAACCGTCCGGCTTATATAAGGGCTGCCCGGCCTGAGTCGGCCATACCACTTTATGAAGACTTTGTCGCTAAATTGATTACGCTTACCGGATCTGGGGTGCGTACAGGTCAATTCGGTGCAATGATGCAGGTAGAGCTGGTGAATGACGGACCGGTGACTATTATTATTGACAGCAGAAACAGGGAGTAAATAGAAAAGAGCCTGTCAGAATCGGATGACAGGCTCTTAAGCTTATGTAAGTTGAAATGAGTTAATTTTTAATCAACCGCTGATTCAGTTGTTCTCCTTCGCCGGTTATAAGCCTTATGAAGTAAATACCTTGCTGAAGTTGACTAACCGGAATCACAATGTTGTTGTTGCCCGGGTTTAATATTGCCTGCATGCTTTGAACAGCACGCCCACTGATGTCATAAACAGTTACAGACACATTGGTGGATCTGTCTGAATTTACTGCGAGTGTGGTTTGATGAACAGCAGGGTTGGGGTACATTACCGCTGAAACCGATACAGAAGGAATTTCTGAGGCACCCAGTATTGAGTCTTCTGTCATATTCAGGAAAACATCGGCATGGTTATGCGACTCTGTGAGGTCAACGCGAATATAACCGCTCTTCATGCCCGGGAGTTCAGGATAAATGTAATAGGTGCCATCAGCAAGATTGTCGAAGCTGAACGTTCCGTCAGCATGCACATTGGTGAAGCCCATGGCCTGATAATTCTGGTTGAATAGCAGCACCTTTACCTTGTCAACCATACCTGATCGCTCTGCAGATACGGTGATGAGGCCCGAAATGGTCCCATTTCCCTGATTCTGTGACATATCTATAGGAACAAGATTGATGTTGTATGGATTATTGGCTTCGCCGAGTTCAATTATGGCAGCATCGTCCCAAACGATAACATCGCCATAATAGGTTGGTAGATAGCCACTGTAATTCAACGGAATGGCATAAAGAACATAGGCACCATTCGGTACGTAAGGGAAGAGAAATACCCCGCTGGAATCCAACAGGACAAAGTCGTTGAATGGCGTAAAGCCTGGCTCGCTGTTGATACCGAAAATCATGACAAGGCCTGAGGCAAGCGGGAAGTTTCCTTCAAAAACCTGCCCATACACCTGATTAAAGATAATGCTGTCCCCAACAACGACTATTTGTGCTGAAACAGCAGTACAGTTGTTTGCATCGCTGCTGAGCAGGGTAACATAGTAGGTGCCTTCCGAGGCATAGGTATGGCTTATCTGTTGTCCGGTACCTGAAGTACCATCGCCGAATGACCACTCGAACATGGCAGGCAGGTTGGTTGAATGAAATCCGCTAAATAACAAGGTGTTGCCTGCTGCCTGATAGGTGAAGTAGTTATAACAGTCACCAACATTTTGTCCAACATACACTATTTCGCACCAGGTGCTCTGGCAGTCCCCGGTTGCGGTTATGGTCAGGCAAACTTCGTATTGACCCGAGAGGCTGTAGTTGTGTAAGGGATTCTGTTCTGTGGAATAGGTTCCATCGCCGAAATCCCATGTCCATGAAAGAATATTTCCCATTGAGGAATCAATAAACTGAATGGCATAGGAATTATCGGGCATTGAGTCCAAGGCCGGGTACCAGCTGAACATACTCATGCATCCGGAAGCGTTAGTTACGACAACATATGTGCAGAATTGGTCATAGCAGCTGCTGTCGGCGCTGGAAATTGTAAGGCATACATTATACACACCTTCCTGACTATAGGTATGTACCGGGTTTTGCAGGGTTGAGAAATTGTTGTCGCCAAAATCCCAGTACCAGCTGTCAGGATTACCAAATGACAAATCACTAAAACCGACTGTTAGACCACTGTTTGGTGCTAAATAATGCTCAAATGCAGCCTGACAGAAACTGGTGTCGGTTCCCACCATTACAGGAAGACACAATGTGCTTATACATCCGGCAGAATCATTCGTAATGGTCAGGCATACTTCAAAAAATCCCGGGCCTGAGTATGTGTGTACCGGGTTTTGTTCAAATGATAATGTTCCATCGCCAAGTTCCCACATCCAGCTTGTTGGATTTCCGGTGGATAAATCAGAAAATGCTATGGAAAGGCCTAATGGATCTGTGGGTTGGTAGGTAAAGATTGCCTGACACTCACTTCCTA
>Ga0351962_1231_pt1 | contig 11952 bp, 8 predicted proteins | sample TotcelT113001N13_FD_205805 | JGI IMG/M metagenome (GOLD analysis project Ga0351962, IMG submission 205805) | Enriched cells from coal bed in the Powder River Basin, Montana, United States - Total cells T11 rep3 HSBNCT.T11.300.1.N13 ...
CACGATGGTCAAGCCCTCCGAAAGCTGGAGGGAGTGGGCAAAGGCGCTCGGGGCAGTCACTCTAGAGGGTCAGAATACCGGCACGATCCGCAGGGGGGATCTCGTACTTCCTTTTAGCATGGAGCAGGTCAACGGCAGCACCACGGTCGCGGTCAAGCAGCTGTCAACAGCCGATAGGTTCATTGTCAGCTTTGTGCGGGCTCTGGGATACAAGGCAGCTTACTGCGTCCATTGCAGAGCGTGCGAGGCGAATTGTCCGACCGGCGCTCTCAGCATAGGAGAGCGGGTGCAGATCGATGAGCAGCTCTGTGTGCACTGCTGCGAGTGCCTATCACACATAGAGACAGGCTGTCTGGTCGCCAAGTCGTTGCAGATTGGGAAGGGAACGGGAGTGATCAAAGGACTGGATCGGTACTGCACATTCGGACTCCGAGCGAGTTGGCTAGAGCAGTTTCTGCGCAACCCCAACGAGTGGTGGGGATCTGAGGCTATCGGCCCGCGACAACTGGTAGGCATGCGGGCATGGCTGGCAGACGCCGAGATTATCGATGGTGGGTCCTTGACGGTTTTCGGTTCTGCTATCCATAGGCTCGGCGCGCATAGCGATCTTTCTTGGAGCCTGATTTGGGCGAACCTAGCCAGGAACTCGGCGCTGGTCAATTGGTTCATCTCGCGGGTGCCCTTTGGGTCGACGATGGCCAAGCCCGAGCTGATTGACCTTATGGGCCAGGGTCTGTCAACACGTACGCGTGCCAATGCTGCCACAAGCCTTGTCCAACTCCTTCAGCATACCCCTCTTGGCGATAGGCTAGGCCTGGGTCGACTGAGCACAGGGGGCCGAACGACGTCCGTCACCAAGAACAAAATGGACGATCCGCCGCAGCTCGCGATCCTGTACTCCACGTACAGGCTGGCGGAGAGTTTGGGCCAGACTGACCTGACGCTGCACGACCTCGCTCAAGAGCAGAGTGAAGGACCAGTCGCGCTGTACGGCATGAGCGAGTCTCAGCTTGTCAGGAACCTGCAGGGGCTGGCAAGCCAGTATCCGAGCCTATTGCATGTCGAGTTCGCCCGTGGACTTGAGAATATCGCGCTGCCTGGGGGCATCTCGGCTGTCGAGACACTGAGCCGTGCCTGAGGATTTCCAGGCACTTACTGGCTGGGCCAAACACCAGCACTTTGGCTTACGATACGAGTGGGTGACGCTGTACCTTGAGAGTCCTTCTAGTTGGGAGAACTCTGGCCTACTTGGCCCTGACCAAGTGGTTTCGCTTCGCGAATGGCTGGTTACCACCGGGTTGACAGGGAAATCAGGAATGCAGACGGAGCTCGGTCGACTGGCCCGGCGTATGGGACCGAACTCTGAGATGCTCTGGCAACTAGTATGGGTGAACGTGGTCTTCGGTTTGACCACAGCGTACTGGTATGTCCGCTTGCCAGAGGTTCCGGACTTGAGCACCACACTACTTGCCGCGGAACTCAAGCGCCAGGTCCCACGACTGGCGGAGCGTACCATAAGGAACGCGATCTCTGGTCTGGTTGGCCTCCTGGAGCGCACGCCCATCGGCACGGAGCTGGTAAATAAGCGGACCCATGAAATCGTTCCAACTATACATGATGTTAAAGATCGTTACGGTGGCCAGAGCGGGCGCCGACAGCGGCAGAATGATCTGCCACCAGATGCGGAAATGGCCACACCCATCGATGCGCGCGGCGTCATCATAATCGAGTGGGATAGTCATAAAGAACTGCCGCAGCAAAAAGATGTTGTAGGCGCCGCCACCGAACCAGGCGGGCACGATCAGCGGCTTGAAGGTGTTCACCCAGCCAAGCTTGGCAAAGAGAATGAACTGCGGAATCAGAGTGACCGAGCTAGGCAGCATCATCGTAGCGAGCACTACTGCGAACAGCCAATTGCTATCGGGCGCCCTGAGCCGCGCAAACCCATAGGCCGCCAGCGACGCCGTCAGGAGCGTGCCGACCAATCGGCCGATGACAATATAGAGGCTGTTGCGCAAGAGGAGCATGAACGGAATGGTCGTCACTGCCTGATAGTAGTTGCGCCAGAGGAACTTGCTGGGAATCCACTTGGGGGGCACAGCATAGATCTCTGCTGCGTTCATCAGAGAAACCGAAATCATCCACACAAAGGGGATCATGATGACCACAACGCCGGCAAAGAGCATCAACATGATCAGCGTCTTGGAGATAAGCCTCGAGGCCTTTTTGCCCTGGTGCCAGCGCGGCCGTGGATTGTCGCCCGCCGCTTTGCGGATTGCCGCTTGATGCGCTGTAGACATTGTGCTGTCAGACATGCTTTGTTAGCCTCCCGGGCAATGCCTAGCGCTTGAGGGTCCCTTCATAGTAGACCCATGCCGATGAACTCTTGACGACCGCCATGGTTAGAACGAGGATGATGATAAAGAGCACCCAGGCCATCATTGAGGCATAGCCCATGCGGATATCGCGGAAAGCGGTGTAGTAGAGCTTTAGGCCAAAGAACAGAGTCGCGCCCTCTGGGCCTCCCTGAGTCATCACAAAGGCGCTGGTAAATGACTGCAGCGTGCTGATGATGCCCATAATGAGGTTAAACAGCAGGACCGGCGTGATCATCGGCAGCGTGACATTCCAGAATCTCCTCCAGGCGCCCGCGCCGTCGATGGTGGCTGCCTCGTACAATGTGGTAGGCACGCCCTGCAGCGCCGACAGGTAGATGATCATACTGCCGCCCACGCCCCACAGGCTCATGATGATGAGGGCCGGCAAGGCCCACTGCTTGCTAAAGAGCCACAACGGGCCTTTGATGCCGAAGATGGCCAGCAGGTTGTTGAGGATGCCGCTGGACGGGTGGAAAATCAGGGCCCATAGCACTGCAACCGCGACCCCAGACAGGACTGACGGCAGATAGTAAAGGGTTCGCCAGACCGAGACCAGCGGAATATCGGCGTTCAGCATGAGCGCAATGATCAGGCCAAGAACCAGCTGCAGGGGAATCGAGGCCAGTGCATAGGTCCAAGTTACCCGCAGCGCCAGAAAGAAGGTGGGGTCCACCGTGACGGCATTGCGATAGTTCTTGAGGCCGATCCACACTGGCGGCTGCGCGATATTGTACTTGGTGAAACTCAGGGCGAGCGAAGCCAGCACCGGAAAGAGGGTGAACACTAGAAAGCCAATGATCCAGGGCGAGATAAAGAGATGAAAGGCCCACGCCTCGCGGCGTGCGGCCGTGCTCCGCAGACGGGCAGTGGCCATTGAGCACCTCCATGCGAGCTAGGTGAGATAGCGGCGGGTGAGAGTGAGGCTCTCACCCGCCACGTACCTCAGTGCGTGCTTACTAAAAGTCGGCGTAGTACGCGTCCCAGTTAGCCTGGATGAGCTCACGGCACTCGGGATAGCACTCGTAGGCGGATGCAGTATTGAGCTTGACCTTTTGGTTATAGATGTTCCAGATATCGTCAATCCAGCCTGTCGGGGGCGGCCAGGCCTCCGAGTAGTGCCCGAAAGGCAGGCTCTCGGCAACCACGTTCACGTCTACATCCTGCGGCATCGTGGGCTTGAGGCGCTCCCCGTACTTGGGAATGTGTGACAGGCGCGCCGGCAGGCACTCGCGCAGGTCGACCGAGTAGCGGAAAGAGATGTCTTCGGAGGAGATGTACTTGAGCCACTCCCAGGATGCGTCATGGAGCTTGGACTTGGCAAAGATCGTGGCCTGATCCATGCAGGTGCGGAAGGGGAAGCGATCCCGCACCGGCCCATGAGGCTCTGCGGCAAAGTCGTAACGAAAGTCCTTAATGTCCTTGTACGAGGCCACGTTCCAGGTGTAGGCCCCCACCATGGCCAGCTTGCCCGTGTGGAACGGCGAAGCCATCACGCCAGCAAAGTTGGTTGCCTCGTACGTCGGCATAAAGATGCGCTTCTCAAAGGCCATCTGTCGCCAGTAGTCAGCCCCCTCGATAAACACATCATCCAGACCCACATTGCGGCGATTCTCAACGTCAGTTCGGGGACTGTGGCCGCCCCACATAAAGCCCCAGTCGGATTCAGGTTCGGGCTCATAGTAGCCATACTGGACGACGTTCTCTTTGTCAAAGCTGGGGTCGTTGGCGTTTCTGCCCTTGTCATCCAGGGTCAGCAGCGAGGCGATCTCGACCAACTTCTCGATATCCCAATCGTCCGTATTCCAGTCATGGGGCGGCTCGGGAATGCCAGCCTTCTCAAAGAGGTCTTTGTTGTAGGTGATGAACCCCGAGAAGAGCTGCACGGGCATCCCTTCCAGTGACTTGGTGAATGGGTTTTGGGCTGAGACCATCGAGACTTCGCCAAAGTCCGACAGATCATAGTTGTCGCGCTCGACAAACGGGTCTAGGTTCAGCCATACAGAATAGTCAGGCGCCCGGAAGAAATGGATGGCGCCGCCCAGGGGCGAGGCCACCTCGGGGGGGTCGCCGGCCGCAATCATGGTCTGGATGCGAGGCGTGTGCTGGTCGTTCGGGACGAACAAGTGCTCGATGGTAATATGCGGGAACCGTTCGTTGAACGACTGGGCGATCATCTCATACATGGGGATCGTTTTGGCAGTGCCCGCCCACACGATGTCGCGAACGTTCACTTTATCCTTGGGCGCGACAGTGGGCGCCGCCACCTCGACGACCTTTTCGACGATCTTGGGTGTGCCCTCGACGATGACCTCTTCCTTGACGATCTGGGTCACCACCTTTTCAACTTCGACGATTTTGGGCTGGCAGGCCGCTGCAAGCAGGCCGGAGCCGGTGAGGGCGGCTGCGCGCAGGAACGTACGGCGGTTCATGTTCTTCATTCGAGACTTACCTCCATGGCTGCTGATTGACAACGATGTCATCGGGTCTGCTACAGTAACTATCCTTCTAGCCTCCTTTCCTCTCGGCGCTCAGGTTTGCCGCCTGGACACAAAGAGGTTTCACCCTTAACGGGCGAAACCTCTCTTCCGATATAGGCGCATCACTTGTTCTCCTGATTTTTGGCCATCAGGGTAGTGAGTTTCTTGCTCCGCCACTGGCCCATCAACAACCTCGTTTGCCAGTCTTGTCTGCTAATGTATTATAACCGGAACCAAGCTGATGTACCATCATTATTCGACAACAACATGACATCTGCATGACAACCAATCGTAGCGTCGATGACCTTCTGGCGCGTCTGAGAGACGCTCTGGCGCATCTCTATGACTATACGCGTCTGCTCAATCATCCACTGGCGGATGATCTGGGCTTGCCTACCCAACTTGCGCCGCGAGAGCGCATGAGGCAATTGCGGTCAACACTGATAGGCGGTATCGAGCAGCTCAGGCCCGCAGGCGACACGGTGCTACGTTCGCCCAAGTCTCGCTCCTATCAGGTGCTCAGTCTGCACTATGTCGAGTCGATGCTGATCGATGAAGTGGCTCGAGAACTTGCTGTCTCGACGAGGCAAGTGTACCGCGATCTGCGCAGGGCCGAAGACGACTTGACGGCGATCCTCGGGCTGACCGGTTCGGCCGATTCGCCTGATATTTCAGAGACATCTGGGCCGGAGAGTCACTTGAGCGGCGAGGCGGCACTGGTTGCCGCGAGCGGCGGCAGTGTGCCCGTCGTGACGATGCTATGTGGCGCATGCGAGGCAGTGCAAGCGCTGGCCCAGGCAAAAGGCCTTCGGCTGGACTTTGTATCCGAAGGAGCGGTTGAGGCGCAGGGTCTCGAGGTCGGAGAGTTGGCGCGGCATGCGCTAATCTCATTGATCAGTCTGACCACCAAATCGGCAAAGCCCGGCTCAACCGTAAGGGTGGAGAGCACGCTGGCACAGGAGGTGGTCAACGTGGCCATCTCGTTCAGCTGCGAGGCGCATCCATCCGCAGAGAGTCTTGGCACTGCACTCAAGCTCCTGAACCTGGTGAACGCCGAACTGACGAAATCGGAAAGCAAGGCTGGCTGCGTGCTAACTGTACGCCTGCCCACCATCCGCAAGACGCGCGTGCTCCTCGTGGATGACAACGCCGACCTTGCTGGACTATTCGAGCGTTTTTTGCGGGAGACGCGCTATGCGCTCAGCGTTGCCCGAGACGCCGAGACAGGCTTGGCAATGGCGGCTCAGTGTGAGGCAGAGATCATTGTGCTCGACGTGATGATGTCGGGCCGTGACGGCTGGAGCCTCTTACAGCAACTGTCCAATTCAGGTTCGGCCTGCTCCCTGCCGGTCGTGATATGCTCGGCCATCCACGATCCAGAACTGGCCATGTCTCTCGGTGCAGTTGCCTCGCTTACCAAGCCTGTTACGCGAATGGAGTTGCTACGTGCGCTGGAGACGGCAGAGCGTCGGACGGCGGCGTCGCCTCAATGAGCGCCTGAAGATAGCGTAGCGTCTGTTGAGTGCTCAGGCTTGTGGCACCCCCCATCCACAGGGAGCCATGTCGGCTGGCCAGCATCTGGCTGGCATAGTCGGTGGCAGTGATGATGACGACGTTTGTGCGTGCATAGTCAGGCAGCGTCTGTAGCACCTCGAGCACTGTAAACCCATCTACATCGGGCATGATCAAGTCCAGCAGCAGAAGGTCGGGAGCTGCCTCCTGGCACAAGCGCAACGCTTCTGCGCCGTCGTGAGCGGTTCGAATCCTGCTCACTTCGGGGACCTGTTCCAGGTATCGCTTCACCAGCCGCGCGAAACCACGGTCATCGTCAACGACGAGCACGTCTCCACCGCCCAGATCGCTGACAACTTCGCTCAATGCCTGGCGGCTGATCGGTTTGGAGAGGGCCCCGTGGATTGGCAGGACACTGCTCATCCAGCTATTACTAGGCAGCGAGGCCACTATTACGGGCAGCGTACCAAACGCCTGCGCAACGTGCTGCGTTGGCATAGGCGCATCGCCTCTGGTCGGAGGGATGTTTACAATCACCAACCGCGGGCTTGTGACGGGGACGAGTTCTAGCGCCTGAGCGAGATCGTCAGCCCGGACGACTTCGACATTCTGCAGATGCCGCTGCAACAGCCCCTGCACGGCTGGGTCGCTATCGATCAACAGCATAACTGGATGCGCACTGGTGGAATCTGGCGGACGGGCGGCGACATGGCGCAGTGTCGAATCGTCGCTAGCTGCAAGCGGTAAAGTGAACTGAAAGACGCTTCCCTGGCCCTCTATGCTTTCTGCCCAGATCTGGCCCCCATGCACCTCGACAAATCGTTTGCTGATGGCAAGGCCGAGCCCAGCTCCGTCGTGTCGCTGTGCGACCGACGTATCCACTCGATGATACTCATCAAAGATGCGGACGAGTTCGTTGTTTGGTATACCAGAGCCCGTGTCGGCGACCGAAACCAAGACGGCTTCGTCTGTCTCGGCCGCCGACACGGTGATGCGGCCTCGCGCCGTGTGCCGCAGGGCGTTGCTGATGAGGTTTAGAATCACTTGACGAATGCGCACGGCGTCGACGCTTAAGGGCGGGAGGTCATCTGGCACCGCCATGCAGAGCGTGATTCCCTGCCGCTCGGCCAACTGCTGCATGGTGGCACAAGCTTCATAGATGATGCCAGCAATTGATGACTCCTCACGGTGAATGGGCATCTGCATCGAGTCGAGCTTTGAAAGCTCCAGGACGTCGCCAATCAGGTCAACGAGGTGCTGAGCCGAACGGTAGACCTGGGCGACGTCGCGGCGCAGCTCAACGGGCCAGGCCATATCACCATAGAGATCAGGTGTGAGATGCATCAGCTCAGTGTAGCCCAGGATCAGGTTCAGGGGGGTGCGCAGCTCGTGGCTGATGTTGGCCGCAAAGCGCTCCTTGAGGGTTCGCGCCTCATCAGTGTGGGCGCGAGCCGCGGCCAGCTCATTTCGCGTGCGCTCGAGCCTGCGCGTAGCCTCCATGAGCAACGAGTTGTTGCGGTTGATCTGTTGCTGCCGATCGCGAAGCTGCCTGACGAGTCTTTCAGCGTGCTCCTCAGACTGCCATGCCCAAGCGAGGGCTGTATAAAGGCCACGCGAAAAGATAAACGAAAAGACAGCGACCAGCCACAATAGGCCGATAGCGGGATACGTAACATCGGTCGAGAGGCCAGCGGTCAGCAAGGGTATCGTGTTTAGCAAGGCGGACCCTACACCCATAGCAGGGTGGATTGCTGAACAGGCAATGACCATAATCACGCCCACAGAGAGCGCGACTGGCTCGCTTATCTGGCTCAAATACAAACCCAGCGCAGTCGCCGGGCCGAACAAGAGGACGAGATGAGACAGAGCTGGCACCCGCTTTCTGAGAGCAAACACAAGCGTGCCGGATATGGCCACCCAAAAGGCCGGAATGGTGATCTCTGGTCTGTAGGCTCGACCAGGCAAGCTTGCCCAGAAGATTGCCCCGCCGATGAGGAGCAGGGCAAATCCGATTAGCCCGCTCAACTGCTCGCGCAGCTCAGCGATGTCTGCGCGGGCGTACTCATCGATGAGCCGCTCGGCGTGCGATGCGTTCGCAGAGCCATCCAGATTACCCAGTGAATCGGTCGCCATGAGATCCTCCGCGATCTGCAATTGCTCTTGTTCCGAAGCTGTCTAGGCCGAATGTAGCTGCGTTGAGTACGACACTAATGCAGGGCGGTATCGCAGTCTAGGCTGTGTTACCGATAGAGCAAGGCTCTGGTTGCTCCATATGAGGCGTCAGTTGGGCCTATTCGGGCGCCTTCCTGTGGTGAAGGGACCCGCTCCTGGCGGATCTCCCAGACTCAGGCTCACCTCTATTCTGTCGTTCGAGCGCCCATGGGAGCCGGTCCTCGCGACCTCGCCCCATCAATTTAGTGGTTCAGCGCAAAGGAGCCAATCGCCAATATACCAAGCGACAGCCAGCATCGGCATCCGCTCTTCCAATCACGACTCGCGGTGCGCTAAACGCCTGACCCGACGGGCTGCGGCCAGCCTGTGACGGCACTCGGCCATGGTCTGGCCGTCTAGCCCCACCAGCCGACACTGGGTAGTGATGCAGCCGATGCCGCCAGGCTTGAGCATTTACTGCTGACGGCGATAGAACAGTGTCGGTTGCATACAGCCCACGGCGCATGGATCCAAACGGTGCTGCGCTTCTGCAGGTGCCCCCGCGATGTGGCGATGTTCTCGGCGCTGAACTGACTGGGTGTCTCGTCCATGGAGTCCTGTTGTGAACAAGATCCTAACTTCTCCAGATCGATTGCCTAATTCCAACATTATCATAACACGTCCCTGACGCCACCTCATGCCCAGCGCCTGTTGGTCCCAGGCGCGTTGTGCCGCCGCGAGCTCTCATAGGTCAGGTTATGGCAGAGGCGACAGCGAAAGTGGTCGCCGTTGGGCGGAAGATGTAGTTTGGTGACGCGTCGCCGGCAGTTCGGGCACTCGAACCACCACCGCAACCCGCCCCAGTGAGAAAGGCTCGCCTGTAGCCGCACGACCTCCACCATCTGGCCGGCCGCCTCACCTCCCACGGCAGTGTGGTAGTCGAGACGCATGAGGCCGCGGTCAACCTCAGTCTCGAGCGTAATTTCGACACTGGCGGTCTGGCAACCCTCAGGCCCGGTCGCCCAGGCCTGCCTGAGGCGCATCGACACGTAAGCGCCGAGGCCGTACTCATAGACAAGGCATGACACCGAAATGGTCCTGCATTCCTCCACCGTGGTCTTCTTGCGGTGGCCTAGCCATCGCGCTGAGCCTTGACGTTTCATGTCCCCCCTCTGCCCTGTGTTGGCAATTACCACCAAATACCTAGTTTTACAAACTTTTCCGATCAGGTCTGCAATCACGCGGCGCGGCCGGGTGAGTGGCGGCGGTCGTGCGCTTCGACGAAGCGGGGGTCTCGGTGGCGCCCAAATGGGTCTGGGATGCCGCCGCGATAAGTCCGTAGTGTTGTTATGGCCAGGCTCCCAAGAGTGGCACGTCGTACAGGGCGTACCTGTGCCGCTCGGGCTTGGGCGCAGCCAGAACCGTTAGCAGCCACACCGGCACTGCAGCGGCGGCTCCTTCCTGCGACCTTACACGGTGTTCGTTTGAGGCGCCTGTTTCAGTTGTGCGACTTGACGCTGCAGGGCTGTGACCAGCTTCTGGCGCCGTGTGCTGCCACCGTCGAGTTCATCGTGGCCCACAGCGCCGTCCCAATCGCCGAGATCGCCATCGGCGTGAGAGACACGCTGGTCCGGTCGCCAACGCCAGACTGCAGCAGCCAGGCTCCCTGGTCGCTGGCCAGCCAGCCTTGATGAGCAACCGGATGCAGGCCCGTGGCGTCGAGCCGCATACACCATCGGGCGCCGCTATTGATCTGCGTGGTCTTGCCATAACCACCACTATCTTGCACGCCCACGACTCCCGTCGTAGAATAGAGATGGGTAAGTGCCAGATCGTAAGCGATAATGATAGCTATGAAAGATAGTGCCGACCAAACCAATGACAACGTCACCCTGCTTTCAGGCGGCAATCCCCAGATCCCCAAGGGAGACGGCGATGCCCCTGTGCAGGCCTATATCGAGGCCATGCCGGGCTGGAAACACGCTGTCGGCAAGCAACTGGACAATCTCGTCGAGCGCACGATTCCTGATGTTCAGAAGGCGGTCCGCTGGAATTCGCCCTTTTACGGCATAAGAGGCCAGGGCTTTTTCCTCAGCTACCACTGCTACACCAAGTACGTCAAAGTGACTTTTTTCCGTGGCGCCTCTCTCAATCCTCCTCCGCCAGAGAAGTCAGCGCACGAGCAGGTGCGCTACGCTCACATTCATGAGGGTGAGGAGATCGACGAGGAGCAGTGGGTTGACTGGATTCAACAAGCCGCCAGGCTCCCTGGCTGGATGTCCTAGAATCAACCCTGCCGGGCGTGGAGGATTCGCAACGCTGCGCGGTGCCTAGTCGGATTACGCAGCCTGTTCGCGCAGGCGCTGCACTTGGCTAAACGGCGGATCGGTAAAGAGGCTCTTGAGCTCTCTGCTGAAATCCGCCGCACCGTGGTAGCCCACGCGACTGCCCGCGCTGGCTGCGTCCAGCCCCTCCTCAGCACGAGCCTGGCCCGCCCGCTGCGCCGCAGACCAGGATATGCCGGCGCTCTCGACCTCCTCCCGTAATTCCGTGGCCCTCTTGGGCCCCGCTGCCAGAAGCCCCAGCAGCAGAGCGGTCGCCTGGCTCTGCAGCGTCTCCCGGCGTGGCGCCTCGGGTGCATCCTGGAAGACGATCCCATGCTCGCCGATCGTCATCCCCAACGGCTCCGGCGGCGCCGATACGTTGCTCTTGATGACGCTCAGGCGCCGCACGTCCTTTTTGCCCGTATCAGGTGTGTCGATGGCCCAGATCACCCGCGCTGGCTGGACGATGGCTGACGATCCTCTGACGCGATCCAGCGTGATGCCTTCTCTTGGCTCCTGGATGCCTCGCTTACGGAGATGGTGAGTGAGCACGACCGGCTTGGCCACATCACGCGCTAACTGCGCCAGCCGCTTGACGATGCCCATCGTCTCGGAGCTGTTCTCATCGCCCGAGTTGGCCCCGCGTAGCGAGTCAACCACCACCATCCTTACCTGCGGATGAGCGGCCAACTCTTCTACCCGCCGCATGTGCTCCGTGTTATCGAGCGCGATTTCGCTCAACGGGTCGTCGAGCGGCAGCAGGAGCTCCTCTGCCGGTAAGCCCCACTGATCGGCGCGCTGCAGGTTCAAGGCCTGCGCCGCTTCCGCCTCGCACCACAGCACCTTTCCCGTCTTGCCGGCATAGGTCGTGCCATCCGGCCACGGATCGCCCAGGATGTAGGTCCGCGCCAGCCTGAGGCAGAGGGCGCTTTTGCCCGCCCCCGGTTCGGCCACCAGCATGGTCAGCATCCCGTTGATCAGCCACCCGTCCCAGCTCCAACTGATCGGGGCCAGCTCGGCCCTTAAGTCTTGCCAGGTCTTGGCCGCTGCCCAAGCGCGGGCGCGCCGATCAGGATCCTGGGCAAAGATCCGGCGACGCTCTTCGTCCGT
>Ga0351962_1216_pt1 | contig 11742 bp, 8 predicted proteins | sample TotcelT113001N13_FD_205805 | JGI IMG/M metagenome (GOLD analysis project Ga0351962, IMG submission 205805) | Enriched cells from coal bed in the Powder River Basin, Montana, United States - Total cells T11 rep3 HSBNCT.T11.300.1.N13 ...
TTCGGGCATAACATTTACGCTCATATTAGGAGTTTGGTCATTCGTAGGGTTTGCGTCCCCGGGCAGAACAACCTTGCCGTATATGGTTTGTGCACCTTCAATAGTGGGAGTCCAGACAACAGGAACGGCTACCTGTGCTCCGGCAGCAATCGTGATCCCTGCGGCAGTGGCAAGCTCTGTTCCCTGACTGTTGAATATCTTTACACTATAGACATTTTGGCTTGCAGTGCCGTTGTTATATACACTTACGGTATAGGTGGTAGAGCTATTCACACTGGGAGAAGTGCTTCCTGCAATACTTAGGGCAGCAAGGTCATTCGCAGCAATTTCCTCAAACAGGACGGTGTCTAAATAAAGAGTCTGTGCAGCAGCACTGCTGGCGTGTTTGAAGGCTATGAACTTCCCCGTACCTGCATAACTGTTCAAGGGAATGCTATACTGCGCCCACGCTGCGCTAAGAGTAACAGTCTGAATTTCCGTAAAAGTAGCTGCATCTGTGGGATTGGTCATTACCCCCACTTTAACTGAATAGGTTGTAGCACCTTTACCCCAAAACACCACCCTTACACTGTTAGTGGGAATAGTATTGTGCAGTGGCGGAGCAATTAACAGAGCAAGAGTATTTATATCAGTGGGATTATACATCGCCACGCAGTTCGGAGTGCTTTGCGGAGAAGTGGTAACCGTCTTTACATATCCTGTCGTAACCGTGGCTTGGTAGATGCTGCTCCATCCAAGAGGGAGTGCAGGGGCAGTTACAGCATCGAAGTTTTGAGGATACGGTAATAGTTGTATGGATGTATCTGCATGCGTGGTAAAGCTCCAAACCGGACAGTTTAGTGCACTGCCAATCTGATTGTATGGGATCACCTGCCAGTAATAGGTGGTGGCAAAAGCAAGATCAGGTTCGGGATTATAGCTGGTAACCGCTCCCAGATCAAGGTTGTTTACCACATTTGTAGGGGGATTATTGGTGCCCAGAGATAGCCTGTATCCCGATGGTAAACCGCCTCCGGAAGCCCAATTCAGAAAAGTGTAGGGTGATACCTGCGTGGCAGCATTTGCGGGAGACACTATAGTAGCGGGGTTGGGAGGATTGTCGGGAGAATATGGTAAAAAGTTCATGCACAATCCAGAAGCCGGGAAAACAGTGGTAGTAAGAGTGCATGTTGCCGTATTAACTGTAGCGGCAGTTGTGGCAGCCCAATCGGTGGTAGTGGTTCTGCCTACATATTCGGTATTATTACTGCCCCGAATACCAACCTGAGGACTTCCATTGGTAGTATTTACCGTCATGGAACCATATGTAATCCGGATTCTGTTGCTGCCTTCCTGCAGGCGAAGCTGAAAGTTGTAGTTCTCATTATTGTTGGCAGTGCCATATTTCTTGAAGTTTTTCCATTGGATCACAAACTCCCGGGAGGGGGCATTACCAATCACCTGATAACGCATTTCTCCCAGTGTTCCTTCCGTTACCAAACCCTGAAGATCACGGGCAAGCACGGCTACGCCAGCACCGGCAGCGATTGTGGAAGAAAGCGGTATGTGCCCCAGATAGGTTGTTCCCCCAAAAATCACCTGGGCATTAGAAGAGATAGTAAGCCCACTATATACAACGTTATTTACGCTGAAAGGGAAGGGGATGCTGCCATCTGGAAGCGTATAGAGCACATCATCGAGGGATGCAGCACCGACAGAACCCACCACCGCCGTGCCCAGAATGGTTCCACCGGTGATTTCTTCATATTGTGCCTGCGAAGCAGAAAAGTTCCAGTAATCTGCAAACTGGGCTTGTAGCAACGTAATGCAGCATATGGCGATTAGAACAAATAAGTATCTCATTATTCAACCTCTTAGAGTGCATCCTGAGTGGATGTGCTCACCTTGAATGTTATTTGTTTTGCAGGGCTACTCTATACACTGTGTTACAACCCGACAATAGCGTTAAAGCAAATTCTATGCCTATTTTATGTAAAGAACCTAATTGTTGCTTAAAAGGCCGACGCTGAATCGGGATAGGAGTGACCATGATCTCACCATGACTTATCTTGGTGAGATCAAGGTCAGATCAAGTTCAACTCATATTCGGACAGCAAGAAAGATACTGCCAACCGGGAAAGTACCAGCATTTTACATATAACAAAACAGCCCGTTTGAATGCTATTCAACAGATAGAGAATCAATTAACAGTGCATACGTATGACCATGGGTCAATAAGCATTATGCAATCATTTCAGGTATAGCAGTTTAGATTGCATGTTCCTGCCATTTCTATCTGTAGCTTTGATAAAATAGATTCCGCTTGCCTGATTGCTAAAGATGTTGCCTGAGAGGTTAAGAATTGCCGTAGAGGGATTGGAGAACCGGTAAACTAACTGACCGCGAAGGTTATACACTTCCAAAGAGATAATGTTCAGATCATGCTTAAAAGTTAGGTTTTGCCCTTTATGCAGCGGGTTAGGGTAGAATGATAATGTTGATGTGGCAGGGGAGAGACTTTCATCATGATTAGTTACGGACAGATTGAAAAGTTCCGATGTATCAAGCTCTAAAGGGGTTTGAGTATAAGCTGCCAGGGTGGAAGAAGCCACTGACCAAAGAACTTTATTCATATTAGGCATATATTGAATCATCATCATGTTGGTGGAAACCCCTCCCGCACCCTGCATCAGTGTCCATTGACGAGTCTCACTTACAAGCGGGCTAACCGCCAAAGAATCCACTATCCGGCTATAACGGCTGCAATAAACCGGAGCCGACAACAGACGGAAATGGTTGGTGGCGGCAAGATTATCACCGGCAATGTTGCTGTTTTCATTTTGCATCCTGCGCACAGTTCCGTTATTATTAGTCTCGATAATGGCAGCCCGGCAGGAATCCTGCCATTGCTGAGTACTATGGATAATCGTGCCGGAAACATGGTTTCCATCGGCTACGGAAGCAAATACATCTTCGGTGTTGTGCACCCCATCGTTGTTGTAATCCAACAATTCCAAGCCACTGCGGATATCCAGCAGCACGGGTGTAAGGGCTACCTGATTGGAGCTTGGGTGGATGTTTCCCATATTCAGGAAAGCAGCAGCCCGGTTATCTGTAACGGCAGAAAGAGCTCCGAACAAACCCGGATAGGTGAAACTCATCCATCTGCGTTCATTCGGTTCGGAAGGGTGATGGATAACCAGTAGCGGATTGGCAATCAGGGATTGATTTCGGCTCCAGTCCATCAAACGCGTAATGCTAATGTTCCCCTGTAGCATTGGATCATTGATTGTTGCCTCCCCCCAGCTCGATAAGGAAGAACAACCCAGTTCATCTCTGGAAAGCGAAGACATGTCCACAATTCCGTTCACAAAAAGGATATCATCCAAGCCTAAGTTTCGGGCTAAACCGTTGTGATAAGTTGCTATTCCGGCATCCTGCATGCCGTTTATTATGCCTTCTGCTTCGCTAATGTAGCGTTCAGGCACTTCAAAATGCTCTATGAAGTATTGCAATCTGTTATTGTAGTAATAGGCATTTGATCCTGTTACCGTGCTGAAGAAATAGTTAGAGAATACATCCATCACGTTGTTGCCCATCAGATAACCCAGGGCATAGCCTCTCTCATAATGAGTTCCCCAAACATGCAGGATGTATTTGCCATCTATCTGGCTAAGTTGTCCGTTAACCTCCGCGTTTAAGAAACCGGTTACAAAGATCATTAAAATCACGATGAATACTATGCTTTTTCTCATGGTTCACCTCATAATACTAATTTATTGAAGCTCCTTAATATTGTCAAGTTCTGTTTGAGGTATGGAAGTTGATAAGATATCGCAACACGGATATAGCGGGTTTGCAAGTATTTATTACTTGGGAAATCACATTTAAAGACTATTGAATAATCTGGAAAGTTGAATGAAATCAGCCTTCCAATCTATGTACACTGGCTTTTAGATATTCGGTGCCAATGCAATCTCCACCTCTCATCCATGCAGATGACGCAATGTGTAAATTGCGTATTTGCAATGGCTATCCTGTGTCCCACACAGGAGTCACACAGGAGTCACACAGGCGTCATATTGGCATCATATTGGATCATAGGGGTGGATGAGGAGTATATCCTCACTTTCAATCAGGAGGTTTTGCCAGGCTGTTTTGCTATGTAAAACCGTTTCCATCTAACTGTAAACGCATTCCCCTGCTTGACAAAAACCGTGCCTCAAAAAGGCTTGTTGGGATTAGAAAAGATGAATAGAGGAACATGAAACACAATAGACTGGAGATTCTGGAAAAACTACCCATTCCTAAGGCGATACTGTATCTGGCGTTGCCAAGTGTCTTAAGTATGATGGTGAATATCCTTTATAATCTAACGGATACCTTCTTTATTGGTAAGCTGAACGATCCCTTTCAGATGGCTGCGGTTTCCATCTCTCTTCCCCTATTTATCTTCCAAATGGCAATCGCAGGTATCTTTGGTACGGGAGGGGGTAGCTATTTATCACGTCTGTTGGGCAAGAAGGATTTTGCCGCTGCCAGAGAAACCACTTCCACGGCTATCTTCAGCTCAGCGGTGGTATCTATTCTATTGGGAATAGCGGGGATATTACTAATACCCCAATTTCTTCAATCGGTTGGTGCAAGCAGTGAAACAGGTCGCTATGCTGCCCGCTATATTTTTATCATTCTACTTGGCAGTCCTTTTGTCATGCTTCAATTCACCCTGGTGCAGCTCCTCAGGGCGGAAGGTGCTGCCAGAGAAGCTATGAACGGCTTGTTTATCGGCACCGGAGCTAATATAATTCTTGATCCGATCTTCATCTTTGGGTTTAATATGGGCGTTACCGGTGCTGCAGTTGCCACGGTGATAGGACAGGCAATGGGTATGGGCTATTACCTAAGCTATTATCTAAGAAAAAAGAGTCTGGCTGCTCCTTCGCGTAAGTATTTGCACTTGCGTTGGCAATGCTATAAAGAGATTCTTTTCATCGGCATCCCTGCATCCCTAAGCCAGATAATGATGGGTATAGGCACCACGATATCCTACAAACTTGCTGCTCCTTATGGAGATCATAATATTGCTGCCCTGGGAGTGGCATCGCGGGTGTTATCCATCCCGATCTTTGTGTTTATCGGTATCTCCATTGGAGTGCAAGCCTTAATCGGGTTCAATTTCGGAGCAAGGAATTATGTGCGGATGAAGCATGCAATCGTAACTTCCATTACCATAAGTATTAGTTTGGGAGCACTTTTCACCCTGCTATTTGCGCTTTTCCCGCGGGCTTTGATTTCGGTGTTTATCCGTGATCCGCAGATCATGGATATAGGCGTAGTGATACTTGAAGCCTATGTTTTTGCCATTCCTTTTGCTGCTATCGGCATGATCCTGATGGCAAGCTTGCAGGCTATGGGCAAAGCGCTGCCTGCTTTAATCGTAGCATTATCCAGACAGGGGATTGTTTACATTCCTGCAATTGTGTTATTAAATAGCTATTACGGATTCAAAGGGCTTGTGTATGCGCTTCCGGTAGCGGACGCAATAACCACGGTTGTGTCCTTCAGCTTTGTTTTCTTGATAGTAAAGAAACTGAAGCACAGAGCAATACAAAGTTCAGCTTGACATAAAAGCTGAGTTTTAAATAAGAGCTTAGGGTATATAAATCAATAAAAGAGAACATGGAGGAATCATGTCCGATAGTTTAAAATACGGCAGCATAAGCTCCCGGGAATCAATCGAACTGGAAGAAAAATACGGAGCGCACAATTATCACCCACTGCCTGTTGTATTGGCAAAAGGCGAAGGCGTATTCTTGTGGGACCCTGAAGGAAACCGTTATTACGATTTTCTTTCTGCCTATTCCGCTGTAAACCAGGGGCATTGTCATCCAAAGATTATCCAGGCATTGATAGATCAGGCAAAAGAGCTTACCCTTACTTCACGTGCATTTTTCAACAACAAACTTGGCGAATACGAGAAATACATTACCGAGTTCTTTGGCTATGACATGGTTTTGCCCATGAACAGCGGTGCCGAAGCTGTGGAAACCGCCATGAAGCTTGCCCGTAAGTGGGCTTACAATGTTAAAGGTGTAGAGCCAGACCGCGCCATCCTTATCTTTGCAGAAAACAATTTCCATGGGTATGATAGGCAATATAATCTCACTGAGTTTATTCAACAATTTCGTAACTACTACTCTCCAAAACAAGCCGACAAAGATTTGGATGGCTACCACTCAATTAGCAGATTTATCTGCCGGATGGGTACCCTCAAGCCAGATGACACTGGTATTTGACGGAACCATGACCTATCCAGGAGGACAAAACACCATTACCTTCCCTTTGATAGCCCCTTTCCAATATACCGGCGGGAATTTATTGGTAATGTGGAACCGACCGAATGATACGGCTTATTACTCCTCGTCCGATTTCTTTAAATGCCAGACAGTTGGCACCAACCGTGCCCGCAACATTTACAGCGATACCACTGTTTATAATCCCAACAATATGACCGGAGGAACCTTAACCGGATCTTTCCCCATGACCACATTTGTGCTTACCCCCATGGGAGGAGACCCAAACTTCATGGTTAGTCCTGCTTCTTACAATTTTGTGGACGTAACGGCGGGTGGTTCCAGAAGCACTACTTTTACGGTTCGTAATGTAGGAGGAGGCAGCCTGGGGATAAATGATATCAGCCTGGACGGCAACACTACTTTCGCCCTGAGTAATGTTCCAACTCTGCCGGCAGCATTAACTACCGGACAGTCTTTATCTTTCGTCCTTACTTATTCGCCCAGCACTCTCGGTAACCATGCTGCTACAATTACTATTACGGACAACTTGGGCACAAGGCAGGTGATAAGCCACAGAACCAATCATACCATACCTATAACAGGTAATTGCGTAAACGATGTAACCATTGGCGATGGTACTCAGACTGCCAGATATCCTATTGATATGTATTATAAGAACTCACTTTATGAAACGCTGATCTACCCCAATGAAATGAGTAACTTCATTGGGCAGATCACCGGAATCAAGCTGTATAACAACTTCACAACCACAACTCTGCAAAACAAACCCACCAAGATTTGGATAGGAACGACCACGCTTCCAAACTTGGCAAATGGTTGGATTCCTTCTACTCAGCTTACCCAGGTGTTTAACGGAACAGTCAACTATCCCTCCGGACAGCACGTTATAACGATAGATTTTCCCCAACCCTATATGTATCTTAATGGTGAGAACCTGGTGTTTTTGTTCAACCGCCCCATGGACACGGCGTTTTTCAGCTCCACGGATTACTTCAAATGCCAGACGGTTGGCACTAACAGAGCAAGATATATATTCAGCGACACGGTGGAGTATGATCCTGCTGCCCCTACCGGCGGAACCTTAACAGGTCAATTCCCCAAAATTACTCTTTCCGTTATTCCCGGAGGAGTGGGGCATTTAAACGGAACTGTGCTTGGAGAAGGAAATCTGCCTCTGGCGGGGGTTTCCGTACGTTTAACTGCCACCAGCCACAGCACTACCACAAACGCTTCGGGTCAGTATAATATAATAAACATCCTGCCAAACACTTATAGTATCAGTTTCAGCAAATTCGGTTACACTACACACACCCAGAATTTAAACATTATTGAAGGGCAAACCGAAACCCTAAACATCACCCTTGTTCCCATGGCATCTGTAAGCCTGGGTGGCATCATTCTTGCCAGCGATACTGCTGCAGGGTTGGCTAATGCCACGCTAAGCTTCGAGGGCTACCAGAATTATACCACTACCACCCTTGCGAATGGAACCTTTACCCTCCCATCTGTTTATGCAGGTCAGAGTTATACTTACACTGTATCCTGCGCAGGTTATATGAACGCAACAGGTAGTGTATCTGTTGGTGCGGTAAACCATACCATGCCTCCCATCACTTTGAATGAATTGGCATTTGCACCTTATGGTGTGGTAGCTGCCTTAAATCAGGCTCAAACCCAGGCAGAGCTTTCGTGGTATGCTCCCGATCCCAACGCTGTGTCCGTAACTGAGAGCTTTGAAGCTGCTTCCTTCCCACCGGCAAACTGGACAAGGATAATAAACAACACGGGTCCTTTGACTGATAATGGGATTCTACCAACCTGGAGCAGCTTCGGTACCACCACATATTACAGCTACCCCGCTGTCCCCACGGACGGAACAAAGCAGGCAGGGATTGGATTCACCTACACCCATCAGGACGAATGGCTGATATCGCATTCTTTCGCCTGTCCACCTGCTGCAACCTTAAGCTTCACCACCTTTGTTTACAGAGGTTCGGTACAAGGTGATCATTACTATGTGAAGGTTTCCCAAAATGGCGGGCAGGACTGGACGGTGTTGTGGGATGCCACAACCCTGTCCGGCGGATATACCACTGTTGCCACTCCCTATAGCATCAATATGCAAGCCTATGGTGGTCAGCAGATTAAAATTGCCTTCCATGCCAGAGATCCCCTAACCGGACCTAATGCAAACCTGGGGCTGTGGTATGACTGGTTTATTGATAAAATCGTTATCGGCAACACCATGAAGAGCTTAAGCCTCGTTCCGCAGGAGATGATTAAGAATGGCTTGAGTTCATCGAGCGCAAACAAGGGCAACCGAGCCTTAACCGGTTACCAAATATGGCGTCTGCGTGCCGGACAAGAAGCCAATGAAAGCCAGTGGACATTGGTAACTCCGCAGGTAATTAATACCCTCACTCACAACGATACCGCCTGGAACACCTTATCCAACGGAACCTATCGATGGGCTGTTAAGGCAATTTACACCAACGGGGTGGCTTCGCTGCCTGTGCTATCAAACTCCTTACAGAGGGAAGTGCTTTCCGGTACCATCCAGGGCATGGTGCGCAAACCCAATAACCAGGCTCTTAGCGGTGCCACCGTATCAGCAGGGGGAAACTTCACCACAACCAACAGCTCCGGTTTATACAGTCTAAGTCTGCCGGTGGGTGTTTATAGTGTTTCTTGCAGTGCTCCGGGTTACCAAACCAATACAGTTAACAATGTTACGATAATCGCCAATCAAAGCATCACCCAAAACTTCAATATGCTAATCTCTGCCAATGAGGATGAGCTTATCCCTGTTACTGCTACGGTTCTTAACGGTAACTACCCCAACCCCTTTAACCCTGAAACCACTATCAGCTATGCGATTAAAGAGACCGGTGAAGTAAGTTTGGAAGTGTACAATCTTAAGGGTCAAAAGGTACGCAGCCTCGTAAACGGCAGACAGAATACCGGACATTATCGTATTGTTTTCAATGGTAAAGATGATCTTGGGCAAGCGCTTAGTTCCGGCATTTACTTCTACCGTTTCACCGCCGGGAGCTACACCTCTACCCGGAAAATGATCCTGATGGAATAGCCGGGTCAGGCACTGATCTAAAGCGAAATGCTTTGTCTATTCTTGCTTGGTTATAACTACAGCCCTGCTAATATCTAATAACTTACCCGTAACCCACCCGTATCGTGATACGGGTGGGTTACGGGATAATTACTGACAGCTTAAGTGTAATCTACATGCAACCTGTAAGTTAAACTCCGGGTCTGCCAATGGCGTAATAGGAAAAGCCAAGTTCGCGTACCACAGCGGGATTGTAGAGGTTGCGTCCGTCAAAGATAACGGGGTGCTTTAGTAGGCTGGCAATACGGGCAAAATCAGGGTAGCGGAACTGACGCCATTCTGTTATCAGCAGCATGGCATCTGCGCCTTCCAGAGTGCTATATTCGTTTTCGCAGAGGGTTATTTTGGGGTTACCGGCAAAGATGCGTTTTGCTTCATCCATGGCAACGGGATCGTAGGCTTTAACAGTGGCACCCAGCTCAATTAAGGCATTGATAATCACTATGGAGGGTGCTTCCCGCATATCGTCGGTCTGCGGTTTGAAAGCAAGCCCCCAAATAGCGAAGCACAAGCACTTTAAATCCTTCCCGAAGTGTTTCTGCACCTTGGCAATAAGAATGCGTTTCTGGGCTGCATTCACCGCTTCCACGGCTTTCAGGATGGGGGAATCGTAGCCTTTTTGGTTTGCCATGTGGATAAGGGCTTTAATATCCTTTGGGAAACAGCTTCCGCCATAGCCAACCCCCGGGTAGATAAACTTATAGCCTATACGCGTGTCACTTCCGATGCCATTACGCACTTCCGCCACATCGGCACCATATTCGTCGCATAGACGGGAGATTTCGTTGATAAAGCTAATCTTGGTGGCAAGCAGGGCATTGGCGGCATACTTGGTCATTTCGGCGGAGCGGATACTCATAATCAGGACTCTGTCGTGAGTACGGCAGAAAGGCGCATAGAGGGTTTTCATGGTCTCACCGGCTTGGAGATTGTCGGTTCCGATAACCACTCTGTCCGGACTCATAAAATCATCTATGGCAGTGCCTTCCTTCAGGAATTCGGGATTGGAAACCACATCAAAGCTGAAGCTTACCCCTCTTTCGAACAGCACAGAGGCGATCTTGCTGCGCACCAGATCGGCGGTGCCAACCGGAACGGTAGATTTGTTCACAATAATCTTGGGCTCATTCATATAGGCTGCGATCTCCGCCGCTACCGCTATCACATATTGCAAATCGGCAGAGCCATCTTCATCCGGAGGCGTGCCCACCGCAATAAAGATGATGCGGGATTGCTCCACGGCAGCCTTAAGATCGGTGCTAAAGCTTATTCTGCCAGCTTCCATGTTGCGGTGAATCATTTCTTCCAAACCGGGTTCGTGGATGGGAACCTTACCTAAAGCAAGCAGGCGGATTTTGTCCGCATCCTTATCCACACAAAGGACATTGCTGCCCATCTCGGCAAAGCATGCCCCGCTGGTTAATCCTACATATCCGCTGCCAATTACTGCTAATTTCATGGTTTTATCCTCGTTAGACGTTAGACGTTAGACGGGTGAAGTAGTCTATTACTTGTGATAATCCTGTAGAAAGGCTTGTTTGGGGTTGCCAGCCAAGCGTTTGTTTGGCTTTGGAGAAATCTAAGAATGAATTGCGCAAGTCACCTTGTCTGGCGTCTCCATATAGAGGCTTTCTGCTTGTCTTCATCAGACGGTCAAGCTCCTTGTATAAAGCTACGGTGGAAGTGGCAATGCATGTGCCGATGTTAAAGGCTTGCCCCTCTCCCTTTTCCAAAACCATCAGATTGGCGGTAACCACATCTCCCACATACACATAATCTCTGGTCATCCCATCCGGCTGGTCTGAATAACGATAGATAGTCGGTGTTTTACCCGCAAGCAATTGCTCCACAAACAACGAAACCACACCTGCTTCACCATGGGAAACCTGACGCGGACCATATACATTCGCATAACGTAAAACAGTGTAATCCAAGCCGTATTGATGCTTATAGAAGTAAAGATAACTCTCCCCTACCATTTTGTTGATGGCGTAAACAGACAGAGGTTTGGGGCTATAATTCTCGGTGGTGGGATACTCTGTTGCTTCGCCGTAAATTGCTCCGCCGGAAGAGATAAAGATTACTTTCTTAACCTTATACTTCACACTGCATTCAAGCACATTTATCAAGCCTTTCACATTCACTTCCGCATCGTAGAGGGGATTGGTGATCGAAAGCGGAACACTTATCTGGGCGGCATGATGGTTCACCACATCCGGGAGTTCGGTGGCAAAAACATGCTCCAGATCAGGGCTGCAAATATCCATGTTGTAGAAAGTGGCTTGGGGATTTATGTTGCGCAGATAGCCTGTGGATAAG
>Ga0351962_1219_pt2 | contig 11723 bp, 8 predicted proteins | sample TotcelT113001N13_FD_205805 | JGI IMG/M metagenome (GOLD analysis project Ga0351962, IMG submission 205805) | Enriched cells from coal bed in the Powder River Basin, Montana, United States - Total cells T11 rep3 HSBNCT.T11.300.1.N13 ...
ATATTCACATGCTGATCAAAACTGCGGCAGGAAGGGTGGCAGGCTTGCCTGCTCCTGAAAGATGATGCTAAATAATTCCAGCAAGGACGCTGTGTCGCTTTTTCAGGTGATTTGGGGGGCTGCCCTTCTCATAATGGGGGTTGCGGTTTTTTTCCGGGTGCCTGAAGTGATGGCCCGTGTTGAAGAAATCCCTGCCCTTGTGGGTGCGATGTGGTTTATCAAGTTCAGTTTCTATTGCATGGGGGCGGTGCTGGTGGCAGGCGGGGCCAAAAAACTCTCCGCCCAGCACAGGGCTGCGAGGGCAGATGCCAGGCCCGGCAGGCAGGAGGGGAAAGAGCCTCCAGAGCAGACCTGATTGTAATTTCGTCAGAACAAAATGGATAACCAGCAGATTAACCCTTGCGCTTTCCTCTAAAGAAAGCATGTCCGGGGATTTGCCATGACAGCCGCAGAAACCGCCAAAAAAATTCCTCCGACAGGCGATGTCTCCTCCATCAAGACCCTCTCCGATTACAGGAGCAGGCTCCAGGAGCTTTCCAACCGCATACATGCCGCCACCAATCTCGATGAGATCCTCATTGACATGAAGGATGACATCTGCACCCTTTTCAATGTGGAGCGGGTTACCATTTATGTTGTGGATGGTGTTCGGCGGGAGCTGGTTTCCCGTTACAAATCTGGCAGCGAAGTGGGTGAAATCCGGGTCCCCATAGCCAACATGAGCGTTGTGGGTTATGCGGCCTCCAAGCAGAAGCTCATCAATGTCAAGGATGTTTACGATGACAAGGAGCTTGCCGCCATTGACCCTGTTCTGCGCTTTGACAAGCGCTGGGACAAGAAAGCCAACTTCCAGACCAAGCAGGTGCTGGCGCACCCAATCACCTTCAAGAACTTTCTGCTTGGAGCCATGCAGCTCATCAACAAGAAGGACGACCATCCCTTCAGCCCCACTGACGAGCAGGCGGTTCTGGAGCTCAGCAAGACTCTGGGCATTGCACTTTACAACCAGCGGCGCATGGTGCGTGCCAGGCCCAACAAGTTTGACTACCTTGTCAACAACAGCATCATAACAAGCAAGGAGCTGGAAAAGGCGGTTGCAGACGCCCGGCAGAACAAGGAGGCGGTGGAGACCATCCTGGTGGCTGAATTCAAGGTCTCCAAAAAGGATGTGCTCACAAGCCTTTCCCAGTTTTACAGGACCCCCTATGTCCTGTACAGCGAAACCACGCCCATTCCGGGCGACCTGCTCAAGGGCGTCAAGGTCGCCTTCATGAAGAACAACATCTGGGTGCCCATCCGGGAGGAGGACGGCCGCGTTATAATAGCCATTGACAACCCGGCGGATGTGCCCAGGATGGACATGGTTAAAGCCCTTTTCCCAGGCAGAAACATCGAGTTCCACATCTGTCTCAAGGACGACATACTCGCCTTCATCAAACATTTCACCACCGATGAAAAGGAGATGAGCTCCATTGATGATATTCTGGGCCAGCTCCAGGTGGAAGAAGACGAGATGGATGACGAGATGAGCCGGGTGGGCGAGGAAGACTCGGCCGTTGTTCAGCTTGTCAACAAAATCATCCTTGACGCTTATGCCAGAAACGCATCGGATATCCATGTCGAGCCTTATCCGGGCAAGCAGAGCACCAGGGTGCGAATCCGCGTGGACGGTGCCTGCACGGTTTACCAGATGATTCCCTACCAGTACCGCAACGCCATTGTGAGCCGTATCAAAATCATGAGCGATCTGGACATTGCCGAGCGCAGAAAGCCCCAGGACGGCAAGATAAAATTCAGCAAATACGGCGGCAAGGACATCGAACTTCGTGTTGCAACCATTCCCACCCAGGGAGGCATGGAAGATGTTGTCATGCGTATCCTGGCGGCCGGCGAGCCCATTCCTCTGGACAAAATGGGCTTTTCAAAGCGTAACTACAGCAACTTCATAAGCTGCATCACAAAGCCCTATGGCATCATCTTTGTCTGCGGCCCCACAGGTTCTGGTAAAACAACCACCCTGCATTCGGCTCTTGGCTACATCAACAAGCCCGACATAAAAATATGGACCGCTGAAGATCCGGTGGAAATAACCCAGGCAGGGCTTCGCCAGGTGCAGGTGCATTCAAAGATCGGGTTTGACTTTGCCGCGGCCATGCGTGCCTTTCTCCGTGCAGACCCGGATGTCATCATGGTTGGTGAAATGCGCGACAAGGAAACCACCCATATCGGCATCGAGGCATCACTCACGGGCCATCTGGTGTTTTCCACCCTGCACACCAACAGCGCCCCGGAATCAGTCACCCGCCTTCTTGACATGGGCATGGACCCCTTCAACTTTGCAGATGCGGTTCTGTGCATCCTTGCCCAGCGCCTTGCACGCACCCTGTGCGGCAAATGCAAGGAGCCATACAATCCATCGGAGGAGGAATTCAACGAGCTTGTGCGGGAATACGAGGAGGGAGAAAAAGGGGCTTTGGAGAGGCATCTTGGCATAACCTACAGCAAGGACCTTGTGCTTCACCGGGCCAAGGGTTGTGATGCCTGCAACCAGACCGGCTACCGGGGCCGGTGCGGCATCCACGAGCTGCTCATGGGCACCGATGACTGTAAAAAGCTAATCCAGTTGAGAACCCCCATGGAAGGGATACGCACCCAGGCCTTGAAGGACGGCATGACAACCCTCAAGCAGGACGGCATAGGCAAGATTTTTGATGGCAAGCTGGATCTGCTCCAGGTGCGCAAGGTCTGCATCAAGTAAGTCCCATCTGCCGGGTGATGGCAAACCCATCAGTTTGCCCGGCGGTTTTGGCGGCAGCCCGGAAACCGCAGGAATTTTATTTATTCGCTTGCAGCATCCAGACGGCCCCGGCAAATTGCCGGGGCCGTTTTTTTGTCTTACTGTTGCGCTGTTTATGCCTGTTGGCTTATACTTTATCCAGCCCCCTTTTAAGAAGTATCGCGCCGGTTTTTAATGAAGGAGTGCAGAGCATGCCCCTTTCACTTGCTTACAGTGCTGATGATAAAAAAAAGCCTGCACAGCCTTTGCAGGAAAAAACAAACTTCCGCATAGACGCCCTCAAGCAGGCTGTGGATAGAGCCATACCAGGCATCTGCCCGGAGCGGGCTCTGCTGTGGACCCAATACGCCAAAGGCAGGCATAACAAAAAAAAGCATCCGGCGGTCCAGGTGGCCGAGGCCCTTGCCTTTGTTCTGGACAACAAAAGCATTGCCATACACCCAAATGAGCTTCTGGTGGGAAATTACACCTCCCGCCGGGTGGGCGGCATGATTGCTCCGGAGCTTGCAGGTTTCACGGCCCTGGCGGAGATTCCCCTTTTCCCCTTTAGGGAGGAAAACCCCCTGGAGATATCCAGGCCCGATATGCTCAAGCTGGCAAAAACCCTGCCTTTCTGGCTGCCCAGAACCCTTGCCTGGCAGGCCTGCCCTTCTGCTTTGGGCCGTCCGGGTTTTGTCGCCCGCAACGCCCTTTTCCGGCAGTGGGTCATAAACGAGCTTGGGGGCATAGCCCACTTTGCCCCTGATTATGAGAGGCTTCTTGATGAAGGCGTTGAAGGCATACTTTTGCAGGCCCGCAAAAACCGCAGGGAGCAAATGCCAGATTCAGAGGCCTGGCATTTTCTGACCGCCGCAATAATAGCCGGAGAGGCGCTTGCCCGCCTTGGAAACCGTTACAGCGCACTTGCCTTTGACCTGGCCCGCGCAGAAAGCGATTTGGCCCGCAAAAAGGAGCTTCTGGAAATTGCCCGCACCTGCTGCCGGGTGCCCCGCCACGGGGCAACAAATTTCCGGGAGGCTGTCCAGTCCGTTCTCTTAGCCCACATTGCCATTGTTCATGAAGGCCTGGATGTGAGTATATGCCCAGGCCGCATGGATCAGTACCTTTGGCCCTATTACAAAAAGGATCTGGCACAAGGGCGCATCACTCCGGATGAGGCTTATGAGCTTCTTGCCTGCTTCTGCATAAAGCTGTGCGAAACCGTGCCTGTTTGGAGCAGGGCGGTTAACCGAATGTTTTCAGGGCTTCCATCCTACCAGACCGTGTGCGTGGGCGGCACGGACAGAAAGGGAAAGGACGCCACCAATGATTTGAGCTATATGCTGCTGGAAATAACCGGCGAGCTGCGTATGCGGGAGCCAAATTTCCACGCCCGCATACACAAAAAAAGTCCCAGGCCCTGGCTGGAGGCGGTTTTCCGGATGCTTGCCAAAGGGGCCAACACGCCTGCCCTTTACAACGATGAGGTGATTGTTCCGGCCCTTGTGAATTACGGCCTTTCCCTTGAAGATGCCAGAAACTACACGCCCATAGGCTGTGTGGAGCCGGGCAGCCAGGGCAAAAGCTTTGCCTCCACGGATGCTGCCCTTGTGAATGTGCCAATTGCCCTTGAGCGGGCGCTCAACAGCGGAAAACGGTTCGGCGAGCGCATACGCAGTGGGGCTGCCACCATGCCGGTTTCGCGCATGAAAAGCATGGAGGATGTAAAAAACGCCTTTTCCATTCAGCTTGCCTTTTTGTTGAAGTCCCTTGTCCGGGATTTGAGATGGGTGGAAAAGGCCAATGCGGAGCATCACCCCACACCCCTTTCCAGCATGCTCATGGACGGCTGCATTGATTCGGCAAAATGCCTCACACAGGGAGGGGCTGTTTACAACGGATCGGGCGTGCAGTTTGTGGGCCCTGCGGATGTGGGCGACTCCCTTGCGGCAATTGAGCAGCTTGTTTTTAAGGAAAGGCTCATCAGCCTTCCAAAACTTGTGGAAGCCTTGAAGGCAAACCTGCCTGACAATGCTCTGCTCACAAGGATGAGGCAATGCCCAAAGTTTGGCAATGACGATGCTGCCGCCGACTTCTGGACTTGTTTTGCTGTTGAGGAATTTGTGCGAATTCTGGAAAGCCACGGCAGCAACACAAGGGGGGGCCGCTATGTGGCAGGGCTTTACTCCACCACAACCCACGAGCATTTCGGCAGGGTCACAGGGGCCACGCCAAACGGAAGGCGCAAAGGCGAGCCCTTTGCTTCGGGCATTGCCCCTGTAAACGGCAGCGACAAAAAAGGCCCCACAGCCCTTTTAAACTCCATGAACCGGCTGGACTACTCCCAATTTCCAAACGGGGTCAACTTCAACATTAAGTTTGCCAGCACCGTCCTGGCAGGGGAGAAGGGGTCGGTCATACTACAAAAGCTCATGCAGACCTATTTTGAGCGGGGGGGAATGCAGGCCCAGTTGAATGTGCTGGACAGACAGACCCTGCAAAAGATCAAGGAAAACCCGGATGCCTATCCCAACCTGCTTGTGCGGGTTTCAGGTTACAGCGCCTACTTCAACAATCTCACCGAGCCCATGAAGGATGAGATTATAGCAAGAACGGCCAACAGCATATAGTTGAGGGGCGGTTCCAGGAAAACGATAGCTGCGTTGCACTTCGCTTTGTATCTCGGTCATGTACCAAATGTACACTCCCTCGATCCAAAGCTCGTGCGCCTTGCTCTCCTTTCCCTGGAACCGCCCTGTACGCTGGTGGTTGAAAAGAAAAAAACCAACGGCAAAGCGTTGGGTGGCACTGGCAACTCGTTGCCAGTGTGCGATAAGCACAAGAGGTAAGATTACCAGGCTGGGAGAGGCTTTTGCCTTGCCCACGGATCCCTGAAACCGCCCTTTGTGTTTGTTGGAGGGGTGGCATCAGCTTGTAGGTTGGGATAAAAATCCGGCAATTTAAAGATGTTGGAAGGCAAGAAGGGTGGGTTGGATGGTTCTTGCGGGAAGCGCTTGGTTCACCCAACAATCTGGATTGGTATGAAATAAAAACTTGAAGTTTTTTGAAAAGGGGTGCGGGGGAAATCGTTTTTTCAAAAACGGTTTCCCCCGCTTTCTTTTTTGGGTTTTATAAGTTTTTGTTTTCTACAATTTTTTGAGCACACTGGCGGCCAGATCCATGTCTTCCGGGCAGAAAACATAGAGGGCCTTTGAGCTGCCGGCCATGCCGGAGCCGTAAACATACTGTATGTTGACACCTTCCTCGCCGAAAAGGGCTGCCAGCCTGGCAAGGGTGCCGGGCTTGTCGTCCAGTTCCATTGCCAGAACCGGAACCACATCAAATGTGTATTCATTCTCGGTGAGAAGGCCCAGGGCCTTGTCGGTGTTGTCCACTATCATGCGGATAAGGGCGAACTCCACGGAATCCTTTTGCATGGAGTTGTAATTTGCAGCGGATGCAATTCTGCGGATGGAGCGGCCACGGGCCTTGAAAAGCTCCCGCACATAGTCGGAAGCATCCTGAATGGTCATTGCATCAATGTTGATGCTGTTTTCCGAAAGCAGCAGGGCCAGCTTGCCCAGCTCTCCGGGCTGGTTTTTCAAAAACAGTCGGATTTCCGTTCTGACCATGTTTTGCTCCCCGGTTATTTTTTTGCAAGGCGCCTTATGCCGTCATTGCCTGCCACGATTACTTCTGTTGCCAGGCCCAGAAAAAGGCCGTGCTCAACAACCCCGGCCCTTTTGTCCAGCATCTCGGCCAGCTTGTAGGGGTCCTCGATGGGGCCGAACTTGGCGTCCAGAATGAGATTTCTGTGATCTGTTCGGAATGGTTTTGAGATTACATTTTCCCGCAGGGTGACTTGAGCCCCCAGGGACTCCAGGAATCTTTTTTCCGTGTGCAGGGCAAAGGGCACCACTTCCACAGGCAGGGGAAAGATGGTCCCCAGTCGCTCGGAAAGCTTAGACTGGTCCACCACGATTATGTTCTTGGTGCTGGTCTGGGCCAGTATTTTTTCCTGAAGAAGTGCGCCGCCGCCACCCTTGATAAGATTAAGCTCCGGATCAACCTCGTCTGCTCCGTCAATGCTCAAATCTATGTGGTCATACTCTGCAAAGGTGGCAAGGGGAATGCCCAGCGAGCTTGCCAGATCATAGGTTGGCACAGAGCTTGGTATGCCCACAATGTCCCGCAGCTCGCCGCTTTTCATGAGTTTTGCAAGCCTTACAATGGCAAAGGTGGCCGTGCTTCCTGTGCCAAGGCCCACAATCATGCCCGATTCCACTTCGTTGACCGCCTCTTCTGCTGCCAGCCGCTTGTAATCGTCCTGTTTTGTCATGGCAAAAACTCTTTCAAGTAGTCTTAAGGCTCAAGTTGTTTTAAAAACCTTTGTTTCAGATGTAATGAACTTGGCTGCCGAGCGCAAGTGTTTTCAACTGATTTTGTGCAGGCTTAACCCTATTTTAATAACACGATTAACCGCTTTTAGTCATGGGTATTTTTTGCCGGGCGGTTTCGCGCACCCGCAAGGCTGTATTTCCGGGCTGAAATGCATTTGCTGAATTGATTTGCCTGCCGGTGTTTGCAGGCTATCCCCAAAGATTTGACAGGTGCTTTAAGCCACGCATTGCATCCCTGTCTGCAAGGTGGACGCCCAGCACCGTGCGGCCCGCTTCCGCAAGGGCCTGGGCGTCTCCCAGGGCCTGGGCGGTTTTTAAAACGCCGAAGGTGAGGCTGCCTTCCCTTCCTTCCATCCGGTCTGGAATTACGGCGTCATGGGGCATTTGGGAGGTGATTTGCAGAAAGAGGCCGCGGCCTGCATCTCCCTTGTGAAGCTGGCCTGTGGAGTGCAGAAAGCGCGGGCCGTAGCCTGCCACCACCGCCAGGCCGGTTTTTTGGGCGAGCGTTTTCACCGCATGGTCAAGCCATTCATCAACCCTGGCGGAGGGCTTGAGGTAGGCCTGGATGCACAGATAGCTTCTGCCTGCGCCGGAAGCATCCCCCTGCCGCGCTTTCGCCAGGAATGAGTCAAAAGCCTCGCGGGCCGAATTTGCAGAAAAATCGCCATACAGAACAAGGCTGTTTTCCTTTAAAAGGGGCTTTTGCTCCGGAAGTTTTCCCTCCTGCTTGAACTGGGCCATCATTTCGCGGGCACGCACCTTGGCGCTTTCCACATCCGGCTGGTCAAAGGGGTTCACCCCAAGGCGGGCGCAGGCTATGGCAACAGCGATCTCCTGGCGGAAAAACTCGCCGCCGGTTTCGTGCAGGTCTTTAAAGGTCAGGCAGGTTACAGGGTGCCCGGCCCGTGCAAGGGCCGCAAGCTTTGGCCTGTCAAAATCCTCACCCTCAAGGGCCAGATGAACAAAAAAACGGTCCGGCCCGTAGTGTTGGGGCTCTTTCAGTATTTTTTCCTCCACAGGCAGAATGCCCACCCCCTGCTTGCCCGTGCTTTCAGCCACAAGCTGCTCTATCCACGATGAGAGGGGGGCAAGCGAGGGCGAGAGCACCAGGGTGAGCTTGTCGCGGCCGGAAGCAGCCAGCACACCCATTGATGCGCCAAGGCGGGCTGCGGAGTTGTCCCCGTGGAAGGGGCAGTTTGCGGGGCTTGAGTTTATACTCATGGCTTCGGCGGATTTTAAAAGCGTTTTGATGTCCACCCCCAAAAGGGCGGCAGGCACAAGCCCGAAATAGGACAGGGCGCTGTAACGGCCGCCGATGTCCGGATCATTCAAAAAGGCTTTGCGGAAGCCGTACTGGTGGGCCATCTGTTCCAGGGTGGAGCCCGGATCGGTTATCACCGCAAAGTTTTTGCCTGCCTGCTCCCCCAGGCTCTGGCGGGCGAAGTTGTAGAAGTATTTGGCAAAGGAAAGGGTTTCAACGGTTCCGCCGCTTTTGGTGGATATTATAAAAAGGGTGGAGCGCGGATGCGCCCAGCGGGCCGCATCCAAGACCGCGCCGGGGTCTGTGCTGTCAAGTACCTTGAGCTCGCAGAAGCCTTTTTTCCTGCCGAATATTTTGGCAAAAACCTCCGGGGCAAGGCTGGAGCCGCCCATGCCCAGCAGCAGCACCCTGTTTATACCGTCCCTGCGCACAGTATCTACAAAGGCAAGAATTTCACCCACAGCAGGAAGCATTTTTTTGGGGCTGGCAAGCCAGCCAAGGCGGTTTGCTATTTCCTTGGGCGAGTCCTTCCAGACAGTGTGGTCATGGCTCCATATCCGCCCAAGGATGTTTTTCTCCATAAGGGTCTTGCGGAAAGCCGTGATTTCCTCTGTGTACTGCCCCAGGTTTTCCGCATAGCCGGAAATAATGCAGTTAAGGGCGCGGCTTTTTTCCTCTATCAGTTGCATGAGTGTTTCAAAGGCATTGGCAAAGGCCTCCACCCCTTCTTTTTGCAGGGTGTCCGTCACCTGGGCCAGATCAATGCCTATCTTTTCAAGGGCGTCCATGTCTGCCCTGGCCTGTTCAAGGCCTGTATCAACGGTTCTGTCCGCCTTTCCGTGGTCCAAAAAAGCCTCAAGGGTTTCCGGAGGCAGGGTGTTGACGGTGTGCGGCCCGATAAGGGGCTCCACATACAGCAAATCAGGATAATCGGGATTTTTCACGCTGGTGCTTGCCCACAAAAGCCTTTGAACCCGTGCCCCCTGCTTTGCAAGGGCTTCCCACCGCGGCCCTGAAAAAACGGCCTGAAAGCGGGCATAGGCAAGTTTTGCATTGGCAACGGCAATGCGGCCCAAAAGGGCAGGCTGGTTTCCCTGCTTCAAAAGGCGGTCAACCGCAGAATCAATGCGGCTCACAAAAAAGGAGGCAACCGAGGCCACGCGGTTGACGCCATGACCGTTGGGGATGGTCGGGCCTTTTGCCGCAAGATTCTCAAGGCCTTCCATGAAGGCATTTGCCACATCTTCGTAATTTGCGCAGGAAAAAAGGAGGGTTGCGTTCACATTCACGCCGCGGGAGACAAGGGTTTGAATGGCCTTGACCCCGGCGGGTGTTGCCGGAACCTTTATCATGAGGTTGGGGCGATTAACCGCCTTCCACAAATGAAGGGCCTCTTCCACCGTGCCGTCTGAATTATCCGCAAGCCTGGGGCTTACCTCAAGGCTCACAAACCCGTCCTGCCCCTCTGTTTGGCGGTAAACAGGCAAAAGGGCGTCTGCTGCAAGGGCTATGTCCTCCACAACAAGGGCTTCATAAATCTCGCCGGGAGATTTTCCCTGGCGCACAAGGAGCAGAAAATCCTCATCATAGTCGGTGCTGTTGGCAATGGCCTTTTCAAAAATGGAGGGATTGCTTGTCACTCCGCCAAGGCCTCTGGCAACAAGGTCTGCCAGTTTTTGCTCGCTGATGAAGGACCGGCGGATAAAATCCAGCCAGATGCTTTGCCCTGCCTGCTTAAGCTCCACCATTTTGGACATGACGGCCCCCCTGCTTGGTTGGTGCAAAAAAAATCAGGGCGGTTTTTCAAGGCAAAAGCCTAATTGCTAAAAAAGCGGTTCCAGTCGTTTAGCGACCAGTCATAGCCCTGATAAATGATATGGATATTGTTTTGGTTGGCGTTCAGATTTGCTGCCAGCTCCCCTTTTGCATATCGTAACACAAAATTCTTCGGGCCGCCATCAAAGTCTTTGGCAAACCATTTGAAAATGCGTGTCACAAAAAGGCGGTTGTTTTGCAGATAGGTTTTTTCCGGGTCATTGATGAAGGTAACAACCGCAGCGTCAAGCTGCTCGTTCAACCGGTCGCCATCAAAGGGCTCCGGCCAAAGGGGCGGGCAGCTCAACGCAGCGCAGTTTATGGCAAAATGAATTCTGGGGTCGGCAAATTTGGGGCGGATTATGTCGTGCTCGATGGTGTCAAGGGTCAGGGTGCGCTCCCCAACCTTCACAAATTGCATTTTCCAGGGGCTGCGCAAAAAGCTGCCCAAATCCTTTATGGAGCTGATGTTCGGGTAGGCGGTTAGGATGAGCTTTAATGTCCAGGCATTGTAAGCGTTTATCCAGTAGGCAAGCTCGTGATTTGGTGTAAGGCTTTCCGGCTCAATGCGGGAAAGGACTTCCAGGTAGGCATCCAGAATCGCCTCGTCCTGTGAGAGCCCTTGGTAGTCCACAAGGCCCTGGCGGACGAATCTTTCCAGAAGCCCTGCATACAGGGAGCTGTCCGGCGGGGCCGCAGCATCCAGGCTAAAGGCCGGGCTGCCCGCTGTAAGCAAGGCGCAAAAAAGCGCAATCGCGGCAAACCACTTCATAAAACACCTCCGCACAAAGTGATGCCCAACAAAAACATTTGAATTTATACCAACATGCCAGATTCAGCCCCCTTTGTAAACCCTCAAATATAGTTTTAGCTATACTTTAATTATAGCGATGAAATGAAATAAAATTAAAAGTATATATTGATAATGGCAAAAGCGGTTTTCGCGGCTGCCAGGGCTTGGATGAAAATGCAATAAGCTTTATTGCATTACAACAGAGATGTTATTGGAGGGGCCGGGAAACGGTAACTATTTCAAGGCCGCAGGGTTAACGGATTCCTGCCTGCATGGGAACACCCTGATTGGCAGGGCAAGAGGCGCAATGATTTTTGTTTGCCCATAAATTCTTCATGCTCCTGGCTTGAGTTTTTCCCTTACCTTTACGGCCAGCCGGAGAAATGCCGGGGAATCAGCAGGGCGCGGCCGGGGAAGATGCACGGGAATGTCATCCTGAATGCGGCCGGGCGAGCCTTTCATTATCAGGATGCGATCTGCCAGGCCCAAAGCTTCGGAAACATCGTGGGTGACAAAAACAATTGTCTGGTCAAGCTCCTTCCAAAGGCTTACAAGAAGCTCCTGCATCTCCTGGCGGGTCTGCATATCCAGCGAGGCAAAAGGCTCATCCATGAGCAGAACCAGGGGCTCAAGAACCAGAACCCTTGCAAGCGCCACCCTCTGGCGCATTCCCCCGGA
>Ga0351962_1234_pt1 | contig 11353 bp, 6 predicted proteins | sample TotcelT113001N13_FD_205805 | JGI IMG/M metagenome (GOLD analysis project Ga0351962, IMG submission 205805) | Enriched cells from coal bed in the Powder River Basin, Montana, United States - Total cells T11 rep3 HSBNCT.T11.300.1.N13 ...
GCTCGTGGAACGATTACACAACGTGGGTTGTGAACGCGATCAGGCCGGGAACCGGGACTTCCACTACGATGAGTTTTGCCTGCTCTTGTTGCTGGGCCTGTTCAATCCTGTGGTGGACAGCCTGCGGGGCCTGCAACAGGCCAGCGAATTGGAGTACGTCCAGCAGCGGCTCGGGATGGAGCGGGTCTCGCTGGGCTCCCTTTCCGAAGCGTCTCGCGTCTTCGACGCCGAGTTGCTCAAACCGATCATCGAAGAGTTGGGGCAACAGCTGCAACCCTTGGGCCGGGACCAGCGGCTGGCAGACATCCCCAAGACACTCACGTTGGTGGATGGTACACGGCTCTCCGCGTTGCCGTTGTTGATTCAGGCGATGGGAGCCAAAGCGCAAACGGGCAGCGGCCTGATCAAGTGGCGGTTGCACACGCATTTCGAAGTGGATCGGTTCGTACCCACCCGCATCGATGTCACGCCCAACGGGGGTGGCGAAAACGATGAACGGGCCGTGCTGGAACGCACCATCGAAGCGGACCGACTGTACGTCATGGATCGTGGCTACGCCAAATTCGCCTTGTTCAATCGGATCGTGAAAGCGGAGAGCAGCTACGTCTGTCGCCTGCGTGACAACAGTGCCTATGAGGTTGTGGAAGAACGGCCCCTCACCAATCGGAGGCCGGCGGAGGCCGGGGTCAGGTCTTGACTTAGAACTCTCGGAGGCCGGGGTCAGGTCTTGACTTAGAACTCTCGGAGGCCGGGGTCAGGTCTTGACTTAGAACTCTATTGTCCAGCGTCATTTGTCATATTATCACGTGACAAGCCGCGGCTGGGAGCGGCTTGTGTGCTCATGACAAACCATTGGTTATGTTGAGCTCAACATAACCAGTGTTATGTGCAGCGTCGAATTATGTGAAGTTGCGCTGCGCCGGCCCCGAAAGCACCTGTATTTGTGGATTTGGCGGATGATCCCCATCGCACAACTTCACATAATTGGCCCTTGCTGTGGCTACGTCACGAGTCTCCTCGCCCCGTGCCGTGCTGGCGACTACGGACAAGAAGCGTCGAGCAAGCAGAGGAATCCGTCTGGTTGGGGGTATGATGACGATCTGGGCTCCCATGCGAGCAGCGGATTATGTGCAGCATCAATCCGCCATTTCTTTGGAAAGCGGGGGAAAAGCCCGTCTGCTCAACATAATTCGACGCTGCACATAACATTTTCACTCTACCTGGGTCCGTGTGAGAATCCGGTGTGGTTGGACTGCCTGGCGGTACTTGGTCAATTAGGCAAGCAAGAGAGCCGAGCCCGGGTAGCGTATCGTGGTTTTGTGGAAAGCGGAATTGATGGGGCTGATGAGCGTGAGCCGTTGGCTGCGGCGGCAAATGGCTAATACGAACGAAGCTGGAGCGACTCGTCCCTGTCCACACTGCCGCCAGCCAGTGCAGCTCCAATGCGAAATCTGCCCGCATTGCCATGAGGTGATTCAAGTCGTCGCGGAGAAGACATCGCCGCCCAAGGAACAGGTCGCGGTCAAGGCACGAGCCCAACCGGCCCCAACCGATGTTTCGGGCCACCCTGAAGCGGCGCATGCCGAACTCGAAGAGGACGACTGGAACGATCGAGTGCTGGCCTCCTACGACTAGCCGAGCCTTCGCCGTTTTGGGGTGACGAGGGCAGCTAGCCGTGTCCACGCCTGTCAAGGTGTTAACCTCGCTGGAGTTCACGCTTTCGCGTGGCTTCTGCGGCGGGCATGGCCCGCCTCGCACGCTAAAGCGTGAACTCCAACAAGCCCCGACCCCGCGGATCTCCCAGAAAACTGGACCTTTACTGGGCAGCTAGCCGTATCCCTACCGTTCCCTTCATGATGGCATGGCCTGCCACGTCAGCGCGATCAGCTGGTCTGCCAATTCGTCCGCCTGCTGGCCCCAAATCTCACGCAGTGCTGTGGCGACAGATTCTCTGGTTGGGGGCATGTCTTCGCTGACGCACAACAGCGCGGCCGCAGCGCCCTTGGCCATGTGGGTCGGCTCGATGCCCTGGGACAACGCCAGCCGCATCGTGCCGAACAGCCGATCCTCGTAGCCCAGCTTCCGCCGGGCGTCGCGCGTGACGCGATCGATCAGGTCGTTCAAGTGGGGATTGACCATCCGCTCGATCAGGTCGTCCGCATAGGCACGGTAGCCGTCGGCGGTGAACAGTGGATCATGCATGTGCTGGTATTTTTTCACCAGCGCTGCGCCCGATTCGTCGATGAACGCCGCCCGTGCGACCGTCATGATGTCATCGTGACCAGCGGCCTCGGCCATCGTGGTCAGGCCTCGCAGACGAGCCAAATATCCGATCAGCGCATGAATGGCGTTGTGACCGTACAGTTTGGCCTCCTCAAACGGCAACAAGTCGTCCTTTTCGACGAACACCTCGATGCCTCGTTGGAAACCTTCGAGCGTGACGCGGGAGATCAGGATGTGATTGAACCGCTCGACCAGCACGGCTCGCGGGGTATCGGGCGTCAGCGGCGCTAGGCCGAGCGTGCGGATCGTGTCGGCGTCGGTAATCACGCCGCTCATCTTGCCGACGACTGTGTTGAGCGTTTGCACCGCGGTCAACGCCTCGGCCGGGACTCGAGCGCTCAGCCGCTCGGTGAGGATTTCGGCCGCGTGGTTGTGATTCTCCGCGGCGTAGATGATCGCCGGCTTGGATGCCTCGCGCCGCTGCAAGCCGTCGGCCAACAATCTCGCCACGCTCGCCGCGTCGCCCGTGTCGTAGAACCTCACACTGGGCAGCGCCGTGGCCATTTCATCCGCCGCGGCGATCGCTTGCACCAATTCCTGGCGGTCGGATTCCTCGCCGGGCTGGCACAACCGTACCCCCTCGACCGCCACCTGTTCAATACGATCCGGATGCGCAATGTTGATCGCATAGCGTCCGCCGGCGGCACGCACGGCGTCGACCAGCGCGGCGTCGACCTCGGCGATCACATACCGGGCGAAATTGCCCGAGCAGTACGCCTCGTACAGAAAGAGCGCGCTCTGGATCGGTCCAAAGCCGAACCCGACGAATGTTTTTCCACGCTGCGGCACTTAGCCATTCCCTCCCGCCACGCGGAGCAGTTCCTGTTCGGCCGCGCGGGTCCATTTGCCGTGGTCGAGTTTTTCGGCAACGGTCGGGAATCGCGTGTGCAACTCGGTCAGCGGAATGAGGCCGACGTCGTGCAACATCGGGTAGACAATGATCTTTCCGGCCAGGGTGCGGTTTTCCACCGCGGCGATGCCGTCGGTGGCCCCCGCCATGCCGCTGATCGCGTCCACGGACGCGTTGGTGTCGAGTTGCCCGCCCTCGACCTTTCTCAGTACGATCCGCATATCCTCGATGGTGGAACCACTGGTGCCCAACAGAAAGCCGCGTTTGGCGATGTAGGCATCGAGGTCAAGATCTTGCCGAACGGGGGCCGGGATGCCGGCGAAGATGTTGATAATCGCGCCCTCGCCGGCCCTCTGAATCGCATCAGCGACCAGCGCCCCGACCGGGGCCATCAAGGCAAAGTAGGTGAAAGTGCCGTCGAGCGGCTCTTGCTGGGGATTGACCAACCGCAAAGCCACATGATTCTTCTTCGCCATCGGTTCGGCCTTGAGCCGCAACGAGTCGATTCGCGGTATGTCCAGATCCGTACCCACGACACTCAGGCCCGAAAGGGTGAGGCACACGTTGCGAATCACGTGCATCTGCCCCATCGGCCCGCCCGCCCCGACGACGAGGACGCGATCGTTAGCGCGAATTTCGCCGGTGGCGGGGATGTGCCGGTACGACTCGGCCGCATCGTCGCCCACGGTCCCGACCCAGCGCGTCATGCCGTAGTGCACGCGCCCGACGCCGACCGACACCACCTGGCCGATACTCCGTCCGCCCAGCACGATGTTGATGATCCCCCCGACGGCAAGTTTGTCATTGAGCACGTCGATGGTTGCCTTGTCGGAGCCGAAATAGACGATGTCGTCGAAGCTTTCGTCGGCCAGGTCGGCGACGGCGCTGGGCAGCAGCGTCTGCACTTCCGCCGGTTCGCCGTCCGGCGAAAAGCACTCGTTCACGCCTTTCGCCTGGCGCCCCTCGGCCACGACGACCAGCAACCTGCCGCCGGCCTTGACGGTGTTCCGTTCACGGGTGACGTAGGAAGCTTCGACGCAGGCCCACGGTTCGACCAGCGCCACTGCCGAGGCGCTCTTGTCCTCGCCCACCGGAATCAGAAAACGATCTCCGTCCGGCGCGATGACCACGCGTTCGTCGAGCAGCGTGTACTCCTGCAAGCCGCCCTCGAAGTTGTATCCAAACGCCGCGTTGGAGCCGCCTGCTGTAGGCAACTGGCGATAGTCGGTCTGCACGAGGCAGCGCTGGCCAACCTGGTGCTGTTTCACCTGATCACCGATGGCCACGATCCGGCAGACAAGTTCGTGTCCCGGCACGGTAGGCAAGCCGCCGGGCTGATAGCTTTGGATGCCTTTGAGAACCTCCGGCTCGATTCCGCCGATGATCTCGGTCTTGCGCGCGTGTTTGTCGAACTGCTTGAGCAGCTTCAAATCGGAAAAACACAGCCCCACCGCCTCGACCTTGACCAGGATCTCATGCGGCCCGGGCGTCGGCACCGGTTTCGACGTGTTCAGTCTCAACGCGTCCGGACCGACTAGTTGGACTGCGTACTGGGTTTCTGGAAGGCTTGCTGCCATGTTATGCACACCCCGTGTTTGGGATCAATGATCCGCCAGACTGCTAGAGCAAGAAGAATACCCGAGCGGGTGCCAAACGGCGAAGGTTGTCAACGGGAGCTGTCCCCTTCGTCTTTCGAGTTATCACCCACAAGTCATCACCCACCTTTTTCCGTCATCCCCGGTCATGTTCAACTCAACATGACCTGCCCACCCGTCACGGGCAAAGCCTGGCCTGTTTCGTATTGCTGCTCGATCAGATAGAAGATCGCCTTCATCACGTCGGCCGTCGTGCAGCCGCGGCCGATCGGCACTTTGGCTTCGTAGGCCCGCCGCACGTCCTCGGTGGTTTTCGCGTCCGGCACTTTGCCGGCTCGCAGGTACTGGACGAACAAACCGTTTTCCGGGTCGGACCACAACGGGCCGTCGAAGAAATTGCCGGGGCAGATGGAATTGACTTTGATGCCGTCGGCTATCAGTTCCAGCGCGAACGACTGGGTCAGACCAAGCCCGCCGAACTTGCTGCCGGCGTACGCTGCGTTGCGGCTGGAACCGACAAGGCCCGATTTGGAATTGATCTGAATGATGTCACTCAGGTAACCGGGCTTGGCTTTGTGCTGGGTGGCGAGAATCGGCGCGGCTTTCTGAACACAGAGGAAATAGCCCTTGTAGTTCACATCCGTCACGAAGGCGAAATCCTTTTCGGGTTGCGTCTTGACGGATTCGGCCTTCAACACGCCCGCGTTGGAAATGAACAGGTCAAATCCGCCGTAGCTACGCACGACTTGATCGATGCACTCCGCGATCGATTCGCCGTTGGTGACGTTAATCGGCAGACTGATCACGCGACCGATGCCGTACACCTCACACAGGGCATGGGCCGCGGTGGCGGCGCCCTGCTGGTTGATATCCGTCAACGCAACGTGAGCGCCCTGGGCGGCGAGACCTTGAGCGATCTCGAGTCCGAACCCCTGAGCGGCCCCGGTCACGATGGCGATCCTGCCCTTCAGGCGACCGGCTGCAGCGCCGCTCGCCGCGGCGACTTTCTTGCGGTATACCTCGAATTCCCAGTCTTCGATGAACAGCCGCTGGCGATCCGTCAGGTAACTAACGCCCCCGGGACCGCCGCCCAGTCGCGTCGCGCCGGCCATCACCTTGATCGCGTCGAGATACACCTCGCAGACGGTCTTGGCCGCTTTGAAATCGTCGCCGACAGCGAACAGCCCCACGCCCTGCACCAACACCACCTTGGGCGGAAATCGGGTTTTCTTGGCGTGTTGCTCGATCGCCCCGCGCAACCGCGCGATCAGTGCGTCCTCGTCTTCACCGGCTTCCGGTTGGAACCACATCGGGTAGCTGTTGCAGTACACGATCTGATCGGGGGTCAGCGGTCCGGCAGATGCCATCGCTTGGCCCGCTTTGCTTCCGATCAGGCCCAGGGCGATGTCCGAATCGTCGCAGGTAACCACCTTCAACGGCTCGGCGGGATCTTCGGCCAACAGCGCTCGCAACGCGGGCCCGATCCTTCGCACGAACCCGGTGGCGTCATCGATCCGCGTAACGGCGCCGATCGATCGGGTCTGCCAGTCGTCACCAAGCCGCGCAGCGATCTTCTGCAAAACCTCGTCGGTATTGGCGCGGATCGCTGACGGCTCGTCGCCGGCAACGATCAGGCCGTGGTTGGCCATCAGGATCGCGTGGGGCAGTTCGCGACCCGTGCGGGCACGGTAGTTTTCGAGCGCCTGCTTCAATGTCTGCGCGAGGATGAACCCGGGATCGACATACGGCACCCACAGAATATCGTCCCCAAAGATCTCCTTGGCCAGCGTTTCCCCGCCGGTGTGACACGTCAGCGTGTTCGCGATCGTGGCATGGCTGTGCACGACGTACCTGGCCGAGACGAGGTGATGCAGCAACGCTTCGACCGACGGGCGCTGACCCCTTTCGGGTTCGCATTGTGCGGCGGTGACCCAATCCTTGAATTCCGCTTCGCGCACTTTGGGATCTTCGTCCAGCGTCGCGTTGGCCAGTTCGCTCAGCTGCCTACGATCCATTTTCACAAAGCCATCGCGCGTCATCGTGGCCAGCGCCGTCCCGCTGCCTTTGACATAGAGGAAGTCCGCGTCCTTGCAGGAAGTATTGCCGCCGCCGGCGAGCACAATGGACGGGTCGGAACCGTAGAAACGCGACAGCTTGACAATCACGTCGAGCGGATCGTCGCTGGAGAGGAACGTGGGCCAGACGCTGGTGGTGGTCATGATAGTCAAAATGGCTTCCTCAGGTCGTCGATCAGAGATCCAAGATGGGGGACGTGAGATTCAATTCCCTCCGTACGCTTCGTGATATCGCCGTATCACCGCCGCGCCGATTCTCGCCAAGGCTTGGATGCGTGCATCCGCCGAAGCATAATCCGGATTCGGATTCCCTTCCCCATCCACAAACCCACACTCGCCGTGCAACGTCAGAAACTGGTGCCCCGCCACCACGCAGGCGCCCTCCCAGAAGAGCGCTCGCATGTCGCCGGGCACGTCACCATCCTGACAGAACGGGTCCAACGGGATCAGGTCCAACGTATTATGTTCCGTGCCGGCGGTGATCACCAGGCCGGCCTCGCGCATCCTGTTGGCATACTCGCACAACACGTCGATCTTGTTGCGAATCGGGATCCACTCGGCAGCGTGGATATTCCGGCCCTGGATTTCGGCGATCAACTTGTCCGGCGATTGTTCGAACTGACAAAACGGCGAGGCGCCATCGGCGATCGTTGGGTAGCAGGGAATGCCCCCGAGTTCCCGCACCAAACGATACGCGTCCTCAAAGCTCACAAACGTTTCTTCGACGAACGCCGGCTTGCCGGCCTTCATCAGATGCGAGCGGATGTCGTTTTGCATGGCGACAAAGTCGGCGGGATGGTGGGCCTTTGTCTTGGCGTCCAAGATCCGGTTCAGTCGCTCGATTCGCTCTTCCGGCTGAACGTGCTCGAACAACGCCTCCTGAAATGCCTGGCAGACATGCCGCTCTTGCAAATAGACCGTGTTGCGAGCGCTCCCGTGGCGGCGAACGATCATCTCCACGACGGCATTTTCATCGATTTCCGTCTTCAGGCCGCGCTCGGTGAACAGACGTTCCATCCGCTCGACCATCTGCGCCATGCGCGTCGAATCATTACGGCGAATGATGCCGAGCAGCCGAGTTGCTGCGGGCGTCATTTCGTCGAAACGCGTGATGCCCTTGCCGCAGAAGTAAAACTTGCCGGGATTGCCCGGATCGTTGATCTTGATCCCCGCGTCCCGCAAGGCATCATCCATGCAGATGATCTCGGTCCCGAACAAGGGAAAGATGCCTTTGTGGCGAGCACAATGCACGAAATCGCCATAGACGTCATAGTCGTAATAGTTGCTGACGCCCAGGGCGGCGAGGCCCTGGTCGGCGGCAAGATTCACCGCCTGCTCGACGCTTTCGAAAGCGGAAAAGTTTGGCGGCAGATGCACGTGGGCGTTGATGGGCGGCAAGGGGCGCGGACTGCAGTCCTGTTGCGCCAGCACTCGCATCTCGTCCGGTGTTCCAAGGTTACGCAACGCATCCAGCGCTTCGGCGACTTGTCGGCCCATTTCTGGTTCCCTCGGGAGAGGTTCCCGTACTGCGATGTCAGGAGCGGCGAATGCGGCGCCCCCATGGTGCTGTTGAACCCGCGAAACCTCAACTGCCAACCGATTTGCGAATGATCTTCCGCGGCGGCAGGTGCAGGCCCATGCCGAGCGCATCCTCGGCCGATTCCTTGATCGCTTCGCCGATCGTGGGGTGAGCCCAGACGGTTTCCGCAACGTCATGCATCGACACGTTCTGATGCAGCAGGGCCGTTGTCGCCGCGATGCATTCCGTGGCGTTTTGACCGATCATGTGAGCGCCGAGCAACTGGCCGGTCTCACGATGGCGAATCATTTTGACAAAACCTTCCGGATGCCGAACGGCCATGGCTTTGCCAAGGTGTCCGATGGGAAATCGGCCGATGGCGATCGGCAGCCCCTGATCCCGCGCTTCCTGCTCGCTGAGCCCCACCGCAGCGACTTCGGGAAACGTGTACACCGCAGACGGAATCGGCGACTGAAACGGCTTGGCCCGCCCCAAGGCGTTTTCCACAGCAGCCACGGCGTGAGCCGAGGCGGCGTGCGCCAGCATGCACAGGCCGTTTGCATCGCCGATACAGTAGTGGCCCGACACCGTGGTTTCCAGATGATCGTTCACCGGGACAAAACCGCGCTTGTCCGCTTGAATTCCGGCACTGTTCAGCTCTAACTTGTCCGTATTCGGACGTCGGCCTGTGGCCACAAGGACGCGATCGAATTCACTCGACCTGCCGCCAGACATCCGCGTCTTGATCGAGTCGCCCGCGGACGCCACGTCGAGACTCTCGACTTTGGTATCCAGGTAACACGTGATCCCGCGGCCCTTGAAGATCGCCAACAGCGCCTTGCCAAGATCGTGATCGAGCGTCGGCAACAGGCGGGGCAGCATCTCGACGACGGTTACCTCGACACCGAACGCCTGCATCATGCACGCGAACTCGCAACCAATCACACCGCCACCGACGATCAGCAGCTTCCTGGGCAGGGTCGTCCAGTGAACCGCCTGGTCCGACGTGCATACCGCCTCGGGATCGGTCGGCCAGCCGGGGATGCGGATGGGGACGGAACCCGTCGCGATGATCACTTTGCCGGCAGTTACCACGCGAGGCGGACCGTCGCTTGGTGTCACCACCACACGCCCCGCCCCATCGAAACTGGCGTGTCCCGTCAGCTGCGTGACCCCCCGCCCCTTGAACAAATTGGCGATGCCGCCGCGAAGCTGGCGAAGAATCTTGTTCTTGTGCTGGGTGATCTCTTGCCAGTCGAAACCGATCTCGCCGTTGACGGTGATACCCCACTGTCGCGCGTTCTGGATGCCGTGCAGCATTTCGGCAGAGGACAACAGGGCCTTGGACGGAATACAGCCGAAATTCAAGCAGGTACCGCCGAGTTGGCCTTGTTCGACGACAGCCGTCCTCGCGCCCATTTGCGCCGCCTTCAGCGCGGCAATGTATCCGCCGGGGCCGGTTCCGATGACGAAGATGTCGAAGTGGTCAGTGGTCATTGGTCAGTTGTCAGTGGTCAGTGGTCGGTGAACTTATCGTTAACTCAACTCTTTGCTGGGGTTCTCCAGAACCTCTTTCAGACGCCCGAGGAACTTGGCGGCAAGGAGGCCATCGACGAGCCGGTGGTCGGCGCTGAGTGTCATCGTCATCACACGGCCCGGACGCATCGCGCCGTTTTCGACAATCACCGTTTCCCGCACGGCACTCACCGCGAGGATTCCTGATTCGGGCGGGTTGATGATCGCCCCGAACTCCTCGATGCCGAACATGCCGAGGTTGGTAATGGTGAAGTTGCCCTGCCCGATGTTCTCCAGCTTGCCGTTGCGAGCATTCTCGACAACACGTTTGGCTTCGGTCGCAAGCTGAGCGAGCGTCAGCGTGTCGACATTCCGCACCACTGGTACGACGAGCCCGTCATCCACCCCGACGGCGATACCGATGTTGGCGTGCGGGAATTCCACGATCTCGTCGCCCTGGATTTGGCTGCGCACGCCAGGGGATTCCGCCATCGCTCGGCCGACGGCCAACACCACACAATCGTTCAGCGTACAGTTGGTCCGCGGTTTATGTTCGCGATAGTAAGCGAACAGCGGCTCCGCATGGATGGTCATGCGCACGTAGAAGTGCGGTATCGTCTGCTTCGATTTCTGCAGGTTCAACCCAATTGCGCGGCGCATTTTCCGCATGGGGCGGCGAATCGGTTGTCCGTCGGCCGACACGCTTGGTGCAATTCTCGCTCGTTCGACGTCGCTGGAAAGGAGCCGCCCACCGGGACCACTACCCGCGCCGAGTAACGCCAGGTTGATTCCGCGTTCGGCTGCGAGCTTGCGGGCCGCGGGCGAAGCCTTGATACGACCTTCGGCGGTGACGGGCGAGGGGCCTGTGCTCGTACGCGACTCAGCCGCAACGGCCGTCGCGTTGGCCGCCGAGGCGACCGGGGCGCCTGCCGCTGAGGCAGTTGCACCCGCTGCCGATGTGCCCATCGCCGCCAGATACGCCTCGACATCGGCATCGTGGTCGGCAAGCAGGGCGATCGGCTGTTTGATGGGGACTGTTTCCTGTTCCTGGGCCACAATACGAGCAAGACGACCAGCTTCGGGCGATTCGTACTCAATCGTCGCCTTGTCGGTCTCGATCTCGCAGATGATCTGACCGACCTGGATCTGGTCACCTTCGGTCACCTTCCACGCGACGAGGATGCCTTCTTCCATCGTGTTGCCGGCTTGCGGCATCAGAATGGGCGTGACGTTTCCGGGGGTTCCCGGGGCAGCGGAAGCAGGGGCGTCGGAAGGTTGTTGCGTCACGGTCGTCTCCGGCTTGGACTGCGGCGCTGGCTTGGCCTGCGTCACTGGCTTGGACTGCGTCACTGGCTTGGACTGCGTCACTGGCTTGGACTGCGTCACTGGCTTGGACTGCGTCACTGGCTTGGCCTGCGGCACTGGCGCGGCCTGCGGCATTGGCTTGGCCTGCGTCACTGGCGCGGTGGTCGCCTTGATTTGAGCTGGTTCCGCTTGCGCCGGTTCAACTTGAGCC
>Ga0351962_1237_pt1 | contig 11239 bp, 11 predicted proteins | sample TotcelT113001N13_FD_205805 | JGI IMG/M metagenome (GOLD analysis project Ga0351962, IMG submission 205805) | Enriched cells from coal bed in the Powder River Basin, Montana, United States - Total cells T11 rep3 HSBNCT.T11.300.1.N13 ...
GCGCATCTGGCTGCAGGAGAAAACCCACAGCCAAGACTTGTCATTGTTCGCAGTGTGAAGGCTTCTGTACCGATGACTTGTCGGCAATGCGACAATGCGCCATGCGTGGCGGTTTGTCCCGTCAATGCCCTGAAGATCAGCAACAACGCCGTAACTATCGATGAATCGATGTGCAACGGTTGCCAGCTTTGTGTTCCAGCCTGTCCGTTTGGCGTTATGACTTTTTCAGATGGTGCTGACGATCACCCCAAGGGAGGTTATACAGCAAGCGACATCACGCCTGAATCTGCGAAATATCCGGCAGCCAAGGTCGCGCTCAAGTGCGACTGCGATATTGCCAAAAATGGCGCAGAGTGTGTAAGGGCTTGCCCGACCGATGCGTTGTTTGTGGTTGACTCCAAATCACTGAGGCGATCAGGCAATGCAAAACGCAGGGCCGCCGCATTGGGTATGCCATCGTTTCTCAATTTTCTCAATGATAAAAAGTCGTAGCTGACTGTATGGCACAAGAATTGCACGGTAGTGCTTTTGCTAGGTCCTCATTGGGAGTAGGAAGATGAATCGCTTTATTTTTGCAAATCCAAATTTATGCGTTGGTTGCGATGCCTGTGTTGATGCCTGTGCAGAGGCGCATCAGGCTGCAGGTCTGCAACCGCAATCGAGGATGTACATCGTCCGCAACGGAGAGATTTCCACCCCAATAACCTGTCGGCATTGTGAAAATGCGCCATGTGCAGCCATTTGTCCTGTTAATGCCATTACGATGACCGAGAAATCCGTGGCGCTGAATGAGGCTTCCTGCATTGGCTGCAAGCTATGCGCAATAGCTTGCCCGTTTGGTGTCATTGGGTTTTCCGATATTGGTGCCAAGAGAGCGGCGCCCGATGGCGTTTCGCAGACGAAGGGCGCTTTGGTGAAAGTTACTGGCATGGTGGCGGTCAAGTGTGATTTGTGTGAGTCATCCAAGGATGGACCGGCCTGCATAAAGTCTTGTTCAACCAAAGCGTTGTTCATCGTTGACGCAAAGTCAATACGGCGATCCGACAATGCCAAGCGAAAAGCAGCGGTTGACAACATGCCTGCTTTTGACGGTCCCATGGATAAGAAAGCTTAAAGCCGTACCACCCTGTTTTGAGGGGGCGGGATTCGTGTCTGGATTTTGTATTTCAGGAGAACGCAGGGGAGTGATATTTACGCTCGTCTGGCATTCCCGACTTTCTTCATATTCGTGATCCGGAATGGTGCATAGACCAACAGGAGATCGGGCGCAATTTTTGCTTTTATAAAGTATGCATTCGATATTCAGGAATGCGTTAGTCCGGCTCGAAGAGGAGGGGTCCAGTTGTGTGACATTACATCAAAGGGACAACTCAATGGGAATTCTCTGCAAGGAAGGAGTGCTATCGTGATCAACAGAACCATTTCATCGTTATTCCCCTATAGCAATGTCAGTGTCGTGCTGCGGAACCGTAGTGCAGATGTGGAAGTCAATGGCCTGCCACAGGGATCCATACCGCAAAATTGTGAGGTGCTGCTTTCGGGAAGCGAAACACATGGGCGTATGCTCAGACAACATTTTCTGGTCAAAGTGGGCGACCGTGTCGTATACCTGACAATTTGCACACCAGAGTATGGGGACAGCCTTTTTGCACTAATTCAAGGCCACGCACAAATTGAGTCCGAAGGTGGGGAAGAGGTTCGTAAGCGAGCCATTTCGTGCATATCTAAGGTATGCGATCCCGTTCCGCAAGAAATGGTTGCATGAGTTTAGGGTGCGCGATCCAGTGCCAGCGAAAGCAGTGCACCGGATTGGTAAGTGATCGCACGCACTACATCACGATCCAGCCTGCGTAGCCAGCGCGGTGGTAGCGCAAGTGCCCCGCACCTTGCTCCCGCCAGCATTCCAGTGATCGCACCGGTAGTGTCTGCGTCTTCTCCGCGGTTTACCGCAGTTACCACAGCTTCTTCAAAGTCATCACTACTGGTGAATGCGTGTAGCACAGTCTGAACCGTGTCGACAACATAGCCGCTCGCGCGCCCGGGATAGGGCTGGAAGGAAAATCTCGGCCATTGCTGGATCCAGTCAGCAATGAAATGTCCAGTGGTATGTGTGTCTGCACCCATCAAGATTGATCGCAACAGGCGACCGAGTCCAAGAACGGCTGCGTCCGACAGCGGGTGGTGATGCGTGATCCTGGCCTGAGCGATTGAGACTTCTTCGAATGCCCTTTCATCACCCAGCGTTGCGATCACAACTGGAAGGTTGCGCATCAGCGCGCCGTTGCCGCCATCACCCTCGTTCTGCGGACCATGAAGGCTGCCGTCACGCAAATAGCGCACGATCCCGCGCCGACAGGTATCTCCGCAGTCGACTGGTTTGCTGCGCCACCAGGCAAGGAAGGCGTCGGCAATCAGGGCGGTATCGAATGGTCGAGCAGTGCGTGCACTCTTCAGGAGCGCTTCTCCGAGAGCAAGACTCATAGTTGTGTCATCGGTGACTTGGCCGGGACTCAGCCTCAGCCAGCCTCCACCAACGATGTTGCGGTGTACACCACCATCGCGCGCGAACTGGTGGGCGATCTCACGAGGGATCATGAATTCGACGGTGGCGCCGAGCGCATCACCGATGGCGAGCCCCAGGTAGGCACCAAGCGTCCGGTCATGGAGGCGCTGGGGGGATTTGAGGGCGGTGTTATGGGCCATACGAGACCTCCACATCGTAGTCGCCACCAATGGCAAGCACTTCAGACTCGCCATGCAGAGAATTTGTGTTGAGAAGACCTGGGATCAGCAGGAATTTTGTCTTGGGAACCTGCACTTGCAAGATCCAGTCACCAAAGCATCCTGCAGTTTCTCGGTCGAGCGTGAACGACACTAAGTTATTGAGGTTAATGGTGCAACGGCGATCACGCAGTGAGCCAGCAATGATTTGTTGCTCGAAGTTCAGACTGCCGCGCCATAGCGTCACATGCGAGCCGGAACCCAACATGTCAAATCTCGAAAGCATCCACTGGCAGAACTCGTAAAGCAGGTCGAGTTGCTGGTAAATACTGTTATTGTGGTAGCGACTTGCGGACCTCTGCTCGTAGTACGACATCCAGACCGGGGATGGAAAGTGGGCGAGTTGACCATTGTGGAAGCTTGGCACAAGACCAAATCTGCTCTCAACCCAACCTTTAAGCACAGCTCCTGATGGACTGTTCGCATCGAGCCCCCAGCCCTGTAACAGCCTAAGGTAGCTAGAGCGCCAGCGGCGACGCTCTGCAGGCCCTTCATTTGTCGCGCTACCAGATCCTCGTTTGGCAAGGCCGAATGTGATACTCATGTAATGCTCGAACACTGCACGCGCATCATCGGCGGCAACGCAGCGTTCGAGTAGCGTGAAGAGGCCACGGTTACTTTCGCGAGCACCGGCAATGTGCAAAGGTTGGGGGTGGGCGTTGAACCTGGTGCTACCGATCACCAAAGCCGGTATCCCCACGAGATTCGTGGTGTACCAGCGTGATGGGTGAACTGCGTCAATCATGCCAACAGGATCTCAAGGGTATTGCACAGCAGATCAATTGCTCAGCGCATCTCTCGCTACTCACTTTAGGATAGATTTTGTCAAATGCGAGGTGAAATTTATCCTGCGCATTCATAATCATCTTTCAGATCTTAAATCTGAGCTGTTGCGTTTGTGATAGATTTTCTCGGACAAATTCTGCCACAGGCTTCGCAACCGACGCAGTTTTCAGGATGAGCCAGGGTCATGACTTTCTTTTCATATTCATCATCGTCATCGCCCTCTGGATCAACCATGACATATTCCCCATCTTCATTAAGACCCGTCAGGGTAAGCACATCACGAGCGCAGACCTTGAAGCAACGACCGCAGCCGATACATTTTTCTGGACTTATTTCAGTTACGAATTTCGGTGTCCAAATTTCTCCTGAGGGGAGCTTGACGGTATAGTCAGCCATTGACCAATCCTTTCTTGTATACTTATCTGCTTATCAAGCGTTGTAATTCACGACATCTGGAAATGAATTGATCATCGCCACACCTTCTTCAACCAGCTTCTCACCATCGGTGACCAGTTTTTCCAGGCTTTCAAATCCGAAGCGGTGCGCATCACGAATGGTGCGGTTGATAATGACGAGGCGTCCTGCGATCAGCATCAGCCGACCGAACCCCTCGTGATGCATCTTGATCATGGGCGTCGCGGTTACGCCAGTGTGTTTCTCAACGGCCATGCTAACCGCGTTGTAAAACATTTCTATACGCAGCAAGGTTCTTGCGTCAGGGTCAGCAATGATCGGTATGTTGCGCCGCATTTCCTTTGTGACGATGTATGGCGCGATTAGTTCGCTGTTGCTTTTATTCTCCCATACGCCGTGCGTATCCTGCGCTCGCCACTGCTTGACTAGTTCCTGGATGAAGAGTGAGGGAGGTAACTCTGTTGGTGAGTCAGTTTTCATGTTGTTTGTGTCCTTGCCATGGCTGTTCATGATTCAAAATCTACTGGCAGTTCCTGCCCCTTCAACATCGCCTTGCGCAGCCACGGTGGCGGTGTGCCATTCATTACATCTTTGAGTTTGGCAAGAATATCTTCGATCGATTCCATGTCTTTTGATTTGACGGGATGTACTTTGCTTGCGACCACGCGAGCCGCAGCAGGCCCGCCGATATCGGCAACATAAACGATGGCGCAATCCTTTATGACCTCAATTTTTGCACTGACCTTGTCTTCGTTGCCGTCTGCTTCAAGTTTGCCGTCAAAGGTGTGGGTTTTTTCAAGCGAAAAGGAATCAGCAGTCAGGTCGTACACCATGATGTTTCTGGCCCACCCGAAATGGGCATCAACCCGTTTCATGTCTTCAGTTGCAAACGCGATTTTCATGGGATTTCCTTTTGTTAAGTTTGGTTGGCACAGCATGTTTCAGTGATTGTGCTGGCGGACGACTCTTGCTCAAATGCCACATCACGATGAATACTTGGGGTATTTGCCAGAAACAGATTGGCAATGTCGAAGATCAGCATGCGCGAGCCGCGATAGCCGACCGACAATTGATGTGCTCCACCCAAGCGATCAAACATCGGCAGGCCAGCGCGATAAAACGGAATGTTCAGTCTGGCAGCAGCCTGACGGCCGTGCGAGTGCGTGATCATCAGGTCGCATTCTTTTGCACCGTGTTCCAAGTCTTCCAGATCACCAAGCAACACATTTTTGCTTGGCACGTACTCAAGCACGGGAGATAGAGTAGTTGTTATGGCGCATTCGATCAAACAGCCCATGTCATGCAAGGCATTCGAAAGTGCCCAAAGCAAATCAGGCTCAGCAGCAATCGCCAATTTTTTGCCGCCACAGGCGAAGTGGGCATCAAGCATGGCATCTTGCAACTGGCTGCGCTGGCGGCGATACATGGGCGGCACAGGCATATCAGCCAACCAGGAGAGATAGCCCAGAAACTTGTCGCTTGCTTCCAAGCCTGTCAGGCGATCAAACATCACATAGGGGACGCCAGTGGTGTTTGCCAGTTCGATTGCAGATGCCCGCATTTGCTCGCCAATGGCTATTGTCATGGTCGATTCCGCCATTGCGGCAACATCAGCAAGCGTAGTGCCGCCTATGGTGGTCGCGCTGAATTCATCAGGAATGTGTCCGTCAAGCGATCCTGATACATCAGGAAGAATGATTGGGCACAACCCAAATGCCTCGACAATTTCGCGGACTTCTTCAATGTCGGCTGGAGTCAGATGGCAGCCGGCAAGGATGTTTACCTGATTTGTCCTGGTTGCTTTAGCCGGACGCGTGAGCGTGCGAATTATTGCCTGCACAGCATTGGCCCATCCATCCTGAAATGCGCCGACATAATCCGGTGTCGAAACATGGACAATGGCCGTGTCAGTGATTTCCGGATGAAGTTTCCGGATAATCTCAAGATGAGCGCTGACATCATCACCGCGCGTTTCCGTCAGGCCGGTGGAACAAACACCTATCAAGGCCGGTTTTGCGCGCTCGCGTATATTCAGAATAGCGCGTTCAATATTATCGTAGCCACCAAGGATGCTGGTAACTTCATTCAGTGCGGTCGTCTGGATCGGGATGGATTCCTTGAAATGCCGCCCGAGTAGCACCAGGCCAAGCGATGCACAGCCTTGAGAACCATGCATCATCGGCATGCATCGATCCATCCCGAGAAATGCATAACATGCACCCAGCGGTTGGCTCATCTTGAGCGGATTGACGCTGGCAGCTTTGGACGATTTGATGACGGTTGCCATGTTGGTATACTTTCATACAAGCGTATTTATTCAGTCCCAAGGTGCTGGCGCGCGCACCTGTTCCCAGATCGGGTTATGCAGTTCGCGATCAATTTCATGCACCAGCTTGACCATGCCTTCATAGCCGGCATACCCGTGTTGCCTTTCCTGGTTAACATCGAGCCATGGCATCTTGGCTTTCAGCGCGACGAACTGTGAGCGCGATCCGGACAGCATGATATCGGCTCGTGCTTCTTTGAGCATTGCGTACATTTCGCGTGGTCGCATGTCATCGATCATGTGCGCGTCGTCGCCCATGATTTCAATGATGCGCTCCTTGTCTTCGCGGGTCGACTTCTTGACGCTGGTGCCGACGACTTCCATACCTAGTGCCTGCAGGGCGGCCACCATGGACCAGGATTTTACGCCGCCCGTAATCAGCAGGACGCGTTTGCCTTTGAGCCGATCGCGGTATGGTTCCATGCGTGCCCATGCGCGTGCTTCTTCGATAGCGATAAGTGCTTCTGTGCGCACCATCAGTTCATCCGGTGCGCCGCGACGAATAAGGAGCGTTGCAAGTTGCCGCAGTGAATCCGACATGTCGCCGATGCCGTAAAACGACCCTTCAAAATAGGGGATTTGATAGCGCTCTTCCATCTTGCGGGCGACATTGATCATTGCGCGGGAGCACACCATCATTGCTGCTTTGGCACGATGTGAATATGCGACTTCCTTGTAACGGGCGTCACCGGCAATGCACGAAAGGATGCGAATTCCTAGCTGATTGAACAGCGGTTTTACTTGCCACAGATCACCGGCAACATTGAATTCACCGATGATGTTGACATCGTATGGAGTGGTGAAATCCGGCTCTGCCGTGCCGATCACATAATCGAGCAGAGCTTCCCCTGCAAGCTTGTTGCCGAGATTCTTTACGCCAACAAACCCGGGCACATTGACTGGGATCACCGGCTTGTCGAATTTTTTACTGGCAGCTTTGCATACGGCTTCAATGTCGTCGCCGATCATTGCAGTGACACAGGTTTGGTAAACGAATACGGCAGGCGGGTTGTACTTCTCGACGATTTCCCGGATAGCCCTGAACAGGCGTTTCTCGCCCCCATAAATCACATCAAATTCATTGATATCGGTGGTGAATCCTGTTCGGAATATTTGCGGCCCGGAAGAGCCGGTATTTCGGTTGTCCCACGAATTGCCTTCGCATGCAATTGAGCCATGCACCAGATGTGCGACATCGACGAATGGCTGCAATGCAATTTTGGCGCCATCGAAGGCGCAACCACCCGCCGCAGCGCCTGGTTTCAGTTGAACCGAGCAACCATTCTTGCGCTCCTTGTCTGTTTTGGAGACATTGTGATCGCATCCGGGTTCGTTGAAGACGGTCTGGATTTTTGCCGACATTCTCGTTTGCATGATGTATTCCTTTCCGTCAAAATCCTGCAACTGGCACGCGTCAAATTTCTGTTACGGGCTGCGCTTACTTGACGATGCGCTTACCCGCTTCTCCATCGAATTCAACCAGCACATCCTCGTCGCGCGGTATAAATTGACATGCGAGGCGATAGGAAGGCGGCATATCCTTGACGGCAGCATCCTCAAGCTCTTGCCTGCTGATCAGTCCTGCTGCCGAGAGTGTGAATCGCTCCTTTTCAGTCAGTGCCTGACTCATGCGCGGCTTGCTCTCGAGTGAAGAGACATGCACCACGCATGAGCCGCAGGTGCCATCTTCACATTCAAACGGAAGCGGCACTTTGTTGGCCTTGGCAAGCTTGAGCACAGTTTTGTCGGTTGAGCCAGCGACTGCATAGACGGTGACATCTTTCTTCATGTTCGGAGAACTAAAAGTAATGTTAGGCATGTTTGTGTTCCTTTCAAATTCAAGTTATGCCCGATTAACGAACCAGATCAAAGCTGCTGCTGTCAGCAGATTTTGCGTCGCTGACATCAAAGTGCTTGTCCAGTATCGATACCAGAACGCGCAACCCGCCTTCATATCCCCAGATCGGGAAACGGTGGTGGTGATGGCGGTCCATGATCGGGAAACCCAGGCGAATCAAGGGAACATTGCAGTCGCGCTCAAGATATTTACCGTAGGAACTGCCGATCAGGAAATCAACCGGTTCGGTAAACAGCAAAGAGCGCATGTGCCAGAGGTCGCGTTTTGGATAGACTTTGCAGCCTGCGCCGAACGGTGATGCGTCGAGCAATGTCTGTACTTTCGCGGCCCACTCATCGTCGCCGTTGGTAGAAAGGATGTGCGCAGGCTCACATCCAAGTTCCAGCAAGAAAGCCGTCATCCCCAGCATCATGTCCGGATCGCCAAATAGTGCGAAACGCTTGCCGTGCAGGTAAGCCTGCGAATCGGCTATGGCATCGACCAGTCGACCGCGCTCCTTTTCCAGCTCAGCTGGGATTTGCTTACCAGTTAGTCTGGAGATTTCCATAAGGAATTTGTCAGTACCGCCCACGCCCATTGGGTGATTCAGGGATATGACTTCCTGTCCCTTCTCCTCAATGTATTTGGTTGTTTGTTTAGCGCAGTATTCCTGAAATACGATGGTGGCTTTCGCATTGATAGCTTGCTCGACTTCCGTTTTTGTGGTGCCACCGTCGTACATGCGGAACTCGCCATCAGTAGGAGTATTCCAGGTGTCGGAGGGGTCACATATCAAAGTGTGCTCGACGCCCATCGAAGTGAACATGCGGCGAATTACCGGCATGTTGCCAACAACATATCCGTCAAAGCCAGCAATGAAGTTGATCGATTCATTGGGCTTGCGCTCCAGCGGCGCCACTGTTTTGGAGCGGCCATCCCAAAAGTGCACGAGCATTCCCTTGAGCGCATTGTCATAGCCCGTGGTATGGCTTCCGACAAACGATGGTGTATGGGCGAAGGGAACATCAAAATCGGCAGGCACACAGTTCTTGTCTTTGGCATTCCTGATGAAAGAATCCAGATCGTCTCCGATGACTTCTGCCATGCATGTAGTGCTTACGGCGATCATTTCAGGCTTGTACAAGTTGTACGCGGTGGTCAGCCCGTCAAACATATTGTTGGAGCCACCAAAGACGGCGGCATCTTCCGTCATCGACGATGACACGCATGAAGTTGGTTCTTTGAAGTGGCGCGTGAAGTGGGAGCGGAAATACGCCACGCAACCTTGTGATCCGTGGACAAAGGACAGGGTTTTGTTAAAGCCGGCCGCGACATAGACAGCGCCGAGTGGTTGGCACGCCTTGGCAGGATTGATGCTTAGTGCCTCACGGGCAAAGTTTATGGTCTGGTATTCCTGGGTCTTTGTCCAGTCGCAGGTATTGCTGACAACTTCCTGCGTGTGCCCATTCTCGAATACCTTTTTTGATTCAAACAGGGCAGTGTATTCCGGCTGGCGGAACAATTCTTCGTGATCCAGTGTTTTTTCGGCAGTTTGAGACATGATGAAATCCTTTGCGTCAGGTACGAGACAATTTACGGAGAGAGTCCGGAGCAGTGTTCATGGCTGCATTTTTACGGCATTGATCCGACAGTTATTTCCATGGGGCTTTACACATTCCCCAAACTGGGCTGTTGATCGCCATGTCCATGTCACGAGCGAAAATGTCGAATCCGTCGTAGCCGTGATAAGGGCCAGAGTAATCCCAGGAGTGCATTTGCCTGAATGGCACGCCCATTTTCTGGAAGACATATTTTTCCTTCACGCCAGATCCGACCAGATCAGGACGCAGCTTTTCGGCAAATTTTTCGAACTCATATCCACTGACATCGTCATAAATCAATGTGCCGTCTTTGATGTCATGCGTGGTGCGTTGATAGTCGTCGCCGTGGCCGAATTCATATCCGGTGCCAATGACTTCCATGCCAAGGTCTTCATACGCACCGATGACATGGCGCGGACGCAGGCCGCCGACATACAGCATCACTTTTTTGCCCTTCAAGCGCGGCTTGTATTTTTCAATGACGGCGGTCATCTGCGCCTGATACTTGGCGATAACTAATTCAGCCCCCTCCTTGATCTTGTCGTCAAAATAACTGGCAATTTCTCGCAGGCTGGTGGCAATCCGTGAAGGACCAAAGAAGTTGTATTCAACCCAGGGCACACCGTATTTCTCTTCCATGTGGCGCGCGACATAATTCATCGAACGGTAGCAGTGCAGCAGGTTAAGTTTGGCCTTGGGCGTGTTTTCCATCTCGGCCATGGTGCCATCACCGGACCATTGGGCGATTACGCGCAAACCCATTTCTTCCAAAAGGATGCGTGATGCCCACGCGTCGCCGCCAATGTTGTAATCGCCGAGTACTGCTACATCATAGGGGGTGCCGACAAATTCTGCGGCTTTCGCTTCGGCCGGGTTAAGCACCCACTCACGGATGGCATCATTCGCGATGTGATGGCCGAGGGATTGCGACACGCCGCGGAAACCCTCGCAGCGAACAGGCACAATGGGGAGACCGTCATACTGCTTGGTCTTTTTGCGTGCAACGGCTTCGATGTCATCACCAATCAGGCCAATCGGACATTCTGATTGAACCGAAATGCCGCGATTGAGAGGGAACAATTGCTGGATTTCGTCCACGATTTTTTCCAGCTTCTTGTCACCACCGAAAACGATATCCCGCTCCTGGAAATCAGATGTGAATTGCATGGTTCCAAAAGCATCGACGCCAGTGGTGCCGGTGTAGTAGTTGCGGCGTGTGCCCCAGGAATACTGGCCGCAGCCGACCGGGCCGTGGCTGATGTGAACCATGTCCTTGATAGGGCCCCAGACCACGCCTTTAGAGCCCGCATAAGCGCAACCGCGTATGGTCATTACGCCAGGAATAGACTTGATATTAGAGCGAACGCCGCAATCTGAGTTACCTTCCTCAAATGTGTTCAGGTGTCTTACTCGGCGCTTGGCAAACTTGTCAGGAAAGGCTTCAAGAACCTCCTTGATCAGGTCTTTGTTGCGCGCTTTGGTTTCTTCGATCGT
>Ga0351962_1238_pt1 | contig 11222 bp, 7 predicted proteins | sample TotcelT113001N13_FD_205805 | JGI IMG/M metagenome (GOLD analysis project Ga0351962, IMG submission 205805) | Enriched cells from coal bed in the Powder River Basin, Montana, United States - Total cells T11 rep3 HSBNCT.T11.300.1.N13 ...
GAAGGGGTGCCGAAGAGGCGCCCCTTCTCTGTTGCTTGGCCCGCGATGCATCCGTCGCGCTGGCAGTCGCAAGAGAGAAGCGGTGCATTCACCCCCCACAGCCTAAGAGCCGGCAGGTAACCGATCCGCCCGACTTACTTTGCGGTTTGCGAGGACATCTGTTCCGCTCTCTTACAGGCTTCGATGTAGGCTTTCATGGATGCATCGAAGTCGGCTAGCGGATACACCTTGAAGTTCATGAAGCCGCCCATTGGTATGGAGGCCTGGGTCTTCATGAACTGTTCTACAGAGGCGTCCTCACAAATGACTACCGAGCCTTCAGGGGTTTCCAGGATTTCCAGGATTTCACCCGACTTCTTGAGTGCACCGACCCAAGCAACCGTCGCTTCCAGCAGCTGTCTCTGTGCTGCTGCCGGAAGCATGGAAAAGGTGTCTTTCACTGTGGTCATGCTCAGGAACTTCATACACTCCTCCTCTTCCACCTCCTCGGCTCTCAGGCTCAGGGGACATAATTTGAGGCTAGCACTACCGCGTGCCAATTGCAAAGGAGCCCACGCGTTGGTCCTGTCGCTCCCGTTTGTGACCGAGACCGGCCGACCGGAACATTGATTCACACGCCCGGTCAACGTGAGAGAGGCAGGTAGGAGGTGACGTAGAGGACACAGCCATCACTTGGTGGTGGAGAACCTTTGCCCATTTCCGCACCGCTGGAGTGGTGCCTAACGGATCGTCCAGACGTACTCCTCGTCAAGAGTGCGGTCGCCAGAGGGCTGGTGTGGGTGCTATTTGGGTGAGAATACTACGCGTCTGCAATCCGGCTACGTACGCATGAAATGGCAGACATGCCGACGAATGCGTGCCCGTCTGGTCGGCGGGTATGGCTAGATGATGCCCAGGCCATGCAGAGTATGGAACACTATTACGATGTAGAACGTCGTGGTGACGCCACCGTGGAGGTACCGCCACCACCGGTAGCGCGAGCGGCTGATGCCGAATCGCATGAATATGCCGCTCATGACGAGCACGACTAATGTCACATACAACGCGATACCGGTGCCGAGGTCTGGGAAGAACTCAGCCGGTCGACTCAATTGCTGCGAGAAATGGACTGTGATGAGTCCGACGGCGATGAGATTTCCGTACATGTGGAACGGGATAAGCCTGCGGCGTCGTTCGGGATCCCGTGACCAGCGATAGCGCTGAAGTGGAACAACGACCGCGATGTAGGTAGCACCCACGATCGACATCCAGTGATGGGCGAAGAACGGGCCAATCCTGAAATGGAGATTGCTAAGAAACCCCAGGTAGTTGGCGACGCCGACACCTATGATTGCGATCACCACCAACACTACGGGCCAAAGACTCGGGCCGCCGTCACGCTGAAACGTGTTCCCTGTCATCTCAACCTCCCTCTTGGGCCCCATCCGGGGCAGTTCGCAATGACGGTGCCGGAGCTCGAGCATGTGGAGCACCTCAACTTCTATGGTCCCACACCACTATTGCTAAATCAATCCGCGCTCGCACCGACCTGCCTGACGCGGGATGTATTCGCTTGCCCCAGAACATACGCATGAAAAGGCAGACATCTCCATGTTTGTCCAATGGTAACGGGACAGGCTGACGGCTTCTGAAAGACTGACTTAGCAACAGGCGGGAGGCGCGGGCGGACATACGCCGGACCTCCCGCTTCTTCGTTATCCTGACGGGTCGTACGCGGAACTGAGTTTCGCCGCGGCTCAACCTGGCCCAGTCCCCCCAGACCTCCGACGACACGTTGACGCCTGGTGTCGGCTTCAGGGAGTCCTCTGTTGCTGCGTCCTGGCTGCAGTTGTCATCAGAATGGACCAACGCTTCCGCCGCGAATCTGATTGGACAAATGGCTTCTGCACGGTACTATTGATGGCATCAGGCTGCATAGTTGCAGACGACTGGAGGTGGAAAGATGGCCAATGAAGAAGGCAAGCGCTCGATGGAGAACATCGCTCCCAAACACACAGTTGGAATGACGAACCGGGACTGGTGGCCGAACCAGTTGAGGCTCAATATCCTGCGCCAGCATTCGTCGAAGTCCAATCCGATGGGCGAGGATTTCAACTACGCGAAGGAGTTCAAGAGCCTGGACCTCGCAGCGGTGAAGAAGGACCTCCGCGAACTGATGACTAAGTCACAGGACTGGTGGCCGGCGGACTTCGGCCACTATGGGCCTCTGTTGATTCGCATGGCATGGCACAGCGCCGGCACATACCGAGTCTCCGACGGTCGCGGTGGTGGAGGGTGTGGCAACCAACGCTTTCCTCCTCTCAGCAGCTGGCCCGACAATGTTAACCTCGACAAAGCGCGCCGACTGATATGGCTGGTCAAGCAGAAATATGGTCGGAAGATTTCCTGGGCCGACTTGATGATACTTGCCGGAAACGTCGCTCTCGAATCGATGGGATTCAGGACGTTCGGTTTCGGCGGCGGACGTGAGGACATCTGGGAACCGGAAGAAGACGTCTATTGGGGCTCTGAGAGTGAGTGGCTGGGTGACAAACGCTACTCCGGCGACCGGGATCTCGAGAATCCACTCGCTGCTGTGCAGATGGGTCTCATATATGTCAATCCGGAAGGCCCGAACGGCAACCCGGATCCCGTCGCTGCAGCAAAGGATATCCGCACGGTCTTCGCCCGTATGGCGATGAATGACGAGGAGACGGTGGCGCTCATCGCTGGTGGGCACGCTTTCGGCAAGACACACGGCGCCGGTGATGCGAAGCATGTGGGACCGGAGCCGGAAGCGGCAGGTATCGAGGAGCAAGGTCTCGGCTGGAAGAGCAGCTTTGGCACGGGAAAGGGCGCTGACACTATCAGCAGTGGACTGGAAGTCACCTGGACCAACACGCCGACGCGCTGGAGCAACAATTTCTTCAGGATACTGTTTGGCAATGAATGGGAGCTGACCAAGAGTCCGGCCGGTGCGCACCAGTGGAAGCCGAAGGGTGTTGCGGATGAAGGTAACGTGCCGGATGCACACGACCCGTCCAAACGCCACGCACCATCCATGCTGACTACAGACCTTGCACTGCGTTTCGACCCCGTGTACGAGAAGATATCGAGGCGCTTCCTCGAGCACCCGGATCAGCTTGCGGATGCATTCGCCCGGGCGTGGTTCAAGTTGACGCACCGCGATATGGGCCCGCGCACGCGCTATCTCGGTCCCGAGGTCCCTGCCGAAGAGCTCATCTGGCAAGACCCCGTACCCGCCGTCAATCACAAACTGATCGATGCAAAGGACATTGCCTCTCTCAAGCGCAGTATCCTGGCTTCCGGCCTGTCAGTCTCGGACCTGGTTTCGACCGCCTGGGCGTCGGCGTCCACATTCCGCGGCTCCGACAAGCGCGGCGGCGCGAATGGCGCCCGTATTCGTCTGGCGCCGCAGAGAGGCTGGGACGTCAACCAGCCCGCCCGGCTGGGAAAGGTGCTTGACACCTTGCAGGATATCCAGAAAGCGTTCAACAGCTCGCAGTCCGGCGGCAAGAGAGTATCGCTTGCCGACCTGATCGTTCTGGCCGGTTGCGCAGGCGTCGAGCAAGCCGCGCAGAACGCTGGCCACCGAGTAGAGGTTCCCTTCACGCCGGGACGAATGGATGCCTCGCAAGAGCAAACCGATGTGGACGCCTTCGCCGTGCTCGAACCGGTCGCAGACGGCTTCCGCAACTACCAGAAGACCCGCTTCGCCGTATCGGCCGAGGAGTTGTTGGTTGATAAGGCGCAATTGCTGACCCTGACTGCCCCCGAAATGACGGTACTCGTGGGCGGCATGCGTGTCTTGAATGCGAACTTCGGACAGTCCCCGCACGGAGTCTTCACCAAACGACCTGAGACTCTCACCAACGACTTCTTCGTGAATCTGCTGGACATGGGAACGACGTGGAAGGCGGCCTCCAAAGACAATGACGTATTCGAGGGTCGCGACCGTACAACGGGCAAGCTCAAGTGGACCGGTACGCGAGTCGACCTTATCTTTGGTTCGAACTCCCAACTCCGGGCGCTGGCGGAAGTCTATGCAAGTGCGGATGCAGGGGAGAAGTTCGTTCAGGACTTCGTGGCGGCATGGAACAAGGTGATGAACCTTGACCGCTTCGACCTCGCGCGATCGTGACTGGGACGACTTCGAGAGCTTCTGTCCTGTACTCCGGCCTCCAGAGTAAGGTCAGCCTTGCTCCGGAGGACAGGTTCAGTCGCAGGCGGAGTCCGGGCGGGCTAGACGAAAGGGCCAGACGCATGGCAGGGAAGGGACGCGGTCAACCGGCGGTCATACGCTCCATTGGCCCCATACATGACAGGGCGAGAATGCTCGTGTTCGTGCGGTTCCCGGGCAGAGAGTTGTTCGAGGGGGGCGCACCAAGTGCGCCCCTTCTCTGTTGCGTGAAGCGGAACTCGCCGGTCGCGTGCGCCTCGATCATCCTTCCCGAGTGACTACGCTCCTACTTCCCTTCCTGATCGAGCCGCTGGGAGATTGTGTCGATGGCTCGTCTGAGTTCTCTCTGGTCCGCCTGAGTCTGCTCCAGGAGCTTTGCCATGGCGTCGCCGGTGGCCGACTCGCTATCCGGAGCGGATGGCCGGCTGGATAGAAACCTTATCGGCTGGTCCGCGTCCGTGTTCAGGTTCAGTGAGAGCACATCGAACCGGTTGTAGTGCCCGATGATGTCGTGCCACTGCTTGCGCGCTATCTCGAGTTCGATGTCGATATCCGCATAGATGATGCCATCTTCCCCTTCGATGCTGGCCAGCACCTCGGCGTTCGGACCGTAGATGGCGCTGAACGGGCTGGCGTTGGTCATGAACCGGCGCTTCTCATCTGTGACACCGAGCATGTCCACCATCTCTTGATTGATGCTGCTGGTCGATACCACCGTAAACAACTTGCCTTCAAGAGAGTGGGCACCCGCCCTGACTTGTATCCATGTGTTCTGCCCCAGTTTGGAGCCGAGGCCGATCGACGGGTAGTTCGCCACGTGTATCTGCTCACCCTGCGCCAGCAGCGCGTACCTGGCCAACGTGTTGCTGTTCTCACCGCAGGCGAGTGTGCCCAGATTGCCGATATCGGTCTTCCAGACTCGTATTCCTGAGCCGTCGCCCCGGGACCAAACCATCTTCTCGGCGAAGGTGGGGACCAGCTTGCGGTGCTTCCCCAGAATAGTCCCTTGCCGGTCGATAACGAGGTTCGTGTTCCACATAGTGCCCATGTTCGTTGGCACCTTTTCGTTGATACCCATTACCACATAGATGTCGGCGGCCTTCGCCGCCCGGCAAAGAGCGTCCGTCGCGGGGCTCGGTATCTCCACCGATTCCTCGAAGAGGCGGACGAACAACTCATCGTGTTTGAGCGGTGAATCCAGCCAGATCCAGTACGGATAGCCTGGAATGAATGTCTCGGGGAATGCTACCAGCCTGGCTCCGTTGCGACCGGCCTCCTGTATGAGCTGGCAGGCCTTGTCTACCGTGGCTTCCCGGTTGAGGAAGACAGGCGATGCCTGTACCGCCGCCGCCTTGAATCTCGGGTATTGGTCTCCCATTCTATCTATCCTCCTGACTCATGCTGGTGAGATAGTCAGTCTTCTGCTTAGGGTCGCATTCGGTGTCAAGGCTGAGGAGCATGTTCCCATCGCGGATGGTGGTTGTAGCCGAACTGGCTGGTAGTCCGCGCTGCAGGGTGATTCTAGATGTTCTCAACTCTGGTCACAAGTCAGCAGGAGCCTTCGGGCTGGATCGCTACCCTCGAGTAGTTCGGCAGCACGGTCACTCATCACAAGGGGCAAGAGAATGATCTGAGGACTTCCTGCGGAGTCGCGCCCTATTTGTGCGACGGCAGTGAGAGTTGTCTCTATGAAGTCGTGACTGCTACCATGCCGGTAGCTTCCGTACAAGATTGCTCGTAGTTGTGGAGGTATCAGCACATGCCAATCGTGACGGTTGAAGCATCCGCGGGAAGGACTATTGAACAGAAGAGAGGGCTGGTTAAGGACGTAACCGACGCCGTGGTCAAGAACTACAAGGTTAGCCCTGATGTTGTGATTGTTGTCATACGCGAAATAGCCGATGAACACCTGGCCAAGGCAGGCATACTGAAGATCGATCGGTAGTTTCGGGTGCCGGCATCCTGTCGGACTTTGCCCGTGCCGCAATGGACGCACGGAATGGCAGACATCCGGACGCTTGTCCGGTGGCGAGTGAAGCTGGCTTTGGCCGGTTCTGAGCGTACCGGTGGGCACGTGTGCGGCTCGACAGTTGGACGCCTTCGCGTCTGCGGTGGTAGCATCGCGTTGCGATTCGGAGGCTTGGTTCCGTAGCACAAATGGCTCGTTCGGCAATCTCTGCCGTGGGCGTGGTTCGTTCGACGTGCTCGAACCACATAGAATCTCCATGCAACGGGTCGCGCCTAAGTGGGGCTGACTGGAAGAAGGGGGTGTCATGGGCGGTCTCGTCACTAGTCGCACGCGGGAAGCACTCGCGGTCTTGAGCGTGCTCGCGCTACAGGGGCTGGCCACCGGCTGCCCCCTGGACTTGCCTGCGAATGCCACAGGCGCCGTACACGTCTACGCCATGCTTGATGGTTCTTCCTGGGCGGGGCCGGTGAACTTCACCGTGACCGGTCAGGCTGCCGGCACTGCCGTACCAGCCAGTTATGCCGATGTGCCGATTGGGGACTACAGTCTCAACTACGTGGCAGGGGGTCCCCCGGAAGCCGTACTCAGCGGCATTACGCCAACAGTCTCGCAGAATCTGACGTCCGGCGGCACCATCACTTTCACTCTCGACTTCAGGACCAAAGAAGTGGCTCGCAGCAACATCGTTGTCACGGCCATTCTCAGACAGGCTGAAGGCGACGTTTCCTGGATGGGCGAAGTGAACTTCATTCTGACCGGTCCGGACACACTCACCGGAGTCTCAGTGCCCCACATCAACCGGGGTATGCCGTTGGGGGACTACAGACTTGAGTACGTGTCGGGCGGCCCGCCAGGGGCAACTTTCCTGGGAATCACCCCCTCAACTGCACAGACGTTGAGCGCCGGTGACACGCTCACCTTTACGATGGAATTCGGATAGGACTACGACCAACGGCGGCGTTAGCCTGCTTCTGGCCGCTCTGCGGGTCGCTCTGTGCTCTTGTGCGTTCAGGTTGACAAGCAGCACTTCAAGTAGGACATTACCCCGGATGATAACGACGGCAACGATCTCACGTCGGTCGATCGGCGTCATACTGTCCGTCGCAGCCCTGCTAACCGGCTGCGTGCAATCTGTGTCACCAGCAACAACTCCGACACCTGAACTTGCCGGCGGCAAGAATGCGCTGTTCATCCCCCCGATTCTGCGGGACGATGATCCCAGTCCGATGAGTTCCAGTCTCACGCTCATCGCCCGGGAATCAAACAAGGAGTTTCTCCACGGGAAGACCACACGGACCTACGGGTACAACGGAGACTATCTCGGCCCTACTATACGGGTGAAGACAGGCGAGCACGTGAGTGTCATGGTAGTGAATGACTTGACTGAGGAGACTACCGTGCACTGGCATGGTCTTCTGGTCGACGGCGAGATGGATGGTGGACCCCATAACGTGATCCTTGCCGGCAGCGAGTGGAACCCCAGTTTCGTAATCGAGCAACCCGCAGCCACTCTCTGGTACCACGCGCACCCTCTGCACAGGACGGGAGGACAGGTATACAGAGGACTGGCGGGGTTGTTCATTATCGACGATGAGGAGTCGGAAGGGCTCAACTTGCCTGACGACTATGGTGTCAATGACATTCCTCTGGTTGTTCAGGACCGAAGATTCGCCGATGACGGCACCCTGATCTACAAGACCAGCATGGATGACGTCATGCAGGGAATGCTGGGCGATACGATTCTCGTAAATGGCACGGTTGATGCGTTTCTGGAAGTCGCCACGGTCAAGACCAGATTCAGGATATTGAATGGAGCCAATGCCCGAACCTTCGAGTTTGAACTCAGCGATGGGGCGGAATTTGTCCAGATTGCCTCAGATGGCGGGTTGCTGGAGGCACCCATTCCAATGAGGTCACTACGGCTTTCGCCTGGCGAGAGAGCGGAGGTCATCGTCGATTTTTCGAGATACTCCAAGGGAGATTCCATCAGCCTACTGAGTACCGACTTCAACATTATCGATTTCATCGTCGCACGGGAAGAAGATGACGGGACATCGATCCCAGAACGGCTCGCCGTTGTTCCGGAGATTGCGGAGTCAGTCGCAGTCAGGACACGCGTTTTCGACCTCATGGGAACGGGCCTGATGGTGAATATCAACGGCAAGCAAATGGATATGACGAGAATCGATGAGCTAGTCGAGCACGGCGACACCGAGATATGGGTGATACGCAATGTGACAATGGGTATGGGGCCCATGATGGGCATGGGAGGCGACATCAGCCACCCGTTCCACTTTCATGGGGTGCAGTTCCAGGTCCTCAGCAGAGACGGCCTCCGCCCGCCACTGAATGAACGTGGATGGAAAGACACGGTCCTTGTGAATCCCAATGAGACTGTGAGGGTCATCGTTCGGTTTGCGCACAAAGGCATCTATATGTATCACTGCCACATCCTGGAGCACGAGGACGCGGGAATGATGGGGCAGTTCGAAGTGAGGTAGTGCTGCTCAGTAACACCGGGGAGACAAGTCCGGCGAGTCGACTCCCTGAAGCTGAAGCAGAATCCTCGATGGTTTCCCGCTGAAGGGCCGTCCACAGTGGCACATACGAAACCCTGGTTGTGTTCGCTGCAATCGGCTTTGCGGCGGGGACGAGAGTGGTTCGCCGCTGCATTCGACACTATGTCCTCTATGCCTTGAAGTCCGCGCAGGTCTGCCACCTTGGTTCACGAGTGCGCACACGGGTGCGGTGTAGCCTGGCCGTGGAGCATCTAGATAGGGATAAGCCGGATCTCGAACAGCCATGGCCGCAGCTTTCCCGTCACCAACAGCCTCTCAGCCGCCGCATCGTAGGCGATGCCGATCGGCACGTCAACGTACCCGGTGGCATGTCGGGTTGCTAGCAGTCCACCCAGCCTGTGAAGCGTCCGCCCTCTTGGCGTACATGGCATTCGCTGTACAACAGGCTGCAACCGGGACAGTCTCTAACGCACGAGTTGTATAATTGCCCCAGCGATGCGCAGAGTCATCTCCTCATACGCCTGCATCCTGACGCTCGTAGGTCTGCTCGTCTTGCCCGCCGCGGCCTCAGCCCAGAGCCCGGACCAGTTGCTGGTGATGGACAGCGCCGGCATCTTCGAGGAACGCATCGGTGAGGTGGAAACGGCGGCCGAGTGGCTGCAGACTGCCGGAGCCGACGTCCGTGTGCGGACCATACTGTCCTACAACGGGTTCGGCAACCTGGACCAGTATGAAGAGGACCTGGAACGACGGAACCCGTCCTGGCTTGCTCCGGACGGCAGCCGCAAGAACAATTTGATTGTCATAATCATCTGCCTGCAGGCCCGCCAGACGGGGCTCTACTACGGTGAGCACTGGGAGGATGTCATCGGCGACAGCTGGAACAGGCTGCAGGCAGACGTGATGAACCCATTGTTCAGCGAAGGTGACTACGCCGGCGGTGTGGTTGCAGGCCTGGACGAGATAGGGCGGCTGATAGATGAAGGCGGCTCCAGTCAACCTGGGACCCAGGGGGCGGGGATGTCGGCAGCGGTGGCAGTGCTTCTGGCGCTTGTGGCAATCACTGCCGTTATCATCGGTCTCGTGTTGTACAGGAGCCACCGGAAGAGCCAGGCGAAGCGGGCAGGCCTCCGGCAGAAGGCGCTGCTGGCAAAGCAGGGCGCGGCAGCCGGGATAAACGAGCTGATTGAAGCAGCGCAGATGCTGGACATCAAAGTCGATGTGACTTCAGGCAGAGTGGCGCCCGAGGACGGGGTGCCGCTTCGTCATGGTCTTACGGAAGCGCGACGCCTGGTGGACATAAGCTCTCAGAGGTACAGCGAGCTGTCGCATAGTGCGGCGGACCCGGAGAACCCGAAGTTGGGAGAAGCTGAGTTGGAGGCAATCGAGCCTGAGTTCCGGGGCATTCTCGACAATCTGCGCCAGGCCAGGGAATCCATCAAGAGCGTTGAAGCCCAGGTCAGCACCATTCAGCAGATGGTCGATGGTTTCCCTGTGCGGGTGGCCGAAGTCGATGCGGCCATGCAGAGGGCCGTCATCAAACATGATGAACTGAGCAGGGCAGGGTTCAACACGTCCTACGCCGAGGACCTGCTCGCCAAAGGGCGCGTCACGCTATCGATGGCCCATGACCTCGCCTCGAAGAAACGATTCAGGGAGGGCACCGAGTACGTTGACCTGGCCGGTGTTCAGGTGCAGGAGTCATTCAGGTCCGCGGAAGAGTTGCCCGAGAAGAAGCGGGAAGCCGAGGCAGCCGTCCCGGCGCTCGCGAAACGCATCGAACAGGTGAAGGACAGGATCGACAAGGGGAGGGCGCTGTTCGAGAGATTGTCCGCGGAGTATGCGGGAACCACGTGGATGTCCGTCCGGGGCAACGGTACCGAAGCCGAGAACCGAGTTAACTGGGCGGTAGGTGCGTTGGAGGACGCCCGCTCGGCCATCGGGGTGGAAGAACAGGAGTGGCACAGGGCGGTGGAGTTGGTGGCTAGCGGAAATGGCTGGCTTGCCGAAGCCGAGTCGCTCGTGGCTTCCATATCCGAGCTTGAGGTGAGTCTGATGGCGGCGCGGCGGGATGCTGCCGGCGAAATCGACGCGACTCAGGCTGATGTGATGAAAGCGTGGGATTACATCAACAGATACGATGATGACATCCGTGAAAGCCTTGAGGATGACCTGCGCGCCGCTGAGGCTACAAACGAGACGGCACGTGTGGAGTTGGCGCTGGAGAAGCCGGACTACCTGAGGGTCTGCAAGCTGGCCCGCGAGGCGAATGAGGCAGCGGACCGCATTCTGGCCCAGGCACTGGATGAACACGAAGCTGCGGAACGCCTGAGGGCAAGGGCCGCGAGCGCGATGCGTGACGCCAGTGCGAAGGTGGCCATGGTGAGCAGGTTCGTTCAGGTTCGCCACCCCTTCGTACAGGACTCTGCCAGGAACCGCCTGGTGGAAGCCAGGGTGGCGCTGCAACAGGCGGGAGAGACGACGGATACCAACGCCCGGATATCACTGGCGGAGAGGGCTGAGTCCGCCGCAGATGAAGCGTACTCGCTTGCCC
>Ga0351962_1141_pt1 | contig 10922 bp, 10 predicted proteins | sample TotcelT113001N13_FD_205805 | JGI IMG/M metagenome (GOLD analysis project Ga0351962, IMG submission 205805) | Enriched cells from coal bed in the Powder River Basin, Montana, United States - Total cells T11 rep3 HSBNCT.T11.300.1.N13 ...
CAGGCTTCGGGCCTTTGGCAACTTCAATGTGCGCGTGGTTCAGCCGGTTCTTTTTGTGAACAGGGTGGTGGGCACCCAGGGCGCGTACACCATCGAAGAGATAGACGAGTATTTGAGCCGGGTCATCGTGAGCCGTTTCAACGACTACATGGGCAAGAATCTGGACACCATTTTCAACCTGCCAGCCCGTTATGACGATATGGCAGCAGGGCTTTCAGCGCAGCTTGCAGAGGATTTCAGCCATTTCGGCCTGGCTTTGACCCATCTTTACATCCAGTCCATAACGCCGCCGCCGGAAGTGCAACAGGCGCTGGATACCAAGAGCAGCCTCAACCTTTTTGACGACATGAACAAGCTTTTGCAAATGAAGGCCGCAATGGCAATGGAGGCTGCCGCCTCCAATCAGGGCGAGGCAGGTTCGGGCATGGGCATGGGCCTTGGGGTGATGATGCCGGGCATGTTTGCTTCCATGCTTAATCAGGTAGGCGCGGCGTCTGCTTCCAACGGAGGTGTTCAGGCCGGGCCGAAGCAGGCCATGTGTCCGGAGTGCTCCAACCCTGTGGATGTTGGGGCAAAATTCTGCCCCCATTGCGGGCACCAGCTTGTGCTTTTCCAGCAGTGCCTGAAGTGCAACAAGAATCTTTCTCCCAGCGCCCGTTTCTGCAGCCGTTGCGGCGAGCCTGTGAAAAAAACGCCCACAGAGCGGCGTTGCTCCCGCTGCGGTGCTTTGGATATTGCTGATGCAGCCTTCTGTAACCAGTGTGGAGAGAAGTTTGAATCTTAAAATTCTACATCCCTGTCCCCAGTGCGGGGGCGAGGTAAGCCTTGAAGAAACCGACAGGATGCTGGCCTGCCCGTACTGCCGGGTGCGTCTGCACATGACTTCAGAGGGGCCTTTCCGCTATGCCCTCAATGTGGAAAAGCCCCAGGGCGAACTGATCTACCTGCCTTACTGGCGTTTCAAGGGCATAATCTACCGGGCTGTGGCCTTCAAGATAGACCCGCAGATACTTGACGCCACCATGCTTGCCCTTTCCGGGATTGGCGCTCCGCGCAGCCTTGGGCTGCGGCCCCAGACGCTGCCCACAAAATTTGCGCTCAGAACCCTGCCGGGGGCCTTTTCCAAACCGGACATGGTTTTTGACAAGGCCCTTGTCCAGATAGAAAAACAGGTGGCAACCATAAAAAAACCCGAGGAGGAATACGAGAAGGCCTATATCGGAGAAACCGCAAGCCTTGTGTTCGCGCCTTATTATCTGAACAAGAACACCCTTGTGGATGCCATTTTGAACAAGCCGCTCGGCAACATGCCGGATTCGGCGGTCTCTGCAATAAACAGCACCCTGGTGAAAAGCCCCAACTGGGAACCCAGGTTTCTTTCCGCCATGTGCCCTTATTGCGGATGGGATTTGAAGGGCGATAAACAGGCCTGCATTTTTGTGTGCGGGGGTTGCAGGACCGCCTGGCAGCCCAAGGGTACGCAGTTCAAGCAGGTTGCGGTCGGCACCATAGTGGGCGAGGGCGAGCATGTGGTTTACCTGCCCTTCTGGCGCATCGAGCCGGAGGTTGAGGGCATGGAGCTTTCCAGCCTGGCGGATCTTATCCGCATTGCCAACATTCCAAAAGCCGTCCAGCCCGGATGGGACCAAATCCCCTTTGTATTCTGGATTCCGGCATTCAAGGTGCATCCGCACCTGTTTTTGCGGATAAGCCGTCAGGTGACAACCTCGCCTTTTACCGGCGAAATCGAGACAGTGACGCCCCCGTCCCAGACCCATGCAGTCAACCTGCCCCTGGCCGAGGCCGTGCAAAGCCTCAAGGTGGTTCTTGCAACCTTTGGCAAACCCCATCGCACGGTTTTTCAGCGCCTGCCCAGAATCAACATCAAGCCCAAAAAGGCAATGCTTGTTTTTGCCCCCTGCGTTGTTCAGGGCAGCGAGCTTGTGGCCCAGGAGCTTGGCTTTGCGGTGAGCCGTCAGGCCCTGATTGCGGGCAAGGATTTATGACAGGTTTTTAAGTGCGAACCTTTAACGGCAGCAACTTCCAAAAAGCTGTGGAACATGGGAATACTCGCCCGTAAAATGCTTGAGCCTGCCATCCGCAGGGAAGTGGTAGCGGATTACATTCTGTTCATCAACTCCCGGACATCGGAGCTCAAGGGGCCTTCAGGGCTTGTGGTGCGTGCGGCCTACAGCGGGTTCAAAAAAATTCATCCCGCCATAATGGAGGAGGCTGTTGAAGGTCTTCTGGAGCCCTTCATGGAGATTTTGGACTCTTTTCACGAAGCCTTTCTTGAATCCGGGGCAGGGGAAGGCTTTGAACAATGGTTGCAGGCCAGGGCGGAGGATGTTGCACTGAGGCTTTTGGCTGTAACCGATGAAGTTGCCGCAACTTCCGGCCACAAGATGCTTGCGGGCCTTTATGCGCCGGTTCGCAAAATGGCAAAAAAGCCTGTTGCAGCCGCTGTGCCGGGCATGGCCCGCGTGGCCCTGGCCCGCATGGAGGCTGCCCGGTAAGCCTTCCTGTTTCTCAAATGTCTTCGATTCCCAAAAAACCCGCCAAAAAATAAAGAACAAAAACTGCAAGCCCTGTTCCAAAGCCTATCCACACCCACATTTTGGCCTTGCCGGCGTGGTGGATGGCCGCCTCAATTTCGTTGGATGCAATTTTGGACCGGGCTGTTGCAGCATGGATGATTGCCGGGATGCCAAATGGAATGCAGCAGAAAAGTGTTACCAGGATGGCCGGCACAAGATAGGTGCGTATTGTCACGGGCTGCCGGGAAAAATCGGGGGCAGGAAAGTTTTCCGGGTTGTAAACCGTCTGGGGCAAGGGGACGGGCTCCCGGCCTTCGGGTTGAACCGGGGACAAGGGATAATCTCCCAAAAGTGCGCCGCAGTTGCTGCACACATGGTTTGTCTCCTCATTTTTCGAGCCGCATCTTTTGCAGTACACAACCGCCTCCCGGATAGGATTCTGGTTCAGGGTTTTCCGCAGAACCGTTTTAATGAACAACATTTCCCGATTTTGAATGCCAATGAATCTCACTTTGAAAGACATGAGTCAAGCCGGAAGGCAAGGCATGCCGTGCGCTTTTCCTGCGGGCTCCTTGTGCCTTGCCTGCTTGACTTTGGCATTCATCTGTTCCATGACTTATCCGTCATTTTTTTGCATTGTGTGCCCTGTCACCGCAACCAAAAAATTCCGGGAGGCTTTTATGTTCAAGACCAAAATCACCGATCTGCTGGGCATTGAATATCCCCTCATCGGCGGAGCCATGATGTGGATTTCCACAGCCGAGTATGTTTCCGCCATGTCCGAGGCGGGGGGGCTGGGAATTGTGGCGTCTGCCACATATCCGTCCAAAGATGCTTTCAACAATGCCATAACCCGCATGAAGCAGCTCACAAAGAAGCCCTTTGCCGTGAATATCAACCTGTTTCCAGCCATGCGCCAGATAGACAACAACGAGTACCTGGATGTCATCGGCGACCACGGTGTCAAAATTGTGGAGACCAGCGGACACCATGCGCCCGAAGAGCTTACCAGCCGCTTCAAGAAAATGGGCCTCACCTGGATTCACAAGTGCGTGGGCGTGCGCTACGCCCTGAAGGTGCAGGACATGGGCGCGGATGCGGTAACGGTGGTGGGCTATGAAAACGGCGGGGCCACCGGAAAGCTCGACATCGGCACCCTTGTTCTTGTCCCCACGGTGGTGGATGCGGTAAGGGTTCCGGTCATCGGCGGAGGCGGAGTTTCGGACGGGCGAGGTGTTGCTGCGGTGCTTTCCCTTGGGGCCCAGGGCGTTATCATGGGCACCCGCCTGCTTGTCACAAAGGAAGCCCCCATTCACGACAATGTCAAGCAGGAGCTTGTCAAGGCTACCGAGCTGGACACCATGCTCATCATGCGCTCGCTCAATGCAACCCACCGGGTGCTGGCAAACGAGGCAGCCAAAAAATGCGCCGAGCTTGAAGCCTGTTCAGCGGAATTCATGGAGATTTACGAGGTCATCAAGGGCGATAATGCCAAGAAAATGTTTGACGGCGGCAATGTGAATGCAGGCATCCTTGCCTGCGGCCAGGGCATCGGCCTTGCCCACGACATCCCAACCATCAAAGAGCTTTTCGACCGCATCATGCAAGAGGCAAAGGCTTCGGTCAACGGCGTGCATGGAATGATCCGCAAATAAAAGTGCAGCTTCAAAAATCAGGGGAAAAGCAATGAGCGAGCGGTTTTTGGTGGAAAAAAAAGATGGAGTCGCCAGCGTGATATTGAACCGTCCAGACAGGCGCAACATAATGGACGGAACCTTTTTTAACGATCTGCTTGCCATATTCCCGGCCCTGGACAAGGACCCGGAAGTCCGCTGCATCGTGGTTTCAGGCGCAGGCAAGAGCTTCACCGCCGGGCTTGACCTCACCTGGGCGGGAGCGCTTCTGACCGGTGGGGTCGGCGCGGATGCCCGCGAGGCCATGCGCCGGGCGGTGAAGGACCTTCAGGAGAGCATGAGTGTCATCGAGCGCTGCAAAAAACCGGTCATTGCAGCGGTTCACAGCCATTGCATAGGCGGCGGCATGGACATGATCTGCGCCTGCGACATACGCCTTGCAAGCGCGGATGCGGTTTTTAGTGTGCGGGAAACGCGCCTTGCCATAATTGCGGATCTGGGCACCCTGCAGCGGCTGCCCCACATAGTGGGCCAGGGCTGGACAAGGGAGCTTGCCCTCACCGGCCGGGATTTTACTGCGGATGAGGCCCTCAAGATGGGCCTTGTGACAAGGGTTCTGCCCGACAAGGCTGCCCTGGATGATGAGGCGGCCAAACTGGCGGCCCAGATAGCGGCCCTGGCTCCCCTCACCGTGCAGGGGGTAAAGGATGTGCTCAATTTCAGCAGGGATAACGGGATTTATTCCGGGCTGGACTATGTTGCCCAGAAAAACGCTGCCCAGCTTCCTTCCGAAGACCTCATGGAGGCTGTCACAGCATTCATGGAAAGACGGCCACCTGCCTTCAAGGGAAAATGAATCAGGCGCTCCGGGGAAATGCTGCCTCTGGTCAGGCGGGTTTTCCCGGAGCCTTCTGCTGGGGCGGTTTTGCATCCGCCTGGCGCAGATACACCGGAAAAAGGCTTTGGGCCGTATCGGCAAGCCCCTTGTTCAGGGCGTCATAGGCCAGGGCCCCGGCGGCCCCGGCTTTTATAAGGCAGCAGGAAGGCGGGGCAAAAAGGGCTTTGTTGCCCAGCCTTTCCAAAAGAAAATTCCGGTATCTTGATGCGCCTTCCCCCACAAAAACCGCTGGCCCGACAACCTGTTCCAGCCATTGCTCCGGGGTCAAGGCCATTTCGCGTGTAAGGGCAAGGGGGAACCCGCTTTCCAGGTTATAACAGGCTGCAAAAACCTGGCCTCTTTTTGCATCCAGCGCGGCCCAGACGCTGCGCCCGCAAAAGGGCGCATTTGCCGCCAAAGCTGCAAGCGGTGAGATGCCCACCAGCGGTTTTTGCGCTGCCAGGGCAAGGCCTTTGGCTGTGGCGATTCCTATGCGAAGCCCGGTGAAGGAGCCCGGCCCGCGGGTGACGGCAATTGCCTCCATGTCCGCAAGGGCCATGCTGCAAAGGTCAAAGGCCTGTTTTACTGCGGGCAGCAGTTTTGAAGCATGGGTGCGGCCCATGCCGCCGCTTATCTCGGACAGCACCTTTTCCCGCGTCACCACCCCAACGCTGAAGGTGCCGGAGCAGGTATCCAGAACAAGAACAGGCATTGTGCTATTTTCCCGCAAAAAATTCCGGCTCACGGCGTGGCTGCTGCACGCCCGGCATCCTGAAGATGAATTAACATTGACTGCAACTCTGTCGCAACGCCCATACACTTTAGCACCTGATGGTTTTTTTACAAGACAGCCCCTTTCTGTTAAAAGCCTTTTTGCACAGAGGCGTTTTACGCCTTTTAAGGAAAGAGGCCTAACTCATGGTTGACAAGCGAAAAACAAGGCCCCATTTTGCCCGCCGCTTTTCAAAGCCCGGCCGTGGTGGACAAAACCAAGGGGTCAAACCCGCCCCAAAAATAAAGGTCGAGGCTGACCCCAGGCTTGCCAGGGTGTTTGATAAAATCGGCGTGCCGAAACAGGGGGAGTTTACACCCGACCCTTTCCAGGTGGAGGCGGTTGAGGCCGTGGCCTTGTGCGATTGCCTTGTAACCGCCCCCACAGGTTCGGGTAAGACCTGGATTGCAGTCGAGGCCATGAAACGGGTTTTGCAGAAGGGCGGCAGGGCCTGGTACGCCTCGCCTTTAAAGGCCTTGAGCAACGCAAAGCACCTTGAATTTTGCAAAATTTTCGGCCCGGAAAATGTGGGCATAGTGACCGGCGACCGCAAGGAAAATTCAGACGCCGCCGTAGTTGTGGGAACCACGGAGATTTTGAGAAACCGTCTTTACGACTGTATGTATGAAGGCGTTGATCTGAATGCCGACCTTGTGGTGCTTGATGAGGCCCATTACCTTGCAGACGAGCAGCGGGGAGTGGTGTGGGAGGAGACAATCATCTACCTGCCGGTCCGGGTTCCTCTGCTTCTTCTGTCGGCCACAATCGGCAACGCAAGAGATGTAGCTGCCTGGATGCAAAGCATAAGGGGCCGCGCCTGCAAGGTGGTGGCGGAATACAAACGCCCAGTCCCTCTTGTGCCGCTTTTTCTGGACCCGGGCGGCAGGCTTTCGCCTCTGGTGACGCTGAAATCCGGCAAGGTGGTCAGCGGCCCGGACAAAAGCCTTGTGTCCTTCATCAAAAAGCAGAAGTCAAAATACCGGGGGGCATCAGGCCGTCCGCCCAATGTGGGGCAGATATTGACGGTGTTGAAGAAATTCGACCTTCTGCCGGCCCTGTTTTTTTTAAAAAGCCGCAGGGACTGCGACATTGCTGTTGAGCTCTGTCCAAGGGTGCTGCTTGAAGACCCTGCCCGCCAGGAAAAGGTGCAAAAGGTTCTGGATGACCTCACCGCGCCCTTCCCTTATCTTTCCGGCCACCGCCAGAGGCGGGCCATTTGCCAGAGCGCGGTTGCGGCTCATCATTCCGGGCATCTGCCTGCATGGAAGCTCACCGTGGAAATTTTGATGAGCCGGGGGCTTCTGGATGCCGTGTTTGCAACATCCACCGTGGCGGCGGGCGTCAACTTTCCTGCCCGCACAGTGGTGCTTGTCAATTCGGACCAATACAACGGCTTGGATTTTGCGCCCCTTTCGTCCACACAGTTTCACCAGATGACAGGTCGTGCTGGCCGCAGGGGAATGGACTCCATAGGTTTTGCCCTGGCCGTGCCAGGCCCTTTCATGGATTTGAAGCACCTGGCAAAGCTTTTTGATGCGCCGCCGGATTCGCTCCAATCCCAGATCCGCATTGATTTTTCCCTTGTGCTGAACCTTCTGCTCTCCCACGAACCTGCGGCCGTGAAGCCGCTCCTGGAAAAATCCTTTGCATCATTTTTGCCGAAAAAGGCCCGTAAAAAAGGAGAAGGTTCTCCGGGTGCAGAATCCTTGTGGCCGGAGTTTTCAAGGCACATGGATTTTCTTTGCGCCCTCAATTTTGTAAACGACAGCGGCAGGCTGACCGATGACGGTGTGTGGGCCGCAGCCCTGCGCCTTGATCAGCCCCTTCTCATAGCCCAGGGCCTGCGGGAGGGCGTTTTGCCATTTGATGATCCGGCCATGCTTGCGGCTTTGGTTGCTGTTTTTGTGCAGGACAAGGAAAGGGATTTGGAAATAAGTGAAAGCAGCGTGCCCAAAAAGCTTTTCCGCGCTTACAAAAAAATGGTGGACACCCTGCGCCCCCTGGCCAACACCATGAATGACGCCCGGTTTTTTGTGCGGCCCGTGGCAATATGGCCCGCTGCCACCGTTTATGCCTGGGCCATGCAGAAAAGCTGGCAGGATGCCCTTTTTGTGGCAGGTATTGCCGAAGGGGACCTGGCCATGCTCATTGTGCGCACCGCCGACAACCTGCGCCAGCTTCGTAACCTTGAGCCCTGGTTTCCGGAGGTGGCCCGTTGCGCTGGCCGGGCTGTGGATGCCCTCATCCGGGGGCCCCTGCTGGCGGGGGATGCCATTCTGGAAGCAGGCCTTGGGGAGTAGGGCGGCTGCAACTTCAAATTGCCCCGTTGATTTTCTCTTTGCACGGTGTTTTACTACCGGCAGATGAGTAAAACGAGTTTATTTCCGGAATGGCCCGATACCGCTCCAATAACAGTCGGCATTGGCGCATTTTACACCCTGCACCCTGTGGAGCCATCAAAAAATGATTGTGGTGAAAAACATTGTCGCTTCCCCCAACAGGCTCTACAATGACGGCCAATCCTCTCTGGAAGTGTCCTGCACGGTTTTTTCGGGCAATGATTTTGCCTCCATTGGCAGGGTATGGCTGGACCTCACCCACACGGCCATGAACCAGGAAAAGCCTCTGACCCCAAGCAGGGAAAACCTGCTTTCCCCATCTGCGGAAGGCGATTATTCGGTGAAAATCCCCATTCCCAGGCTGCTGGATGCCGGGGAGTACTCCCTTCCGGTCGGGGCCGCGGATTCAACAGATGAAAAGGGCTTTGGCCGGGCCACCTTTTCCGTTATTCATCGCAGGTCAGCCAATGTTCCCGCCATAGGCTCCGAAGCCTTCAACCGGCAGATGGAAGAGTTTGCAGGCTTGCCGTTTCGCGCCGGAAACACAATAACCGTGCTGGAAGATGGCAGGGCGGCCCTTGATCAGCGCATAAAAATGATTGAAAATGCCAGACGCCAGATTGTGCTTCAAACCTTTGTTCTGGACCGCTCCCTTGCCCAGGGCTATTTTCTGGATGCAATTCTTGCAAGGGTGGATGCAGGGGTTCATGTTTTTCTGCTGCTCAATGCAGACACCATGATCCCCTCGTCCCCCCTTGGAGCTCTGAAGATTAGAATAAGCCAGCTCTTTTCGGATATAAACCTTGGCTACGACAGGTTTGCAAAGGAAATGGAGCGAAAAAGCTCGGTCTGGTCGTTTCTTCTTCCCAAGGCCAAAAAGGGCGGGCTTCATCTTGCCATGTTCAACGGCAACCCCCTTGCGGAAAAGGACAAGGAGCAGCGCAAAGACATCCGTACAAGGGATCACTGGCTGGACAGGATGTGGCGCGGCGAGGAGGTTGACAGACAGCCAAAGGCCATTGAGGAATGGCTCTCAAGCTTTGCCGGGCCTTCCGGGCTTCCGGCCCTGCCTCTTCTGGATTACGCAATTCACGAAAAGCTTCTTGTGGTGGACGGCCTTACCGGCATGGTCGGCGGCCGCAACCTTGAGGATCGCTACTTCACCCATTGGCTGGATACTGACTGGCAGATTGAGGGGCCGATTGTCAGGGACATGGAAAAAACCTTTGCCGAGGTTTTTGACGAGGTTGCGGCTCCTGGCGTGCTCCGGCCCGAGATTCTCCACGGCACCCGGCCCCAGGCCCTTGCAGGGGGCAGCCTCAATGCCCTTTTTGCCTGCTCCCGGCCCTGGAACAAGCGCTACGGCGCGCTTTTGTGCATGGCCCACGCTGTGGAGGCATGCACAAAGAGTTTTTACGCCTACTCCCAGTTTCTTGTGCTGCCCGACAGCCTTTTGAGGGATGTGATTATTGATGCAGCCATCCGGGGGGTGGATGTGCGCCTGTGCGTGAACTCCCTGGAAACCGCCCGCGAGGTTTACCTGGGTTTGAGCTTTGTGCTCACCTTGAATTATGTGGAGGACCTTCTGCGGGCAGGGGTGCGGATTTTCATGGTGCGGGGCGACATCGGGGAGGAGCCGCCGCCACAGCCCTATCTGCATAAAAAGGAGTTTTTGTTCGATTCCGCGCTTTGCGCCTGCGGGTCTTTCAACCTTTCCATGCGCTCAAGCTACATGGAATCGGAAAACCTTGTTTTTGTGGATGACGAGAATTTCTGCACCCAGCGCCGGAAAGCCTTTCTCAAGTTTCCGGAAGAGCGAACAGACGAGATGGACCAAGTCCGCTTTGAGGAGGAAAAAGAGCGCTTTAAAACCCGCATGGAAATGACCCGCAGGCTGGATCTGCTTTACTGAAGCCAAACGCCTTTTCAGCCATCGGCCAATCAGACCTATCATCCCGGCCCATTGCTGCAATCGAAGTCCCTGCCGCTGTTCTGCTTTGAATTCACGCCTTGCGGCCGCCCGTCTCGATAAGGATACAAATTTTATTCTGGATTCCCGCATACGCGGGAATGACGGGTCTGGGGGGTGGCCTGGAGCAAACCGTTTTAGTGAACCTTGCGCTTTGCATAAAAACCAACCAACCGCCTCACCGACTCACAGGGCGGTTCCAGGGAAAGGAGGGCAAAGCGCAACGCAGCCATCCTTTTCCTGGGGCCGCCCTTATCTACACATTCTCACAAGCACCTCCCTGGCCAGGGCATCAGGAGCGCCGTCCGTTGCAAGGCGGATAAGGTGCTTTTCAGGTATTTCATCGGGCGGTTCAAAACGGGCCTTCTGTTTCAGATAAATCTCCCAGCGGCCGTCAGAGACCGCGCCTTTCTGCCTTTGCCTCCTGTCAAGTCTTCTGCGGGCTTCTTCTGTTGGAATGGTGCATAACACGGCCCAGAAGTCCGCCCCCTTTTCCCTTGCCAGGGCCATCATTTTGCTTCGCTGGCCTGCCTGCTGAAAGGTGGCGTCCAATATGACGCTTTTCCCCTGGTCAAGGGCCCCGGATGCCAAGGCAAAAAGCCTGTCATAGGTTTTTTGGGTGAGATCCGGCGTGTAGATTCCCGCATCCGGCGCATCCGGGGATTTTGTGGCAGGCGAAATCCCTGCCAGGCGTTTTCTTTCCACATCCGACAGAAAGTGCTTAGCCATCGAGGCCTGGGCGATTTTTTCGGCAAGAGCGCTTTTTCCGGTTCCGGTGAGACCGCCCACAATCA
>Ga0351962_1246_pt1 | contig 10921 bp, 11 predicted proteins | sample TotcelT113001N13_FD_205805 | JGI IMG/M metagenome (GOLD analysis project Ga0351962, IMG submission 205805) | Enriched cells from coal bed in the Powder River Basin, Montana, United States - Total cells T11 rep3 HSBNCT.T11.300.1.N13 ...
ACCAATCTGCAAGCCCGCCAACTGTTCCTGCTTCAAATCCTGCAGCAATGATGGGCCAGAGAGGGCCCGATACAAAGTCCAGATACATTGCAGACTCAATGACGACAACTCCACTCGATACAATAATTAGAGAAATATTTCCGAGATTTTTTCTTTTGCGCATTTTACAGTAATCAGGCAGTCCCCGACAGCAGATTCCTCAGGAGGATTCTCTTTTCTTCAGTGTCCGGATTGACGTAAACACTCTCACTGCTGTCTGCATCGACGCATTCTGTGAGATTGCATTCGACCATGCTATATTGTTTTACTATGGATGCCTCCATTTCCCTGGAAAAACAAAAACCAACAATGTTCTTTTTTTACGAACTTTCATTATTGTACGATTTCATCCTGGTTAGTCAAGTCTTTTTAATTTTGATTACTTCCACGAACACAAAAATGGCATGTTACGCTTGACTAATGTATTATTCAGGCTATAATGAACAATAGGTGTTAAGTATAGGCTTGGTTATGGATAAACAGTTTGAACCCAGCAACGAAGCGAAGATGACAGAGCCGCATCTTGGAGACACCGATTATAACACATAGAGGAGGTGCTATATGGCAGTTCAGAAGGGTAAGGGCAAAGTTAAAACAAAGAAGCCGGTAACGCCTAAGATATCAGAAAAAACTGTTATAGAGGCAATGACAAGCCTTGAAAATCTGGCAAAAGAGTATATAAGCCAGGCAAAGGACGAAATAAAAACAGGACGCAAGATTGCCGACAAGATACGTGAAGTGGCAGATAATATCGAGAATGAACTTGTTATAGAGGGTATGAACATGACAGAAGCCTATGACTCGAAAGATTTTATTGGAGTAGGTATCGGGGTTTTATAGTTCAGGGCTACCATTGGGAGCGCGGGAAATCTGACGACAAAATAAGCGGCAAATAGAGCGCTGATAAAGGAATAGGTTGGCGCTTTTTATATATTGAAAAGCATAACTTCTGTTTTTCATCTTCTTATTGAAAAACTACTCTTTTAATAGTGGAGAAAAATTTAAAGAGTTTGTATCATATCAGGGCCTGAAAGCTGATCCATTTCATTAACGATCGGACTACCTCAAGAATAGAAGCTCTAGGAGGGCACATGAGCGGTATTTTTGGTATTGTGTCAAAAACGAATTGCGCGAGCAATCTTCTCTACGGAACAGACTATCATTCCCACATGGGAACAGAGTATGGCGGCATGGCTGTTCTTGGGAAGAAATTTTACCGGGGTATCCACGATATCAGCAAATCCCAGTTTAAATCTAAATTCTATGATGAATACAAGGAGATGGATGGAAACTTCGGCATTGGCGTTATCAGTGATCGGGACGCTCAGCCCCTCATAATCGGCTCTAAGTTCGGAACTTTTGCAGTTGTATCGGCAGGTCTTGTGGAAAATACAAACGAACTTGCCGAGGAACTCCTTACCCAGGGAGAAACCTTCGGAGAAATGTCGAGTGGAGGTATTAATTCGGTAGAGCTTATTGCCAAGCTGATCAATCAGGGAAAAACACTCATTGAGGGAATTGAAGCGCTCTACGATCGAATAAGTGGTTCAGCCTCAATCCTTCTTATGAAAGAAGATGGTATTTATGCTGCCCGTGATCGTCTGGGACGTACACCTCTTGTAGTGGGTGAACGGGATGGAGACTATGTTATTGCCACCGAGACGTGCTCTTTTCTTAATCTTGGTTACCGGATTGTTAAGTATCTTGAACCAGGTGAGATTGTTCGTATCGGAAAAAAGGGACTAGAGGAAAAGCTCCAGGGAAAAGCAGCAAACCAGATTTGTTCCTTCCTGTGGATCTATACGGGGTATCCGGCATCAAGCTACGAGGGCATAAGTGTCGAGCTTGTCCGGGAACGATGTGGAAGGTTTCTCGCGAAGAACGATAATGTTCAGGCAGATCTTGTTGCAGGCGTTCCTGACTCGGGGGTAGGTCATGCAATCGGTTATGCCATGGAATCCGGACTTCCATACCGCCGGCCTCTTGTCAAGTATACTCCCGGATATGGGAGAAGTTATACACCGCCTGCCCAGGAGATTCGTGATCTTGTTGCAACCATGAAGCTCATACCTGTTAAAGAGGTTATCGCAGGAAACCGAATTGTTCTCTGCGAGGACTCCATTGTGCGGGGAACACAGCTCAAGAACTTTACCCTCAAAAAACTTTGGGAAGCAGGGGCAAAGGAAGTCCACGTCCGGCCAGCCTGTCCGCCTTTGATGTTTCCCTGCAAGTTTGCCCTCTCAACCCGTTCTCTTGACGAACTGGCAGCACGGCGAGCTATACGTGCCCTCGAAGGCTTCGACAAAGAGGACGTGAGTGAATACCTCGATGACAGATCAGAGAAATATGCAAAAATGGTTGACTGGATTGCGCTGGAGATACAAACAACAACCTTACAATACCTGCGGATAAATGACATGGTATCGGCAATTGGTCTTCCCCATGAGAAGCTCTGCCTCCACTGCTGGATGGGAGAGTAAGGTCTGCACTCTCTGCCGGGGCAATCTTTGAAATCTTTTGGAATTTTCTGCACAGTTTCAGCGCTTTTTATCTTTTCCATGTTTTATCGTTTATCCAGCGCAGTCATTGCTCCGGATCTTGTGCGGGCATTTGATCTCAACGCAGAGAGTTTAGGGGTGCTCGGAGGAGCATTTTTTTACTCCTTTGCCCTTATGCAGATCCCCATGGGTGTTCTTCTTGATCGGATAGGACCCAGGTATGTTATGTCCATATTTGGCCTTGTAGGAGCCCTTGGTGCCTTTGTCTTTGCTTCTGCACAAACGTATTTTCTTGCTATTCTGGGGAGAATCCTGATTGGGGCCGGGATGGCTTCAGTGTTGATGGGCTCTTTAAAGGTCTTTGTTTTAAGGTTTTCCCAAGACAAGTTTTCCATCCTGTCAGGAATTCTTATTTCCGTTGGGGCTTTGGGGTCTATCCTTGCAGCATCACCCCTTGCCTGGCTTACGATAACTATCGGTTGGAGAATGACCTTTGTGATCGCAGGTTGTATTACGGCTGCATCTGCACTGTTAGTTTTCTTTGTAATGAAAGATAGCGATGGGAGGGTGGCAGTCTCTGACAATACAGTATGTGACGCTGATCAGAAAATGCCGCTTAAGAGACTTTTACCCCTTGTTCTGGGAAACCTTTCCTTCTGGCAGATTAGCGCCTTTGCCTTTTTCCGATATGGAACCTTTGTGGCCCTCCAGGGGTTGTGGCTGGGAACTTATCTCATAGATATCAAAGGTTTTTCACCAATTCAGGCGGGAAACATTCTGGTGATGTTGTCCATCGGTTATATTGCTGGAGCACCCATAGCGGGTTACCTTGCAGATAGAGTGATACGATCGGCCAAGGTGACTGCCTTTTGTTTTGTGGCGTTTTATGTAATGTGTCTTTTACCACTCACAGGCATCGCAGACATTGAGAGCCCTGTTGTCTTTGGGATTCTTTTCTCCATGATCGGTTTTTTTAACAGCCCTGGCACCCTTGCCTATACCCATGTAAAGGAACTCTTTCCGATACATCTTTCCGGAACGGTAATAGCAGCAGTCAATTTCTTCGTCATGGCAGGAGGTGCAGTCTTGACGCCAGCCCTTGGAATGGTAATAGAAAATGTTACACCTAAAGGACAGCTCTATTCACCGGCCGCCTATCATCTTGCCTTCCTTATTTGTTTTCTCGGTACGGCCTCCAGCCTTTTGTTTTATGCGTTTTCAAAAAGCAAGCCATTGAGTCGATAATGGGCTACAAAAACTATTGTATTAATCCCTTCCAATAGTTACAATTTTAGCGCAAATAAGGGGGCTGAAATATGACGGATAATAACATTATTTCAGAGGCCATGGCTATCCGGCTTGACACGGTGATCAAGGAGTTGCCGCCCATGCCTCCCTTCGTTGAGGGTATCAGACATGCACCAAAACGGCAGTTTACCTTGAACCGTGAGGATACAGTACTTGCATTGAAAAATGCCCTTCGCTATGTCCCTGAGAGGTGGCACGGAGTTCTTGCCCCTGAATTTCTTGACGAGCTTCTCACCACAGGCCGAATCTATGCGTACCGGTTCAGGCCTCAGGGAAAAATCATGGGCAATCCCATTGATAGCTATCCTGGTCAATGCATAGAGGGCAAGGCATTCCAGGTAATGATTGACAATAATCTGGATTTTGACGTAGCCCTTTATCCCTATGAATTAGTAACATATGGAGAAACAGGACAGGTGTGCCAGAACTGGATGCAATACCTTCTCATCAAGGCATACCTCCAGGCCCTTACCCGGGACCAAACGCTGGTTGTTGAATCGGGCCATCCTTTAGGCCTTTTCAGGTCACATCCCAAAGCCCCTCGCGTCATCATTACCAATGCTCTCATGGTGGGATGTTTCGATGACCAGGAAAACTGGAGCCGCGCAGCAGCCCTTGGGGTAGCCAACTACGGCCAGATGACAGCAGGCGGCTGGATGTATATTGGCCCTCAGGGTATTGTTCACGGAACATACAGCACCATCCTCAATGCGGCACGGTTAAAGCTTGATCTGCCGGAAGATGCCGACATGAGTGGCCGTCTTTTTGTTACATCCGGTTTGGGAGGCATGAGCGGCGCCCAGGGGAAGGCTGCAGAAATTGCAAATGGCGTTGCCATTATTGCCGAGGTAGATCAATCGAGGATCAACACAAGGTTTGCCCAGGGCTGGGTAAGCATGGTTGCAAAAACTCCGGAAGAGGCCTTTCGAGTGGCTAAAGAGTATCAGAGCAAAAAACAAAAAATGTCGATTGCCTTTTATGGCAACATTGTTGATCTCCTCCAACACGCTGTTGTGAATCATATTCCCATCGACCTTCTTTCCGACCAGACTTCCTGTCATGCTGCCTATGATGGCGGATATTGCCCCCAGGGGCTGACCTTTGAAGAACGCACTGAGCTTCTCATTAAGGATCAGCAGAAGTTCAGAGAATTTGTTAACAAATCTCTCAGGGTGCATTTCAATCTCATCAAGACCCTTGTGCACCATGGTGTTTATTTCTTTGATTATGGGAACAGCTTCATGAAAGCCGTCTTTGATTCGGGGGTTACCGAGATTTGCAAAAATGGGAGAGACACCTTAGACGGTTTTATCTTTCCATCCTATGTTGAAGACATTATGGGTCCCCTGCTCTTTGATCTGGGATATGGTCCGTTTCGATGGGTGTGCCTAAGCGGGAAACCAGAAGACCTTGAGAAAACGGACAAGGCAGCCATGGCCTGTATTGACCCAAACCGCAGGTTTCAGGACAGGGACAACTATGTTTGGATCAGGGATGCCATGAAAAATAAGCTTGTTGTGGGAACACAGGCGCGAATCCTTTACCAGGACGCTGAGGGGCGCATGGGAATTGCCCTCAAGTTCAACGAGATGGTCAGAAAAAGTGAGGTTGGCCCGGTTATGCTGGGTCGCGACCACCATGATACGGGTGGAACCGACTCACCCTTTCGGGAGACGGCGAACATAAAGGACGGAAGCAATATTATGGCTGATATGGCTACCCAGTGCTTTGCGGGTAACGCTGCACGGGGAATGAGCCTTGTTGCCCTCCACAATGGTGGTGGTGTGGGGATTGGTAAGGCTATCAACGGGGGGTTTGGACTGGTGCTTGACGGAAGCGAACGGGTAGACGAGGTCATCCGTCAGGCAATCCCGTGGGATGTCATGGGGGGTGTGGCACGCCGGGCCTGGGCACGGAACGAGCAGTCAATTGAAGCGAGCATTCGTTACAATGAAGCAAACAAGGGCACTGACCATATTACTCTGCCGTATATGGCAGACGAGGAAATGCTCCAAAAACTGTTAGAAAAAAGCAGATGATCGTATATAGTATAGCGTATTTCGATAAGGCAGCATATAGTATTGCGTATATCGTATGTCGCAAACAAAAAAACCGCAATCTCGATATACGACATACGAGATACGAAATGCGGAGGTTGAGGAATGAACAAAGTTATTGAATGTGTGCCAAATTTCAGTGAAGGAAGAGATACGGAAAAGATAGAAGAGATTGCCTCATCATTCCGTGGTCGTAAAGGTGTGAAACTTCTTGACATCCAGAAAGATGGTGATCATAACAGGTCGGTGATTACAGTGGTAGGCGAGCCTGGCCCGCTGAAAGAAGCAGTTCTCGCTGCAATAGGAACGGCCATAAAACTTATAGACATGAATACCCACAAGGGACAGCATCCACGGATGGGCGCCGTTGATGTGATTCCTTTCATTCCCATTAGAAATGTGACAATGGAAGATGCCATTGAACTCTCAAAAGAGACAGCAAAAATAGTATGGGAGACATATAAGCTCCCTGTTTTTCTCTATGAAGCATCAGCATCACGCCCAGAGCGGAAGGATCTGGCCAATATCCGCAAAGGACAGTTCGAAGGCATGGCAGATAAGGTAAAGATCCTGGAGTGGAAACCTGATTTTGGAGATGGTGGAATACACCCGACCGCCGGTGTTGTTGCAATCGGCGCCAGAATGCCCCTCGTTGCTTTTAATGTGAATCTTGACACCGATAAAATCGAAATTGCAAATGCCATAGCCAAAAAGGTGCGGCATATTGGAGGGGGCCTGCGATACTGCAAGGCTATGGGTGTGGAGCTAAAAGAACAGCGAATCACCCAGGTTTCAATGAATATGACTAATTACACCCAGACGCCCCTCTACCAGGTTTTTGAGCTAGTACGGATTGAGGCAAAGCGATATGGTGTAAACGTTGTGGGGAGTGAAATTGTCGGGCTTGTCCCCCTGGAAGCGATTGTTGACACGGCAGCATATTACATGGGTCTTGAAAATTTCAGCACTGTGCAGGTGCTGGAGGCGAGAATAATGGAGTGAGGCCGGTGCCGAGAACCGTTCCAGTTCTCGACGGTCGTATAGAGTATATCGAAAGAATAAAATGGTTCACGAAATACGATATGCGATGTGAAATGATAGGAAATGGCTGAAAAAAAATACTTTAGTAACACTATCAATAGAGAACGATGAAGGGGAATTTGATAATAAAGAATGCGGCGGAATTGGTCACATGCAGTGGCTTTTCTGCCAAGCATGGCAAGGAGATGGGTAATCTGGCGATCATCCCTGACGGAACTCTTGTAATAGAAAATGGTATCATTAGCAGGGTAGGAGACACTGCGGACGTAATCGATGGTCTCGATACTGCCGGATTTGATGTAATCGATGCCTCGGGAAAAGCAGCGCTCCCTGGCTTTGTTGATTCCCACACCCATTTTGTTTTTGGTGGCTATCGTGCTGAGGAATTTTCCTGGCGATTGCAAGGAATGAGCTACATGGATATTATGGCCCAGGGTGGTGGAATCGCAAGTACGGTAGAGGCAACCAGGGAGGCAACCAGGGAGGAGCTTGTAGCACTCGGCAAAGTGCGCCTGGACAGCATGCTCTCCTTTGGCGTGACAACTGTAGAGGGAAAAAGTGGATACGGTCTGGATTATGACACAGAGGTAAAGCAGCTTGTTGTCATGGGTGAACTCGACGCGACCCACCCCATCGATATTGCCAGAACCTTCCTTGGCGCTCATGCTGTCCCCCGGGATTACCGTGGAAACGAAGAAGGATTTATCGATTACCTTATTCGGGAAGTCCTTCCTGGCGTTGCCAGGGAGAAACTCGCTGAATTCTGTGATATATTTTGCGAGAAGGGTGTTTTCTCTGTCGGCCAATCGCGAAGATTGTTGGAAAATGCGCGTTCTTTAGGGTTACAATTGAAGATTCATGCAGATGAGATAACACCGCTAGGGGGAACTGAACTGGCTGTTGAACTTGGGACAATCTCTGCAGACCATCTTCTCCGTGCATCGGATGCCGGTATCCGGAAGATGGCGCAAACTGATACTGTGGCAACACTCCTTCCCGCCACAGCCTTTAGCTTAAAAGAGCCCTACGCACGGGCTCGCTTTATGATTGACAATGGATGTGCCGTTGCGCTGGCCACGGACTTCAATCCAGGAAGTTGTTTTTCAGAGTCAATTCCCCTTCTATTTTCCCTTGCTACAATCTACATGGGAATGACCCCTGAAGAGGCTGTGACTGCCTTAACGATCAACGGAGCTGCTGCTATCGGAAGAGAAAAAAAGGTAGGTAGCCTCGATGTCGGGAAATCAGGCGATGTTGTGCTCCTGGAATTTCCGTCCTATCGCTACATCCCATATCATATTGGCGTCAATTGTGTTGAGACGGTCATTAAAAATGGCCGGATTGTTGTGGATAGGAACCAAAAAAGAGGTTAGATTCCATGTTTGCAGACTTTACGATAAAAAGCTTTTTGGACAATGTTGCCTCAGGGGAGCCCGCACCGGGAGGTGGTAGCGTGTCAGCCCTTTGCGGGACTCTTTCTGCTGCACTCGCTGAGATGGTAGCAAGGCTCACAATAGGGAAGGTCAATGACAAGGCTATTGAGGCAAAGATGTCTGAAATTCTGGAAACTGCTTCAAAATTAAGGAAGGTATTTGCAGAGGCCATTGACCGTGACAGCGCTGCCTACGTGGCAGTTATGAAAGCATACAAAATGCCCAAAGAGACTGATCGGGAAAAAAAGGAACGCCAGAACGCGGTTCAGGAGGCCCTTAAAGAGGCAGCCCGTGTGCCCCTTGAGGTTGCAGAAATGGGAATTCGGGCACTGAGCCTTGCCGAAACCCTGGTAAAGGAAGGCAATCAGAATGCCATCACAGATGTTGCGGTTGCAGCCCTCATGGCCCGTTCAGCCACCATTGGCGCCCTTTACAACGTGAGAATAAACCTCTTATCCATAAAAGACGCTGCCTTCAGGGATAGGGTGAAACATGAGGCAGAGCGTATAGAGCGGGAGGCAATGGCGAAGGAGAAGGATATTCTCGCATTAGCTTCATCCGTGATGAGTGGATAGATAGAGGAGAGTATATGCGGCTCTTTCTGGAACAGCTTTTAAACGGTATTGCCATGGGCTCCATTTATGCCCTTGTTACGCTAGGTTTGGCCCTTGTCTATGGTATCTTGAGGATACTCCATGTCGCCCACGCTGCTGTTTATACCATAGGCGCCTATGCTGGTCTTCTTATCTTCAACATAACAGGAAGCCTTCTCATTGCCTTTCCCGGAGCAATGATAGTATGCGCCATAATAGGGGTTATCATTGAACGGTTTGTCTACTTTCCCCTGTTGAAATACCCGCCGTTTGTTCCTTTAATAGCAAGCATTGCCATATTGCTTTGTGTGGAGGAGGTATGCAGGCTCGTAGCAGGCCCCCATATCCTTACGTTTCCTGCAAAACTCCCTTTTCCCGATGTAAGCCTGGGCGGTATCAGCATTTCATCAACCCTGCTTGCAGTCTATGTTATCACAGCCATCGTGCTTCTCATCCTCTGGTATATAACAACGAGAACTGAGCTTGGCCTTGCTATGCGCGCTGCATCACAGGATATGGAAATTTCGGGAGCCATGGGTATCAACAGTCATTTCATTGTGAGTATAACGTTTGTTATAGGCTCAGCGGTCGCTGCTGTTGCGGGGATTCTCGTGGGTATCTATTACAACCAGGTATATCCGACCATGGGAACGGTGCCTGCCTACAAAGCATTGGCCTTAATTGTTGTTGGCGGTTTGGGGTCAGTACCAGGCGCAGTGATCGCCTCCTTGCTTCTGGGAATGGCCGAAACGCTCCTTATCGGGTACGCCAATATTCCTCTTCCCAGAGATGCATTGGCTTTTATTGCTATGATAGGGGTCCTCATGTGGCGGTCCGAAGGGCTCCTGGGTTCTTCACGATAGGAAGGAGAGATGAAGTAATAGTATGATCGAAGGCGGATTGGTATGAGCTCATATGCAGTGACCATTGCAACTTTTCTGGTAATTCAGGCAATTGCAGTGTGTGGACTCAATGTAATCGTGGGGTATGCCGGCCAGATATCGCTGGGTCACGCGGCCTTTTTCGGTATCGGCGCTTACAGCGCTGCTGTTCTTACCACGAAGCTGGGACTATCCTTCTGGACAGCACTTCCCCTTGTAATTGGAATCAGCGCCCTTATAGGGCTTTTGCTCGGTCTTCCCAGTCTCCGCGTGAGAGAAGATTTTCTCGCTATCACGACGATTGGCATCAACTTCATTGTGGAAGCTGTCTTTCGGTATGTTCCATTTTTTGGCGGCGCCCTCGGTATCGGGGGTATCCCTCGCATTGTGTTTTTTGACATACGGCTGAAGGGCGTTCCCTTCTTTCTTCTGTGTCTGGGTTTTTTGATTCTCGTCCTGCTGATTTGCTGGTGGTTTACCCGCAGTTGGGCAAGCCTTGCCTGCTATGCAATCAGGGAAGAGGAAGCGGCAGCCTCCACCATGGGCATCTCCCCTGTCCGCTTCAAACTGCTTGCTTTTGTGATCGGGACGGCCATGGCAGGACTCAGCGGATCGCTCTATGCCCATTATATGCAATTCATCAGCGCGGGCGATTTTTCCTTTCCTGTTTCTGTTGGTTTTTTGTCCATGCTTGTCCTTGGAGGTATGGGTACCCTCTGGGGTCCTGTGGTAGGAACATTGATCCTTGGTATTATCCCTGAACTCTTTCGTCCCCTCGTGGATTACCGTATCTTTTTTTATACCCTACCTCCTTTGTTAAAGTTTGGTTTTGTCAAAAACTCCGCAACAACATTTTTCACCAGGAATGAGCGCAGATTACACGCAGATAAAGGCTGATAAATTTGCCTTTGGACGTATGCGGGATAGATCGGCACATCCATCCAATCCCTTGCGCCTTCGGCGCGGGAAAACAAAACTTCCCTCCCGCCCTGGCGGAATGGATACAGACACTATTGCCGGTTTATCGCAATGGTGTCTGTGAAATATCTTAATCCGTGTTTTATCTGCGTT